>OGYL01000424.1_pt1 | contig 33080 bp, 25 predicted proteins | sample 1576541 | NCBI WGS metagenome assembly OGYL01 (sample SAMEA3541551, study PRJEB24748) | human gut metagenome | biome: human gut; feature: human-associated habitat; material: faeces | place: China | collected 2012 | reverse complement strand
GCAAAATTACAGCACAACTATAACCTTTTAAATATGTACTTCTGTTAATGCTTACCTTTTTCTGATGTATAAGATTTCTTATTTGATTCTCTTGAGAATCCATTTTGATTCATACGAGGATCGGATTGAATTCTCGAGAGTTTTGTTTTGTTGGAAAAATAATAATTCAAATTGATTTATTTTATAGCTTCTTCGTATGTCGGTATTTCTTTAAGAAATTTGTACGTTTGCTGGGCATAATCGATTTGACAACAGATATGTTTTAGTCCGTTGCTGACGATCAAATACCGGGCATGCAGTGACATATTATAACGGAGAATTTGTTGAAAGACTTCTTCTGTTATTTCGATGTGTGGAGCTTTGTATTCTGCGATGATAAATGGCTCGAGCATTGTATTAAAAATAACCGTATCACAACGCTTGGATGTGTTATGAAGCTTAATCGCAACTTCGTTTGAGATTGTTTCAATGGGGTAATGCTTTTCTGTAATTAAATAATTCACGAAGTGCTGCCGTACCCATTCTTCGGGTGTTAGTGCTACATGCTTTTTCCGCACCTTGTCAAAAATAAATGTTTTCCCGTCTTTTTCTGAGAGGCGAACCTGAAATTCGGGTAATGCTAATTTGTCCATATAAATCTGTTAAATACACACAAATGTAAAGAATAAATCGGAATGAACCATATTTACTGACTGTTTGATTGATCAGATTTCTATTTTTATTGTACATTTGTTTTTGTGAAAAAGAGAAAGTGCATGAATCTAAAAGGAGAAAGCTGATATGAAGACAAAACAGGAAATTGTGGAAAATTGGTTACCCCGTTATACGGAGAGAAAACTGGAAGATTTTACAAAACATATCTTGCTGACCAATTTTACCAAGTACGTAGAGATCTTTGCCGAATATTATCATGTTCCTATTTTAGGATTAAAAGGTTCTATGCCTAATGCGGCCGCAGATGGGATAACAATCATAAATTTTGGAATGGGAAGTTCAAATGCTGCAACGATTATGGACTTGCTTTCGGCCATAAAGCCAGATGCTGTTTTGTTCTTGGGGAAATGTGGAGGCTTGAAAAAAGTAAATAATTTAGGAGACTATTTGCTTCCGATTGCTGCTATTCGCGGAGAAGGTACATCCAATGAATATTTGCCGCCCGAAGTTCCTTCTCTTCCTGCATTTTCCATGTTACGTGCCATCTCTTCAGCCATTCGGGATCACGGTCGAGATTATTGGACTGGTACGGTTTATACGACAAATCGAAGGGTATGGGAGTATGATTCGGAGTTTAAAGATTACTTGAAAAAAACGCATGCAACAGGGATTGATATGGAAACTGCAACACTGTTGACAGCCGGCTTTGCAAACAAAATTCCGACAGGTGCTTTACTTATGATATCAGATAAGCCTATGGAGGAAAATGGAATTAAGACAGAAGAAAGTGATAAAGAAGTAACTCGCCTCTTTGTAGAAGAACATGTTCATTTGGGCATGGAGTCTTTGAAGCAAATTATCGATGAGAAGAAAACTATTCAACACATCCTTTTCAGCTGGTAAACTTGTATGGCAAAAAAAGAATATACGTTTGACGAAATATGCCGTGATATAAAAAGCAGACGCTTCAGTCCTGTTTATGTCCTCATGGGTGAAGAACCTTTTTTCATAGACAAGCTGACGGAATTGTTGATGGCTACTGTGCTGGATGAGTCGGAAAAGGATTTCAATCAGCTATTGCTTTATGGTGCCGAGACGGATGCTGTCTCTGTCATTAATGCTGCACGAAGATTCCCGATGATGTCGGAATACCAGTTGATCGTTGTCCGTGAGGCTCAGCAGATGCGCGACATAGAATTATTGGCAACTTATGTAAAGAAGCCTTTGGCATCTACAGTCTTGGTGATTAATTATAAATATAAAACACTCGACAGACGGAAAGCGCTGGCTTCGGCAGTAGAGAGTAACGGACTTTTATTTGAGTCAAAGAAAATTCCGGAATATAAAATGCCTGCCTTTATCACAAGTATTCTTCAGGCACGATCTATTGTGATTGATCCAAAAGCCTCCCAAATGCTTTCTGATTGCCTTGGAAACGATTTAAATCGATTGGATAAGGAATTAGATAAGCTGGGAATTATTTTGGCGGAAAAAGGCTTAAATCGCGTCACTCCAGAATTAGTAGAACAACATGTAGGAATCAGCAAAGAATACAATAACTTCGAACTTCTGCATGCTGTTTCAACGAAAGATGTATTAAAGGCTAATCGGATTATTCAATACTTCAGTGACAATCCTAAAAACAATCCAATACAAGTGACCCTTGCTGTATTATTTAACTATTTCTCAAATCTGCTGATTTGTTATTATACCAAAGATAGATCGGAAAGCGGACTGATGACGGCATTGGGATTACGAGCCAATTTTCAACTGAAAGATTACACCTTCGGACTGAAGAATTATTCGGCCATGAAAGTTTTCAATATTATTGCTGACATAAGATCGGCCGACGCACAATCAAAAGGTGTTGAAAATTCATCGGCTAGTGATGGTGAAATCATGAAATTTCTTCTCTACAAAATTTTACACTAAAAGAAAATTCTCTGATCAGATTATTTTATAGATAAGGACTATTTTTCTGTTTTCTTCAATTTCAAACGAACAGAAAAATAGTCCTTTTTCTTTGATTTTCTACTTGTTATCCCGGTTTTATCCCCTTCAAAATTTGAATATTTGAAATTAACTCTACTATTGTTCGGAAATATCGTCCAAATTCAGGGGTTAAGAATATTCTGCTTCGAAGATTTATCTTTTACATAATCATTATTGAATAAGCAATGTCATTTTGTCAGTTGTGTATTTCTTTAAAGGAAGAGTTATTCTACAATAATACACAAAATTGGAACAATATACAAATGTATAATATAGATAAAGAGTAAAATAAGTATACAATAATATATTTATTCACTGAATATGTCGTGTATAAAATAATATTTTTGTTTACAATACTATATGTTTACAAAAGAAAAGTAGGAGAGAAGTAGGATTCTTATTTGTATGAAGTAATAAATAAGAATCCAGTATTATACAAAATATAGCTAGAGTAATACATAAAATATATGGGGATGATAGTGTAATTCTATGGATACAATTCTATATTTATAGTTGTTTTATGTAATATAACACTTTATATACCAAATTGTTATCTAATATTCCTATATAATCACTTTAATCTGTATATAAATGGATACAAGTGATATTGAATACAATTGTATTACTTGCGATAGAAATGTGTATGTATAAATTTATAAATATATATTTGTTTGTTTACAAGAATTGTTTATCTTTGTATCGTATAAAAAATAGTACGTTTTGAATTAAAAAATAGGTCAAAATGGCAGATAATATAGAATCTGAAGCTACAAATATGAAAGAGCGGATTATAAAGATCATGGAATGCGAACGTATGGGGCAAGCACAGTTTGCAAGTGCGATAGGAATTCAGCGTGCGGCTATGTCACATATAATTTCAGGAAGGAATAATCCTAGTCTGGATGTGATGACGAAGATTTTACATCGTTATCCACAAATTAATCCGGATTGGTTATTGTTAGGAAAAGGCGAAATGCTTCGCGATAATACTCCTGCTATGGAGCCTGCAGATAATATCGCTAAAAATCCCCCTCAGATACAAGTAGTACCTGAGGGTCACCAGGAGCTTCCTTTTCAAGAATCTCGTAAAGAATTAGAAAATTCAGAAAAAACATGGGCTATTTCGGTAGAAAAGCCTTCCAAAACAGTGAGTAAAATCATGGTTTTTTATTCGGACAATACATACGATACGTTTGTTCCGGAAAAACAGGAGTCTGAATAATTATTCTTCACATAGGCGAATCCTGTAATTATATGGGTTTCTTTCGTATCTTTGCATGAAAACTTTGTAATCATTTATATATGAAGAAATGTATGCTTGATATGAAGGTGACGGACAATTGTCGGCTTCATCATAATTATTGTCTGCTAAAGCTTACTGCAGATCTTCCATTGCCAGATATGAATCCTGGTCAGTTCGTCCAAGTGCGTGTGCCTAATTCTGCTACAACTTTTCTTAGACGTCCGATTTCAGTTAATTTTGTTGATAAACAGACGAATGAATTATGGCTGCTGATTCAGTTGGTGGGTGATGGAACTCGTAAATTAGCTGAAGCAAAAACCGGTGATTTAATTAACATTGTACTGCCATTGGGAAATGGATTTTCTTTGCCTAATCCTGGAGAATCGAAGAAGTTACTTTTAATAGGTGGTGGTGTTGGTACAGCCCCGATGTTATATTTGGGAGCTCGTCTGAAAGAGATGGGATATGAACCCACATTCTTGTTGGGTGCCCGTTCTAAGAATGATTTGCTTCAGCTGGACTTGTTTGAGCAATACGGACAGGTATATGTCACAACCGAAGATGGTTCGATGGGTGAAAAAGGCTATGTTACCAATCATTCTATATTGAAATCTGTTCATTATGACCAGATTTATACCTGTGGACCTAAGCCTATGATGATGGCAGTTGCTAAATATGCAGCAGCGGAATCTATTGCCTGTGAAGTCTCTTTAGAGAACACAATGGCTTGTGGTATTGGTGCTTGTCTTTGTTGTGTAGAGAAGACTAAAGATGAACATCATGTGTGTGTATGTACAGAAGGACCTGTTTTTAATATCGAGAAATTATCATGGCTGAACTAAGTGTAAATATTGGAAATTTGCAGTTGAAGAATCCGGTAATGACTGCATCGGGAACGTTTGGGTATGGCATTGAATATGCTGATTTTATTGATATTTCCCGCTTAGGAGGTATTTTTGTAAAAGGAACAACTATACAACCTCGTGAGGGTAATCTGTATCCGAGAATGGCAGAAACCCCGTCGGGAATGCTTAATGCTGTTGGACTACAGAATAAAGGTGCTCAATATTTTGCCGATCACATCTATCCCGAAATCAAGGATATTGATACGAATATGATTGTGAATGTGAGCGGTTCTTCGGTTGAAACTTACGTAGAATGTGCCGAAAAAATAGCTGAACTGGATCGGATTCCAGCGATTGAGCTGAATATTTCTTGTCCGAATGTCAAGCAGGGAGGTATGGCTTTTGGTGTGACAGCCCATGGAGCAGCAGAGGTTGTCCGGGCAGTTCGCAAAGCTTATCCGAAGACCCTTATTGTAAAACTTTCTCCGAATGTAACGGATATAACAGAGATCGCCCGGGCTGTGGAAGCAGAAGGTGCTGATGCTGTTTCTATGATCAATACGATGATGGGTATGGCTATCAATGCAGAGAAACGAAAACCCGTTTTATCTACAATAACTGGTGGTCTTTCGGGTCCTTGTGTGAAGCCCGTTGCCCTGCGAATGGTGTGGCAGACTGCTAAGGTAGTGAACATTCCGATCATAGGTTTGGGTGGTATTTCCAATTGGAAGGATGCGGTAGAATTTATGTTAGCTGGAGCAACAGCCATTCAAATCGGTACCTATAACTTTGTAGATCCGACAGTCTCTATTAAAGTAATAGATGGAATTAATGACTACTGTGATCGCCATGGTTTCCGTTCCGTAAAAGAAATTATTGGAGCATTAGAAGTCTAAAATTTTAACTCTTCAGGAAAGAGTTGCTCGTGTGAATGTAACTCTTTACGAAATACTTCAAATTCTTTGAAAACAGAAAAACTGAGTCTCTATATATTTCAGAAACTCAGTTTTTCTGTTTTTGGTGATCTCCTTATATCCTCATGTTAGGATTTTCTTCAAAAAACTCCTGATAACGAGGTTTAAGCGAAGTATTACTCTGTAATTTTACGGATAAATACAAGACCTTTGGTATCATTTCCCCCTTGTCCAGCCATTTGAGGTTCTAGATAGAAAGGTGTTCCTGCTTCAAATGAATTAATCTGGAAACGGAATGTCACCTTTTTCTCTCGTGTTACGGTTTGTGCTTGTTCCAGATTATCCAAAAGTTCATCTCGTTTGAGCACTTTCATGCTTTGGATCTGCAGATTATTATCTCCACTTGTTTGGATGAATGTCACCTCATAGGTTCCGTTTCCTGCTATTTTCCCGGTCGCATCTATTTTCCAGGGAGCAATTTGGTCGGCTAAAACGACGGTTGGTCTCCATTCTTCAGTAAACTGCCCAAACTCTTTATATTGAGAATAATCATTGGCAAAATAGATCGGCAATGAATAATGCCGATTAGAAACCACGGTCATTGCCCGAAAATCATTTTTACTTTCAACTTTTACAGGTGATGTATAAAGTGGAGAATGGATTGTCGGATAACTTCCGTCCGTTGTGTAACGGATGGGAGCTCCAGCAACACTCTCTGTTAAAGTAAATGTTATGTCACCGTTATCCGACTCTTTTATAGAAACAATAGTCGGTTCTGGAACCCGATAATTACATCCTTTCTGGTCCAGACGCGCATAGTGGTACTTTAGGCGTTGTGCAAAATCATTGTATTCCCGTAGATTTTGTTTTGTCCAACCTACTTCAGCCAAAGCTAACAGACGTGGAAAAGTTAAGTATTCGGCATAATTTTCAGACCGGTTTTCGTTGAGTGGGGTAATCTCTTGTAGAATCGTTCCATGAATAAACTGGTCAGACCAGAAACAACCTTGTACACCCAAAACATGTGAACCCGGTGCGTAGTCTTTTGCATTTAGAGAATAACTTTTTTCTACGGAAATTGGAGGCATCCAAGTGGCAGCCTTGACTTCTCCTAGAGTTTTACTTTCCGGAAAATCCAAGTAGGCATGTGTTGCCGGCGTAAGAATTGCCAAATGATTGTGTTCTACGGCTTGAATGGTATCTTTTTCATTATGCCAGAACAATGCAACTACTTGATCATCGAGTTTACCACGTTGAATAATCTCTTCCCATCCAATGACAGTCCGATCTTTTTCCTTCATCATGTGTAGGACTTGATTTGTCAAATACCCTTGAAGGTCTGAAGCTTTAGTCAAGCCATTATCTTTCATTACCTGCTGACATTTTGGGCATGTTTCCCAATTGTCATAAACTGCTTCATCTCCACCTATATTAATATAATGAGAAGGAAACAGGTTTACAGTCTCATCCAATACATCTTGCAAGAACTGATAAGAAGATTCTTTCCCGACGCAAAGCAGATCGCGACTGATGAAATGTTGGCTTGGAACTTCACGAGGCTCACCTTTACAACTCAACCAGGGATAGGCTGCAACCGCAGAAAGCATGTGGGCCGGAAATTCTATTTCAGGAATGATCTCTACATTCCTTACTTTTGCATAAGCAATTATTTCTTTGATATCTTCTTGTGTATAATATCCACCCAACCGATTCTGATCTTTACCTGCCCAAGCACCTATTTCTGTCAACTTTGGATATTTTTTGATTTCCAAACGCCAACCAGAATCATCTATTAAATGGAATTGCAGCTTGTTCATTTTATACATAGCCATCATGTCGATGTATTTCTTGACAAAATCCTTATCATAGAAATAACGGGCTACATCAAGCATCATACCACGCCAAGGATGCGAAGGAGCATCCGAAATTGTTATGGATGGCGCTTCCCATTGCACATTTTTTTGTCGGGTAGCACTATATATTTCACTGGGAAATAGTTGTAATAGGGTCTGAATTCCATAAAAAACACCTCCCGCATCTGTACCTTCAATGTGAATACATTCAGGCTTTACAACGAGATTATAAGCTTCGGCTTGTCCGGAAGATGTATTTTGAGCTAAATGGATACTACCAGAAACGGGTTTCCCTTCGGTTATTTTTAGATCCCAGCCCGTAGATGCAGCAATAACTCCTTGCAAATATTCTGCTTGGGGGCGAAGAGTTGTTTGATATGTTATGACTGTTTGTGGGTTTAATTGGAAAGAACCTTTTCCTTGATGCATTTCAACTGGTTTAGGGATAATCGAAATTTCTTGCGCGGCCAAACAAGTTAAATTACAGGAAAGGAATAAGGCTGAAATTAAGTGTTTCATCATGTGTCTTTCGGTATAAATAAATACTAATTTGATAATAACAAAAGGGAGGAAAACAGATTTCCCCATTTTCCTCCTTTATGTATGTGCAATTGAAAAATTACTCACCTTTGATAGCTGCGATACCCGGTAAAATCTTACCTTCGATAGCTTCCAACAAAGCACCACCACCTGTAGAGATGTAAGAAACTTTGTCTGCCATACCGAATTTGTTGATACAAGCAACAGAATCACCACCACCAATCAAAGAGAAAGCTCCGTTAGCTGTTGCTTCAGCAATAGCTTCAGCAATAGCACGAGAACCAGCAGTGAAGTTATCGAATTCGAATACACCTGCAGGACCGTTCCAAAGGATTGTCTTAGCACCCTTGATAGCATCAGCAAATGCTTTACGAGTTTCAGGACCAGCATCCAAACCTTCCCAACCTTCAGGAACATCATTTGCCGGACAGATTTGTGTATTGGCATCGTTAGAGAATGCGTCAGCAGCAACACAGTCTGTACCCAAAACCAAGTTTACACCTTTTGCTTTTGCTTTAGCGATGATGTCTAATGCCAAATCCAATTTATCGTCTTCGCAGATAGACATACCAATCTTTCCGCCTTGAGCCTTAGCAAATGTATAAGTCATACCGCCACACAAGATCAGGTTATCTACCTTATCCATCAAGTTTTCGATGATACCGATCTTAGTAGATACTTTTGAACCACCCATGATTGCTGTAAACGGACGTTTGATATTGCTTAATACATTGTCAACAGCCTGTACTTCTTTTTCCATCAGGTAGCCCAGCATCTTGTGGTCTGCATCGAAATAATCAGCGATAACAGCTGTAGAAGCATGTTTACGGTGTGCTGTACCGAATGCATCGTTTACGTAACAGTCAGCGTAAGAAGCCAAAGTCTTGGCAAATTCTTTCTGAGAAGCCTTCATTGCTTTCTTAGCATCTTCGTAAGCAGGATCTTCTTTTTCGATACCTACAGGCTTACCTTCTTCTTCCGGATAGAAACGTAAGTTTTCCAACAAAAGAACTTCACCCGGTTTCAATGCAGCAGCAGCTTCACCAGCTTTTGCGCAGTCCGGAGCGAATTGTACAGGAACACCCAGATGAGCTGATACTGCATCTACAATCTGACTCAAAGAATACTTGGCGTTTACCTTTCCTTTTGGTTTGCCCATGTGAGACATAATGATTAAGCTACCACCGTCTGCCAAAATCTTTTTCAATGTAGGCAGCGCACCACGAATACGGGTATCATCTGTAATTTTACCATTTTCGTCGAGAGGTACATTAAAGTCCACGCGAACAATTGCCTTCTTTCCGGCAAATTTAAACTGATCAATTGTCATAATATTGTCTATTTAAAAAATATGGTCATTTGTACTTGCAAACTTACATAAAAATATTCTTATTTCGCTATTGACAGGCATTTTTTATTCAACGAGTTTGAATCGCAGGCGTAAACGCCCTTCTGTATAGTCGTAGGTCAATAACTTGAAATGTCCTATTTCTGAGGTATTTTGTACATGCACACCGATACATGCACACGTATCATAATCTCCGATATGGACAATACGTAGTGTGTTGCTGGCATCTTCGGGAAGCTTACTCAAGTCGACAATAGAAGCCGCTTCTTCTTTCGGCATAAATTCTATGGTCACCGGTAGGTGTTGGTCAATAACCTCGTTAACCCGACGTTCTATTTCTTGCATTTGCTCAGGAGTAGGGGCTTCCGTCAATTCGTAATCACATTTACTTTTCTTCCGTTCGATATGAGCATTCTTCGAGCGGGGACAACCAAACATCCTTACCATGGTTTGATTCAGAATATGTTCTGCTGTATGCATGGGAGGATATTCTTGTTTGTTATGTTCATTTAATTGGATTTCTTGTTCCATACTTGTGATCAAATGATATTAATAAAAAAGAGATCATCCAGAATCTCAGTAGAGGATTCCAGACAATCTCTTCCTTTTTGCCTTAATAAACTATATACACCATTTTATTGATTAGTGGATCAAGTCAACACTACGTTTGATGAAATTACTCAAAGCTTCACCTTTCAGCAAACCGTTGCTTAAGAGAGCCAAATCGATTAACTGACTGACTTTCTTGTTGCCAGCTGCGTATTCAGCAATGATTTTATTGCATTCCACACGCAACTCTGCAATCTTTTTATTGGTATTCGTCATGTCTTCTTTTTCAGCTTCTGTAATTTCTTCTTCTTTCTTGCTGTTCTGTGTTTCACGTAAGTCTGATTGACGAGCTTTCCAGCCTTTCATGTCTGCTAAAATAGGTTGCAGTTTTTCATTGCAAGCAGACTCTTCATTTTCCAGAATATCTTTTACTAAAGCATGATCTGTGTTGATAACCAGATTATAGCTGTCAGGCATTTCTCCATAGAAAGCCATTCCTGGTTGCATAGCCGACATTTCACGCATACGACGCATGTATTCGCCTTGTGTCAAAACAACCGGATTTGAATTTGAACCCATAGCTTCCAGAGTCACCATAAATTCTGTCTTTTCCAGTTTTGGTAATTGACTCTTGAAGATTTCCTGCAAAGCTTCCCGTTGTTCTTCTTCCAATGAAACTTTTCCAACTTCTTCTTTCGGAATCAAACGATCGATCGTATTGCTATCAACACGAACGAAACGAACTTTATCCAATTTTTGTTCCAACTGGCCGATAGCATGAACATCCAACTGTCCATTCATTACCAATACACTATATCCTTTGTCTTTGGCAGCTTGGATATAACTGTATTGTTCATTTTTATTTGTTGTGTACAAATAAACCAGTGTACCATCTTTATCTGTTTGATTATCTTTGATCAAAGTCTTATACTCATCAAGAGTAAAGTATTTATCATCAATATCTTTCAGTAATGCAAACTTCGCTGCACGGTCATAGAATTTCTCATCCGTCAACATACCATACTGAATGAATAGCTTCAGATAATCCCATTTTTCTTCGAACTGTTTCCGGTCAGTCTTAAAGATTTCTTCCAAACGGTCAGCTACCTTTTTTGTAATATGACTAGAAATCTTCTTCACATTCTGGTCACTTTGCAGATAAGAACGTGAAACGTTCAATGGAATATCCGGCGAATCGATCACACCATGAAGCAATGTAAGGAATTCAGGTACGATCCCTTCTACAGAATCTGTGACGAATACCTGGTTGCAATACAATTGGATTTTGTTCCGATGTAAGTCGATATTACTCTTGATACGTGGGAAGTATAAAATACCAGTCAGATTAAACGGATAATCCACATTTAAGTGAATCCAGAAAAGAGGTTCGTCTGACATAGGGTATAAATCCTGATAAAACTTTTTGTAGTCTTCATCTTTCAACTCAGCTGGTTTACGAACCCAAGCCGGAGTTGTATCATTCACGATGTTATCTTCGTCGGTATCCACATATTTACCGTCTTTCCATTCTTGTTTTTTACCGAAAGCAATTGGAACAGGCAAGAAACGGCAATATTTTGTCAGTAATCCGGCAATCTTCTGCTGATTTAGAAAATCTTTGTTTTCATCATCAATATACAAGATAATATCTGTCCCTCGATCTGCTTTTTCGGTTTCTTCCAAGGTATAAGTAGGAGTACCGTCGCAACTCCATTTTACAGCTTGTGCACCTTCCTTATATGATTTGGTTACAATTTCAACTTTCTTTGAAACCATGAAAGAAGAGTAAAATCCCAAACCAAAATGGCCGATAATTGCAGCCGCATCATTCTTATATTTCTCAACGAATTCTTCAGCTCCAGAAAATGCTATCTGATTGATGTATTTATCAATTTCTTCAGCTGTCATACCAATACCACGGTCGGAGATTGTAATAGTCTGATCGTCAAATTTAACCCGGACTGTCAAATCGCCCATTTCACCTTTGAACTCGCCGACAGATGACAATGTTTTTAATTTCTGCGTAGCATCTACTGCATTTGAAACCAATTCACGCAAGAAAATTTCGTGATCGCTGTATAGAAACTTTTTGATGATCGGGAAGATATTTTCGCTTGTAACCCCGATATTACCATTCTTGTTCATATTGATATTTTTTTATTATTATCAAACTTATTCTTTGCATTCAATTTAATCATACAAATCATCTATTAATCTACAAATAGAATACCAAAGTTATTAACAAAGACAAAAATGAATATTATCTGACATTTCTTCAGATGATATATAAATCTACTGCCAAATTTTCTTGGCTATGACAAGATTCCTATGTCTATAAAAACTGCGATTTAAAGATTTCGCGATAAAATATACGAGATTCAAAAACGAAACCAACGAGAATCGTTTTTGATTCATATTGGTTTTAGTTTCGTATATACCTATTTCTGTTGATAAATCCCTATTAGTTTATAATTATGATTATGTTAAATAGTAATATGAAATATACAAACCCTATTTCTACTTTATGTCATTATTTAATACATGCATGGGATTAATTCAAATTTGCATTGCAAAATTTGATAATGGCAGAAAACATATATGCACTTGAGTTCCTTTATTCATTTCGGAATTAATTCTAATCTTAGCTCCAAAAGATTCTAATATTCTGATTGATAATGTCAAGCCGATACCTTGCCCTTCAAAACCTCTGGCATTTTTCCCTCTATAAAACGGTTGAAAAATACGTTTTATATCATCCGCAGAAATACCAATTCCTTGATCTTCAATATATAAATTATATTCTTTGACGCGTACTAATACGTCCTTTCCTTTCGAATATTTACAAGCATTATTTACAATATTCTGAATAGCAATACCCAATAAATATGGATTAGCTTTTATAACAACTTCAGGGCCTTCTGCCCTGAAGTTAACAGGATGAACAGCAAAGTTTTTTATAAATGATTGTAAATTAATGGGCTCAATAGCACTATTTATTATCTCCTTATCTCCACGAGAAAGAAATAGTAAGTGTTTCATTAAAATTATCATTCGCTGACTTTCTGACTTAATACGCTCTAACGCAGAAATATATTCTTGTGGAGTCCGTTCTCTTAAAAGCATGATTTCGCATTCCCCTTGAATAGCTGTCAACGGATTGTTTAATTCGTGGGAAGCATTACTGATGAAGGATTTTTCGTTCTGATACGCATCGTCAATTTGATTGACTAATCGTCCTGCATATAATTTCCCTACACCATAAACTAAAATAGCTGTGATTCCAAAAGCCGCCAACAGCATCCAGCCCATATAAGAAATAATATCTGCTCCGTATCGATTATTAGATCGTATTAGAACGATGAAATTTCCTTCATTATCAGGATAATAAAGAGCAACTCCATATTGATGGTCCTTCCCTTCAAAGTGTACAATATGTTTTGTATATAATTCAGTAATTTCATCGTCTGACAAATAGCGTGATAACGATTTCCGAACTTTAATGACTGAGTCAGCGTTCAGTATTAACTCTTTGGCAATAGGCAATGCTTGGTCATACCGTTTTTGTACCAGATCATAGCTTGCATCATCTAATTCATCTCGTTCCCAATACTTTTCAGCTGTAGCGATAGCTCGCTCTGCCAGATAAGATTCATATACCTTATTAATAGACCTTGCAGTAAGGATATAGAACAATACTGCCACAAACACAACTAATCCTACGATAAGCCATGTATATACCCATACTATTTTGTTGCCTGTCTTCATGCTTCCATCATATAACCTACACCTACAACTGTATGGATCAATTTCTTATCAAATCCTTTATCTATTTTAGAGCGAAGGTAATTGACATATACGTCTACAATGTTTGTATTGGTATCAAAGTTCTTTTCCCAGACTTCACGTAAGAGTTGCATCCGACTTAATGCAGCTCCTTGATTATGCATAAAGAATTCCAATAACCTACATTCTTTCACCGTCAAGTCTATTGTCAGTCCATTCCGGTAAGCTCTCCTTGAGGCTGTGTTTAATTGTAAATCAGCGCACTCTAAAATGGCAGCAGAAGGATGTGCTTCTTTCCTACGTAAAAGTGCCCTTAATCGTGCCTGCAATTCAGCAAAACTGAATGGTTTGGTGATATAGTCGTCGGCCCCAGCATCTAGACCGGAAACAATATCTTCGGTTGTACCTAAAGCTGTCACCATAAGTACAGGTGTTGTATATCCGAATGTCTGACGAAATTGCTGGCAAAGTTGCAGACCGTCCATCTGAGGCATGATAATGTCAAGCATTAATAGATCAAATGATTCCTGCCGGATTAAGTCCCATGCTTCTTCCCCATTACCGGCAATAAAAACGGTATAACCAAACTCTTCCAATCCTCTTTTAATGAAAGAGGCTATATTAATCTCATCTTCTGCAACTAGAATTTTAGCCATATTGTTTATATTGAATTTATACAAAATTAAATCATATCAATCATCTTCACAATTTTCTTTGTTTTAATTTCCCATTTTTATCGAATAGAACGATTCGGTAAACAGATTCAATCATCAATGGAAATATAAATAAGGTAAAAAATGTGGCTGTTACCAAACCTCCTATGATAACAATAGCCAACGGGCGTTGACTTTCTGATCCGATACCAGTACTTACGGCAGCAGGCATCAAACCGATAGTTGCCATCATGGCAGTCATTAAAACAGAGCGAACCCTGACTTTCACACTTTGGTGAATTGACTCTTCCAGTTTCAATCCATTCCATAAGTTTTGTTTGATATCAGAAACAATGATGACGCCGTTTTGAATACAAATACCGAAAAGTGCAATGAAACCAATACCGGCAGAAATGGAGAAATTAAATCCTGTAATCAATAAAGCTCCTATTCCACCTACTGCAGCGTAAGGAACATTTAATAAAACCAAGCCGGCATCTCTTGAATTACCGAATAGAACAAACAGAATGATAAATATAATCGCTATACTGATAGGAACAACCTGTGCCAACCGTTTACTAGCTCGTTGCTGATTTTCAAAATCACCTGTCCATCTTAAGGTATAACCTTCCGGCAAGGATACCTGTCTGGCTACTTTTTGTTGTGCTTCTTTTACTGCACTTCCCATATCTCGGCCTCTGACAGAGAATTTCACAGCACAAAAACGGGTATGATTATCTCTGTATATAATCAGCGGTCCGGTGATTGTTTTGATATCGGCCAGTTCTTGGATTGGAATCATGGCTCCATCTTTAGCCGGAACTAAAATTTTACCGATTTCTTCCTCATTTCTTCTGAATTCTTCCGCATAACGAACCATGATATGGAATTTCCGTTCATCTTCATATAATAAAGAAGCGCTCTTCCCTCCTATTGCCATTTCAATGATTGACTGGATATCTTCTTTAGCGACACCGTATCTGGCTAAACTGGATTCGTTTAGTTCAATTCTCAGTTCTGGCTGACCAATATTTCTGATAACACCCAAATCTTCAATCCCATCAACAGTTTTCAGTACATTGTATATTTTATCAGCTGTTTGTTCAGATTCGTATAGATCTTTACCAAATACTTTAACTGCAATAGAGCCTTTCACTCCACTGGCGGCTTCCTCCACATTGTCGGTTATCGGTTGGGAAAAATTAAAGTCTATTCCCGGATATATTTCCAGATCGTTCTGTAACTTTTCGATCAGTTCATTTTTAGTCAGTTTACTTTTCCACTCTTTTTCGGGATAAATATCCACATGAAATTCAATATTATAAAATCCGGTTGCATCAGTTCCATCATTCGGACGACCTGTCTGTGACAAGACTTTTCTAACTTCAGCATACGAAAGTAATTTCCCTCTTATTTCATTGGCGAGTTTAACAGATTCCTGTAAAGAAATACTTTGAGGTAATGTGGCCCGGATATAAATTGAACCCTCGTTTAATTGAGGAAGAAACTCTGTCCCTAGCCAAGTAAAGCTCCATAACCCAGCTGCAGCGATGATTGTGGATGAAACAATGACTCGTTTCTTAAACCTATGGCAATAATCAAACATACTGGATGCATATCGATTAACTGCATTTAAAAACGGATTATGTTTTTCACTCACATTTTTCTTTAATAAGATAGACGACAAGACAGGAACTAAGGTAAGTGTGAAAAGAAGCGCTCCTAATAAAGCAAACCCTAAAGTATATGCCAACGGACTAAACATTTTCCCTTCTACTTTTTGGAAAGAAAAGATGGGAAAGAGAGCCGTGATGATAATCATTTTAGAGAAGAAAACAGATTTAGCCTGTCTTTTGGCTGTCTTTCTGATGATACCCATCTTACTCATTAAGTTAAAAGCTGGCATACCAACTTCTTTTGCTTTCTTATCCAACATGACGAAAAGTCCTTCGGTCATAACTACAGCCCCATCGACAATAATACCAAAGTCGATAGCTCCCATTGATAGAAGGTTGGCACTCATCCCCATTATATACAGACAGATAAATGCAAACAACAATGCCAATGGGATAATAACTGCTACAATAACCGTTGTTCTCCAGTCTGCCATAAAGATCAAAATGACGAAGATGACGAACACAAGCCCTTCCGTCAGATTTTTCGTAACAGTATGTATAGCCAGATGTACCAGGTCTTCCCGGTCATAGAAAGGAACTATACGGACGTCTTTCGGCAGTTCCGATTGTATTTCTCTGATTTTATCTTTCAAGGTATTAATGACCAGCTCTGGATTTTCCCCCTTGCGCATGATAACAATTCCTTCTACTACGTCATCTTTCTCCATGCAACCGACCTGGCCTAAACGAGGTAGATTAGATTCTTTTATTGTTGCCAGATGTTTTACAAGAATTGGTGTTCCGCCAATATTTTTTACAACGATATTCTCGATTTCTTTAATATCGTTTATTAATCCGATTCCACGGACAACATAGGCTTGTGAACTTTTTGTAATAATATCACCTCCTACATTCAGATTACTGTTGGAAATAGCTTCATATAATTCTAGAGTAGAAATTCCATAACTCATCAATTGATTAGGATTAATACTGACTTCAAACGTTTTTACTTCTCCTCCAAAGCTGACAATATCTGCCACACCTGGGACTGCTCTCAGCTTTCGGTCTATTATCCAGTCTTGTAAAGTTTTTAATTCTCTTACAGTCTGTTTGTCGCTCTGCAGAGTATATCGGAAAATCTCCCCTGTTGGTCCGTATAATGGCTGTACTTCTGGTGTTATTCCTTCCGGCAAGTCTGCATCATTTAAGAGATTATATACTTGTTGGCGTGCAAAGAAATCATCTACATGATCATCAAACATCACATTGACTACAGATAGACCAAATAAGGTTGAGCTGCGAATATCCGTTTTCTTCTGCACGGAGTTCATAGCGATTTCAATAGGAATCGTTATGAATTTTTCTACCTCTTCTGCACTTCTCCCCGGCCATTGAGTAATAATGGTTACTTTGGTGTTTGTTACGTCCGGAAAAGCATCAACAGGTGTACGGGTGAAACAGGCTATTCCAATAAGAATACTCAAACCGGTACAAAAGAATATAAAGAATTTATTCTTCAGAGAGAAGGTGACTATATTGTCAATGAAAGAATGCATAATATAATTATTTTAGGGCATTATAAACTAATAATGAATTGTGATTAACCAAGATGTCTCCTTGTTTGAGTCCCTTTTCCACGAAACAGTTTGTTTGATCCTGTTTATAGACACTAATTTCCTGTTTTTGGAATAATCCTTGATTTGAAACGGTAACTACATATTGATGGCCATTCTCAAAGATAACAGAAGATGCAGGAATACAAGGCAGTTCTAACTTGTCCTCTTGTTGCGTGACATACACATTGGCAAACATACCCGGTTTTAAAAGGAATTGTGGATTGTCAAGCTTGATTCTGATACGCATCGTTTTGCTTTCTTGATCTAATACATGATTTATACAATCTATTTCTCCATTAAATTCCATACCCTTATAGGCTAAAGTAGTAATCCGGACCGGTTGTTTTTCCTTGACTTTATTAATGTCACTTTCATAAACATCTGCTGTGATCCATACTTTTTCCAGCCCTGCAATTGTGAATAATTTCTCTTCTTGATCCGGACGGATGGAACGGTTGACGTTAATATTCCTTTCGGTAATAAAACCGGATACGGGAGCTTTAAGTAAATAGTAAGTATCTTGATCTGTCGGATACAAATCATATAATTTGTGGATTCGTTGCAGTTCAGCTTCTGCGTCCGATAATGATCGGCTTGCTTCCATCCTGTCACGTTCGGATATCATACCAGAAGAGAACATCTCTTCGGCAGCCTGATAATTCCTTTCAGCTATCCGTTTTTGTTGTTCTGCTGCCTGACGTTCCTTAGTAAGGTTTGCAATTTCTTGGCTTCGTATAGATGCCAGCACACTCCCTTTTTCTACATAATCTCCTATTTCTGCATGAACGGTCATTACATCACCACTAAGCATAGAATAGACTGGAGTGACTTTGTCCATATCAAAATCAACACGTCCGTTTAATAAAAGCTCCCGTTTAAGAGACTGACACGAAACCGTATCTAAACTAACTACTTGCATTAAGCTATCTGTCAGACAGAATAGCTCAGGGCTACTTTCATCTTCTTCTTTCTTATTTTTTGTACATGAAAATACAAAGGGCAAAACGAATAAACATACCCATAATTTCTGATATTTCATAATTCTATATTTATCTTGTTCTGTGTTGAGAATGGAAATTAATAAACAAACACATTGTGATCTGTGACGATATTGATGTCCTCAATTGCCAAAAATAAATCTTGTTTAATCTGATTTAATTGTAAGTAGATTTCTTTATAGCTATTATAGTAATCAATAAACTCCAACAGACTGATATTTCTTTTTAGAAAATTGTGATTTACACCATCTATTATCTCTGAAAGATTATCGGCAAGATTCCAGTTTGTTTTTTGATATAGCTGGATAGCTTTATCAAGACGTGCATAAGCCGTAAATAACTCATTTTCTGCCAATCTTTGAGATTGCTCTTCTTGTTTCTTGGATTGTTTAATGGCGTATTGAGCTGCTTTAATATTTCCTTGGTTTCGATTGAAAATAGGAATAGAAACATTGATACCGATTGCCCAGTAGTTATTAATAAAGTTTCCTGCTTTGTCATATATTCCTTTAATACTTACTTCGGGAAAAGCGAGTGATTTTTGAAGTCTCATATAGGCTTCTGAAGTTAATGTCTGGGCTTTTGCTAGTTTAATGTCGCTTCTGGCCTGCGTATATTCCAATAAGTCAGAAAAAGGAATGCGTGTCAGGTCAATGGATGGTAAAATGGATTCGTTCAAGATGGGTTCCAGAAGCTGGTCTGCAGGTATTCCCATTAAAAGTTTAACCGTTGCTTGCAGATGAATTATCTGGTTAGCCAATTCATTCCGGTCATTCTGAAGTGAAAGCAATAATGCTTCCAAACGTGTCTGTTCTAAGAGAGAAATATGGCCGTGCTCTTGTTGACGACTTGCGGTTTCAATAATCTTTTCAAGAGAATTGATCTCCGCGTCATATACCTGTTGTGATTGGATAGCATAGAATAAATGGATAAAATCCTGTTTGAGTTCACTACGCAGTGTTCTTGCTATTTCCTCAAATTGATATTGGGCCTTTTCTTTATTGGCTTTTTCCAGTTTTATATGATTATTATGCTGACCAGCAATATAAATCAATTGTTCTAATTCAACAGCCGATTGTCCATTTTTCCCAAAGTCGAAATACCTTCCGTTTATTCGGTTATATACATTCTGCTCAAATGAAATTACAGGATTATCAAATAATTTTGCCTGAATGATAGCGGCATCGGCTTTGTTGATTTCGTAGTGTTCTGCCAATAATTGTAAGTTATTTGTCATCAGGCATTGTTCGGCATCCCGAAGCGTTACAAGCTGTTGCTTTCCATCTTGTGCATAAATTGATATACAAAGTGAAGCAAACAGCGATAAAGTCATCATCCTTTTCATGCTCTCTTATTCATTTTAAGTTCGACAAAAATAGATGATGTGGTTTATAGAACTGGTATAAAGGTGATTAGAAAAGGCTTAATACAAATTAGAAATTGATTAAAATACGGATGAGGTTATTTATTTCATGCTCAAGATTGATAAAAAGAAAAAGCCCGCTCTTTAAAAGAAGAGCAGGCTTAATATGTTTATTGAATTACAGAAATATTATTTGTTCATTTCAGCTTCGATAGCATCGAACTTGTCACCCATGTTCAGGTTATAATAGATACCACGTAAAGCTGTCATATAATCTCTTTCTTCAGGTTTCATCTGATGTGCTTTTTCGAAATATGGCATTGCTTGTTCGAACAAAGCTTTAGCTTTAGCTGATTCTTCCTGATATTTCTGGCTATCAGTAATTGAGTTAGCTTCACCCAATTTGTTTACACCTTGGTTGTAATATACACGACCCAAGTTAGCCAAGATATCTGGGTTTTCACCATCCAATTCTACAGCTTTCTTGAAGTATTCTTCTGCTTTAGCATAATCTTTTACGCCTGTTTCATAAACACGACCCATTACATCATACAACTGTGCATTGTTCGGTTCTTTTTGAATTGCAGAATTCAAGTATTCAATAGCTTGTTCGTTTCTGTTTGAATAGATGTAGTTATTGATCAAGCTCAGCATATAATACTTTTCATCAGGGAATTTTTCCATACCTTCTTTCAAGGTTCTTTCCAAGTTAACAGTATCTTTAGCTTGTTCGTATTCGTAGCACAGATACTGATAAACATCATTCTGACGATAGTCTGTATTCTTAGCACGTTCCAAAGCTGCAATAGCTTTCTGAGAATCTTTCAACTGAGTAGCTGCAACGGCTGCATAGAACTGAACAGTCATAAAGTTAGAGTCGCGGGCAGCTGTCGGAGTATCTTTGAACATAGGATGATCAGAGATTTCCAGATACTGCTGGAAGAAGTCGTATGCTTTCTGATAATCTTTCTGATCGAAATAATAAGCACCACCATTAATATAATATACATGGTTAGCACTCAAAATACTCTTAATATCTTTTGTGAACTTCGGTTTGATCTTACCCTTTTCATTCGGCTGCTGATCTAATTCATAAGCCTTTTCAAAATACGGCAGAATCTTAGCCAAAGCATCATACATTACAACTTCATTCGGCTGGTTACCCAACATTTGCTTTGTTCTTTCTGTACTGAACTGCTGATCTTCGATAAAGCCGGCTACATACCAAGTTTTAGCTTGATCTTTAGTTTCTGCATTTTCCAGAGCGCCTTTGATCACTGATCTGGCTTCTTCAAAATTCGGGGTTGTACCCTTTGCTAAACTCTGTGCTTCACTTACAGCTTTCTTTTGTGCAAACGAAGCTGAAAACGCCATACAAAGTGCTGCTGTCAATAATACTTTTTTCATTGTAAATAAAAGTTTTAAATAAATATTCTATTTGTTTATCTATCGGTTTTTAATAATTATTCATCAGATTGATTGTCATCAGTCGGCTGAATTACATTCTCTTCGTTAGTCGCTTCCTGAGCCTGTTCTCTCGCCTCTCCGCTCGCTTTATCTGCTGCTGCCTGTTCTTCCGAATCAGTCAATACTTTACAAACAGAAGCGATTTCATCATTTCGTTTTCCTAAATTGATTAGGCGTACTCCTTGCGTTGCACGACCAATAATGCTCAAATCTGATACTTTCGTTCGGATGGTAATACCCGACTTGTTGATGATCATCAAGTCATTTTCATCCGTCACGTTCAAGAAGGCCACTAATTTACCAGTTTTCTCTGTAATATTCAAAGTTTTTACACCTTTTCCTCCTCGATTTGTGATTCGGTAGTCATCAATGTGTGAACGTTTGCCGTATCCTTGTTCGGAAACAACCAATGTCGTCTCTTTTTCTTTGTCTTTGATGCATACCATACCGACTACTTCATCCATACCATCTTCATCGAGCGTCATACCACGAACACCCGAAGCAGTACGTCCCATCTCACGAACGGCACTTTCATGGAAGCGGATTGCACGACCATTTCTGTTGGCAATCAATACTTCCCGATCTCCATTTGTCATACAAACCTGAATCAAGCCGTCATCTTCACGCAAGGTAATGGCATTAACACCATTCTGGCGTGGACGAGAATAGGCTTCCAGACAAGTTTTCTTGATAATACCTTTCTTCGTACAGAATAACAGATAATGCGAATTGACAAACTCTGTATCGGTAGTCAGTTTCTTAACCCGGATAAAGGCTTGTACCTTATCGTCTGCCTCAATGTTCAACAGATTCTGGATTGCACGGCCTTTGGCATTCTTTGTTCCTTCCGGAATCTGATAAACCGGCAACCAGAAACAACGTCCCTTAGAGGTGAAGAACATCATCGTTGCATGCATAGATGCCGGATAGATATATTCAATGAAGTCTTCGTCGCGTGTTTCCGAACCCTTCACTCCTATTCCTCCTCGTCCCTGAGCCTTGAAATCAGCCAGCGGAGTACGCTTGATATAGCCCATGTGAGAAATAGTAATGATCATCTCATCATCAGCATAGAAATCTTCCGGATTCAGATCTTCCGAAGCATAGATGATATCGGTCTTACGTTCATCTCCATACTTGTCTTTGATTTCCTGCAATTCATCTTTGATAATCTTCATACAAAGATCATCGTTTTCAAGGATCTCTTTCAAGTAGGCAATTTGTTTTTCCAGTTCTTCGTATTCAGCACGCAGTTTGTCTTGTTCCAGTCCTGTCAGCTGACGTAAACGCATTTCAACGATGGCTCTTGCCTGACGATCAGATAAAGAGAAGCGTTCCATCAATCGTTCAATAGCCTCTTGTGGACTGGTTGACGATTTGATGATTGCGATTACTTCATCAATATTATCGGAAGCAATGATCAAGCCTTCCAGGATGTGGGCACGTTCTTCTGCTTTCGCCAAATCATACCGTGTACGACGGATTACGACTTCATGACGATGGTCAACAAACGCTTTGATCAGATCCTTCAGATTCAACAAACGCGGACGTCCGTTTACCAAGGCGATGTTATTGACGCTGAACGAAGACTGCAAAGCCGTCATTTTATATAATTTGTTCAGAACGACCTGAGCATTTGCATCACGTTTTACATCTACAACGATACGTAAACCGGCGCGGCTTGATTCATCTGTTACATCCGAAATGCCATCAATACGTTTTTCGTTTACCAAATCAGCAATACTCTTTACCAAATCTGATTTGATAACCTGATATGGAATTTCAGTAATGATAATTTGTTCATGGTTGTTTTCGACTTCGATTTCAGCCTTACCGCGTAAAACGATTCGACCACGTCCAGTCATGAAGGCTTCCTTTACTCCGTCGTAACCATAAATTGTAGCTCCCGTTGGGAAATCCGGTGCTTTAATATATTGCATCAGGTCTTCTATCTCTATTTCTCCACGAGAATCGATATACGCCATACAACCGTCTAATACTTCAGACAAATTGTGTGTCGGCATATTGGTAGCCATACCGACTGCAATACCCGAAGCTCCATTCACCAGCAAATTCGGAATGCGGGTTGGCAATACGGTCGGTTCCTTTAAAGAGTCGTCGAAGTTCAGTTGGAAATCGACTGTATCTTTATCTATATCACGAAGCATTTCTTCAGCCAGTTTGCTGAGGCGTGCCTCTGTATAACGCATGGCAGCCGGACTATCATTGTCCATTGAGCCGAAGTTTCCCTGGCCATCTACCAATGTATATCGCATGGACCACCATTGAGCCATACGAACCAGCGCACCGTAAACGGAACTATCGCCATGCGGATGGTATTTACCTAAAACTTCACCAACAATTCTTGCAGATTTCAGATGTTTTTTGTCGGATGTGTTTCCAATCATGTTCATACCATATAATATACGGCGATGAACAGGCTTGAAACCATCTCGTACATCAGGAAGAGCACGTGAAACGATCACCGACATAGAATAGTCTATGTAGGCCGACTTCATTTCTTCCTCAATGTTAATCTTTATAATTCTGTCTTGATCAACCATTTAGTTTTATATTAATTACACTAGATTTTAAATCTATTAAAAAGTGCACTAAAGTAAGGCTTTTCTGTCGATTACGAAAGAAAATCGGCTTAAAAATTATATTTTAACCCATTCTAAATCTATTTAAAGAATGGTGGCACAGTATTTGATAAAACTATTAAAAACAAATTGTGGATAAATTTTAAGGCTACAAAAGATAAAGTTTCCGCAAGAAAGTTTATCTTTGCATCTTGCAATTATAGATGGAAGGATTCACGAATCCTGATGTAGATTTTAAGGAATAAGATCTGCTGAAAGGAATGAGATTTCTTATTATACACCTATATATATTATAAGGATGAAAAATAAATATTCAGAAAGATTGATTGACGTTATTGAATACAGTCGCGAGGAAGCCGGCCGCTTACAGAATACTTATATCGGCCCGGAGCACTTGATGCTGGGCATTATTCGCGACGGTTCAGGAAAAGCTTATCAATTGCTGGAGGATTTTCATGTTGATCCGTTTACGATCAAACGGCTGATTGAACAGGAAATCAAAAATACCGTCGATTCTGATTACTCAACCCAGGAAATAACCGTTAGCAAAACTACTGAACGGGTATTGCGGATGAGCGATGCAGAAGCGCGTAATTTACATAAAGACCAAACGGATACCGAGCATTTGTTGCTGGCTATTATCCGTGAAGAATATAATGTTGCTGCCCGTATCCTGATGGATGCCGGTATTTCTTATTCTTCTCTCTTTGAAAAGTTGCGGGAAGAATCTGAACCTAATTATAGGCATGCAGACCATGAACCTGAAGATGAAGAATTAATGGAAATTGAAGACGGATATACAGACGATGATGAAGAAGATGAAGATGACAACTTCTCTCGTCGGGACAATCCTCGCTCCTCTTCTTCGGGAAATGCGGGTGCTGCTCCGTCGAAATCGCCCAATGATACACCGGTATTGGATAATTTCGGTACTGATATGACACGGGCTGCTGCCGAAAACCGTTTGGATCCGATTGTAGGCCGGGAAAAAGAAATCGAACGACTGGCACAGATTTTAAGCCGTCGTAAGAAGAATAATCCGGTATTGATTGGAGAACCGGGCGTAGGTAAATCTGCCATCGTAGAAGGTTTGGCCATGCGAATCGTACAACGGAAGGTTTCTCGTATTTTGTTTGATAAACGAGTGATCAGCTTGGATATGGCATCTATTGTGGCAGGCACGAAGTATCGCGGACAATTTGAGGAACGTATCAAAGCAATCTTAAACGAACTTTCCAAGAATCCGAATATCATTTTGTTTATTGATGAGATTCATACGATTGTCGGCGCCGGTTCGGCTGCCGGTTCGATGGATGCGGCCAATATGTTGAAACCTGCCTTGGCTCGTGGTGAAATTCAGTGCATTGGTGCCACTACATTGGACGAGTATCGTAAGAACATCGAGAAAGACGGTGCACTGGAACGTCGTTTCCAGAAAGTGATTGTGGATCCGACAACGGCAGAAGAGACATTACAGATCCTGAACAATATCAAAGACCGGTACGAAGAACATCACAATGTTTATTATACGCCGGAAGCTTTAGAAGCGTGTGTCAAATTGACAGAACGTTATATCAGCGACCGGAATTTCCCGGATAAAGCTATTGATGCTTTAGACGAAGCGGGTTCGCGCGTACATATTTCTAATATTATTGTTCCGAAAAGTATTGAAGAGCTGGAAGCCAAGATAGAGGCAACGAAGAATGAAAAGTTGGCAGCGGTGAAATCGCAGAACTTTGAGTTGGCAGCTAGTTTCCGCGACAAAGAAAGACAATACTTAATGGAATTGGAATCGGCCAAGGCCAAATGGGAAAAGGAAATGCAAGAGCATCGGGAAACGGTAGATGAAGACAAAGTAGCAGAAGTGATTGCTATGATGTCGGGTGTGCCGGTTCAACGAATCGCGAAGGCAGAGAATGCCCGGTTGCTGGAAATGAGCGACATTCTAAAAAGCAAGGTTGTCGGACAAGATGATGCCGTGCATAAGATTGTCAAGGCTATCCAGCGTAACCGTGTTGGATTGAAGGATCCGAACAAGCCGATTGGCACGTTTATGTTCCTCGGACCGACTGGCGTAGGTAAAACGCATTTGGCAAAGAAGCTCGCAGAATATCTGTTTGATTCGGCAGATGCATTGATTCGGATTGATATGAGTGAATATCTGGAGAAGTTTGCCGTGTCTCGTCTGATTGGAGCGCCTCCGGGATACGTCGGCTATGAAGAAGGTGGACAATTAACGGAAAAAGTTCGCCGGAAGCCGTATTCGGTTGTCTTGCTCGACGAAATAGAAAAGGCACATCTGGATGTATTCAATCTGTTGCTACAAGTACTCGACGAAGGACGTCTGACGGATAGTTTGGGCCGTCGGATCGATTTCAAGAATACAATTCTGATTATGACGTCGAATATCGGTACACGTCAGTTGAAAGACTTCGGACGTGGAGTGGGTTTCAATACCCAAATGGCAGGCGAAGTGGATAAAGACTTCTCAAGAGGTGTGATCCAGAAGGCCTTGAACAAAGCCTTTGCGCCTGAATTCCTGAACCGTATTGACGACATCATTATGTTTGATCAATTAGATAAAGAAGCTATTTATAAAATTATTGATATCGAACTGAAAGGTTTGTATAAGCGTGTGAAAGATTTGGGTTATTCCCTCGAGATCACCGATGCAGCCAAAGACTTTGTAGCCTCGAAAGGATACGATGTACAGTTCGGTGCCCGTCCGCTGAAAAGAGCTATCCAAAAGTATTTGGAAGACGAGATGGCGGAACTGATCATCCGGTCGTCTGTTACAGGTGGTGATACAATGGTGGTAGATTTTGATACCAACGAACAGAAAATCATCACTTCAGTAAAGCAGACATCCGGACATAATTCTTGATATCATTTATGTTTTTCATGTAAAACGCCCGTGCAAGGCTAGAGTCTCTCGTGAGAAAGGTTCTATGCCTTGCCTTTTTTTATGCCTCTCCCATTCAATCCTCTCCTATTTTCAGTCTGGTTTGCTGCTCCTGTTTCGTATCTTCTGAATCAGAATCCCATTACTTTTTATTTTTTTGACAACTGTCGAAAAGCTTTACTACATATATCGAAAAGCTTTTTGACAAATGTGATAAAGCTTTACCACATCTGTCAAAAAATTAATTTTTCATAGATTTTAGATGCCGATCTTACTATCCAAGTTGCTTTTCCACCTATTCTTGTTGGCTCATGCTCAATTATCTGACACGAAATGACAACGAACCGAAAAAAATAACTACATTTGCAAGTAATCTTTTATAAACTATACCATTCATTTACTAATCTTTTAAGGTAATGAAAAGAGACAACATCATTTTTGACATCATTGAGAAAGAACATCAGCGCCAGCTGAAGGGTATTGAACTGATTGCTTCAGAGAACTTTGTAAGTGATCAAGTTATGCAGGCAATGGGTAGCTGCTTAACAAATAAGTATGCCGAAGGTTATCCCGGAAAACGTTATTATGGCGGTTGCGAAGTCGTTGACCAAAGTGAAACGATTGCTATCGAACGCCTGAAGAAGATATTCCATGCTGAATGGGCCAACGTACAGCCTCACTCAGGAGCTCAGGCTAATGCTGCTGTTTTATTGGCCGTTCTGAATCCGGGTGATACTTTCCTGGGCTTGAATCTGGCTCATGGTGGTCACCTTTCTCACGGATCAGCCGTAAACAGTTCTGGTATCTTGTATCACGCTACAGAATATAATGTAAAAGAAGAAACGGGTCGTGTGGATTATGACCAGATGGAAGAAGTTGCTTTGCGCGAAAAACCGAAATTGATTATCGGTGGCGGTTCTGCTTATTCACGTGACTGGGATTATAAACGCATGCGCGAGATTGCCGACAAAGTTGGTGCCTTGTTGATGATTGATATGGCGCATCCGGCAGGTTTGATTGCAGCAGGTTTGTTGAATAATCCGTTGGAATATGCTCATATCGTAACTTCTACAACTCACAAGACGTTGCGTGGTCCGCGTGGTGGTATCATCTTGTTGGGTAAAGACTTCGAAAATCCTTGGGGAAAGAAGACTCCGAAGGGCGAAATCAAGAAGATGTCTCAATTATTGGATTCTGCTGTATTCCCGGGTATCCAGGGAGGACCTCTGGAACATGTTATTGCAGCTAAAGCCGTAGCTTTCGGCGAAGCTTTGGAACCGGAATATAAAGAATATCAGATGCAAGTGAAGAAGAATGCGGCTACTATGGCACAAGCATTCATGGATAAAGGATACAAGATCATCTCGGGTGGTACCGACAACCACAGTATGTTGATCGACCTGCGCACGAAGTTCCCTGATCTGACCGGTAAAGTAGCAGAAAGAGCCTTGGTTGCTGCCGACATTACAGTCAATAAGAACATGGTTCCGTTTGACAGCCGTTCAGCATTCCAGACTTCTGGTATCCGTATCGGTACGCCGGCTATTACAACTCGTGGTGCCAAAGAAGAACTGATGGGTGAAATCGTCGAAATGATTGATACCGTTTTAGCTGCTCCTGAATGCGATAAGACGATTACAGCCGTTCGCGAGAAGGTAAACAGTATCATGAAAGAATATCCTATTTTTGCTTGGTAATATCTAACACAACTTTTAATTATTTCAAAAAACACAGAAACATGAAGAAGCTTCTTGCAACATTTTGTGCCGGTATGGCCTTATGTTTTTTAGCTTCGTGTGCTGAACCGCAAGGTGAAGTGAAGTCGTATAATCAGGGAATCAACATCATTCCTACTCCACAAAGCCTGGTTCAGCATGATGGATTTTTCCGTTTAGGTAGCAATACGGCCATCGCAGCGGCAAGTCCTGAAGCTAAAACTGTTGCCGAATTCTTTGCGGCAAAGATGAGAACAGCTACTGGCTTGAACATCCAGGTAGCAGAAAAGGGAAATATTCAGTTATCCGTAGATCCGTCATTGGATGTCGCTAACGACGAAGGATATACGCTGGATGTAACGAAAGATGGTGCCGTAGTTGTTGCTAAGACGGCTCAAGGCTTGTTCTATGGCATGCAATCGTTCTTACAATTGCTGCCGGCCGAAATCGAAAGCCCGTCGAAAGTAAACGGTATTGCCTGGCAAGCTCCGGCTGTAAGCATTAAAGATGCTCCTCGTTTTGGCTATCGTGGTATAATGTTGGATCCTTGTCGTCATTTCATGCCGGTTGAGAATGTAAAGAAATACCTGGATGTATTGTCTTTATTCAAGATGAACCGGATGCACTGGCACTTGACAGACGATCAGGGTTGGCGTATTGAAATCAAGAAGTATCCGAAGCTGACTGAAATTGCTTCGAAACGTATCGATGGCGAAGGTACAGAACACAGTGGTTATTATACGCAAGAGGAAATCAAGGAGATTGTAAAATATGCTGCCGACCGTTTCATTACGGTTGTTCCGGAACTGGAATTGCCGGGACATGAAATGGCTGCCATTGCTGCCTATCCGAATCTGTCTTGTAAAGGAGAACAGGGAACTCCGCGTGTTATTTGGGGTGTAGAAGACATTGTGATGTGTCCGGGTAAAGAAGATATGTTTACCTTCTTGCAGGATGTTATCGACGAAATGGTGCCTCTTTTCCCAAGTGAATACTTCCATATCGGTGGTGATGAGTGCCCGAAGATCAGTTGGAAGAACTGTCCGCTTTGCCAGAAACGTATTAAAGAAGAAGGCTTGAAAGCAGACAGCAAGCACTCAGCTGAAGAAAGATTGCAGAGCTATGTCATCCAACGGATGGAGAAATACCTGGCAACAAAAGGCAAAAAGATTATCGGTTGGGATGAAATCCTGGAAGGTGGTCTGGCTCCTTCGGCTACTGTGATGTCATGGCGTGGTGAAGATGGCGGTATTGCCGCTGCATTGATGGATCATACCGTTATTATGACTCCGGGCGGTAACGGAATGTATCTGGATGCTTACCAAGGAGATTCTAAGATCGAACCGGTAACTATCGGTGGTTATACGTTGTTGGAGAAGACTTACAGTTACGATCCGATACCAGATACATTGGTAGCTATGGGCAAGAGCAATTATATTTTGGGTGTTCAGGGTAATACCTGGTCAGAATACATGTACGACGAAGCCAAACGTGATTATATGGTTTTCCCGCGTATCCTGGCCGTTGCTGAAATTGGTTGGACGAATCTGGACCGCAAAGACTATAAGGACTTCGAACGCCGCATTGAGAATGCCTACGTTCGTTTGGATGGTCATGCTATCAATTACCATATTCCGCAGCCTGAACAGCCTAATGGTTCATGCAATTTCGTAGCATTCACCGACAAGGCTTCGCTGGAATTCAAGACAACCCGTCCGACCAAGATGGTTTATACCTTGGATGGCAGTGAACCGACTCCAGCATCAACAGCTTACACGGCTCCGATTGAAATTACTGAAACTACCACCTTGAAGATTGCTTCTGTATTACCTTCGGGTAAGATGAGTCCGATCCGTACAATCCAGGTAGAAAAGCAGTCGCTGGCTCCTGCCAAGGAAGTTGCGAAGACAACTCCGGGATTGAATATGGAAGTAACTGACGGCATGTATCTGAATGTTAAGAAGCTGGAAGCAGCCCAAAAAGAAACGAAGAAATCGGTTATCAAAGACCTGAAAGAAATTCGTTCGGTTGTTAAGACATCCGAGTCTATGCGTGGTGTTAACCAATATGCAGCCGTTGCAACAGGTTATGTAAACATTCCGGAAGACGGTGTTTATTTCATTTCTTCTGATCTGGAAGAAGTTTGGATCGATGGTAAATTATTGGTAAACAACGGTGGTGAAGTAAAACGTTTCTCTCGTCATGACAGTTCAGTTGCTTTGGCAAAGGGATTACATGAAATCAAAGCTGTATTCTTAGGTCATATCATTGGCGGTTGGCCTTCTAACTGGAACGACGGAAGCATCAAGCTTCGTAAGTCGGATGCTAAAGAATTTACAGCGATCACACCAGAAATGTTATGTCATTGATTGTGTGTCTGAAATTCAGATAATAGGAAGCCGGCCTTTCGGGGCTGGCTTTTTTTATGTCCAAATTCTGCGTAAAATAAACTTTACCCAAAGTTTTTTATTACATTTGCTCCTATTCAAGTGGCCGATAACATGAAGATATTAATTATAGAAGATGATCCGTCGTTGCAGGAGATAATCAAGAAGTCTCTGGAAAAGGAACGGTATGTTGTTGAAACTGCCGATAATTATCAGGCAGCTTTATTGAAGCTGGACGATTATGATTACGACTGTATCCTGTTGGATATCATGCTTCCCGGTGGCGTTCTCGGCCAGGAATATGGTGTCGGCGGCAAGCGGCTCGGGCAGGCGCAACTCCTTGTAGCCTATGATGCGGATGGTGACGGGGTAGTCTCGTCTGTCGATACGGGGCGTCTTGCCCAAGTTGCCGCACTGGCCGATGAAATGGCCCTTGCGATCGAACACGGAGGCTCCCGCCAACGGCGTCCAGCTAACAGAGTCAACCACTATGTACCTGCCTACTAACGTCTTGTGCGTAGCACTCTCACCTGCTTCTTTAAAGGAGTAGGCGCAGAATGGCAAGACGACGAGGGCAACAAAAAGCAATGCAGCATGTGCCGAAAATCGGTTCATGCTGCAAAGATAATAAAAAGTTAAGAGTTGCAGCCCCGCCGTGGGGGGGACGCTACTGCTCTGAACTTAATTCAGAGGTATTCCTCGACCTTACCTACGAGCTGGCGGAGGGTGACTTCGCCGCTGTAGCGCCATTGCTCCTGGCCATCCTTGTAGACGATGAAGGTGGGGATTGTCTCAACATCGTTCTGCTGAGCGAGTTCCTGGTTGGCGTCAATCTCGAACTGGTAGACGTCGGCGCGGCCCTCCAGTTCGCCCTTGGCCTCCTTGACCACGGGCATCATGCGCCGACAGTGCGGGCACCAGTCGGCATAGAACTCAACAAGCACCACGGGGGCGCTGGTTATGATTTCGCTGTACGTTGCCATGTCTGTGTGTTTTTATAGTATTACCTATATAACACGCGGACAAGTCTTTGGGTTCAGAAAGCTATCCGGCCCTTCTTGGCCTCGGAGAGCATCTTGCGGCACCAGGTAAATCTCCAGGCGGCGGTTTCGGGCGCGGTTCTTCATTGTGAGGTAGTCGACGCCCGGCAGCGGGTCGTAGGCTCCGCTGGCCGTCGGGAAGAGGTACTCGGTCTGGCACCCCTGGTCGGCGAACCAGTCGAAGACGGACGTCACGCGGTCCAGTGTGAGCTCGTCGGTGTACTGGGCGTTGCCGGTGTTGTCGGAGTGCATGTCGAGAATCACCCAGTACATATCAGGGTTGCGCAGGTAGCGCTTGAAGGGAGCCAGGGCTCGCCAGGCATTTTCGCGCAGCACGGTGTCGTTGGGCAGGAAGAGCAGCGATGCAGGGATGGTGACCACCAGGACCTCGCCTCCGCGCAGTTTCTCGACGGTGACGAGCTCGTGTCGGTAGCGCTGGTTAAGCTTCTTGAGCTCGCCGTTGAGCAGCGTGGTGCCCTCCTTCTCCTGGAATTTGCGGATGAGTTCGGCTTCCTTGGTCGGCAGGGGATTGGCCAGGAGCAGCTGGTTCTTGTCGAGGTCGTCCAGGTCGGACGCCGACGACGGCTGTGCGGCGTACGTGGCGCCGACTGTCAGAAGCATGCTACATACGATTGCCCAAATCTTCTTCATAAGCGAGTTCTCCTTTTACTATAAGCGTAAGGTCGGGCAGGTTTATTGCCTCGGGGCCGTTTTTCGACAGGATTCTGAAGATGCCGCCGGCTATGGCGTCGGCCTTCGTCGTCATCGTCTGGGATATCGTTGAGGGAAGTGGCTTCCACGCTGTCGTAGTAATCCCAGATGGCGTCGAGGATGTCTACCAGGTCGTCGTCGCTGTACCGCTTGTTTGCCTCTTCAGGCAGCTCGCGGCGCATAAAGGTTATCGCTTCATTTTCGTCGTATTCGGGTAGGGACATTTTTCAGTTGAGAATTAAGAGGGTTCAGAGGTCGAGCAGCCCGGTGGGAATGTTCATGACGATG
>OGYL01000398.1_pt1 | contig 33885 bp, 25 predicted proteins | sample 1576541 | NCBI WGS metagenome assembly OGYL01 (sample SAMEA3541551, study PRJEB24748) | human gut metagenome | biome: human gut; feature: human-associated habitat; material: faeces | place: China | collected 2012 | reverse complement strand
TCCCAGCAGCTGGGCAAACAGAACGACCAACGGAATGAAGGCAAAGATCAACATCGCTCTCATACGCGCCTCATAAGGATTCGTTTTCATCCGTTTAATAAAAATCGTAGGAAGCTTTCCTCCATACAACGATAGCATGACGATGGCATACAACGTGAAAATCAACGCCATTCCCAATCCTTCTGTCGTCTTGATTCCAAACTGAGTATTCAGATAGGAAGGAGTCCAAAAGAGGAAGAACCACCACACACCATCCGTACAGAATTTACCCAGCAAGAAAGCCCAAGTCTGCCGATAGCGGAAGCATTCCAATAAAGACATCTTCTTTTCATTAGCTTGATCCACATCCACCAAATCAGCTTCCAGTAACTTGTCCTGCCCGATGTATTCCAGTTCGGCAGCATTGACAAACCGGCTCTTCTCTGGCGGTGTGTACATGAATACCCAAAATCCCATCCAAATGAAGCCTAATACACCTATGATAACGAATGATAATTCCCAGCCCCAATATTTAGCCAGCAACGGAATCGTCAACGGTGCAGCCAAAGCACCAATAGAAGCGCCCGCATTAAAAATAGAAGTCGCAAACGCCCGGTCTCGTTTCGGGAAATATTCGGCTGTCACCTTAACTGCCGCAGGGAAATATCCGGCCTCTCCAATAGCCAATACACAACGGGCTGCCAAAAAGAAGTACATACTGAAGGTCGCGATCAAGACGGCCATATCACCTGTAGCCATCATCAATTGTGTCCGATCCTCAAGTCCGACACAGGCTTCTGTTGCTACACCACAAAAAGCATGCAGGCAAGCGCCCAACGACCACACCCCGATCGACCACAAGAAACCGGCTTTCGTTCCCATCCAGTCGATTACCCGACCAGCAAACAACATTCCGATCGCATACACAATCGAGAAGGTAGCTGTAATCCGACCGTAATGGATTTCATTCCAATGAAATTCGGGTTTGATAAATTCATCCCAAGTCAAAGACAGCACCTGACGATCCAGGTAATTGATCGTCAGGGCCAGAAACATCATGATACAGATGGTCCATCTGTAATTTGTCATCTTCATTTCTCCGTGTTTGTTCATGTCGTTCCGATTAAAAGGTTAGCATTTGTTTTATCAACCTCTTGCCTGTCGGATAATCTCCAAAGCAAACCGGCATTTCTCTGTAATATAATTCCAGTCCTGAGCCGCGATCCGATCTTTCGGGAAGAGTTTAGAACCCATTCCTACACAAGTCGTTCCCGCTTTCATCCAGGCTGTCAAATTCTCTTCCGTCGGTTCTACGGCACCTGTCGCCATAATCATCGACCAAGGAAGCGGAGCCTTGATATTCTTCACAAACGAAGGTCCGCCCACATTTCCCGCCGGGAAAATCTTTACCAGGTCACAACCCAATTCCTGCGCCTCTCCTATTTCCGTTACCGAACCACAGCCCGGCGTATAAGGCACCAAGTGACGATTACACAAACGCGCCACTTCCGGATTCAGGTACGGACCGACCACAAAGTTTGCCCCGTACTGTAAATAAAGAGCTGCTGTCGGAGCATCTACTACGGAACCAATACCCAAAATCATCTCCGGACATTCCCGACGAGAGAACTTCATCAGATCAATAAATACTTCCGAAGCGAAGTCGCCCCGATTCGTAAACTCAAAAGCACGGACGCCACCTTCATAACAAGCCTTCAATACCTGGCGAGCCACTTCGGCATCACTATGATAAAAGACCGGAACCATGCCCGTCTGTTGCATTGCCTGCAACACTTGTAATTTCGTAAATGCAGCCATTTGTTCTCCTTTCCTCTATTAACGTGAAACCCGACCAGAGCCATCGCCCTTCATCAGATTCTCAACCTCTTTTACTGTTACTTCATTATAATCTCCATAAATCGTATGCTTCAGGCAAGAAGCCGCCACGGCAAAGTTCAATGCCAGCTGATCATCCTGCGGATATGTCAGCAAACCATAAATCAGACCGCCCATGAAAGAATCACCACCGCCCACACGATCTACAATGTGTGTGATGTCATAGCGAGGCGACTGGAACAACTGTTTGCCATCATACAAAACACCGCCCCATGTATTATGATTGGCATTGATTGAACCACGCAACGTGATAATTACTTTTCGGGCACGCGGGAAACGTTGCATCAGCTGCGTACATACACTTTCAAACTCAGCAGCATTCACTTCACCGGCTGTTGCCGTCACATCAAAACCTTCCGGCTTGATGCCGAATACTTTCTCCGCATCTTCTTCATTTCCGAGGATGATGTCACAGCCTGCCACTAAATCTGGCATTACCTCTGATGCTTTCTTTCCATATTTCCACAGATTCTTCCGGTAATTCAAATCGCAGGAAACCGGAATACCCAACCGATTGGCTGTCTGAATTGCTTCCAGGCAAACATCTGCTGCTCCCTGACTGATTGCCGGTGTAATTCCCGTCCAATGAAACCAATCTGCACCGGCCAAAACCTGTTCCCAGTCGATCATGCCCGGTTTAATTTCCGAGATAGCCGAATGAGCCCGGTCATATACAACCTTACTAGCGCGAGCCACAGCTCCGGTTTCCAGGAAATAAATACCCATACGGTCACCACCATAAACAATATGGTCGGTCTTAACTCCATGTTTATGTAAATCTTTTACACATGCGGCAGCAATATCATTCTCCGGCAAGCGAGTCACAAACTCAGCGTCCATTCCATAATTAGCCAATGATACAGCTACATTCGCTTCACCACCACCAAATGTGGCACTCAATTCATTTGTCTGACTAAAACGTAAATATCCGGGAGTTGCCAATCGAAGCATAATCTCACCGAAGGTTACTATTTTTCCCATACGTGTTTTAATTTATCCGTTAAAAGTTAAAATATCGTTTTGCATTATAATAAGAAATATCTGCTACCATCTGTTTCAGGAAATCCATCTCACTCCGTGGTAACTTTCCTGCCTCTATATCTTCACCAATCAAGTTACACAGGATGCGACGGAAATATTCATGACGCGGATAGGAAAGGAAACTGCGTGAGTCCGTCAGCATTCCTACAAAACGGCTCAACAATCCCATAGCCGACAAGGCATTCATCTGCTTCCGCATCCCATCTTCCTGATCCAGGAACCACCAGCCCGAGCCTAACTGCATCTTTCCCGGAATAGTTCCGTCATTATATGTATAAGCCAATGTTGCCAGAACTTCATTATCCTTCGGGTTCAAGCTATACAAAATGGTTTTCGTCAGTTTTCCAACCTGGTCAAGCCGGTTAAAGAAACGATGTCCCACGACCGAACAATTCACTTCCATAATGGCATCAAAACCCGTATCCGGTCCCAAAGCCTGAAACATACGAGTGGAACTGTTCCGGACAACACTGATATGATACTGTTGCGCCCATCCTTTTTCCCAATCCATGACAGCCAGTTCAAACAGCAAAGCACTTCGGAAACGGCGGATCTCCGTTTCATCCAGTAACTTTCCGGCCATCACCTTCTTGAAGATCTGCTGAACTTCGGCTTCTGTATAATCATCTGCGTAGAAGTTATCCAAACCATGATCAGACAAACGACAACCCAAAGATGCGAAATAATCATGTCGTTTCCGCAAAGCTGTCAATAAATCCGTATAGGATCGGATCTCCATATCAGCAGCCTGTCCTAACTTTTCTACATAAGCCCGATAAGCCATCGGATTTTCTACGGCCAATACCTTATCCGGACGCCAAGCCGGATATACACGTGTCCCAAAAGGATGTTCCTGCAAATAACGATGATGTTCCAAAGAGTCGATCGGATCATCCGTTGTACATACTACTTCTACCCGACAACGCTTCATCAGCTCTTGGGCACGAAAATCATCCGTCTGCAGCATATCCGTACAAGCTTCATAGATTTCGCGGGCAGTCTGCGGCTTCAGCAAGGTATCAATACCGAAAATACGACTTAACTCCAAATGAGTCCAATGGTATAAAGGATTCCGCATCGTATAGGGAACCGTTTCCGCCCATTTCTCAAACTTCTCATAATCGCTTCTGTTTCCGGTAATATATTCTTCCGCAATGCCATTGCCGCGCATGGCTCTCCATTTGTAGTGATCACCACCCAGCCAGACCTCCGTCAGATTCTTAAACGAATGGTTTTCCGCTATCTGCTTAGGATCTAAATGACAATGATAGTCGATGATAGGCAACGACTCCGCACTGTCATGATATAATTCACGAGCCGACTCATTCGTCAGCATAAAATCTTTATTGATAAAACTCTCCATTTTTCCTGTATCTGATTTTCGTTAACAACAACTTTTCTCTACCTTATTTATTCCTGAACTTCCAGGATATAAGAAGACAAACCTTCTACACGACCTTTCAACATGCCTTTCTGCACTGTAAAAGAAACGTTATGCACAGCATCCGTATAAGAGCCATCAGGCAAACAAGTTTTAATAGAAATATCACCCGCTTCGCCCAAGTTGATCAAGGCCGCACCTTTTTTACCTCGTGCCACTTCCATTACCTTACCATCAGTCGAGTAATACAAGGTTTCCTTTTCACCCACCATTCGCTGGCGGAAATGATTAGCGGCAACTACTTCCGGATGGAAGAAATTATCATTCCCTCGCGGACCAATCCGGTTATTACCCCAACGATTCTCAGGAGATGAACCCGCCGGGGGGCTCAAGAACAAAGGAACACCCGATGCACGAGCAGTCACAATAGTCCAGCCACAACGAATCTGAGCATCCGTCAAGCCCGCCGATTCACCGGCATTACAATAGGTATCATGACTTTCTACCCACGTAATCAATTGTTTCGGATTAGCCGGATGATGCCATGATTTCAAGTCCACACCCGAAAAACTTCTATTTTCCAAAGCTTTCCGCAGCTCTCCACCATAATTACTGGCAGTCAGTCCGATGTATTTGGAATATTCTTTTTCCTTCACGTTCTTGTCTTGTAAAACTTCTCCATAAATGAAAAGCTCTTTGGAAGTATCCAGACGCAAACCATTCACAGCTTCCCGACCGGTAGCTATCTCCCAAAAGTTATTCCGGGGAGATTTTTCATCCTTCGGATCAGAAGGCAAGCCGATATGTTTGGCGGTATCATACCGGAATCCGCCGGCACCGCAGGCAATCAGTTCGTTTACATATTTCATATAATAATACTGGAATAACGGATTCTCCGTATTTACATCCGGCAATCCGCCTACTCCACCCGTTGTACACTGAAAACGGTCATTATAATCTTTTATCGGCTTCAATCCGTTGGCATGATACAGTTGTTCTTGTCCGCCAACAGCCTCAATGAAGTGCTGGGAAACAGCCGTTGTATCAAAAGCCGTATGATTGGGCAAGACATCCACCAATATCGTAACTCCATATTTCCGGGCTTCAGTAGTCATGGCAATAAAATCAGCTTTTGTTCCCAACTGATAATTCCCGATCGTCCATTCCACCGGCTGATAATGGTAATACCATTTCCCTTTTCCAAAGATTTCCAATCCGCCATCATCACCCACAAAACATTTGTTGGCAGGTGAAGTCTGCACCATTGTAAATCCGGCATCCGCAATCTGTTTCATATTTTCCTTAATCGTCTGGAAGGACCAGCAGAACGCATGAAGAATCGCCCCATGTTGCTTATCTTTGGGCAGTGTTTCTTGTCCATACAAAGATAACGGCCAAGAAAACATTCCAAGCCACGTAGATATGACTGTGATAAAAAGCTTTTTAATATCCATATTTTCTATCTATATTTAACTAACAATGTTTCTGTGTTTCCAAATCTAACAAATTCCGCAGAGTAACTAAACTTGAATTTGCAGAAAAATAAGATTTTCCATACTCCAAATTAAACTTATAGTCAAAATCTGGCGGATTGTTTCCTTGGTTATGCTGCAAAATTGTCTCTGCCTTATCCAAGGCTTTTACCCAATGAGCTTCCTCTGTCTGATTTTCATTATATTCATTCCATATTGCCAATAAATCCGAACCTATCTCCTGAGGCAAAAGAGACAACATCCGTTCCATCGCCATTTTCTCTTTCGTATGTTTCTCTTGTTCGTCGGGTAATAACAAAGCTGAAATATCCCCATCATACAACTCGCCCAGATCATGAATCAAACACATTTTCAGGATTTTCAAACCATCCAATTCCGGGAAGTCGTTGATAAAAAGAACGGCTAATAAGGCTAATCTCCAAGAATGTTCAGCCGTACTTTCCTGCCTTCCGGAAGATGTCCAAGCCGTTCGCAATACAGATTTCAGCTTTTCTACTTCCTGTATAAAGTCTATATATTGTTTTAATCGTTCCATAACTATTTGACAAACTGAATTGCTGAACCTTTCGTTGTCGTAGCATCGATAATCGTCCGTGCTGAAACATCAATCTTATCCGATACAAACTCCGGAATATTATACGACCACATACTGTCTTCATAATAATCTCTGGTACGTTGGGGCAACATAAAAGGCTTTCCTACTTTGCCATCTTCTGATACATATGCAAAATACGGCCGTGTATAAAGACCGTCATCCCGCCGGCTGCTGAATACAAACCAACGACTGTTGCCACTCCAGGAATGATAGCTCTCTACATCCGGACTGTTGACTTCCTCCAAACACCGGTGCTTGCCAGTCTTCAGGTCTACCCAATACAAATCTGCATCCTTATGCCAGATTGAGAAGTTTCCGTATCCGGATAACGTATATAACAGATAACGTCCATCCGGTGAAACACGGGGGAATGAAACGCTTTTACCTTGTTGTTCTGCCGCATACAAGGTATCTACCCGACTGTCGAATGTCCGCTTTTCCGGATCAAAGGAAATCGAACAAAGGCTGTATTTCACTTCCTGATAAGCATCCGGCATCGGTTTTGCCTGGGCTGTACAGAAATAAAGTGTCTTTCCATCGGCCGAAAATGTTGGAAACGTTTCAAATGCCTGATTAGAAAACAAGGCTGGCGCCGTAATCAATTCATGTTTCTCCGTATCGTAGACGACTACATCCGATTTCTCATCATAGACTTCAATCCGATTCCGGTTATTCGGATGAAAGAACTGTTTCGTGATATTCGTCGAAAAAGCCACAAATTGTCCTTCGGGATGCCAGGAAGGATATACCAAAGACGATATGGTTTCAGGTGTTTCGGTATTGAGTTTCTCAACGGTTCCGTCTTTTACCAAATAGGTTCCACCTAATTTCTGACGCATGTGAAACAGGAAACGGTCTGCTTGCCGATTACAAAAGGAATGGCAATTCATACAGTTTTGATTGGTTTGCCGGTTTTCCAATACGGGCAACTCGTCGAATGTTTCCAGATTGCGCTGATAGATTCCCATATTTTTCCACAGTTCATAGCCCGGAGCTATTTTCCGATAAGCCAAATAAGCATCCATCGGTTCTGAAGCTACATAGATATCAAAAGCTTTGTAACCCTTCCATTTGCCGTCTTCTTTAACAGACACCGATACTTCCAGGCTTTTTCCTTTTGCCTGTTGTAGTAATTCTTGCCAGGCTTTCAATGGAATCTGGAAAGTACTGTCTTTCAACCAGACTGATATGGAATGTTCTTGGAAAGAAAAAACGGCTACTGCATCTTCCACTGCATCCCGCAGACCAAAATTCAGAGGAGCCACATTTACCGGAATAGTGACTTCCTTATAATCAGGATAAATAACCGGTGTTATCTCTTTTTGCTCGTCGATATGGGGTAAACTTGGCTGACAAGCAACCAAGCCCAACAAACATCCGATCAATAGGTATAAATATTTATTTCTCATCATTTGCTATTTTATAATAAGAAGCTTCCAACCTTCCTACTAGTTCTTTATTTAAATACAACATAATACCAATACGTATCACCAAACGACCGATATAACAGCCCGGCAAGTCCCCGATTATTTCGGTTGGCTAAAACCTGTTTCCGAAAATCAGCATACCGGCTCAAGACATCCTTATTCAAGGCATATTTGTCCAATCCTTCCGGATTCTTTTCATGGGCAACGAGCAAAGCTTCCTGATAAGCCACGGGTAAATCAGGCAAAAGCGGAGTTCCCCAATAGCGGTCAATCAGATATTGAAAACTGGCCATGTCTTTCTTTAATAAATACGCTCCCATCAAATACTCGAAGGCAGTTCTGGCTTGAGCCGAATTGGCCAATATAGGAAGTTGCATGGCCGTCTCCAGTTGTTCACCGGCCACCTTTTGTTGGGTTGTATCTTCCGGAGACAACAATAATGAACGCTTACTACCTAATAACGGATCATTTTCTACCTCAGCATCATTGTAAAGAAATTTCCGTTGCTGCTTTGCCCAATCCCGATAAGTCCACGATTTCTCCAACAAACGGATGTATTTTTCAGCAACTGCATACTCGCCATAAATTAAATTGGTCTGAACCAGCCGTTGGAGCAAACGGGCATTATAATTTCCACGGGCACAGGAATTACCTTCGAAAGCCAGTCGCTGCGACAAGGCGATATTTCCTGCCGTAAAATAAATATCACTCAACAAAACCGAAACATCTTCTGTATGATTCCAATTCACTGCCAAAGCCTGCGGACCTCTGAACTGATAATCAAACATGGTATCTGCCAGTTTGCCTTGTTCGGCCAATGCACGGGCAAGGATATTCATATAAAGGAAATTCGTTATCTTACCCTGGCAATCGGCTTCTATTTTCTGCCATTGTCCGGTTCGGGAATAATGATCCAGCATCATATAACGGCGCATCTTTAATTCTCCAAAGCGAAGCGTCCCGACATAAAATACAGCTATCAAACAGACAAACAAAGCCACTGCAACCAGTCTTTTACTCTTCGTTGTTTTCAGAGACCAGTTACTTCGATGTACAATCAGCGCATAACCCGTCAGCAGCCATACGCCCCACCATGAAAAATAAATAACCGATTTAGGCTCTAATAAATGATGATAATAAGCATCGGGTAAAAAGGCAAAACGGAAATCACTGATAACAGCTGTTCGCCATAAAACAAACAACAGACCGGTTGTTATCAATAAAGGGAAAAGCGCCAGCCATTTCTGCTTGTTTTTACAGACAACGAACTCATATAAAAACACCCAAACGGCAAATAATACGGAAGCAGCTCCTACCCACCAGACTAAAATCAATCCTCCTGCCGATTCAAAAAGCAAGCGAACCCGATCCGATCGAATAGACAGACATGTCCACGCACTTATGAGGACAAAGACTATCGACAGGACTCCTTGATACAGGTAGTTAAAATCAGCAATTACCCAAACCTGAGCCATGGCAACCAACCAACCTGTCATTGCCAAAATAGATGATCCACTTAGCTTACGTAAAATTTCACCCTGCACAAAAGCTATCAACGTCAATAGTATGGCAGTAATACAAGCTCCCGCGTATGGATAGGAAAAAAACTGAACCAAGAACTCAGACAACCACAGCGTCAGACCTCCGGGCTTCGGCAAGTTTTCCCAAAAGAAAGCCGCTTCTGCTAAAAACAACTGGCTCTGCTCGTTGAAAAAGAAAAGATAAGGATAGCAAACTTGTAGGAAAACGAACAAGGCAACTCCGGTTAATAGCCAAAACAACAATAATTTACGACTCATATTATATATTAGTATTTTTCATGTTTACAAGTGTCACAGCGAAATGTCACAGCAAATATATGATATTTATAGAAACGAAAAAGCGGAAGTCCCCTTTATTTTTCTCCAAATGGATATGATCTAATAGGTTGGCCTACCAGCAAATCTTTATTCGCCGTGGGCGAACATACGTTCAGCGTCGGCGAATACATATTCGCAGTGGGCAAATATATATTCGGCAATGGCGAACAAAATATATCCAGTCGGTTCTTTCATTAAATGACATAAGGCAAAGAAATAGTTCCGCCTCTGAAATTACCTATTCATAGGTATTGATGAAACTAACGATATATCGTAACTTTGCACACGTTTGAGAACAGTATATTAAGATGAGACTATCAGAACTTCGTACAGGCGAAAAAGGAATTATCGTCAAAATTATGGGGCGCGGAGCTTTCCGCAAACGTATCATAGAAATGGGCTTTATCCGTGGAAAAGAAGTACAAGTCATTCAAAATGCCCCGTTGAAAGATCCTATTCATTACCGGATTATGGGATATGACGTTTCTCTCAGACGCCAGGATGCCGAACTCATCGAAGTTGTCAGTGCTGCCGAATTTGCAGCCGAACGTGAAAACCTCATTTTTGCCGATAAACCGGCAACTGACTACATCACTCCTTCAGACGATGAATTAAGAGAAATTGCCTACAATAAAGGAAAGACTATCAACGTTGCTTTGGTAGGAAATCCCAATTGCGGTAAAACTTCTTTATTCAATTTTGCATCAGGAGCTCATGAGCATGTCGGGAATTACAGCGGAGTAACCGTTGATGCCAAAGAAGGCGTATTCAAGCAAAACGGATATACGTTCCGAATTGTCGACTTGCCGGGTACGTATTCTTTATCGGCCTATACTCCGGAAGAGTTGTATGTACGAAAACATCTGAACGAAAACCAGCAACCGGATATTGTTATCAATGTCATTGATGCTTCCAATCTGGAAAGAAACTTATATCTGACAACCCAGTTGATTGACATGGACGTGCAAATGGTCATTGCCCTCAACATGTACGACGAACTGGAAAAAGCCGGTAATAAGTTTGATTATGAATCGCTGGCACGTATGATCGGTTGCCCAATTGTTCCGACCATCAGTAAGACCGGCTTTGGTATCGAAGAGTTATTCAACCGCGTCATCAAAGTGTATGAAGAAGAAGATCCCGTTGTCCGCCATATCCATATCAACTACGGAGATATACTGGAAAAAGGTATTGCCAACATAAAACACAGTATCCATAAGGTAGATAGCAATATGCCTAAAAGTATTTCAAGGCGTTACCTGTCTATCAAGTTACTGGAAAACGATCAGGAAATAGAATCTCAGATACGGAAGTTTCCGGATGGTGAGCAAATCATCCAAGAACGGAACCGCAACGCCGCCCAAATCGAAAATCTTTTGCAGGAAGACTGCGAAACGGCGTTGACAGACGCGCGTTATGGTTTCATCTCGGGAGCTTTGCGCGAGACCTTTGAACAAAACAAAATCAAGGAAGCGACCAGCACCCAGATTATCGACCTCTTCGTTACTCATAAAGTATTGGGATTCCCTATTTTCCTTCTTTTCATGTGGATCATGTTTGAAGCCACTTTCCGTTTAGGCGATTATCCCATGCAAGGCATTGAATGGCTGGTCGAAATGATCGGTAATTTCGTCCGTACTCACATGGCAGAAGGACCGCTCAAAGACTTGCTTGTCGATGGAATTATAGGTGGTGTCGGAGGCGTCATCGTCTTTTTACCCAACATCCTGATTCTATATGCTTTCATCTCCTTTATGGAAGATTCGGGCTATATGGCTCGTGCCGCTTTCATCATGGATAAGATCATGCATAAAATGGGCTTACATGGCAAATCATTCATCCCATTGGTCATGGGCTTTGGCTGCAATGTTCCGGCCGTAATGGCTACCCGAACCATTGAAAGTCGCAACAGCCGTATGATCACGATGCTGGTAACTCCTTTGATGAGTTGCAGTGCCCGACTTCCGGTTTATGTATTAATCACGGGAGCCTTATTCCCGAAAAATGCCAGTTTCGTATTACTTTCGTTATACGTCACCGGTGTTATCCTGGCCGTTATCTTAGCCCGGGTATTCAAACGTGCCTTCTTTCATGAAGAAGATGTTCCCTTTGTGATGGAGTTACCGCCCTATCGTATGCCTACAGGAAAATCCATTCTGCTCCATATGTGGGAAAAAGCCAAACAATATTTGCACAAGATGGGAGGCATCATCTTGGTTGCATCCATCATCATCTGGTTTTTAGGTTATTTCCCGAGGGAGACATCACGTACAGCTGATTTTAAACAACAAATAGCTTCCATCGAGAATACACAGATAAGTCCGGAAGAAAAGGCCAAGCAATTACAAGAGATAGAGCACCAGATGGCTATGGACCACCAGGAAAACTCTTATATCGGCCGCATCGGTCAAATCATTTCGCCCGTCATGGAACCGCTTGGTTTCAATTGGAAAATCAGTGTCAGCCTGTTATCCGGAATGGCAGCCAAAGAGATCGTTGTCAGTACGCTGAGTGTATTATACACCGGTAGCGACGACAGTGAACAAGCACTGACAGAACGATTGTTACAAGAAAAGAATCCAGACGGAACAGACGTCTTTACGCCCTTGGTCGGACTCAGTCTGATGCTGTTTGTTCTGCTTTACTTCCCTTGTATAGCTACAGTGACAGCCATCGTAAATGAATCCCATTCCTGGAAATGGGGCGCATTTGTCATTCTCTACACCTGCTGCCTGGCTTGGGTTGTCTCCTTCTTAGTTTATCAAATCGGAAACATAATTATCAACTAACCATGTGGCAGGAAATAGCAGTTTATTTGATAGGATGTGTCACCATCTTTTGGATGGGACACAAAATCTATCGTTTTTTTACCCGTCCTATTTCAGACAAATCAAGTTGCCAAAGTTGTCATACTTGCCCACTCAAAAAACAAGGATGCCAAACTTCCTCACGCAAAGCCAAGAAGTAGGACGATTTTTCCCTATTCTCAAGATGTGATCAAAAGAGCTCATCTTTTTTCCTTATAGATTTCACACCCTTCACAGGAATAATCAGGTAATCAAAGCAATGAGTCCGTGTGTGAACCCCTAAAAGAAAAATCAGAATAGGGGGGAATTGAGAACGAAGGTCTAAATAAATCATTTAAATTTTTACTTTAGATTAAGACTAGAACTGAAACAATGTTATAAAACGGTAAACCAACAAATTACGAAACAGATAAAAAGCAGATTATTCATAAAGATTAAGTATATTTGCATACTAAACAACCAAGATTACAAATGAAGACATTACACATACACACGATTATCAGCATGATACTCTGCCTATTTTACTGTATTTCATGTAACAGTGAAATTCCAGAAGAGTACTTTGATCAAAATACCCAAAATGCTTTGTCTAATTTGAATCAAATAATGTATAATACAACAGCAAGTACCAACTCTCTTAAAACAGGGACAGTAAATGAACGTTTTAAGATAGTACATATATCAGATATTCATTTACCTAGAACATCTGCACAAGAAGATAATATTTGCCTCAAAAATTTAAAAGAAGCAATTCAGTTTGCTAATCTGAATGATAGTAAAATTAATGCTATCGTAGCCACAGGTGACTATGTAAGTAATAATGAAAAAACGAATCGCCAAACTATCATAAACAATTTAAACCTCTTCAAGTCCATTATTTTCGATTCATCTAATACAACTCCTGGATTTGTATGTACAGGAAACCATGATGCAAATATGTTGACTTTAGATTCAACATTTTATTTATCCAAAGAAGATATACATCAGTGCTTATTTTCTACTCCAAATTATCCCTACGAACAAACAGAAGTAGAAAACTATTACTATGCAGATGTAAAAGAGCCAAATGGAAATATAATCCGGTTTATCGTATTAGACAATACTGACCAAGAAGGATTTTTATATAATACACAACAAGTTTCTTGTATTACTCAAAAACAAATAGATTGGTTTATTCAAACAGCTTTACAAAAAAATATGACGGATAAACATTCTGTCATCATTTTGACGCATCATCCTTTACAAGAATACTCTAAAAATCAAGAGACATATATGTGTGGAGGAACTCATTTATATAAAGCAACTTTAATACCATCTATCATAGATGCGTTTCAACAAAGATCATTCATTTCCAAAACATATAAATCTACAATATCTCCAACAAAAACAATCCATGTAAATGGAGATTTTACACAAGCAAAGGGTGAGTTTATTTGTTATTTAGGAGGTCATGCTCATACATACGGAAACTTTAATGTTGGAATAGAAGGGAAAGCTAAACAAATAATGCTATTAGCAAACACATTATCTCCAAGCCTTCAAAACAATAACTACGGGTATATAGACAGAGACATAGATCACAATAAATACAACAGTTTTAGTATCTATTGTGTTGACACAAATGAAAAAAAAATATACATAACATATTTCGGAGCAACTAAAAACAACTCTGAAAATATAGAAATCATCTCTTATAAATAAAAGCTATGCTTCAAAAGTTTATTGATAATACATTCTATTATCTTTTTGTATTTACATTAATTTTCGGTGTCATATTTTATGATGCATTAGGGCTTAATTTTGTTGATGAACTATGTGCGATAGCCCTTTGTGGTCTTTACGGATTTTATATATTTCATACACCGAATTGGTCCATAAACAAAATGTTTCTCATAACATTATGTGTATTTTTATTTTATCTATGTTACTCATTTTTCATACATAGTAATACTAAAGCCGCTATTTTATCAGATTTCATAATTCAATTAAAGCCATATTTGGCTTTTTTCACTGTTTATGCATTTAAGCCTGTATTGAATAAACAGATGAAAAAAAACCTGCAATTATTATCAATTATTTTTTCAATTTATTTATTAGGTATAGGTATTACATCTCTTTTTAGTTTAGATATATTACATACTTTATTAACTCATCAATCACGTTTAGCAACAGCTGCTACTATAACAGCCTTGCTATATTTATATTGCAGTGAATATACACTCAAAGACAAAATAATCTTTTTACTATTACTAGCAGTAGGATTATTGTCTGGCAGATCAAAAATGTATGGATTCTTTGTCATCGCTGCATTCCTTGTATTCTATATAAATGAAAATTTCAAATTAAAATTCACCTCGAAAAACATAACTATTTTTTCTATTGCAATTGTAGCCATGACTATTGTTGCCTGGGATAAGATTAATTTTTATTTTATTGAAGGAGGTTTTGGTAATGAACGTGAAACACAAGATTTATATGCTCGTGCGGCACTATATTATTTTTCCATTGACATATTTAAAGAATATTTTCCATTCGGCTCCGGATTTGCTACATATGGAACATTTGCCTCCGGCCAATATTATTCACACATTTATAATGATCTTGGAATGGATGCCATGCAAGGATTAACAGAAAAAGATCCTCGCTTTATCGCAGATACTTATTTTCCCTCTTTGGCACAATTTGGAGTTATTGGAGCAATCTTATTTTTAATGTTTTGGATGAGATTAACAAAAAAAAGTATCGCGTATTTTCAAAAAGAAAACATAAAAGATTTTGCAATTAGCATCGTAATCATTTGCTTCTTTTTAATAGAATGTACAAGTGACGCAACAATTACTCATAATAGAGGATTATTTATTATGATGTTATTAGCATTAACATTAACAAATCAACAACAAGTATTCAAGAAAAATAATGAAAAAAATTCTTATATCAAATAAATTTTATTACAATCGAGGTGGAGATTGTGTTGCTTCATTATCTTTAGAAAAATTATTGAGAGAAAAAGGCCATCCTGTTGCTTTTTTCAGCATGAAACATCCCCTTAATTTCACCTCTGAATGGGAATCCTTTTTTATACCAAGTATAAATTTTTCTGGTAATATTAAAGAAAAAATCAAGGCTACAAACCGCATATTTTATTCACAAACTGTAAAGAAAAATTTTTTACGTCTCATTGATGAATTCAAACCAGACATAGTGCATTTAAACAATATTCATTCTTATATATCACCTTATATTGGTGAAATTGCCCATAAAAAAGGGATAAAAGTTATTTGGTCTTTACATGACTATAAATTAGTCTGCCCAACATATCTATGTTTACGCAATGGTAAAACTTGTGACCTTTGTATTAAAAGAGGACCATTTAATGTCCTTACTAATAAATGTATGAAAAATAGCCTTTCTGCAAGTATACTTGCATACTTGGAAGCAATTGTTTGGAATAAAAAAAGATTGGCAAAAAATACTAATAAATTTATTGCTCCTAGCAATTTTATGAAAGAGAAAATGATATTAGGTGGATTCCCTTCTAATAAACTGCATACTCTTCCTCATTTCACAAACCGTCAGTTTACTCCAGCACACCAAACAAAACAAAATTACTATTGTTTTGTTGGTAGATTATCAGAGGAGAAAGGCCTAAAGACACTTATAAATGTAGCCAAACAATTACCTTATAAACTAATAGTAATTGGAACAGGGCCTTTAAAAGATTCTTTCAACCTGAATAATAAAACTAATATAGAGTTCGTTGGTTTTAAAGAATGGGATGAAATTCAATCCATCATAAAAAATGCCAAGTTTCTTGTTTCACCATCAGAATGTTTCGAAGTCTTTGGTTTATCTAATATTGAGGCACAATGCTTAGGAACACCGGTTTTAGGAGCCAATATTGGAGGAATACCTGAAGTTATAGAAGAACATCAAAATGGTTTACTATTTGAATCTGGAAATTCTGATGATTTAAAAGAAAAAATAGAATTAATGTTTCGTACACCTTTCGATTATACAACAATCAGTCAAAAGGCCCGCGAAAAATATTCTGCAGAGAATTATTATCAAGAACTCATAAAAATATATAATGAATAACATGCATAAGAAATCAAATTCAATAACAGCCCCAACAGATATGTGTATTATCACAACATATCGATGCCCTATGCGTTGTAAAATGTGTGATATATGGCAAAATCCCACTGAAAAAAGTAAAGAAATTCAACCAAAAGAACTTGAAATCTTACCTAAAGTTAAATTTGTAAATATAACTGGAGGAGAACCTTTTATTCGGGAAGATTTAGAAGAAATTGTGGAGGTCTTATTTACTAAAGCTCCGAGAGTTGTTATATCAACATCTGGCTGGTTTGATGAAAGAATCATTAAACTGGCTGAAAAGTTTCCTAATATAGGAATTAGAATCAGTATTGAAGGACTATCTCAAAAGAATGATGAACTTCGAGGTAGAAATGGTGGATTTGACAAAGGGCTAAATACACTACTACATTTAAAAGAAATGGGTATTAAAGATATAGGATTTGGAATTACCGTTTCAAACAATAATTCCAAAGATATGCTAGCTCTTTATCACTTAGCAAAACAACTAAAAATGGAATTTGCTACAGCAGCATTCCACAATTCTTATTATTTCCATAAATATGACAATAAAATAACAAATACAGAGGAAGTTATTTCTAATTTTGAGAAATTGATCTCTTTACAATTGAAAGAGAATTCACCCAAAGCTTGGTTCAGAGCGTTCTTTAATAATGGATTGATTAATTATATTGAAGGTAATAGACGTATGTTGCCCTGTGAAGCAGGCTTAGTTAATTTCTTTGTTGATCCCTATGGAGATGTTTATCCTTGTAATGGACTAGAAGAAAACTATTGGAAAGAAAGCATGGGTAATATTCGTCAAGTAAAGTCATTCCAAGAAATATGGGAAAGTGAGCAGGCTGAAAAGGTTCGAAACCTAGTTAGGAAATGCCCTAAAAATTGCTGGATGGTAGGGACCGCTTCTCCTGTAATGAAAAAATATATTAAACATCCGCTTAAATGGGTTGTTAAAAACAAAATAAACAGTTTACTTAACAAACCATTATGCTTGGAGAAAAAATGGTATGATGTAGGTCAAGATCCAGAACAAGGAAATTTGCAAAAATAATTTATTTAGAGGTATGAGAATTGTCGTTGTCGGATTAAGAGGCTTCCCTAATATCCAAGGAGGTATAGAAACACACTGTGAAGAGTTATATCCACGTATTGTGCAGTTAGGAGAAGATGTAACAGTAGTTAGAAGAACAGGATTTGTAAAAGAGAACCCTGTCAGAACTTCCTATAAAGGAGTTCAATTCAAAGACATTAATTCCCCTTTTATTACAGGATTTGAAGCAGCAATCCATACTGTAAAAGGTATTTGGTTTGCAAAAAAGATTCATGCCGACATTGTTCATATCCATGCAATTGGTCCATCTATTGCAATTCCTTTAGCAAAAGTTCTGGGTTTAAAGATTGTAATGACACATCACGGTCCAGACTATGATCGCGAAAAATGGGGATTTTTTGCGCGATTCGTCTTAAAATTAGGAGAACGATTCGCCGCTTGGTGGGCAGATGAAATAATTTCTATTTCAACAGTCATCTCCGATATTTTAAAAAAGAAATATCATCGAACAAAAAATGTCCATCTAATTTATAATGGAGTAACTACATTTCCTGTAACAAATTCAACAGAATATCTCAACCATTTAGGAATTGAACCCAACAAATACATTTTAGCTGTTGGACGTTTTGTTCCTGAAAAGCGCTTTGATAGGTTAATTGAAGCTTATATTAAACTAAATCGTCCTGAATATAAATTAGTCATAGCTGGATCATCGGACTATGAATCATCCTATTGTTGCTCTCTCAAAGATTTTGCTCTTGAGAATGAGGTAATCATGCCTGGTATTGTCAAAGGAGAAAAACTATATGAATTATATTCACATGCAGCCTTGTTCGTCCTCCCGTCATCACATGAAGGACTTCCCATAACACTACTTGAAGCCATGAGTTGCAAAAGGAAAGTCTTGGCAAGCGATATCCCTGCTAATAAAGCGGTGGGTTTACCTAACGAAAACTACTTTAAGACAAATGATTTAAATGATCTTATAGTTCATATGCAATCTTTATTAGATAAAACTTCGAAAAGTCAGCAATATGATTTAACAAAATATAATTGGAATCATATTGCCAAACAAGTCGAAAACATATATTTAAAAATTAAATAATTACTCATTTCAATCTAAAATAGAACTTTGAATAAAATATCAACATAATATACCACTTTTTCCTTACTAAAAAAGAAAGAGGTACTATATTTTTGTAGGTATATTTGAGTCTATCTAATGAATCCATTACATTCTTATTGCTAAAAAACGAACAAATAATATTTCTATCAACACATTTAAAGGAAGTATAATACATATAATTCTGAAATACTATAGTAAAAACATAAACAAATACATCTAATTGTCTATCCACCGATATATTATAGAAGTTTGTTAATTCGTCCAATGCTTCTTCTATCGCATTAAATGAATCCAACTGAGCCCGAATATTCTTATTATATTTTGAATACCACTTCAATGGCCGATTATATACATAATATGTATCTTTCACACACGCTATTGACTTCACTTTCAACAAATAAGTTTGAACAAATATCGTATCTTCACCAAAATATAAACGTTCATCAAACCGAATATTAAACTTATCTATTATCTGGCGCCTAAATAACTTACCCCAAGGGACTCTTAAAATTAACGAAGCTAAATTCTTTTGTAGAAAAAGGCCTATTGATAATGTATCATTTAAATAATCTGTTTTTAGAGAAAACGGTATATTAGAGCTTTTCCCTTCAACACTAATATAACTTCCTATAACCAAATCAGCTTTTTCTCCAACTAATAAAGACTCTAAAAAAGATGTACAAACATAGTCATCAGAATCAATAAATGTAATAAATTCGCCTTGCGCCAAATCTAAACCTTTATTTCTAGCAGAACTTACTCCTCCATTCAATTTATGAAAAGTAATTATTCTAGTATCTCTAATAGCATAATTATCGCATATATCCTTTGACTCATCAGTACTTCCATCATCAATTAAAATCAACTCAAAATTTGTAAAAGACTGAGATAAAATACTATCTATACACTGACATAACGAATCCTTTGCATTATATATAGGAACAATAACAGAAACTAGAGGTTTCATATTTTTTTATTTTAATACATTCGTTAAATATAATAATGATTTACTACGTAATAATTGTAACTGTTCATCAACATAGCACCAATCTATATCATCTTGGATAAAAGTCAACATTAAATTATCCCCAACCAACAACCGATCTTCCAATCCTAATAAAGCTAACAACGATTGAATTCTCGTTAATCCTCTAAAAGAATTACCAACCACCCAAAAAGGAATATGGAACAATATAGAAAACACACAAGCATGAAACGAATCAGTTACAACATAACGAGCTGATAAAAAACCTGATAACCAATTCTCAACAGGAGGAGCAATACGATCTTCATATGATAATTTTTTATCTTCAGATTTAGGATTATTTACCCAAACACCTTTTGTATTCATCTGTTGTTCCATCCAAGATACAACCTTATTCTTCAAATCGTTTACATCCAATAGATAAACCAATAACTCCACATCTGATCTTAGTTTCATTTCTTTTGGCAATAACTTCTTATAATCATCTTTAGATAAAAGCATTGTTGGATCTAATACCTGAATTGCCTCCACACCAAAATACTGCTTACACATATTAATTGCACTCTCTTCCCGAACTGAAACCGCATCAAATTTCTTCAGTAATCGCCCACATAAAGAGGTTTGTTTTTCGGAAAAAGTCCATTCCTGCGTACCAAAAGAAGCGGCATATGCTATTCGTTTCACAGTATCAGACTTTAAAAATGACAGGAAAAAGTATTCAACATGCTTAAAATATGCAGGACGCCACACTTGATCGCTACCTACAATATAAGCATCAAACTCGTATCGTTTCTGAAGTTCTTTCCAATCTCTTTCCGTGCAAATAAAATCAGTCAGTGGATATATATTCTTTTCCACAAACATACGAGTGTTTTTACAAACTATTTCATATTCATTTCGATATCGTTTCTCCTGAAAAATTTCTATATTCTTTCGTCCTAACAGATATTTTTGAATAGTATTTCTTATATAAATAAAGTATATAGAGAGAGGAGTTCTCTTCTTGAAATACTGATTATTAACTAAATATGGATCATGCCCTAGCTGTTTTAATATATGCATCAAGGCATAAGCCTGCAAAATCCCCCCATAATTAGAGTGCAATCGTAATGTCAATACAGCTATCTTCATATTTAAGTTCTTTTAATGAATAATCTTCTAATTCTCCTCATTAAATTTAGTCTTTTAGTAAACACCTTCAACAACCATATAGCAGAAAGATCCTTATTAAGTCCGAAAAAAAATAACCAACGCTTAAATCCCAATACTTTTACTGTCGCATATCTGATAGAAGGATTATACTTTATCAATGGCTCAAAAGATATTTGTGTCTTATTTATATTCAAGTCATTAAGGATTGATAAAGATTTTTCAGTATGAACAAAAACCAATCCTGTACCTAAATCATCATCCAATTCAGGATTCAAATACTGAATACCCCAATAATCAGCTAATGTCAAATCACTATTGGCCGCAAACATCTTACTAGGGCATTTATAACAAGATGGTCTTAAATACAGATCCCGAAAAAAACCTTTCATATACAAATTCTCAGCAAAAACTTCTTGATATTCCACATCATTCCATTTGCAAACAAAACTATATTTTTTCCAACCAGTCCGTTTATTCCGAAATTGTATATCAGTTATTTTATTTATTTGATCTCCAGTCAGGTCTTCCAAATACCTATTCCAAACTTTAGGACTCGGTACGCCATGACAAACGACATCCACAGCAATCAAACGATCGTATTTCTTTTTAAGGAATAAATTTAGCCCCGCTATTTGACAAGATGTTCCTACAAATAATACCCATCTGCCTTGCTTCAGAAAAGTCTGAGCCTGCTTATAAGAATTACCTATTTGGCTTTGTACATATTTAGAACCTCTAAAGGAATCCAATTCTTCTATCTTGTCTGTATAATCATGTACAATTATCCAATCTTTAGAAAAACGAGCACCAAACACAACTCCATTTTGCCTTATGATCCATTCTGCCAACTCTGAGAATAACCCACCAGAAGAACTTTGTTTACGCAAAGCCTCATTATTTGTTTTTGCAGCAAAAGTAAATTTAACATTCCTCGCCGGTTTAATATTTAAACAAGGACAAACTCGTTCACACAAACCACAATTAATACAAGATCCTTCATCTGCTTTCGGATACCAAAACCCCTCTTGATCTTCATATAGCCGAATACAAGAAACAGGGCACACTTGCACGCAAGCATTACAACCACAACAATTTTCTTTCTTTCGGATTTGGATCATCTCAGTTTATTTTTCAAATTTGAAACCTTCTCTTTAATAAAAACCCGTTCAGCCTGTGAACAGCCAACCCTATATACAACAAACAATGTACTAGGCACAGCTACGATACATATTACTAGAAAACGAATCAGCCCGGGTGCTAAATAAAAAGAAATCAGAAGTGGTAAGACAACCGAACAAGCAGAAACCACACCTACATTTCCAACCACTACTTTCAAATAATATTTAGCAGACAATCCAATCATGTTTTGCAAAAAAAGGAGCCTAACAAATAAATTAATAATTGAAATGATAATGGCTATGACCATCGTGAACTCCGGAGCTAATCCTATTTTCAAAGCAACGTAAGACAAAGGGAAATTCAATAATTGCAATCCACCAACAACAATCTGATAATTTCGAATATTGCCTGTCGCTAACATAGCAGTAATCAAAGTCCCCGACAATGATTCGCACATAGCCAAAATCAATATCAACCGCACAAAAAGAACCGTATGGTCAGGAACAATCGTTAGCCATAAAGACAAAATAGTTTCTGTTTCTATTAAAATTGGAACAGACAACAAAAGCAACATATAGAAAGATAAACGAGTACCCTGTTGTACCAAAGTTTTCATGTATTGAAAATCTTTAGCTGCATACGATTTTGTTATTTGAGGATTCAATGCTGTCATAAAGTTGGTAATAAATGAATTCACGGCTGTATTTACCTGAACGGAAATTGCTCTTGCTGCATTTACAGCCGGACCACAAAACAGGTTAATAACAATATTCACTCCCTGATCTTTTAGTATAGCAGAAGATACCCCAATAGTATTCCAACCAGCAAATTTAATCATACTACCCAACAAAGTCTTATCATAGACGTGTACATACTTACATTCTGGAATATTTCTTTTGCAGTAAAGCGTATAAATAAATCGAATCAGAAGAGAAACGCCCAAAAGCAGACATGCATATGCCTTTAATTTATCAAATGGAGCAACAGCCAATAAGAAAACAACAACTAATTTCAGAGAAACTTCCAAAATACTAATATAAGCGAATACTTTCATTCGCTCATAAGCAATAATCAAAGCATTATACGGAATACTTACCAAATTAATGATAAAAGTAAAAATAGAACATTGAAGTACCCAGTTGGCAGCATCTAACCTTTCTTCAGCAATTGTCATCTGCGTGTTTAGAAACCACACTCCAATCACCTCTGACAATACAAGTATGGTTAGAGAAATTATCAGTTGTATATTAATGGAGGTAGAAAATATTTTTTGTAATTGAGTTTTATCACCTTTACCCAATTCAAATGTCAAAAAACGGCTGATGGAAGAAGATAGAGAACCTGATATTAAAGAGAACATCGCAACAACACCTCCGATCACATTGTATAATCCAAAATCATCAACACCTAAAACGTCAAGTACAATACGAGAGGTATATAACGATACTGCCATCATGAAGAACATCCTCACGTAAAGTAACATCGTATTTTTAGCGATTCTTCTTTTACCCTCTGTTATTTCTTGTTGCATGTAATTCCTATCTCTGAAAAATCGGATAAAGATACAATAAATACTCCTTTTATATTACAAAATAAACCCATAACTTTGCTCGAAAATAATTTGAGTATGGCTAAAATATCTGTTATTATCCCTATCTACAATGCAGAGGTTTATTTAGAAAAATGTTTAGAAAGTATAAAGAATCAATCTTTTACAGACTACGAAGTTTTATTAATAGATGATGGTAGTACGGATAATTCAGGGAAAATATGTGATGTTTTCGCAACAAAAGATACACGTTTTAAAGTGATCCACAAATCTAATGGAGGAGTAAGTTCTGCCCGAAATATTGGAATTAATCATGCGAAAGGTGAATGGATTTGTTTTATGGATTCAGACGACACAGCAGAAACCAATTATTTGTTACATCTTTATCGAGGGGTCAATCAACAAAAAGACATACTAATTATCCAAGGATTCAAAACTATTTTACCAAAAGATCAATCTCATGTCCGCACATTTGAGACACACTTATATACAACCTCTGACATGTATAAATTATTTGAAAACTTGTATACCAACAGATGTGGACATCCATTTGCAAAATTATATAATTACAAATACCAAAGCCGATTCTACGTATTTAAAAAAGGTGCAGAGGATGTCATGTTTATGCTTACATATATGTGCTACATTAAAGCCATACAAACATTAGATGGCTACAACTACAACTATTATATCCGAGACAATTCCAATTCTTTATCACAAAGAATATTTTCTTTTGAGTCTGAATATATCTGCTATGAAACATATATAGACAGAATAAATAAATTAAAAATCAGATTTAATATGCCCGAAGAATCTTTAGTGAAAGTCTATAATGTCATTTCGGAATCTTTAGTGCGCCGATCTATCGGATCAATGTATCAAAGTCAAACATATAAACCTAAATATGAAAGAATCAGAATCCTAAAAAGCCTAACAAAACAACAAATTGATTTTTTGAATTCATATTATAAAGAATGTAGTTGGTTTCATAAAGTAACCGTATTTTTATTATCCAATCATTATTACTATTTTTGCGATCGCTTTAATGGCTTAATAGCATTAGGCAGAAAACTCTTTAAAAAGAACAAGTAATGGCTCTAAAAAAAATCAATATTCAAGAATGTCATCAAGAATTACTCAAAATAGCAATTATATTCGATCAACTTTGTAGAAGTCATGATATTCCCTATTATATGCTGGGAGGAACTATGCTTGGAGCAATTCGCCATAAAGGATTTATACCGTGGGATGATGATATGGATTTTGGTATTCCACGCCCTTATTTCTCTCAATTCCTACAAATTGCCAAAGAAGAATTACCATCTCATTTGAGCATTTTAACTAGCAATAATTCTCCTTCCATAAAAAAAGGATTCGCAAAAATCGGATTAAAAGGTAGTAAATTAATAGAAAAAGTTTTTGATAAAAAATCTATAGACTTTTATAATGGAATAGCTATCGATATTTTCCCTTTAGATGGAGTAGAAATTAATAAATTAAGAGGTAAAACTCACATAAAAATAGTATTTTTTTTGTTACGAATACAAGAAGGAAGATTTTGCTCTTTAGAAATACGTAAAGGCATCAAAAAAATTTTTGCATATTTTATCAAGCAACTTCCTATCGACGATAAAAAGTTAGCTTCATTTATAGATAGTTATATTCAAAATGAGAAATACGAAACAGCAGAAAATATAGCTAATTTTTATGGACATTGGAAAGAAAAAGAAATAGTCGCTAAATCAGTTTTTGACAAACCAACTCCATATATATTTGACAATATAGTCTTAAATGGTGTTTCTCAACCAAATAAATACCTAGAATCATTATATAATAACTATATGCAATTACCTCCTTTAGAGAAACAAATAACTCATGCAGATGAAATTTATATAGAAGACAATCAATAATAAAAAAGAGGCTTTTCGCCTCCTTTTATTATTGATTTTTTAATGCTTTCCTCAAATCCGAAATAATTGATGTTACGATATATTTTATAGACAACCACCCCACAGAAATTACAAATGTAAACAGAATAACCCCTATAGCCGCATACAATTTTCTAGGAGCTACAGATCCAGATTTTATATAAGGCGCGTCAACTATTCGTGCCCGTTCTTTCCCTTGAGCTACATTCATTACTATTTCTTCTCTTTTCTGTAGCAATACTAAATAAACACCCTGATAAATTTCCCGCTGACGTGTCAAATCAACATATACACGTTCCTGCTGTGGAATATTTTTCATCTTTGATAAAAGAAGATTTTCTTTCTCCTTTAAATCAGCACGTGTCAGATCTAAACTTTGTCTGGCATTTTCTATCATTTTAAAAACACTTTCACGCATCCGATCAGCCTGAACTGTCAAAGAAGCTACCATTGGGTTTTCAATACTTGAATTTTTAATGACACGTTCTCTCTCCACCAAGATCTGATTATAAGAAGCTAAAGAACCTCCTGACGTACCTTCTGAACCATCCGTAGAAGGAGTATATAATGTAGGAACTAACTTATATTTGTTTTCGGGATCGCGTACAAACTTTTCCATCAAATCAATTAGATGCTTCTGAGCCTCTAACTCAATAAGCTTTGTCTGAAGCTCTTGCATAGCTGCTGCATACATTTGGACATCATACTCAACAATAGTCATCTGATTCTTTGTTTTATATGATTCAATGGAAGCTTCTATTTTTTCTAATTCTATTAATGTATTGTTTATTCTATCATTAATAAATGATAATGACTTCTCCGATAATGATTTCTTATAATTTTCAGCCTGAGCATTATAACATTCTATCAGAGTTGTGAACATATCCTTAGCACGTTGTGCCTCATAATCCTGACATGTCATCTGTAATATATTAGAAGACTTCGAATAGTCTTCTATAAGAAAGTCTTCAACCAAACCTTCCGCAACACCTATCGGAGAATTCACATCAACCAATAATTCGAATGCTGTGTTCCGATCTGTATAATAAGAAGCATAATCTATATTAAATTTAGAACCTTCAAATTCAAATTTATTAGGCAAACTTGGTAAGTCAAACGATTTTTTTACGGTTCGGAACATCGAATATTTACATTTTGCATCAATATGCACACTACCATCCGTTCGATGCTCTATATCCATCTTCACTGTCCGATCAAAGTTAACTAAATCAGCAGAATCTACTGAAACTTTTAAAGGTTCCGTTCCATATAATCTATACCCTAAAGAATAAGGTTCCGAATAATCTACATAAATACCTAATTTAACAACCATCTCCCGAACCAACTGATTAGAAGTTAGTATCACCAACTCATCATCAAGCACGACAGAAGAGCCAGATGCGGTATTCAGTCCAAAAGATTTCATTAAGCCTGCAGCCTCGCCTAATCCAAAACTTCCGGATGAAAGATTATCTTTGTCATCCTGAAGCAAGATCTGCGCTGTTGCCTCATAAGTTTTCGGATATAATACAAGGTATAATATAGCAACAATTAAAGAAAAAAATCCTGTTCCAATAATTAGTTTCCAATGTAATAGATACTGGATAAACAGCGTACGTAAATCTAATGTTTCGTTATCTTTTACCTCCATGTCCATGTTATTTTGTAATTGCTAAAATGACAGTTGTTACCACAGATATTGCACTCAATATAGAAGAGAATACCGTTATGCTATACTGTTGAGCCTGACTATAACGAGCATTTCTTTTTTTCGCATCATTAGGTTCTACGTAAACCACATCGTTTTGGCGCAGATAAAAATAAGGTGAAGAAAAAATTGCAGGATCAGTTATATCCAAACGTCCAATTTCTTTCTGACCATCATTGTCTCGTATAACTAAAATATTTGTTCTATTAGCATTAATAGTCATATCACCAACTCTTCCTAATGCATCTAAAATAGTTATCCGATCATTTGAAACAGCAACAGTTCCCGGTCGAGCAACCTCGCCCATCATGGTTACTTTATAATTAACTATCTGTACATTCACATTTACATCAGCCACATACTTGGAAATAGCTTTTCGTAAAAGCTCCGAAAGTTCTTGTTTAGAAAGACCTGCTACATGAACTTTTCCTAATACGGGAAATATAATACTTCCGTCTTTATCAATCAAATAAGTCTGAAGCTGTTGTGAAACCTGTACTTTCTCTTCGCCTTCCGCAGCATATGCATATACTGGAGGATTAAATGGCGTTACTACAGTAGGATCCCATGCTGTAACTGTTATACTTAATCTATCATCCGGACAAATCTTTGAAGTATAATTTTGACTCATAGAATCTAACTGCTGTTCAGTTAAAGAATCTATTCCTTGAAAATACGTAACATTCTTTGGAACTGAGCAAGAACATGCTATTCCCATTAAAAAGACAAACAAAAAATACTTTAGCTTCATACAATATATGATAATTATTAATGTAATTGCAAAGGTACAACAATTCCACAAGACTTAACAAGTAATTCATTAAATCTATACTCTTCTAACGATGCATTTGACAGAATATTGCTGCATAGAGATACATTTAATCACAGTTTTTTTCACATTCAGGAATAATTCTGTATGTTTGTCCAAAATTAAATTTTAATATGTTTACTATTGGTAATTACAATAAGCTGAAAATCGTAAAATTACTTAGTTTTGGAGTCTATTTGGATGGAGGTGATGGAAAAGAAATCTTGCTTCCTACTCGTTACGTTCCTAATAATGCTAAAGTAGACGATGAAGTAGAGGTGTTTATCTATCATGATAATGAAGGACGACTGATCGCAACAACCTTGCATCCGAAAGCTGTTGTTGGAGAATTTGCTTTCCTGAGGGTTAAATCGGTCAATACTACAGGTGCTTTTCTGGATTGGGGACTTATGAAAGATTTGCTTGTTCCTTACAAAGAACAGAAAATGACTATGAGAGAAGGCAAATGGTATCTTGTGTATGTGCGTCTTGATCCGATAACAGGAAGAATCATGGCTTCTGAAAAAGTTGAAAAGTTTCTCAATAATATACCTCCTCAATACAAGTATAATCAGGAAGTAGATCTCTTGGTTGTTGAAGATGGGGAAATCGGCTACAAAGTGATTGTCAATAACCTGCATTGGGGCATGATATATCACAATCAGGTTTTTCAGCGTTTAGAGAAAGGAGAACATCTGAAAGGATATGTAAAAGAAGTCCGCGACGACGACAAATTAGATATTAGTCTGACTCCTCTTGGCTATCAGAAAGTTGATGGGATAGCTAAAGTGATATTGGATGCCTTACAAGTAAAAGGGGGATTTCTGCCTGTCCACGACAAGAGCGATCCGGATGTGATCTATTCATTATTCAGATGCAGCAAGAAGGCTTTCAAACAAGCTGTTGGTGCTTTATATAAACAGCATCTCATTGTCCTTGAAAAAGATGGGATCCGATTGACGGAACAAGATTAAGTAGATCATAAACCAATGTATAAAAGCCGGTGTATTTTTCGATAAATACCCAGTCTTTCCATATGAAATAAACGAGAATCGTCGGCAATCCTCACTGGATTTGTTTTCGATTCTCGTTTATTTTATTGTGATTCTTATTGATAACGAATGTCTATCCTTTTTACGTCCTTTCACCCGGACAGTAAATAATCTCTTATTACATCATTTCCTGCAAAAAGGAGAAAAAGAAATACCCATTAATTACAACCCCATTAAAGAAGATCTTTCAGGCGACCTTCCGATTGCAGTTTGATAATTAATTCTCCAAACAGCGTATTGGCCCATGCAAACCAAGGACGCGTATAATCTTTAGGATTATCCTTATGGAAAGACTCATGGATAAATCCGGTTCCTGCTTCCGTATCCCGAATCGTCTCAACACAATAACGAATTTCTTTTTCATCATTTGACGTATTCGCAAGCATAATCAAGCTCATCGGCCAAATGTAATCAATACCCACGTGCGGACCTCCAATTCCTTCGGCCGCAGAACCTTTAAAGAAATAAGGATTTGACTGACTCCATACGAAACGGCGCGTATTTTGGTAAATCGGATCATTGACATCCACACATCCTAAAAATGGCAAAGCCAACAAACTGGGAACATTGGCATCATCCATCAAATTACGACCGCCAAAACCATCTACTTCAAAGGCATAAATCTGCCCAAACTCCGGATGCTCAATAATACCATATTTCTTAACGGCAGCTTCTACTTCTGAAGCCAAAGCTTCGCAGTGGGTTGCAAATTCTGTATTATTCTTCACTACGCGGACTATTTCAGCCAACTGACGCAAAGAAGTAATGGCAAACAAGTTGGAAGGTATCAAGAAACCAAATATCGTCGCATCATCCGAAGGCCGGAAAGAAGAGACAATCAGACCAACCGGTTTTACAGGACTACCAAAACCATTCAACAAAGTATCACTTTGCTTGGCAGTTGTACGACCAAACCGATACGGGCCATTGTTCTCCTTACGCTGTTGCTCAATAAAGGTCTTGTATACCAACTCCATGGCCTTCATCCATTCATTGTCAAATACAGATGCATCACCTGTTTCTTTCCAATAATGATAAGCCAAGCGGATCGGATAACATAAAGAATCGATTTCCCATTTACGTTCGTGCAATTCTTTTTTCATTTCTGTATGATCAGATTCCCATTCACTGCCAGTTGGGCCTTCATTAAAACCATTAGCATAAGGATCGATCAAAATACAATTAGCCTGGCGATGGATAACTCCTTGTAACATTTCCTGCAACTTCTTATCCTCTTTCGCTAATACGACATAAGGATATACTTGTGCCGATGAGTCACGCAACCACATCGCATGGATATCACCCGTCAAGATAAAGGTATCAGGCTTTCCGTTCTTCATCTTAAATTCACAGGTTGTATCCAATGTATTAGGGAAACAATTCTCAAACATCCATGCTAATTTGGGATCTTTGATATGAGCTTTTACTTCTGCCAATTTAGCTTCCACAGCATCAGAAGTAAACTTACGAGCATTCTCTGCCGGACGTTTCGTTGTGAAATCATTCCAAACCTTGGCTGCCTGCTCTGTAAAAGAACCCGATTGTTCGACAGAAGCGACTGTACATTCTTCTGTTTGAGCGAACAATTTATCGCCCATCATTAATCCAGCCAAAGAAAGAGAACCTGTTTTTAGAAAATTACGTCTTGTCGTCATAATCTTATTTTACTTTTAATGGTATTTTGTATACTGATTGTCAGTTTCACTTGCAAAAGTACAAAAAAAAGAAAAGCTTCCTATCAATCCTGATAAGAAGCCTATAATTCTTTGCGTATCGAACCTCAACTCGGAGATTAACCTAAATACGACTTTAAGAGCTTGCTACGCGTTCCTTGTCTCAATCTTCTAATAGCCTTTTCCTTGATTTGGCGTACTCGTTCACGTGTAAGACCGAATTTATCGCCAATCTCTTCTAATGTCATCTCCTGACACCCAATACCGAAAAACATTTTGATAATCTCACTTTCTCTTTCGGTCAATGTAGCAAGAGCTCTATCAATTTCCTTCGATAAAGACTCGTTCATTAACGATCGGTCAGCGATAGGAGCATCATCGTTCACAAGCACATCCAAAAGGCTGTTGTCTTCGCCTTCAACGAACGGAGCATCCACTGAAATATGACGTCCTGACACTTTCAATGTATCAGAAATCTTATCTACAGGAATATCCAATTCTTCTGCAAGTTCTTCAGGAGAAGGACGACGTTCATTTTCCTGCTCAAACTTAGAGAAAGCTTTACTGATTTTGTTCAGTGAACCAACCTGGTTTAACGGAAGACGAACAATACGAGACTGCTCTGCCAACGCTTGCAAAATAGATTGACGAATCCACCATACAGCATACGAAATAAACTTGAAGCCTCGTGTTTCATCAAACTTTTCAGCAGCTTTAATCAATCCTAAGTTTCCCTCATTAATCAGATCAGGCAAACTCAAACCTTGATTCTGATATTGCTTAGCTACAGAAACAACGAAACGCAAATTTGCTCTTGTCAACTTTTCTAATGCCCTACGGTCACCTCTTTTAATAGCCTGTGCCAACTCAACTTCCTCTTCTACTGTAATAAGATCTTCACGACCTATTTCCTGAAGATACTTATCCAAAGAAGCACTCTCGCGATTGGTAATGGACTTTGTAATTTTTAATTGTCTCATCCAACGAATCTAATTGAAAAATACAGGGTACAAAGATAAATAAAATCTACCAAAAGAACAGGCTGAACACCTATCATGTTCAGCCTATTATATACCTTTAACATTTTAATATATATCTTCTCATTCTGAAGATATCATACACTTTGAAAAAGTACTCTATACAATATATGCTTATTCAGCCAAATCGATTGCATAATATTTAGTTCTTCCATTCGGATAGAATCCTTTGATGAACAAACCTTGATCTTCTGTACGACCATGTAAAATATCATCCACGATCTTTTCCAGATCTTCCGGAGTCTTCACACGCTGATTATTAACGATCATGATAATGAAGCCTTTCTTGATACCGGCATCTTTCAACTTACCGTTTGTCAATCCGGTCACTTCAATACCATAACTAACGCCATACTCACGTTTTTCCTTATCCGTCAAAGCCTTGAATGCACCACCTAACATTTCTGTTCCATCATCAGGTGTAATCACTTTCGTACTTCCTTGCGCATTCTTCAATTGAACTTCGAAACTCTTTTCCGTGCCTTTACGATTAACTTTCACCGTAACTTTATCTCCCGGACGATATTTACCAATCTGTTCCTGCAAAGCATTTCCAGATTTTACTCTCACACCATTTACCGAAATGATCACATCACCCACTTCAATACCAGCTTCTTTAGCCACACTACGATCGGCAAACTCAGCCACATAGGCACCTTCCGAAACTTTGATATTTTCTTTCATACTCTTCAACTCATTCTTGTATTCATCAGGAACATTCGGCATACTTAATTGATCCATAATATCTCCAACGCCTATAATCTGTACACCCAGAACAGCCCGCTGAACCGTACCGTATTGCTTCAAGTCGCTGGCTACTTTTCCGGCAATACTGATAGGTACAGCAAATGAGTATCCGGCATAACTTCCCGTTTCTGAATAAATAGCGGTATTGATTCCTATCAACTCTCCTTTTGTATTCACCAAGGCACCACCACTATTACCCGGATTTACAGCCGCATCTGTTTGGATAAATGATTCAATTTTACTTTTATCTCCCGAACCAAGTGAAGGTATACTACGACCTTTGGCACTGACAATACCGGCTGTTACCGTTGATGTCAGATTAAATGGATTACCTACAGCCAAAACCCATTCTCCTACTTTTAGCTTTTCTGAATCCCCGAAAGGAATAGTGGGCAGATCTTTTGCTTCAATCTTGATCAAAGCAATATCGGTAGCCGGATCTGTTCCTATCAGTTTAGCTTCAAACTTACGGTTATCATTCAACGTAACTTCCAACTCATCTGCTCCGTCAATCACATGATTATTGGTTATAATATATCCATCTGTTGAGATAATCACACCAGAACCTGATCCCACACGAGGCTGTGCTTTCGGACGCTGTAAACTACCACCGCCACCAAAACCGAAGAAATATTCAAATGGATCAATATACTGACCACGGGACGAAGATTCACTGGCATTCTGCGTTGCCATAATATGTACTACTCCATGTACTGCACTTTCAGCAGCCACCGTAAAATCTGTATTCTCGGCAGCAACGGAAGCATAATTAACCATCCGTACCGGTTGGCTAAACACATTGGATATACTATCTCCTGATACAGCATATTGCTGATGTTTCATCATATGAGTACTTGTACCAATAGCGGCACCCGAACCTACTGCTGCAACTAAGGCAACTCCTAAGACTCCTTTCCAAATTGTATTCATAATCCTTTTATCTAATTAGGTTCAACATTCAATTTTAACACTTTCGTTACGACAAAGAAAGAGCAAAAAATATACAAGTATTTCTTTTCCACCCCATTTTTTATCACTTTTAACGAGCAATATCTCAGGCTTAACCGGGGTTAACAGTACTTTGTGATGCAAAGTACCTTTTTAACAATCTATTTTCTGACATTCTTTCTGCATCATCATAAAAACAGACCCAAAATGGCAGGAAAAGTTTATTATCATGTCAGAAATTCTGCCTCAGCACAGGGCTGACGCATTACAAATTTCCAGACCTTTTAAAAAGTATTTATCTTTAGAGAGTCAAAGGGATAATAATAAAAATCAAAGAAGTAATGGAAATATTTTCTATATTAGAAAAAGTATCAGATCCTCGTAGAGATCATTTGAAAAAATATAGTT
>OGYL01000397.1_pt1 | contig 33889 bp, 26 predicted proteins | sample 1576541 | NCBI WGS metagenome assembly OGYL01 (sample SAMEA3541551, study PRJEB24748) | human gut metagenome | biome: human gut; feature: human-associated habitat; material: faeces | place: China | collected 2012 | reverse complement strand
TTGAGTTTGTTGTTAAACGGTTGTAGAGCTGCACCGCCCGTTCAGCTGAACGGCAGGTCGTCGGTGTTTGAGCCGGCGGCAAACGGGTCGTCGGAGGCAGCACCGGGCTGTGCCGGCGGGAACGGGGCTGCCGTGGCAAAGTCGGTGGCGGCCCGTGCTCCCGGCTGCATGGCGTTGCGGTTGACGGCCCACACCCTGACACTGTTGAACCAGCGGTCTTGCCACTGGCGCGCGTCGATGTCGAACGACACGGTGAGCTCTTCGCCCATCTGTATGTTGAACTGTGCTATCTTGTCGGTGCCGAACACCTCGAAGCACATCTTCTTGGGATACTGGTCGTGGCTCTCGATGACATACTCCTGCACCTTCCACTCGTTGCCCGTGCTTTTGGATGTGCCGGTCCTCGGGGGCATGACGGCGATTATTTTTCCGGTGAATTCCATAAGTTGCTGTAATTTTTATTGTACAATGCTTTTAAGCGATTGCGAAATTACAAAAATAGTTTTAAATTGGGCAACTTTTCGTGCGATAATTTTGCTTTTCACATTGTTATTTTGTATTTTTGTAGACATTTTAATCAAAGGATAGATAACTAATTAAAGAAATAAGCACACATGAGATTTACTTTGTCGAGCACTGCGCTAAGCAGCAAACTCATTGCCCTGTCGAGGGTTATCAACAGCAAGAACTCATTGCCCATACTGTCAGACTTCGTGTTCGAGGTGGAGGGCAACACGCTGAAGCTGACCGCATCAGACAGCGAGAACATGATAAAGACGTCGGTGGAGCTCAACGAGAGCGACGAGGACGGCAGCTTTGCCATTGGCAACCATGACCTGCTCGAGGCCGTGAAAGGCTTTTCGGAGCAACCTCTGACATTCGAGGTTGACCGCAGCAGCAACCTGGCCAAGATTGTCTACCAGAACGGGCAGTTCTCGCTGTCTATTGAGAGCGCCGACGAGTTTCCGCAGGCATTGCAGGTGGGCGAGGGCGCAAGCACGATAACCATAGGCAGCGACCTGCTCGGCGACTGCATCAACCGCTCCATCTTCGCCACGGCCCAGGGCGAGCTGCGCCCCGTGATGAACGGCCTTTACTTCGACCTCACGCCCGAGTGCCTGTCGATAGTGGCCACCGACAGTCAGCGGCTCGTGCGCAACAAGGTGTTCGCCGTGAGCAGCGAGGTGCCCGCGTCGTTCATCCTGCCCAAGAAGCCGGCCACGCTGCTCAAGAACATGCTCGGCAAAGACGTGAGCGAAGTGACCATAAGGTTTGACGAGCGCAACGCCGAGATAACCTTCGACGACTGCATCATCATCTGCAGGCTCATCGAGGGCCGCTACCCCAACTACAACGCCGTGATACCGCTCAACAACCCCAACCACCTGACCGTTGACAGGGTGGCGCTGCTGAGCGCCCTGCGTCGTGTGCAGCCCTTTGCCAGCTCGAGCAACCTTGTGCGGTTCCACATAGAGAACAGCGTGCTGCAGCTCGACGCCGAGGACTACGACTTCTCGAAGACAGCCACCGAGAGGATGGCGTGCGACTACAACGGGCTGCCCATGAGCATCGGGTTCAACGGCTCGTCGTTCATCGACATGCTCAGCAACTTTGAGTGCCAGGACATAGTGATACAGCTGGCCGACCCGAGCCGGTCGGGCGTCTTGGTGCCGTCGGAGCAGCCCGAGGGCCAGGATGTGCTCATGCTGCTCATGCCAATGCTCTTAAACGAATAACAACGCTGGCAGGATGAGACTAAACCTTAACAAGCCCCTCGTGGTGTTCGACCTCGAAACCACGGGTCTGGATTTGGTGAAAGACCGGATCATACAGCTGTCTTACATAAAGGTGAGCCCCGACGGGCAGGAGAAGCGCGTCAACCTGATTGTGAACCCAGGCAAGCCCATACCGGCCGAAGTGACTGCGCTCACGGGCATCAGCGATGCCGACGTGGCCGGAAAGCCGTTGTTCAAGGAGATTGCGGCCAGGCTCTGCGATGAGTTCCGCGGGTGCGACTTCGCCGGGTTCAACTCAAACCACTTTGACATACCCATGCTCGCCGAGGAGTTCCTGCGCGCCGGAATCGACTTCGACTTCTCAAAGTGCCACCTCATAGACGCCCAGACCATATTCCACAAGATGGAGAGGCGCAACCTGGCAGCGGCATACAAGTTTTACTGCGGGCGCGCAATGGAAGACGACTTCGAGGCACACAGGGCCGACCAAGACACCGAGGCCACCTACAGGGTGCTGATGGGCGAGCTCGACAAGTACAGTCCAGAGACCGAGCCCGACCCGGAGCGGCAGTTGCAGAACGACGTTGCCTTCCTGGCCGACTTCTCGCGGCAGAACAACAACGTAGACTTTGCAGGGCGTGTGGTCTGGGCCGACATGAAGGACGCGCAAGGCAATGTGGTGACAGGGCCCGACGGCAAGCCCCGCCAGGTGGAGGTGTTCAACTTCGGCAAGCACAAGGGAGAGCCCGTGGCGCAGGTGTTGCGCTACGACCCCGGCTATTACAGTTGGATACTCTCGGGCGACTTCACTTACAACACTAAACAGGTGCTCACCCGCATACGTCTGCGCGAGAGCAAATTAGGCTGACAACGAAATATGCTGAAAGGTAAAAAGATAGTGCTGGGCATCACCGGCTCGATAGCGGCCTACAAGGCTTGCTACATCATACGCGCCCTGGTGAAGGCCGGGGCCGAGGTGCAGGTGGTGATAACACCTGCCGGCAAGGAGTTCATAACGCCGATCACGCTGTCGGCGCTGACGCAGAAACCCGTCATCAGCGACTTCTTCTCACAGCGCGACGGCACATGGCACAGCCACGTGGCGCTCGGGCTGTGGGCCGACGCCATGGTCATTGCGCCGTGCACGGCATCGACCCTGGGCAAGATGGCGGGCGGGGTGGCCGACAATATGCTGGTAACCACGTATCTGTCGATGAAGGCCCCGGTGTTCATAGCCCCGGCCATGGACCTCGACATGTATGCCCACCCCTCAACACAGGCCAATCTCGAGAGGCTGCGCTCATACGGCAACCACATCATTGAGCCGCAGAGCGGATACCTCGCCAGCGGCCTCGAAGGCAAGGGGCGCATGGAAGAGCCCGAGGCAATTGTCAAGGCCGTCGACGACTATTTCCGCGGCAACACCGGGCAATTGGCCGGCAAGCGCATAATGATAACAGCCGGGCCTACCTTCGAGCGCATAGACCCTGTGAGGTTTGTGGGCAATTACTCCAGCGGCAAGATGGGGTTTGCCCTTGCTGGCGAGTGCGCCCGGCGCGGGGCCGACGTGACTCTCATTGCAGGGCCGGTGGCCCTGAAGGAGGGCAGGGGCATAAGGCGCATCGACGTTGAGAGCTGCGACCAGATGTACAGGGCCGCCGTGAGCGAGTTTGAGGGGTGCGACGCCGCCATACTCTGTGCCGCCGTGGCCGACTTCCGGCCCGACACTGTGGCCGACAGCAAGATAAAGCGCGGCGACAGCGACTTGGTGCTGAGGCTCAAGCCCACCCACGACATTGCCTCGGAGCTCGGACGGATGAAAAAGCCGGGCCAGAGGCTCGTGGGATTCGCGCTCGAGACCGACGACGAACAGGCCCACGCCATGGGCAAGCTGGAGCGCAAGAACCTCGATTTCATTGTGCTCAACTCGCTGCGCAACAAGGGAACGTGCTTCCGCTCCGACGAAAACCAGGTGTGCATACTGACACGCGAGGGGATGACCGAATACCCGAAGAAAAGCAAGGAGGGCGTGGCCGAGGACATCATAGGCAGGCTGGCCGAGATAATGTAAACCTACAAATACAATGGACGCCAAGAGATTGTTGCTTGCGGCTGTGGCCGCTTTCATCGTGACGGCCTCGCACGGGCAGGAGCTGCAGGCCAAGATAAACATCAACCACAGCAAGGTGGGAGTGACAGACGTCAGCGTTTTCGACAACCTGCAGCAGACGCTGGAGCAGTTTGTAAACGACAGGCAGTGGACAGACCTGCAGTTTCAGAAGAACGAGCGCATTGTCTGCAATTTCAACATCACGGTAAACAAGTACGACAAGACCAACAACACCTTTGAGTGTACGGCCACGATACAGGCCAACCGCCCCGTGTACAACTCGCAGTACAACTCGACGCTCTACAACAACCAGGACGCAAACTTCAACTTTCAGTTCGCTCAGTTCGACCAGCTCAACTTCAACGAGGATGTCATCGACAACCAGCTGACGGCCCTCTTCGCCTATTACGCATACCTGATAATAGGCATCAACCTCGACAGCTTTGCCCCCATGGGCGGCACCGACGTGTTGCAGAGGTGCCTCAACCTTGTAAACAACGCGCAGAACCTTGAGTTTACTGGCTGGAAATCGTTTGAGGACAGCAAGAACAGGTTTGCCATCATCAACGACTACCTCGACGAAGCCATGAAGCCTTTCCGCCAGCTGCAGTACGACTACTACCGCACGGGCCTCGACGAGATGGCCTCGAACGTGGAGCGCGGGCGCACCAACATAACCGCCGCGCTCGAAAACGACTTGAAGAAGGCTCACGAAGACAAGCCGTTGAGCATGCTGCCGCAGATATGGACCGACTATAAGCGCGACGAACTGGCCAACATTTACAAGGGCAAGGGCACGCAGAAGGAAAAAGAGAGCGTTTACAACATTCTCTTCGGCATCAATGCCTCGCAAAGCAATTCGTGGAACAAAATCAAGGAATGAACAATGCTTAAGCAACTAATCATTAAGAACTTCACCCTCATCGACACGCTCGACATAAGGTTCAACCCCGGCTTCTCGGTCATTACGGGCGAGACGGGCGCCGGAAAGAGCATCATACTCGGTGCCATTGGTCTGCTGCTCGGTCAGCGGGCCGACACCAAGGCCATCAAGGCAGGGGCGTCGAAGTGTGTCATCGAGGCCCATTTCGACCTCTCGCGCTACGACATGGAGGAGTTTTTCAGCCAAAACGACATAGAGTACGACCCCGACGACTGCATAGTGAGGCGCGAGCTGGCCGCATCGGGCAAGAGCCGGGCTTTCATCAACGACACCCCGGCGCCGCTGGCCCTGCTCAAGGAACTGGGCGAGAGGCTCATCGACGTGCACAGCCAGCACCAGAACCTGCTGCTCGGCAAACAGGACTTCCAGCTCGAGGTGGTGGACATCATTGCCGACGACGCCGCAGAGCTGGCCCTTTACCGCGAGGCTTTCTCGGAATACACCGACTCGGTGAAGGCCCTCGGCGAGCTTAATGAAAAGATAGAGCGCGACAGGGCCAACGCCGACTTCATAAGGTTCCAGTACGACGAGCTCGACTCGGCCAGGCTCGCGGAAGGCGAGCAGCAGGAGCTCGAGCAGAAAGCGTCGACCATGAGCCATTCGGAGGAAATAAAAAGCGCGCTCTACGAGGCCGACAACATGCTGGCTGCCGAAGGCGCCGGGGCCGTGGGCAACCTGCGCTCGGCCGGCGGTGCCATGGAGGCCGTGGCAAGCATGCTGCCCCAGGCCGCCGAACTGGCAGAGCGGCTCAACAGCACATACATAGAGCTCAAGGATGTGTCGCAGGAGATAAGCCGCCTGCTTGAAAGCATAGACTTCGACCCTGCCGAGCTCGACGCCATCAACGACCGCCTTGACACCATCTACAGCCTCGAGAAGAAATATCACTGCGAAAGCGTCGAGGGGCTCTTGGCGCGGCGCAACGAGCTGCGTGAACAGATAGACAACATAGACAACAGCGACGAGGCGCTGGCCGAACTGCAGGCCAGGGTTGACGCCGCACGGCAGCATTGCCTCGACTGTGGGGCGCGGCTCACTGCCTTGCGCACCGACGCCGCACGGCGCATTGAGGGCGAGATGCAGCAGAGGCTTGTGCCGCTGGGCATGCCGAGTGTGCGCTTCAGCGTGGCTGTCGACGCCGAGCAACCGTCGCGCAACGGGTGCGACCGCGTGGCCTTCCTGTTCAGCGCCAACCGCAGCACGCCCATGCAGCCTGTGTCGCAGGTGGCGTCGGGCGGCGAGATAGCCCGCGTAATGCTCTCGCTGAAGGCTATGATAAGCGGGGCCGTGAAGCTGCCCACCATCATCTTCGACGAGATTGACACCGGTGTCAGCGGCAAGATAGCCGAGAAGATGGCGCTGATAATGCAACAGATGGGGCGCAGCGACCGCCAGGTGATAAGCATAACCCACCTGCCGCAGATTGCAGCAGTGGGGCAGACGCACTATAAGGTATACAAGGAGGAGACCGACAGCGGTACGACAAGCCGCATGATACTGCTCGACGGCGATGCCCGGGTGAGGGAAATCGCACAGATGCTGAGCGGAAGCGACGTGTCGGAGGCCGCCATTAACAACGCAAAGGAACTACTTAGGAAATGAGACGTACACTTATTTGCATTATGGCCGCGCTCGCATGGTGTGCGGCACAGGCCCAGCCGGGCTGGGTGAAGAAGGCCGCAAAGGCTGTGTTCACCCTCAAGACATTCGATGCCGACGGCAATCTTATTGCCAGTTCCAACGGGTTTTTCGTTGGCGAGCAGGGTGAGGCCCTGAGCAGTTTCGCGCCCTTCAAGGGGGCCGCGAGGGCTGTAGTCATCGACACGAAGGGCAACGAGATGTCCGTGGCGAGCATCATCGGGGCAAACAGCACGTATGATGTGGCCAAGTTCAGGGTCGAGGCTAAGTCGACCGCCCCCTTGGCCATAGCTGCAGCCAATGCCGTAGAGGGCAGCGCAGTGTGGCTCTTGCCATACAGCACGAAGAAGTCGCCTGATTGCATCGAGGGCCGGGTGAGCAAGATCGAGACGTTCCAGGGCTCTTATGCTTACTACACCGTCGGCATGAAGGGCATAGAGAATTCCGTCAGCTGCCCGCTCTTCAACGCCAATGGCGAGGTGATTGGACTGATGCAGCAGCCGGTAGACGCCAAGGATACTACCAACTATGCCGTCAGCGCGGCCTTCGCCAACTCGCTGAAGACCAACGGGCTGAGCATAAACGACGCCACGCTCAACTCTACTTCCATAAAGAAGGAGTTGCCCGACGAGCTCAACCAGGCCGTGCTTACGCTCTATGTGGCCGGCTCGGTGCTCGACTCCGCGGCCTACGCAGCCACCGTCAACGACTTCATTGCCAAGTTTCCGAACGCGGCCGACGGCTACATCTCGCGCGCGCAGCTGTCGGTGGGGGCGCAGGACTACGCCGCCGCCGATGCCGACATGCAGCAGGCGATAAAGGTGGCCGACAAGAAAGACGACGCTCACTTCAACTATGCCAAGCTGATGTACCAGAAGTTGATGTTTGCTGATGCCAAGCCTTACGACAAGTGGACATTCGACGCCGCTGCCGCCGAGGCCCGCGCAGCCTACGATATAAACAAGGTGAGCCTGTACCGGCAGTTGGAGGCGCAGATACGCTTTGCCCAGAAACGGTACGACGAGGCTTATTCTATATACACCGAGCTGCTGGGCGGCGACATGCGCAATGCCGAAACGTACTTCGCGGCGGCGCGCTGCAAGGAGATGATGAGCGACACGACAGCCATGCTGGCATTGCTCGACAGCGCCGTCAATACCTTCAGCAAGCCTTACCTCAAGTCGGCGGCGCCTTACATCCTTGCCCGGGCGCAGGCACTGCTCAGCATGAAGGAGTACCGCAAGGCAGTGGTCGACTTCAACGAGTATGAGAAGCTGATGCCTACCGAGGTCAACGCCAACTTCTACTACATACGGGCGAGGGCCGAAATAGACGGGCACATATACCAGGCCGCCCTCAACGACTTGGCAACAGCCATTGGCAAAGACCCCAAGAACACGCTTTACTATTGCGAGAAAGCGTCGCTCGAGATACGTGTCAACCTGTTCGACGATGCCATAAAGACGGCCGGGCAGTGCATTGCCGTCGATCCTAAGCTCGGCGAGGGCTACATGTTTCTTGGTCTGGCGCAGTGCCTTAAGGGCGACAAGGCCACCGGAAGGCAGAACCTGCAGAAGGCAAAAGACTTGGGCGACACCCAGGCACAGGAGTTGATAGACAAGTATGCCAACTGACGGCGCCCGCACGGCAATGGGCCGGCGGCGGGAGGGCATGCCCCGTAGGCTTGCGCCAATACGGCGCTTTGCCTGCGGGGCATGTCTGTCTTGCCTGTTCTATTTCGCTACATTTTCTCTGATAATGATGTTTCCCCTCATCCATACACTCTGGCCGCAATTGTCCGTAGGGCTGCCCGATGCAGTCATGGCATCCATTCCATTCGCCACAAAACTCTTTCCCCGCTCCCGTCGGCACCAACTCGGCCGCTTTGTTGCGGCATAGGCCGCTATGCCTGCTGCAAAGACAGCAGGCAATTTGCAGGGGAATGGATGATGCGGCTTGCACTCTAAGTGCCTGTTGCGGGCAAATGAAAAGGATACGTGATGCACATCCATCCCGTATCCTTATATGTCTTGAATATAGTTATAGGCTGTCTTTGTATTATCAGCGGCCGGTTTGAGCTGAATTTCTTAGGCGGCTTGTGCGTTTGCCTTGTGGCATTGCTGCCTATGTGGCGAAACAAACGGGCAGGCACTACCGGAGAGACACTCAGGTCGGCTTGGTAGATAAGGCTGCTTCTATAGCGTCAATACACTTTCCTGACGCTGGTTGCATGCGCTTGGCGCGTCCGATTTGCCAAAGCGGATTCTCAGTTTCTCAATCATGTCTTTGGTCATCGCGTCCAAGTCGTACTCGGGTTTCCAGCCCCACTCCTGGCGTGCGCAAGTGTCATCCAGTGAGTTTGGCCAAGATTCGGCTATGGCCTGGCGTAGCGGGTCAACCTCGTAAACCATTTTGAATTCAGGTATATACTCCTTTATTTTATTGTATATGGTATCTGGCTCGAAACTCATGGAGGCAATGTTGAACGAGTTGCGGTGGACAAATTTGTCGGGGTCGGCTTCCATTATCTCAATTGCGGCGCGCAGGGCGTCGGGCATGTACATCATGTCCATGTAGGTGCCTGCGGCAATGGGGCACTTGAACGTCTCACCCTTCACTGCCGAATAATATATGTCAACGGCGTAGTCGGTGGTGCCGCCACCCGGGGGCGTTACATACGAGATAAGTCCCGGGAAGCGAACCGAGCGAGTGTCTACCCCAAAGCGGTTGTGGTAATAGTCGCTCAGCAACTCTCCCGACACCTTGGTAACGCCATACATGGTGCGTGGGTTGCGGATGGTGTCTTGCGGGGTCTTGTCTTTTGGTGTGTCGTCGCCAAACACGCCTATTGAACTGGGGGTGAAGACCGCACAGTGCATCGTGCGTGCCACCTCTAAAACGTTGAACAGCCCGCCCATGCCAATCTTCCAAGCCATCTGCGGCTTTGACTCGGCAACGGCAGACAGTAATGCCGCCAGGTTGTAGATAGTGTCGATTTTGTACTTGGAAACGGCTTCTGCAATCTGCTGCTCATTGGTGACATCTACGATGGCGCTCGGACCCGACTCTTTCAGCTCACCTGTAGGTTCTGCACCCGGGATGTAGCCGGCAACGATGTTGCCGTTGTACAGCCCTCTCAATTTCATGGTCAACTCTGAACCAATCTGGCCGGTTGAACCGATAATCAATACATTTTTCATGCTTTGTCGTTTCTTTATATCTAAATTTTAAGATGTACAAAGATAGTACATTATTCTTAATTGTTTCAGAGAATATTCAAGAGATTTTATTTGTTATATCAAAAAAAATTGAGACCTTTGCATAAGAATCCTAAAACTTACATGTATGTACGGTAAATTTCAAGACTTTTTGGCTAATGAACTCTCTGGCATAGAGGCTGCCGGCCTGTACAAAAGAGAGCGTGTGATAACAACTCCACAGAGTGCAGACATCAAGGTCAATGCCGGGGAGCGTGTGCTTAACTTTTGCGCAAACAACTATTTGGGCCTTTCTGACAACAAGAGGCTGATTGATGCAGCAAAGCAGGCCATGGACAGCCATGGCTACGGGATGTCGTCGGTGCGGTTCATTTGTGGCACACAGGATTTGCACAAACAACTCGAAGAGGCAGTCTCCGACTACTTCCACACGGAAGACACCATTCTTTATGCTGCCTGCTTCGATGCAAACGGCGGATTGTTCGAGCCTCTTTTTACTGAGGAAGACGCCATCATCTCCGACTCGCTGAACCATGCCTCAATAATAGACGGCGTGCGTCTGTGCAAGGCCAAGCGATATCGCTATGCCAATGCCGACATGGCCGACTTGGAGCGCTGCCTGCAGGAGGCCCAGGCCCAGCGCTTCCGCATCATTGCCACAGACGGTGTGTTCTCGATGGACGGCAACGTGGCGCCGATGGACAAGATATGCGACCTGGCCGAGAAATACGACGCGTTGGTAATGGTTGACGAGTCGCACTCTGCCGGCGTGGTAGGCCCGACCGGCCGCGGCGTGGCTGAGCAGTTCAATGTCTACGGTCGAATAGACATCTTTACAGGTACCCTTGGCAAGGCTTTCGGTGGTGCCATGGGAGGATTCACAACAGGAAGGAAGGAAATAATTGACATGCTGCGCCAGCGCTCGCGCCCCTACCTGTTCTCTAACTCGGTGGCCCCGGCCATAGTGGGGGCGAGCATAGAGATGTTCAAGATGCTCAAGGAAAGCAATGCGCTGCACGACAAGCTGGTGGAGAACGTAAACTATTTCCGTGACAAGATGATTGCCGCCGGCTTCGACATAAAGCCTACTCAGAGTGCCATTTGTGCCGTGATGCTTTACGATGCAAAGCTCTCGCAGGAGTTTGCTGCAAAGATGCAGGACGAGGGTATTTATGTTACAGGTTTCTACTACCCTGTCGTTCCAAAGGGGCAGGCCCGCATCCGCGTACAGCTGTCGGCCGGGCACGAGCGTGAGCACCTTGACAGGGCCATCGCTGCGTTTGTGAAGGTAGGCAAGGAACTTGACGTCATCAAGTGACTCCGTTTCAGGCAAACCGGGCTTGCATCAGCCCGGTTTGTTTGAACCGTTGGCAACATCCCCAATACATTCCATCCTGTTGTCGCCACGACGCCTGCTCGCAATGGCCGGGCCAAATGTGCAGGCCCGTCTGCCAGGCAACAGGATGGAACCGCATTTTGCCGTGTCGACAGGGTCGGGGAAAAAGCATACAGGTTGTTGTCGTTTACGGTTGGCGCAAGGCGGGTTCAAGGCATCTGGCTCGCTTTGGGTTCGTTTCATGAAATGGCCGGATGATAGCTGATAGTAATGTTATGATGTTTAGCCTTTCAAATAAGCATAAAAGTGAAAGGCCCGTGCCACCGGCAGTTGGTGTCGTTTCGCTCGTTCATGCCATTTCTTTTGGCCATTCGGCGTGAATGGCCCTTTCGGTGTGTCTTGGCCAAAGGGCGATGCACCGTGGTGAGGACAGTTGCAGGATGAGAGCTCCGTGGCGCCCATCGTGCAACTGCCCCGTTTTTATGTCAGAACGCCGGTCCCTCGCCCGGTGGCAGCATTCCGCCGAACGGGTCGTAGTCGTTGGGCAGGTCGGGTGCAGGGCCAAGGTCGCCGTTGATGCGCGACCCCAGTATCTCGCCGCCGGCCGCCGGCGTCGACTTGCCCAGGCGTGTGTCCTCCGGGTTCTCGAATCGTGTGAACTCTCCGCGGAAGGTGAGCAGCACGTCGCCCGTGGCACCCTTACGGTGCTTGGCGATGATGATTTGCGCCATGCCGTGCAGGTCGCGCCCGTTTTCGTCTTCGTAGATGTGGTAGTATTCCGGCCTGTGTACGAAGAGCACCATGTCGGCGTCTTGCTCTATGGCTCCCGACTCGCGCAAGTCGCTCAGTTGCGGACGCTTGCCCTCCAGTCCCTCGCGCGACTCCACGCCACGGTTCAGCTGCGACAGTGCCAGTATTGGTATGTCGAGCTCTTTGGCCAGTCCTTTCAGCGAACGCGAGATGGTAGAAACCTCTTCCTGTCGGCTGCTGAACCGCATGCCGTTGGCGTTCATCAGCTGCAGGTAGTCAATCATGATGAGCTTCACTCCGTGCTCGCGCACCAGTCGGCGGGCCTTTGTTCGCAGCTCGAATACCGACAGGCCCGGTGTGTCGTCCACATAGAGCGGTGCTCCTATCAGGTTGTTCATGCGCTTGTCGAGCCGGTCCCACTCGTCGGGCTGCAGCTGTCCGTTTAGTATTTTGCTTCCCTGTATCTCGCAGCAGTTGGATATCAGTCGGTTTACGAGCTGCACGTTGCTCATTTCGAGCGAGAAGAAAGCCATCGGAACCTTGTAGTCGGCGGCAATGTTCTTGGCCATCGACAGGGCGAACGACGTCTTTCCCATGGCCGGGCGCCCGGCAATGATGACAAGGTCGCTGGCCTGCCATCCGCTGGTTATGTCGTCCAGCTTGTGGTATCCGGTGGGCACGCCCGTCAGTCCGTCCTTGTTGGCGGCCGCTTTCTGTATCACCTCGACAGCGTTCTTTATCACAGGGTCTATCTGCGTATAGTCTTTCTTCATGTTGCGCTGCGAGAGCTCAAACAGCGAACCCTCGGCCTCCTGCATCAGGTCGTCGATGTCGGTAGTGTCGTCGAAGGCCTTGGTCTCTATGACGCTGGCAAACGATATGAGCTGCCTGGCAAGGTATTTCTGGGCGATGATGCGAGCGTGATACTCGATGTTGGCCGACGAGGCCACGCGCGAGCTCAGCTCGGCCACATATACCGGGCCGCCCACCTCGTCGAGATCGCCGTTCTTGGCCAACTGTTCGGTGACGGTGAGCACGTCGACCGGGCGCTCGGCCATGCTCAGGTCGCGCACGGCGGCATACACCTTCTGGTTGCGCGGCTCATAGAAGCTTTCGGGGTAGAGCATCTCGCAGACCACTGCGTAGGCGTCTTTGTCAATCATTAGTGCCCCGAGCACAGCCTTCTCCACGTCGGTGGCCTGTGGTTGCAGGTGGCCGTAGGTATTGTCGACGGCCGCCGGTTTTCGTTGCCGTCGCGGCCTGTTGTTGTCTTGTTCTGCCATTGTTTTTTTTCGGTTTTGGCTGCAAAGGTACAAAAAAGCGCGCAATGTGCCCAGCGTAGGTGCCTAAAAAACACCTGCGGCAGGTTGCCTCGCCGGCAGGCTGGCTTGCCGGCGTGGTGACGGCAAGGCCGGGGTGGCTTTTGTCTGGAAGGATATGTAGACATGCTGGTTGACCTGCTGCTGCCCAACAGGCAGTTTTTTCTGAAAAAATAATAGGATAAACCGCAGAATAAAGCGAATTTGAGTATTCTCGCTGACGGTCAGAGAGTTTGGCTTCGAGTGGCACAGAACGGCATAAGGTCGGGAAAACGGATTTAGGCAGATTGCAGCAACAGATGCACTTCCAAACCATTACCCGACACAAAATGCACATTTAACGCTAACAGACTCTATTTCTGTGTTTTGCGTAGGTTTACATTCTGCCTTTGCAACTCCCATAAACTAATTTTGCACCAAACAAAAAGAATGATTATGCGGAGCACTTTCAAGACAGTCTTCTATGTAAACGGAAGCAAGGAAAAGAACGGAATTGTCCCCATCATGGGACGGGTTACAATCAACGGGACTATCGCACAGTTCAGTTGCAAACAGCACATTTCAAAGGAACTTTGGGATGCCAAAGGCAACAGGGCGAAAGGAAAGAGCCGTGAGGCGGTGGCAGTAAACTACGCCCTTGATAATATCAAGGCACAGATAACTAAACACTACCAGCGGCTTTCCGACCGTGAGGCGTTCGTAACGGCTGAAATAGTGCGCAATGCCTATCAAGGCATCGGCACGGAGTATGAGACATTGTTGCGTGCCTTTGACAAAGAGAACGAGGCGTTCGCCAAACGGGTGGGCAAAGACCGCTCCAAACGCACGTACCAAAAGTATCTGACCGTCCGCAAATACGTGGCAGAGTTCATAAAGAAGCACTACAAGCGGACGGACATGGCGATGAACGAACTGACGGAAGACTTCATCCGTGACTACTGCCTGTACCTGCGCAACGAGGTCGGGCTGGCGCAATCATCCGTGTGTGTATACTCTATACCGTTGAAACACATCGTCACAGCAGCCCACTATAACGGGAAGATAGCGAGAAACCCGTTTGCGATGTACCACCTTGACCCCGACCACAAGGAGCGTGGCTTTCTTACGGAGGATGAAATTCAGGCGTTGAGTGCAATCAAGCTGGACAATCCCAACTTTGCATTGGCAAGAGACCTGTTCCTGTTCGGTTGTTGGACGGGCATCTCGTTCACGGACATCAAGAATCTGACCACCGACAACATCGTTGAAATGAACGGCGCATCGTGGATTGTGTCGAAACGCCAGAAGACGGGCGTACCGTTCCAAATCAAGCTTATGGACATCCCGATGCAGATTATCAAGCGTTACGAGCCGTTCAGGAAAGACAAGCGGCTGTTCAATATCGGCTCGCTTGACATGGTGAACAAGCGCATCAAGGCTGTGGTGAAGAAATGCGGAATAGAAAAGCCGATTTCATTCCACCTGAGCCGTCACTCCTTCGCTGTTTTGGCTCTCAATTACGGTATGCCGATAGAGAGCGTAAGCAAAATTCTCGGACACACAAATATCACCACGACGCAAATTTACGCGAAGGTGACGAACACGAAACTTGAAAACGACATATCCGCTTTCGAGAGCAAGGTAAGCGGACGTTTCGCCATATAAACGCACAGAGTATGAAACGGGCAACAATCACAATGGACGAGTACGGCAGGGTTGCCGTACCGTCCGATGCCGCCAGCGTATGGATGGGCGAAATGGAATTGGTGGAACTTTTCGATGTAATCGTTCCTACACTCCGTGCCACTATACGAGCCGTGTACAAGAGCGGAGTGTTAAAACCCTATGAGGTGGAAAGGCGTATAAAGCTGACGAACGGTTATTATTCGGAAACATATTCCCTGCCTATGGTCGTGGCACTTGCTTTCCGTATCAACACATCCAATGCCACAAGTGTGCGTAATGCCCTGTTGGAAAGGCTGTGCTTGCGAAAAGAAAGACAAGTGCTGTGGCTTTCGTTAAGCGGCAGACAGCCGTGTAAATGTTAATGGGTGCGATTATTAGTCAATACATCCATTTATCAATACGCCCTTACGGTCACATATCCATACATTTTCAGTCCGAAGAAGTGCGGTTTTGCCTCTTCGGGCTTTTTCTTTTCGCCATTTTAAGGCTGACATTGCCCATCCTGTCGCATTTTCTTATCCGTCAGGTTCTTTTGCGCCGTTCTGCATCGTTTTACGTATCAAGGTTTTAGCCGTCCTGCCGTAGCTTTGCAACCATGCTTAATCCGCTTGCCGACAATATGTTGGCGGCATTAAAATCTTATTGAAAACATGGAGAAAAAAGAAGAATTCATTAGAGTAGGCACCACGCTCTACAAGATTGTGGACCAGCCCCGAATTGACGGCGGCTATGTGAGGAAACGCATCGCATGGAACTCCGAGACCCTGCGGCAGGACTACGGCAAGGACTACATGGCGGGCATCCCCTAAGGATATGATTTACAAGATTCTTTAATGAGTTCATGAATAGTTTTTCCTCCAATTGTATGATTCTTGATGGAATCAAGATTATACTGTTCTACGACAATATACTCATATTCTGGATAAATAGCTCCGGAATCTTCTCCACGATAATGTCCAACTACCTCACTTTCAATAACACATAGAATGTCGTTTTCGTAAATTTTAATCGCTCGCATAGCATTTTGTTATTTTTAATGATAATATATTCTGTTTAAAGAGTTTGATGTAAATTACTCTTACAGCACTAAATCGTCCTCTAATTCATCGTCAAGTCCACTTTTGAGTTGTTTTTCTCGTTGAGCAGTATATGCAGCTCCTGTTAATTTGCTATCTTTCTGATAGCTAATCCATTTTTCTTCATACTCTACCAATCCACTATCTAATATTTTTTGAATACTGTTCTCCTTATTATTATCACCCCATATATGACCCTTTATGAAACTGATATCCAACTTGTGACAACCAGGCCCTAATCCCAAAATTCGTCTGCATGCAGTTATAAAGGAGTCGGACTCCTCTCCTGCATTACGCTGATTCCAATAATAGTTATAGTCTTGGTCCGAAACGGCAAATTGTACACCTGCTATATTAATGATTCTCATACCAATAATTGATTTGTTGTATATTCTACATATTAATATATGAAACAGGATTCTGATTTTTACCAATCAAGTGGGATATGTCCATGTTTAGAAAGGGAGAGTTCTCAACTTCTTCACCTTCAAATTCCCAGCGTCCTGTGTATTCTTTTGAACTGGTTAAAAACCAACGTATTGGTCTAAATACTCCTATGATATATCCCGAACATATAGCAAAAGCAAAATCTGCATTTTGGGCACGTTCACCATTTAATCGCCAATATTTCCTTGTACACTCATATAAGTTAGGTCTTTCACATTGAAGGTAAGTCTTACTTACATTGAAACAGATTATCTTATCATTATTTACATTTTCAAAAGAGCCATAATCTTGAAAAATATTCTCTATGCAAATGTTTTTCTTTGTCGTATCCGCAAACTCATTGCTTTGCTGAAATTCTTCCGTTACAGCAATTTGATTCAACTGTCTATCAGATTTTGTTCCTTTTCTTGCCATTAATATAATTTTATTGGGTATGAGTAAATTTCGAACATCTTCATTCAAAATGTCTGCAATCTGATATAAAACAGGAATAGGAGGCTGAACTTTGTTGGAGGCATACAGATTGACCATGTTGAAAGTCTTTCCAAGCCTGTTTGCCAATTCTGTTTGGCTAATACCCTTAGCCTCCAAGACCTCTTTAATTCGATTCACATTCGCATTCTTTTGTCCGACGGGTACAAAGTTACAAAATTTTATTTGGTATATTGTTTGTTTCTCAAAAGAAAGTGCTAATTTTGCAAATAGGACAAGAGTTGTTTGACAGAAATAAACCGCATATCGCAGAATTTGTGACTGTTTCCAAGTCATTACCCCGTTCTTTGAGAAATGCTCATAAGTAGCTTATTTCTAATATATTCCTATTTTAATATCGTTTTTTGATAAAAGACTCCACCCGCCGGGGAGCCCCGAATGGACTGTCCCGGCGGGTGGAACGGCATGTATTGCAGTATGAAACGGCCTATTCGGCAATGCCGACAGGCATGCAGATGAGCGGTTTCAGCTCGGCCTTTATCCCGAGGAACTTCTGCATGGCCGTCACGTCGTCGCCCGCATAGCAGCACACTGTGGCCAGCCCGTTGGCAGCGCAGTGCAGGTAGACGTTCTGCATCACGGCGCCGGCGTCGATGCCGCATATTGCCATGTTGCCGCCTTGCAGCGAAGTGTCAGAGGCAATGACTATCACCACGGGCGCCGTCTTGATGAAGGCGTTGCGCTTGGCAGCCTCGCCCCTGAGGTCGCCGTTGCCAATCTTCACGAGCTTGTTGCCCTTGGCGTCGTAGCGGTAGGTGCCGTCGGCCTTGCCCACATATACAGTTATGTCTTGCTTGTTGCGTGCCGATGGCACGGTGAGGTGGCCGTCGGGCCTGTTCACCCCGCAGGCAGCCCACAGCAAGTCGGCCAGTTGCTGGTCGGTTAGCGTCTTGTCGCTGAACTTGCGCACCGACTTGCGGTCTTGCAGTGCCTTGCTCAGCGAGCCTTCGGTGGTGCTTTTCTGTGGTGCGGGCAATACGGTCTCCTGCGCGCACGATGTGGCCGAGAATGCCGTCAGCCCCACGATGGTGGAGAATATGACGGCTGCGAGATTGTTCTTTTTCATGTTCTTGTAGATTTAAATGTAGTCCGCCTGATAATGCAATCGGCCCTGATGCAAGCTGGCCTGGCCATTACCGCGTGCGGCTTGAATATTGCAAAGATACGGAAATGACTTTGAAAACATGAAAAAGCGCAGCCTTTTTTGCTTTTGTTAGGCAATTTTGGCATTGGTGCGCAGTGGGGCGTCAGTGTGCCCCGGCCCATGTAGCCCGCAGGCCTCGGCCCGTGGTTGCTGTCACGGGCTGAGGCCTGCTGCGGGGGGTGTCGGGCGCCTACACGAACAGGCGGCCTATCTGGTATATCAGTGCCGACACAATCCATGCCAGCGCGGTGGTGTAGACGGCTGTGAACGCAGCCCATTTCCACGAGCCGCTTTCGCTCTTGACGGCTGCAATGGTGGCCAGGCATGGGAAGTAGAGCAGCACAAACGTCAGGTAGGCAAAGGCTATCAGCGGCGTTATGCCGTCGGCTGTCATCTTGTCGTACAGGTTGGCATACTTCGGCGTGTTGTCGTCGGCCGTGTCGTCGGCCACGCTCTCGTCGCCGCTGTAGAGCACGCCCATTGTCGAGGCCACAATCTCCTTGGCCCCTACGCCGGCCACGAGGCCCACGTCGAGCTTCCAGTCGAAGCCCTGGGCGCGGAACACTGGCTCTATGGCCTTGCCTATGCGCCCTATGTAGCTTTGTTCCTGCTGTTGCTGCTGGCTGAGGCTGTCGTCGTGGGGGAAGTAGCCCAGCGCCCATACCACTATGCTTGCAAAGAGAATGATGCCTCCCATCTTCTTCAGATACTGCTTGCCTTTCTCCCATGTGTGGCGGCCAATGGCCTTGGCCGTTGGAAAGCGGTAGGGCGGCAGCTCCATCACGAAGGGCGTGTCTTCGCCCCTTATGAGCCACCGGCTGAGCACCCGGCTCACCACCACGGCCATGACGATGCCTATGGCGTAGAGCGATATCATGATGAGGCTTTGGTATTTAACGGCGAAAAACGTGCCGGTGATCATTATGTAGATGGGCAGCCGCGCCGAGCAGCTCATCATCGGCAGTATGAGCATGGTGATTAGTCGCGAGCGTCGGCTCTCGATGGTGCGCGTGGCCATGACGGCCGGCACGTTGCATCCGAAGCCCATGATGAGCGGTATGAACGACTTGCCGTGCAGCCCCATCTTGTGCATCAGCTTGTCCATGATGAAGGCGGCGCGCGCCATGTAACCCGAGTCTTCCATGAACGATATGAAGCAGTAGAGTATGAGTATCTGCGGCAGGAACACAATGACCGCCCCCACGCCGCCTATGATGCCGTCGGCAATCATGGCCTTGAGGGGCCCGTCGGGCAGGGTGGCGCTGACCCACTCGCCAATCATGCCCACTCCGGCCTCAATCCAGTCCATGGGATACTGCCCCAGGGTGAATGTCACCTCGAACATCACGTAGAGCAGCAGGAAGAAGATGGGGAAGCCGGCATACTTGTTGGTTATTATCTTGTCGATGAAGTGCGTCAGCTGGTATGTGTCCTGCTTGTTGCCGGGCTCGTAGCCGGCCTCTTGCAGTGCACCGTGTATCAGTCCGTACTTGGCGTCCATGATGGCCGTCTCGGAGTCTTCCTTGGTCTCTTCGAGTATCTTGTGCGCCTCGCGGTCGCGCACTTCCATTATTTCTTTTGCGTTGGGCAGCCTCTCTACGGCCTGCTCGGTGTCCTTGTCCATCTCGAGCAGCTTGATGGCCAGGTAGCGGGTGGAGTATTTGTGGCGTATTTGCTCGTCTTTCTGCACCTCGCGCTTTATGGCCTCGATGCTCTCTTCGAGCGTCTTTCCGTGGTTGAGGTGTACGTGGCGGAACACGCTGTTGTTGGGCCTGGCGCCGTGGGCGAAGTCTTCCGTGTGGTCGGTTTCGTGCGAGCCCTCATACCGCTTGTGCCAGTTTTGTATCTCGGCGGCCACCTCGGGGTTGATGTTTCCGTCCTTGTCGATGAAGTCGACGCCCTCGTACATGTTGATGATGATGTGGAAGAGCAGGTCGACGCCTTTGCCCGTCTTGAACACCGTGGGTATCATCGGCACGCCGAACAGCTGGCCGAGCTTGTTGTAGTCGAGCTTGTCGCCTCGCTCCTCAAACTCGTCGAACATGTTGAGCGCGCAAACCATGCGCAGGTTCATGTCGACGAGCTGCGTGGTGAGGTAGAGGTTGCGCTCAAGGTTGCTCGAGTCGATGACGTTGATTACCACGTCGGGGGTCTTGTCTATTATCTGCCGTCGAACATACAGTTCCTCGGGGCTGTAGGCCGACAGCGAGTATGTGCCGGGCAGGTCGACCAGGTTGAATGTGTAACCCTCAAACTCGGCGTGGCCCTCCTTGGCATCCACAGTCACGCCCGAGTAGTTGCCCACGCGCTCGTGGGCTCCCGAGGCAAAGTTGAACAGCGACGTCTTTCCGCAGTTGGGGTTGCCCACCAGCGCCACGTTGATGGTACGGCGTTTTTTCATGGCGGCATCGTGCAGCTGCTTGTCGGTGAGCTGCGTTGCACCGCCCTCGTTTTCGGTGGATATCTCCGGTTTGTTGAAGTCGGGTTCTGAGTTTTCTTTTTCAAGTAGCTTGGCCTCTTCGGGTGATATGATTTCTATCATCTCGGCCTCGTTGTGGCGTAACGAGACCTCATATCCCATTATCTTGTATTTCACGGGATCCTGGAGCGGGGCGTTGAGCAGCACCTCTACCACCTTGCCCTTGATGAACCCCATCTCAACTATGCGCTTGCGGAAGCCGCCATGTCCGAGGACTTTGACGATGACTCCGTATTCTCCTGTCTTTAGTTCTGAAAGTCTCATTTTTCTGCTAATATGATGCAAAATTACAAATTAGCGGCAAGAAACACGAAAGGCTGCCCCCCATTTTTGCCAAAATACCTATAAATAGCCATCGCTGTCAGTCGGCACTGAAATAATTTTCAATCTCGCGTGCCGCAGAGTCACCATTATTAGGTATGTCGGATATCACGCGTCCGTGCTCGAGCAGTATGATTCGCGTGCTGATGTTGATTGTGTGCGCAAGGTTGTGGCTGCTTATCAGTATGGTGGCGCCTGTCTCGCGGTTGTATTCTTCTACCACCCTCTTCAGCCTGTTCTGGCTTTGCGGGTCGAGATAGTTGAACGGTTCGTCGAGTATGGCCACGCTTGGCGATGTGGCGAATGCGGCCATGATTCCCGCCTTCTGTCGGTTGCCGGCCGACAGGTCGCGTATGAGCTTGTGTTGCCCGAGCACCTCGCCGGCGTCGAAAGCCTCAAAGCGCTCCAGGTTGCGATTCATCTCGTCGGTGCCCAGCCCTGATATCTTTGCCAGGAACGCAAAGTATTCATCGGGCGTAAGGTAGTCTATGAGGAAGCTCTCGTTGAGATATGCCCCTGTGAACAGCTTCCACTCCTCGCTGCCGGCCACGTCGACAGGCCCTTGCGCGGCGCATGCCGTCTGGCGGTGGGGTGGTGGTGTGGTGGTGACGTGCCCCGTGTCGGGTTTGGCCAGGTCGAGCATGAGCCTGAACAGGGTGGTCTTGCCGGCCCCGTTGTTGCCCACAATGCCCACTATCTCGCCGTCGGCAATGTCCAGCGACTCAATGTCGCAAGCCGTGGTCTGGCCGTACGACTTCTTTAGGTTTGCTATGCTTATCATCGTTTCATGGTTTTTTGCCATGCCCTTTGGCGCTGCCGGTGCCATTGCGGGCGCCTCGCCGCGGGGGCGTGGCATGGGTTGGGGTGATGAAAAAAGCGTTTGGAGCGGCATTGCTCCAAACGCTTTTTGGCGTGCCGTCAGACGAGTCCGCGTCCGTGGCAGTTCTTAAACTTCTTTCCGCTGCCGCACGGGCAAGGGTCGTTGCGTCCCGGCAACTTGTCCTTTACTATGGGCTCGCGCTGCTGCTGGGCCCTCGTGTCTTGCGCAGCTGCCGCTGCCTGGTTGGGGTCGGTGAGCTGTTCCTCGTCGAGGTTGCGCTTGGTCTCGGTGTACCGTGGCTGCTGCGGCTTCTCGTCGGGCTCGGCTTCCTTCACGCTCTGCTGCATTTCGGGTATGGCGCTGCGCATAAGTATGCTCGTGATGCGGTTGTTCATCGTGTTGACCATGCTGTCGAATAGCTTCACGCTTTCCAGCTTGAAGATGAGCAGCGGGTCTTTCTGCTCGTAGGATGCGTTCTGCACGCTGTGCTTCAGCTCGTCGAGCTCGCGCAGGTTCTCCTTCCAGCAGTCGTCGATGATGTGTAGCAGTATCACCTTTTCAAACTGTTTCACCACGCTCTTGCACTCGGTGTCGTAGGCTTCCTTGAGGTCGCAGGGTATGTTGTACATCCTGCGGCCGTCGGTTATGGGCACCATGATGCGCTCATACAAAGAGCCTTGCGTTTCATACACCTGCTTTATTATGGGCCATGCCACGGACTGGATGCGCTCGGTCTTGCGCTTGAAGTCGGCCATGGCCACCTGGAAGGCGTTCTCGGCCAGGTCTTCGCGCTTCTCGTTGGCCAGCTGCTCGTCGGTGAACGGCACTTCCATGGCGAGAATCTTGAGGAACTCTTCTTTGCAACCCTCGTAGTCGTTTTGCTCTATGATGTTCACCACGCGGTCCCAGATGATGTTGGATATGTCCATGCCGATGCGTTCGCCCATCAGAGCGTGGCGGCGTTTCTCGTAGACCACTGTTCGCTGCTTGTTCATCACGTCGTCGTATTCGAGCAGCCGCTTGCGTATGCCGAAGTTGTTTTCCTCGACCTTCTTCTGCGCGCGCTCGATGCTGCGCGATATCATCGGGCTGTCAATCATGTCGCCCTCTTTGAACCCGAGCTTGTCCATCACCTTGGCAATGCGCTCAGAGGCAAATAGGCGCATGAGCTTGTCTTCGAGCGACACGTAGAACACCGACGAGCCGGGGTCGCCCTGGCGGCCTGCACGTCCGCGCAACTGGCGGTCTACGCGGCGGCTTTCGTGGCGCTCGGTTCCGATGATGGCCAGTCCGCCTGCGGCTTTCACCTCGGGCGAGAGCTTGATGTCGGTACCGCGTCCGGCCATGTTGGTGGCAATGGTCACGGCTCCGAGCCCGTTGGTGCTTTGTCCGGCCTGTGCCACGATGTCGGCTTCCTTCTGGTGGAGCTTGGCGTTGAGCACCTGGTGTGGTATCTTGCGCATGCTGAGCATCTTGGAGAGCAACTCGGATATCTCTACCGACGTGGTGCCGACGAGGGTGGGGCGCCCGCTGTTGCGCATATTCTCAATCTCTTCGATCACGGCGTTGTACTTCTCGCGTGCCGTCTTGTAGACGCGGTCGTCCATGTCCTTGCGTATCACGGGGCGGTTGGTAGGTATCTCCACCACGTCGAGCTTGTAGATGTCCCAGAACTCGCCGGCCTCGGTCGAGGCCGTACCCGTCATTCCCGCCAGCTTGTGGTACATGCGGAAGTAGTTCTGCAGGGTGATGGTGGCGAAGGTCTGTGTGGCGGCTTCCACCTTGACGTGCTCCTTGGCTTCGATGGCCTGGTGCAGTCCGTCGCTCCAGCGTCGTCCTTCCATGATGCGGCCCGTCTGCTCGTCGACAATCTTCACCTCGCCGTCGATTACCACATACTCGTCGTCTTTGTTGAACATGGTGTAGGCCTTGAGCAGCTGCTGCAGCGTGTGCACGCGCTCGCTCTGCACGGCGTAGTGGTTGAGCAGCGCGTCTTTCTTGTCGAGCCTTTCCTGGTCGGTCAGGCCGGTCTCGGTCTCAAGCTCCGAGAGCTGCGACGCGATGTCGGGCAGCACGAACAGCGTGTTGTCGTTGACCTGCCTTGCAAGCCATTCCGTACCCTTGTCGGTGAGGTCGCACGAGTTGAGTTTCTCCTCTACCACGAAGTAGAGCGGCTCGACGGCCTCGGGCATGCGGCGGTTGTTGTTCTCCATGTATATCTCCTCTGTCTTGAGCATGCCGGCCTTGATTCCTTCTTCCGAGAGATACTTGATGAGCGGCTTGTTCTTTGGCAGGGCCTTGTGCGAGCGGTAGAGCGAGAGGAAACCCTCGTCGACGAGCTTCTGGTCGTTTTTCTCGCGGCCTTCGCTTATCTTCTGCTTGGCGTCGGCCAGGTATTGCGTGGCCAGCTTGCGCTGCACGTCGACGAGCCTTTCTACCAGCGGCTGGTATTCTTCAAACATCTGGTCGTCGCCCTTTGGCACGGGGCCAGAGATGATGAGCGGCGTGCGGGCGTCGTCGATGAGCACCGAGTCGACCTCGTCGACGATGGCGTAGTTGTGGGCGCGCTGCACGAGGTCGGCCGGCGATATGGCCATGTTGTCGCGCAGGTAGTCGAAGCCGAACTCATTGTTGGTGCCGAAGGTGATGTCGGCCTGGTATGCCTTGCGCCTGGCCGGCGAGTTGGGCTGGTGCTTGTCGATGCAGTCTACCGACAGTCCGTGGAACTCGTAGAGCGGGCCCATCCACTCGGAGTCGCGCTTGGCCAGGTAGTCGTTGACCGTCACCACGTGCACGCCGTTGCCCGTGAGGGCGTTGAGGAACACCGGCAGCGTGGCCACGAGCGTCTTTCCCTCACCTGTGGCCATCTCGGCAATCTTGCCTTGGTGCAGCACCACGCCTCCGAAGAGCTGTACGTCGTAGTGCACCATCTCCCACTTGAGGTCGTTGCCTCCCGCCGTCCAGTGGTTGTGGTATATGGCCTTGTCGCCGTCGATGGTGATGAAGTCCTTGCGGGGGTCGGCGGCCAGTTCGCGGTCGAAGTCGGTGGCCGTTACCACCGTCTGCTCGTTCTGGGCGAAGCGGCGAGCCGTTTCCTTCACGATGGCAAACACTTCGGGCATCACCTCGTTGAGCTTCTGCTCGTAGATGTCGAGTATTTCCTTTTCAAGCTTGTCTACCTGGTTGAAGATGCCCTCGCGCTCGTCGATGGGCGTGTCCTCAATCTTCGATTTGAGCTCGGCAATCTGGTCTCTCTGGCTTTGCGCAGAGCTTTGCACCATGTGCCTGATTTCTTGCGTCCGGGCCCTGAGCGAGTCGTTGTCAAGCTTCTCTACCTCGGGGTAAACGGCCTTGACTTTCTCCACAAGGGGTTGGATGAGCTTCATGTCGCGTGTCGACTTGTCACCGAACAGCGACTTAAGGATACTGTTGAAATTCATTTTATGTCGTTTTTTTATTTTCGTCTTGTTGGCGTTTAGGCTGTCGCCTGCAAATTTACGCTTTTTTTGTTAATTATTGGCAATTAGCCTTGTAAATTGGAGTGTGAGTTTGGCGTGGCGGCGTTATTTTTGTGTTTGCGGTGCAGTTTCGGCCTCTGCGTGCCGCCATTGCCTTGGTTTGTGGCTGGGTGCCACAGCCGTTTGCTGATTCTGTTGTAAGCATGTTTCACCCGTCGGGCTGTTGTGCTTGGATGCCTGTGCCTCGGCCTTATGCGGCTTACTTCCAGGCGGTTGTGCACCTATGCCCGGTTTGCGGTCCGAAACGGCCTGTATCGCTTGGCCTTTCGGGGCGTTCCGTACGCCGAAACGGCCCGTTTTGCGGGCCTTCCGGCGCCGTGGCGTCGTGCCATGCTGTGTTTTGTAAAAAAAGAATCCTTGCTGGTTGTGCCACCACTGCGGCCCCGGTGGCGCTTTGCCTGTGTCTGTAGGTTTGCGTCATGCTGTGCGCGCTGTCTCACGCAGGCATGCCTGTCAGAACAGCGGGGCCGATGAGCAGGCGTTGGGTGCCCTAATGCGTATGGCCTTGGCAATGGTTGGGGCTATACGGTCGATGGTGACGTGGTCGGAAAGGCGTTCGGCCTTTGTGCCCGCGCCATATATTATGATGGGGAATTGCGTGAACGAGGCCCGTTGCAGCTGGCTCTCAAGGTTGTTTTCGTTGTACAGCCTCCAGCCCGGGGCCACTTCTATGAGTATGTCGCCGCAGCGCTCCGGGTGGAAGCCGTTGCGGGTCTTGTAAATGTTCTCGTCGCCGCTCGAGAGCAGTTGCAGCGATGTGTATACGTTGCGCACGCCCGATATCTGGGCCAGAAACTCCTTGGCGCGTATCGTAGCTTCCGAGAAGCTCACGCGCTTTTGCTCAAACAGGTTGTGGTTAAGGAATATCTGCGTGCCGAAGCATGTCTCGACATATTGCGCGGGGCCCCACAGTGCCCCGAAATACATGTTGAGCAGGTTGGCCGTGCGGTTGATGTTGAATGTGCCCGACGGTATGTTGTATTTGGCGTAGTCGGCGTTTTCCTCGTCGCTGTAGCCAGTGCTCGTTATGACAAACAGCACCTGCTGTGCGCCCACCCTGCGCTCGAGCTCCCTTATTAGCCTGCCTAATTCCTTGTCGAGCCTCACGTATGTGTCTTGGAGCTCCATCTGACATTCTGTCACAGTCTTGTGGTCGAAGTTGCCGGCATAGTATGTCACGTTGAGCAGGTCGGTCACATTGTCGATGCCCATGGCGTTGGTGCTGGCGCATTGCAGCGCCATGTCGGTGACGCGTTGGTTGACAAGGCCGCTGGCCTTGAACTCCCTGTAGCGGCGTTCGCCGTCGAAGGTGTGCTTGAACGGCTTTTGCACGCCGCCGTTCATGAAGTAGCTGAAGTTGCCCGACAGCATGTTGACTGGCTCCCATGTCTTGTTGTCGATGCTGTTCGAGTGTATGTTGTTGTACGCCTGTATCCATGACGGCGTGGTCTTGAAGTAATAGTTCGACGAGCACCAGTAGCCGTTGTTGTTGTCTATCCACAGGGCGCCGTCGGCGGCATGGCCGGCCGAGAGCACGGCGGCGTCGCGGAACGGGGCCACGGCATATACCACGGCACCGCCGTTGGTGGCCACTTTCAGTTCGTCGCCAATGGTGGATGTGCCCAGGTTCTTGGGCGACGAGCAGTCTTGGGTCAGGTATCCGCCGTATTTGCTGTCGTCTACGCAGAACACCGGGCGCAGGGTCTCCTTGTCGAGCCAGCGCGCCCCGATTATGCTGTTGTAGTAGGGGGTGGTGCCCGTGGCTATGGCGGCCACGGCCGATGCCCTGTCTATGGGCGAGAAGGGGTAGGAGGCGTTGGCATAGACCATCCCTTTGGCAAAGAGCATCTTGAAGCCGTCGCTGCCGTAAAGCGGGGCGAAGGCCTCCAGGTAGTCGGTGCGCAGCTGGTCGATGGCTATGTTCACCACCAGCTTGGGGGCCGACTGTATAGTCTGCGGCATCTCTGCCTTGCTTCCGGTGGCAGAGAAGGCGGCGAGCAATGTCAGTGAAATGTATCTATACTTCATCCTTGTTTATGTCTGTTTGGGTGTTGTTTATGTGCTAACGCCAGGTGCACCATGCATCTGGACAGCAAACATAGTGCCACAATTTCCATTCCCTCGGCGTAGTCTTGAAATATTGCCCCGGCCAGGAACAGCACCGACAGTGCCGCGGCCAGCCGCCAGTAGGTGGTCCGGCCCTTCATCACCGATGGCATGAAGAACAGCGGCAGCGGGTTGAGCAGCAGCACCTGGAGGTTGGTGCTCGTGGTCGGGTGCTCGGAGAAGAGCAGTGCCGTGACTATGATGCCTGCCACGCCGGTGCATGTGAGCAGCAGGGCGTCGAAGGCCCTGTATGCCTTTTTCCGCCTCAGTTCTGCGGCTGCAACAGCCAGCGACACTAATAATAATATGGTTGCACACTGGCGTGGAGTGAGCGGAAACGGGCTTTTTGCCTCAGGAAGCACAGTGTCGACGGCCACGCGTGTCTCCTTCACCAGCGGGCGCCGGCCCTCGGTGGTTGCTATGGTGGCTCTGTCGAAGTCGCGCATCAGGTATTCCGGCAGGAACTGCTGCTGCCGGCTGTCGGCGTGCGTGTCGGCTTTGGCGCCGAGGCACAGGTCGTTGCCGAACGTCGCCCAGCGGTGGTTGCCGGCCATGGCGTGTATCATCTGCCTGTAGGTTGTGGCCTCCAAGCTGTCGTTGGGTGCATACTCTATTGTCCCCGCTATGCATCTCTCCACCATGTCACGTGCCCTTGTCGTGCAGTTGTCATAGAAAAAGTTGTACCTGTATGTGCGGTTTTCAGGGCGGTAGTTGTCGGCCAGCGCATCATAGAGGCGCCTTTTCTCGTCTGCCGACAGGTTGAGCACCTGCTCGGTGACGGCCCGCCCCTCCCTGCGGTATTCCTCGCGGAAGGCGTTGAAGGGCATCACGCCGAGCTCATAGTCGGTTTGCCCGAACACAAAGCGCAGCGCGAAAAACGGCTTCCTGAAGCTGAACACGCCATAGTTGAATGTCCAGTCTTCGCCCGTGCGCAAGTCGTGGTACCTCAGGGCAGTGTGGCCGTAGAGGCTGTAAAGTTCATTGCCGGGGGCACAGGTCAGCAAACTCACCTCGATGGAGTCTGTTCGCCTTGCCTGCTCTTGGGCGGCGGCGGTAATGGGCGTACCGAAAACGACGGCCATTACGGCGGCCATGAAGGCTTTCAATATGTATGCTGACTGTTTCACGCTGCAAAATTACTTTCTTTTTTCCATTCGCCGTGCCATTATTCCGATTTTTTTCAATAATTTTGCAGGCGGTAAGCGAACGGACAGCACGATGAACCTAACGATAGACATAGGCAACACCTGCACCAAGCTTGTCGCTTTCGACGGCGACGAGCCTGTCGGAGAGATGAGGATGGACGACGGCGAGCTGCACAAGTTCGACGGCTTTTGCGCCGGCTATCCCTTCGAGCGCGGCATCTGTTCGTCGGTGGTCGACGTGCCAGAGGGCTTGCGCCGCAGGCTGGAGGCAGCCCCTTTCCCGGTCATGCGGCTTGTGTCGGGGGTGACGCCCGTGCCTGTCAACAACAGGTATGCCACCCCGCTGACCCTCGGCACCGACAGGCTGGCGGCTGTGGTCGGGGCACATTTCAAGAGCGGTGGCCGCGATGCGCTGGTCATAGACGTGGGCACGTGCATCACATACGACTTCATCACTGCCGCAGGCGACTATCTCGGGGGCAACATCTCGCCAGGGCCAACAATGCGCCTGAAGGCCCTCGGGGCTTTTGCCGGGGCGCTGCCCGTGGTCGACAGAAAAGGCGACACGCCGCCGATGGGCTACAGCACCGAGACAGCTATCAGAAGTGGAGTGATGCGGGGCGTAACCTACGAAATAGAAAGCTATATTCGTGATTTTATATTAAAACGCCCCGGGCTTTTTGTTTATTTAACGGGTGGAGTGCAACTTGATTTGCATATCCCAGAAAAAAAGTGCATCTTTGCAGACAATTTCATAGTTCCTTACGGTCTCAACCGTATTCTCCTCTACAATGAAGAAATCGCTTTCAATGAAAAGAACAGTTATTTGTAGTATCGCGCTGGGCTTTGTCTCGGTGGCGGCCATGGCTCAGAGTGGTACAAACTCTCCATACAGCCAGTACGGCATAGGTATTCTCTCAGACCAGTCGCAGGGCTTCAACCGCGGCATGAACGGCCTGGCGCTCGGCTTGCGCTATGGCAACCAGGTCAATTCACTTAACCCTGCGTCTTATTCGGCCATCGACTCGCTGAGCATGATATTCGACGTGGGGCTCTCGGGGCAGATTACCAACTTCAAGGAAGGCAACATAAGCCGCAATGCCAAGAACGCCGACTTCGAGTATGCAGTGGCTGCTTTCCGCGCATTCCCCAAGGTAGGCATCAGCGTTGGACTTATTCCGTACACCAACATCGGCTACAACTACGCCAACTCATCGAGGGTGGGGACGTCTGAGACCACCACCACCGAGACGCACTCCGGCTCGGGCGGCATCCACCAGGCTTACATCGGAGTGGGCTGGAACGTGTTCGGTGGGCTGTCGGTGGGAGCAAACTTCTCTTACCTTTGGGGCTCTTACGACAAGACTGTGTCCATTTCGAGCAGCGACAGTTATGTGAACACCATGCAGCGGACGTACAGTGCGAATGTCAGCAACTACAAGCTTGATTTCGGATTGCAGTGGCAGCAAAAAGTGGCAAAGGCCGACTGGCTTACTCTCGGCGCCACCGTCGGCATCGGCCACAAGCTCAACGCCGACCCGCAGGTGACCACAACGACGTCGAACAGCCAGACGGGTGTGTCGTCAGACTCTACGTTTACGGTGGGCAACGGCCTGGCTGTGCCCATGACCTACGGCGTGGGCTTGGCATGGACCCACTCCGACAGGCTCACAATAGGTGTTGACTACACCCTGCAGCAGTGGGGTTCGGTAGACATACCCGAGACCGATGCGGCCACGGGCGACTACGTCCTGCGCAGCGGCTTGCTCAAAGACCGCCACAAGTTTACCCTCGGCGGCGAGTGGGTGCCCAACCCGACGAGCCTCAGGTTTTTCGACAGGGTGCGCTACAGGATAGGAGCCTCGTATGCCACACCTTATATTAAGATTAACGGCATGGACGGCCCGAAAGAGTACAGCGTGAGCGCCGGATTCGGCATACCCATCACCAACTCGTGGGAAAACCGCTCTTTCCTCAACATAAGCGGGCAATGGGTGCGCTCCGAGTCGAAGGCATTCGTCACCGAGAACATGTTCAGGATAAACATTGGCATTACCTTCAATGAGCGCTGGTTCATGAAGTGGAAGGTAGAGTAAATCGTAGTCAGGCAGTGTTTACGTTTGGCAAGAGTGTTGCTATGAGGCTTTGCATGTGGTGCCTGGCGTTGGCTTCGGCATTGCCTGCCATGGTTTCGTGCACCGAAGAGAAGGAGCATCCGGCGCCGGCCATCTACGACCGCGACTCGGTGTCGGTGATGGTAAGCTACGGTGTCAATACGCTCATATCCGACTCTGGTGTCATCAAGTACAGGATTGTCACCGAACGGTGGGATGTGAACCAGGTCAGGCAGCCGTCACGCTGGACTTTCATCAAGGGTTTGTTTCTCGAACAGTTTGACGAGAAGTTCCATGTAGAGGCTTACATACAGGCCGACACAGCCTGGTATTACGACAAGATGAAGCTGTGGGAGTTGCGCGGACGGGTACGTGTGCGCAATGTCAGGGGCATGATATTCCGCAGCGAGGAGCTTTTCTGGGACGGGATTACCCACGAGATGTACTCCAACAAGTTCTCAAGGCTCGTCACCCCTGAGCGCACGCTTGAGGGAACATACTTCCGCAGCGACGAGCACATGACCCACTACACTGTGTCTAACTCTAAGGGGTCGTTTGTCAAGTCTGACATGGAGAGCGAGCCCGCAGCGCCGGCCGACACGGCAAAGGGCGGCGACACGGCTGTGGCAGCCCCGCCAGTGCGACCTGCCGCCGTGCCCCGGGCGGCCACCAGCAAGCCCAGGTGAGCCTCGTGCCCGGCGCCAGGCCACATTGCGGCGCAATGCCCTTGGCCCCAGTGCAATCCAAAGTCATGTGAAGCAGGCTTTGCCCCGGCATCACGGCGGGCGGCGAGCCGCCGGACTTGTTTGCCGGGCCTTGCGCCCCAATGATTCATTTCACCGTCCTGCCATGTCCGGATTGTCAGCTCCGGCAAGGCAGGACGGGCCGTTTCATATTCCCGTCCGGCCTGTTTTGCATTCCCAAACAACCCGTTCTGCGTTCCCTTCCTGCCCGTTTTCACGCTGCCCGTCGGTCGTTCATGCCTCCGCTGGCCCCCTCCTTTGCCCCCCGGGCCATCGGTGCCGGGTGGCGGTGCCGCCCATACAGCAGGTGTGGCGCTGCCCGTCTTCAGGCCGCCATGTCTGCCGTTAGGCGTTGGCGGTGTTGGCTGTGTTGCCGCTGTGCTTGCGTGGCAGCCCATTATGCTGCTTCTCAACGTGTTTCGATATGCAAGAAAACTTGGTTGAGAGTATTTTTTCCGTAAATTATGTCGCCATTTGGCATAAATTTAGTAATTTTGCCAACTAAAGTGGCTGGGGGCATATTTTACCCTGCCGCAGATGAATCCATAGACTAAAATATAAAACAAAAAATAATAGTAAAAAAGTAATGGCAGCATTAGGAACAATCAGAAAAAGAGGCGTCACCTTGATTATAATAATAGGTCTGGGCCTCTTTGCATTCATTGCCGAAGAGATGTTCCGCTCATGCGAGGCAACAAACAATGAGCGGCGCTTGCAGGTAGGCGAAGTGTTAGGTGAGAAACTCTCTGTGCAGGATTTCCAGAGCCTGATAGACGAATACCAGGAGGTAATCAAGATGACACAGGGTCGCGACAACCTCGGCGAAGACGAGATGAACCAGTTGAAAGACCAGGTTTGGAACAATTATGTGAACAACGCCATCCTCGAGTCGGAGGCCAAGAAACTGGGCCTTACGGTGACGAGGGAAGAGTTGCAGAACATGCTGAGGGAAGGAACAAACCCCATTCTCATGCAGACTCCGTTTGTAAACCAGCAGACCGGCCGCTTCGATGCCACGCTCCTGACCAAGTTCCTCGACGACTACAAGAAGATGGAGGGCGGACAGAACCCGCAGATGGCAGAGCAATACAACACTATCTACAAGTATTGGAAGTTCATAGAAAAGTCGCTCCGCCAGCAGACATTGGCCATGAAGTACCAGAACCTGCTGACGGGCTGTCTGCTGTCTAACCCCATCTCTGCCAAGATGGCGTTTGAAGGCCAGACCGATGAGAGCAACATACAGTTGGCATCTATGGCATATTCAACCATCAACGACAACGACGTGAAGGTTAGCGACGCCGACCTCAAGGCCAAGTATGACGAGCAGAAGGAGATGTACAAGCAGTATGTTGAGAGCCGCGACATCAAGTATGTTGAGTTCCAGGTGCTGCCCTCGGCTGCCGACAGGAAGGCCATGATGGCCACCATGACCGAGGCACAGCAGAAACTGCAGGCCGGCAACGAGCCCGCCGAGGTGGTGCGCAAGGCACAGTCGCAGTATGCTTACGTTGGCTTGCCCGTTACCCGCAAGGCATTCCCGCGCGACATAGCAGCCAAGATTGACTCGATGGCCGTTGGGCAGACCACCGCTCCGTTTGAGACCACTGCCGACAACACCCTCAATGTGGTGAAACTCATATCCAAGACACAGCTCCCCGACTCGGTGGAGTATCGACAGATACAGATAGTGGGCGCTACAGTAGAGGCCGGACGCAAAACCGCCGACAGCGTGTATGCTGCCCTGCAGGCCGGAGCGCCCTTCGACTCGATTGCCAAGAAATACAGCCAGACTGGCGCAAAGCAGTGGCTCACCTCGGCTATGTATGAGAATTCGCAGACCGTTGACGCCGACTCGAAGATTTATCTTGAGACACTCAACACGCTGGGCGTCAACGAAATCAAGAACATTTCGTTTGCCCAGGGCAACGTCATCGTGCAGGTGCTGAGCCGCAAGGCCATGGTCGACAAGTATGTCGCTGCTGTTGTGAAGCACACCATCGACTTCTCCAAGGCCACGTATTCTGCCGCCTACAACAAGTTCAGCCAGTTTGTTAGCGGCAACCAGACCGTTGAGGACATGGAGAAGAATGCCGACAAGTTTGGCTACAAGGTGCTTGAGCGCAAAGACCTGTTCAACTCAGAGCATACTGTGGCAGGCATAAGCAGCACGGGCGAGGCCATGAAGTGGATATTCGACGCCAAGGCAGGACAGGTTTCGCCCCTGTATGAGTGCGGAGCCAACGACCATCTGCTCGTGGTTGCCATGACAAAGATTCACCCCGTGGGCTACCGTGCACTCGACGACGTGAAGGACATCGTGAAGGCCGAAGTGGTTCGCGACAAGAAGTACGACATGCTCAAGGGCAAGCTGGCCGGTGCCAAGAGTGTTGCCGACGCCAAGGCCAAGGGCGCCCGCGTAGACACAGTAAGGCAGATAACGTTCAGCGCCCCTGTCTTCGTGTCGTCTACTGGTGCCAGCGAGCCTGCTTTGAGCGGTGCCGTTGCAGCCACCAAGAAAGGTGCTTTCTGCCCGAGCGTCATCAAGGGCAACGCCGGAGCATACATGTTCCAAGTTATTGACAAGAAGCAGCGCCAGGGAGCCAAGTATGACGAGAAGGCCATGGAGATGCAGCTGCGCCAGCAGGCCATGCAGGCTGCAAGCCGCTTCATGAACGAGCTCTACATCAAGGCTGATGTGGTAGACAACCGTTATATGTTCTTCTGATAACCATCACCATGCAATATGATGGCGGGGCAGCATCGACA
>OGYL01000387.1_pt1 | contig 34322 bp, 29 predicted proteins | sample 1576541 | NCBI WGS metagenome assembly OGYL01 (sample SAMEA3541551, study PRJEB24748) | human gut metagenome | biome: human gut; feature: human-associated habitat; material: faeces | place: China | collected 2012 | reverse complement strand
AGCCGAGAGGAAAGAAAAGAGCTTGCTCAATTTTCTTTTCCGAGGCGCCGCCTATCTTATTCAAAGATAGTGCAAGGCAAGAGGAAAGAAACAAACTTGTTTGATTTTGCTTTTCCGAACCGCCGCCTGTTGAATGTTAAAGCGGAGGCATTCCGCTGTGGAATGTCCCCGCTTTATGCTATGAAAGATAATTCATCACCAATAAGTGAACTCATTTATGTCGGTATATGTCGTACCGTTGATGATGACTTTGTCAGGGTCTCCGCTTGAATCCGTTGTGCCTTTGAGGAAGACATTCTTGTTGAACGCAGAGCCGTCGGAGTACCGGCAGTTGATAAATTCAATGATTGAATGCTGCTTCATGCATGACACAGCGTAGTCGTAGTCATATATGTCGTTGCCGTTGGTGTCTTTTCTGTTAGGAGCTGTCGGAAGCCAACGGTTGTCGGTGGCAGTGGAGAGGCGTTCAAATTCGCAGTCCTTGAACACGCTGCTGCCATAGCAGCGGGCGTATGGATACCATAAATCACCGTGTTTGAATGTGCAATTCTCGAAATAACCGTCGCTCCATCCCGACATCCATCCGCGGAATGTCGTGTTCCGGGCAATAAGTTTTCCGTTTCCAGGTTGATTTGTGCAGTATTGGAATTTAGGACCGAAATTGCAGTTCTCAAGAATGATGGTTGTGCCTGGATCCATGGCAAACACACCGTAAGCCGCTTGGATGGTAAAGTTCGTGTTTCTGACAGTCAGCGTTTTTCCGCCGTTCAGATAAATTCCGCCCCCTACGAATGAGTGCTCATTATTAAAGTTGATGATGCCGAGTTTCACATTGTCGAGCACCACATTGTCGCTGTTGATTTTGAGATAGCATCCATCGCTGGCACCGGCGCTGTCGTCGCGGGCGAGCGTGACGTCTTTGAACGTCACGTTGTCGTTGGGTATCTGGTAGCCGTTCTTCACCTTCAACACCGAGTTGGTTCCGCCAGTGATGACTACGCCTTCGGCAATGTTGGTAGGCAGTGCGAGCTGCACGTTGTCGGCGAGCTGCACGTGGCGGTTGTGGTGAGATGCCGCATCGGCAAGCTCTTCGTCGGTGGCGATGCCGAGTGTGCCGATGAATGCAGGCTCAATAACAACATTGAAATCAGTGGTGTTTGTGAGCAGCGAGCCGTAGATGTTTGTGCGGTAGTTGCGCTGCACTGGCACGTTTGTGAACGTGCGGTTCTGCGGGCCTCCATAGTTGAAAGCCACGTCGACAGTCGCCTTGTCAGCACCTACGAGCAGGTAGTCCATCGACAGGTATTTGTAGCCGCCGGCAACAGGAAACTCTCCGTCGGATGCTGTCGGAATGGCTTTCATAGTGAATGTGCGGTCAGCTTCGTCGGCAACTTCGCCTGTGGCAAGGTTCAGCGTGGCGAATGCTTTTGCCACAACTTCGGTCTGGGTTACTTTCAGTCCGGAGGCCTTGGCAGCGTCAAAGTCGTCGGTTCCGATGTTCACCTGCGCGAACGGACGCGTAAGTTTGACGTCAACACTTTGGTTCCCGCTTACGGTAATCGTTTCTTTTTTGAAGAAAGCGTCGCAATTGTCGCTGTTGTTGTTCACCTTGCTGTAGTCCACGCTCACTTTCTGTGTTGCCGGATCGAAAGTGTAAGGAGAATCAGTAGTGGCGTCAGCCCAGAAAATCACGTCGTAGGATTTGCCGGAAGTCAGTTGCAGGGTTACCGATTTCTTGAGGTCGACCATTTCGGCTTCTCCCACAACAGTTGTCTCGTCGCCGAACACCTTCAGAGGAGTTGATTGCCCGGCCTCATACACTGCATATTGCAGGTGTTTCGCCGTAAGTCCGTCGGCAAACGCACGGGTGCCCATCTCCGAAGGCAGTTGCGCTGTGAATGTCACGGTCCCCTCGTCGCCTGTCTTCAGGCCGTTGTCCATCTCATCGTTACACGATGTCACGAGCAGCGCCGCGGCTGCAATCGTGAAAGTGGAAAGTAAATACCTTTTCATTGTTTTGTTTTTGTTTGGTTAAGTCTATAAATGTTTTTTGTTTGGTTAAGTTTGTCGGATGTTTAGGGGCTATGCCCCAATTGGCACAAGCACCCGCCCCGCGCTTAGCGGAACGGCGACAATGCGTTGCGTGGTGCTTGTGATTTTTATAATTATTGTTTGGGAATGGAAGTTCGTAAGGAGAGAAGGAACAGGCACAATGCGTCCTTCAGCCGAAATTTTGCGCTTCCCGGCATTGTTGAAGTTATGAATTGTAGCATTCATTGTCGTTTCTCTGATAATTCTTTGCAAATATAGGGGGGGAATCAAAAAACCAAATAATTTCCGAATTTTTTTTGTAAAAAAATTCGGAAACGGAAACAAACATTCTATTATAAAGCAAAAAAATTAGAAAAAAAATTTATAGGTTTGCAAAAAAATGAAAGAGCCGGGGAACGGATGCTCAGCATAGTCGTCCCCCGGCTCGGTATTATGAGAAAAAAGTGCTATTGACGCTTTCCAGAAACAGCCGCCGTTAATATACGCTGAGCAACTCCATGTCGAAGATTAGTGTGGAGCCGCCGGGAATGCCGGGTTGCGACAGTTTGCCGTAAGCCATTTCCGTTGGGATATACACTTCCCATCGGTCGCCTACGTGCATCTGTTGCATCGCGATGCTCCAACCAGTGATTAGGTCGCTGAGCCGTGCTGCGAGAGGAGAGCCGCCGCGGCTGCTGTCGAATGTGCGCCCGTTGATTGTGCGTCCGGTGTAGTGTGCGGTGACAACGCTGCGTGCCGACGGCTTGCGTCCGTCTTTGTCGCCCGATGCGATGATTTTATAGTAGATGCCTTTGGGCAGCGGTTTCACTCCTGCCTCTTGCGCTTTGTCGGCAAGCCATTGCCGGTTTTTCTCGATGTATTCTTTTTTTGCCATTGTCGGTGTTGGTTATTTGAAAATGTGACGTATTGTTTCCAGCGGTTCGTAGAAAATCATGCGCGGACCTGAAAAGCGCATCACCTCGCGCATCTGTTGGCGCATCGACGGCTTGTAGCAGTGTACTGTGCATCGGCGGCACGACGTTTTGCGCTCTCCGAACGGGCAATGTTCCAGCCGCGACTCGGCATAGGCGAGCAACTGACGGCAGTTGTCGCAAAGCTCGCTGTTGCCTTCTTTCTTGCGGCAGTATAGGCGCACCATCACGCTGACCACGCGTTTCTCTTTTTCGATTCTTGACATATAATTGACGGTAGGGTGGAAATAAAAAAAGAGTCGCTTGAAAAAGCGACTCCTGCTGTGGGTGTTGACGGATTCGAACCGCCGACCCTCTGCTTGTAAGGCAGATGCTCTGAACCAGCTGAGCTAAACACCCTTGCTTCTCAAAAGCGATGCAAAGGTATGACGAAATTTTTTATCCTCCAAATTTTTCGCAAAGATTTTTTTTAGCAAAAGCTTGCCCTATGCCGTATCTGTTGGATAATCAGAATGATAATAAATGAAAAATTTTATGTCGTTATGATGCTTGCAGATTGGTGGAAATATAGTAATTTTGCAGAGTTATTGAAAATATCAATCTTAAAAACAAACATAAATGTCTCTCTCATCACTGACAGCCATATCTCCAATCGACGGCCGTTACCGCGGCAAGGTGGAGATTCTGGAAAATTACTATTCTGAATACGCGTTGATCCGCTATCGCGTAAAAGTTGAAATCGAATATTTTATCGCCCTCTGCAAACTTCCGTTGCCGCAACTTGCGGGCGTTGACCACGCACTCTTCGGAGAGCTGCGCGACATCTACGCCAAATTCTCGGTCGACGACGCGCAGCGCGTGAAGGATATCGAAAGCGTAACCAACCACGACGTGAAAGCGGTGGAATATTTCATAAAGGAGCAGTTCGACCGTCTTGGCTTGGCTCAATATAAGGAGTTCATCCATTTCGGACTTACGTCGCAGGACATCAACAACACTTCGGTGCCGATGCTCATCCGCGACTCTCTCCACGAGGCTTACCTGCCTCTGCTCGATGAGATGGTTGGCTTGCTCAACCAGTATGCCGAGGAGTGGAAAGACATTCCAATGCTTGCCAAAACCCATGGACAGCCTGCGTCGCCGACACGCCTGGGCAAGGAAATCCGCGTGTTTGCCTATCGCTTGGAGAAGCAGATAGAGCTGTTGAAGCAGGTGCCTGTGAGCGGCAAGTTTGGTGGCGCTACGGGCAATTTCAACGCCCACCGCGTGGCTTTCCCCGACCGCGACTGGCGTGCGTTTGCCAAGAAATTTCTCAATGAGAGTCTCGGCATCGAGCGTGAGGAGTGGACAACTCAGATTTCAAACTACGACAACCTGGCTGCTCTCTTCGATGCCATGGCGCGCATCAACACGATAATGATCGACCTTGACCGTGACATGTGGCAATATATCTCGATGGAGTATTTCAAGCAGAAAATCAAAGCCGGAGAGGTGGGTTCTTCAGCCATGCCTCACAAGGTGAATCCAATCGACTTCGAGAACTCGGAGGGCAACCTCGGTCTGGCCAACGCAATTCTCAAGCATCTGGCTGGCAAATTGCCGGTTTCGCGCCTGCAGCGCGACTTGACCGACTCCACTGTGCTGCGCAATGTCGGTGTGCCGTTGGCTCACATGATGATAGCGCTTCACAGCACCCTCAAGGGCTTGCACAAGCTGCTGCTCAATGAAGCAGCCATCAGCCGCGACCTCGACAATATGTGGAATGTGGTTGCCGAGGCAATCCAGACCATCCTTCGCCGCGAAGGATATGAGAAGCCTTACGAAACGCTGAAGGCTCTCACCCGAACCAACAGCAAGGTGGACGCCGAAAGCATCGCCAGCTTCATCGACACGCTCAAAGTGAGCGATGCCGTGAAAGAAGAGCTTAAAGCGATTACTCCTCACAACTACACTGGGTTCTAAAGCATTGAAACAGTTGTAGGAAAGCACATAATTAAAAAGAATGTTAAAATTCAGTTTCTGACAAAGCCTTTTTTAATTATGTGCTTTTCCATTTGAAAAAAATGCAGTTACTTTGTCGATGGAATTATAAATTGCAAAATTGATTTAAATCTACAAGTTTTTAAGAATTAAGATTACAAATTAATAGCAAAGATAAAAAAGACGCCGCGAGGCAGTATTTGTATATAAAAAACAATTGAATTTACTATGGAAGAGAACAAAAAGCCGAAAAGAAGACGCATCGGCGAGTCTCAGGAGATGAATGGCGAGTCAGGACACTTTGAGAAGGTTACTTACAATCCGAAAGCTTCGTTTGTGCCTACTGATTCAGCACAGGGTGCGCCTGTGGAAGGTGGAAGCGACGCAGCGCCACGTCAGGACTATCGCAGACCGAACTACAACAATCAGAACAGCTACAACAATTATGGCAACAACCGCCAGGGTGGTTACAACAACAACCGTCAAGGCGGATACAACAATTATAACAACCGCCAGGGTGGCTACAACAACCGTCAGGGCGGCTACAACAACAACCGTCAGGGTGGCTACAACAACAACCGCCAGGGTGGATACAACAATGCCCAGGGTGGATATTCCGACCAGCAGCACGACGGCGGATACAACAATTATGACAACCAGCAGGGCGGCTACAACAACAACCGTCAGGGCGGCTATAACAACAACCGCCAGGGTGGTTACAACAACAACCGTCAGGGCGGCTACAACAACAACCGTCAGGGCGGCTACAACAACAACCGCCAGGGCGGCTACAACAACAACCGCCAGGGCGGCTACAACAACAACCGTCAGGGCGGCTACAACAACAACCGTCAGGGAGGTTACAATAACAACAACCGTCAGGGCGGCTACAACAACAATCGTCCGGGTGCAAGTTTCAACCGCCAGGGCGGACAGCGTTTCACTCCACGTCCAAAACAGATTGTCTACGACGTGCCTGAAGTGGATCCGAACGAGGAAGTACGCTTGAACAAGTTTATGGCGAATGCCGGAATCTGCTCGCGTCGTGAGGCTGACGAGCTGATACAGCAAGGACTTGTGAAGGTGAACGGAAACGTTGTTACCGAACTCGGCTCAAAAATCAAGCGCGACGACGTGGTTGAATACAACGACAAGGTGGTTACGCTCGAAAACAAATGCTACATTCTGCTCAACAAGCCTAAAGACTGTGTCACTACAAGCGACGATCCAGACGGACGTCTCACGGTGATGGACATCGTCAAGAACGCTTGCAAGGAGCGCATCTATCCTGTAGGACGCCTTGACCGCAACACTACAGGCGTGCTTCTGCTCACAAACGACGGCGACTTGGCTTCGAAGCTGACTCACCCGAAATATGTGAAGAAAAAAATCTATCAAGTGTGGACCGACAAAGACATCGCTGAAGACGATATGCAGCAGCTTGCCGACGGCATCGAACTTGAGGACGGACCAATCCACGCAGATGCAATCAGTTATGTCAACGACCACGACAAGAACCAGGCGGGAATCGAAATCCACAGCGGACGCAACCGTATCGTGCGCCGTATGTTTGAGTCGCTCGGATATCGCGTGACTAAACTTGACCGTGTGTATTTCGCTGGCTTGACAAAGAAGAATCTGCCACGCGGACGCTGGCGTTACCTTACTCAGGAAGAAGTGAACTTCTTGAAACAAGGATCTTTTGAATAGAATTTTAAATCATACAAAATGAAACGTACAAAAATTTCAGAAATATGGGCGCCTGAGTTGATTGGCACAGACGTTTGTGTGAAAGGCTGGGTGCGCACGCGCCGCGGCAACAAGCATGTGCAGTTTGTGGCTCTCAACGATGGCTCTACAATAAAGAACCTTCAGATTGTCTTCGATATGGAGAAATTCTCCGATGAGGATCTGAAACCCATCACAACTGGTGCGAGCATCCACGTAGAAGGCAAACTCGTGGAGTCGCAGGGAAAGGGTCAGACTGCCGAGGTGCAGGCGGAAACGCTTGAAATCTACGGCACTGCCGATCCTGAGACTTATCCTTTGCAGAAAAAAGGACACACTCTCGAATTCCTGCGCGAGAAGGCTCATCTGCGTCCGCGCACAAACACTTTCGGCGCGGTGCTCCGCATACGCCACACGTTGGCTTATGCAATCCACAAATTTTTCAACGACCGTGGTTTCTTCTATCTCAATACGCCGCTCATCACATCGAGCGACTGCGAGGGTGCCGGCGCGATGTTTCAAGTGACAACGCTTGACCTCAACGACATCCCTAAGAATGAGGAGGGCAAGGTGGACTATTCTCAGGATTTCTTTGGAAAACCTGCCAGCCTCACCGTTTCCGGACAGCTTGAGGGAGAGCTTGGTGCAACGGCTCTCGGCGCAATCTACACGTTCGGACCGACGTTCCGCGCCGAGAATTCCAACACTCCGCGCCACTTGTCGGAGTTCTGGATGATTGAGCCTGAGGTTGCGTTCAACGACATCAACGACAATATGGAGTTGGCAGAGGATTTCATCAAATATTGCGTAAGCTATGCTCTCGAGCATGCTGCCGATGATATTGAATTCCTTGCAAAAATGTATGACGAGGACCTTGTTGAACGACTCAAATCGGTTGTAAACACAGAATTTGTGCGACTCACTTATACTGAGGGCGTGAAAATCCTTGAGGAGTCGGGACATAAGTTCGAATTCCCTGTTTATTGGGGTGCCGACCTTCAGAGTGAGCATGAGCGTTTCCTTGTTGAGGAACACTTCAAGCGCCCTGTAATCCTTACCGACTATCCGAAGGAAATCAAGGCTTTCTATATGAAGCAGAACGAAGACGGCAAGACTGTGCGTGCCATGGACGTGCTGTTCCCGAAAATCGGTGAGATTATAGGTGGTTCGGAGCGTGAGGAGAGCTATGAGAAGCTGAGCCAGCGCATCGAGGAACTCAACATCCCGATGAAGGATATGTGGTGGTATCTTGACACTCGCCGTTTCGGCACTGTGCCTCACTCTGGTTTCGGACTCGGCTTCGAGCGCCTTGTGCTGTTTGTGACTGGTATGACCAATATCCGCGACGTCATTGCGTTCCCACGCACTCCGGGTAACTGCGAGTTCTAATCGCAAGACATGACAAAATAATTTAGGACTGGTTTGAGGCTGAATGGCTGAAAATCAGTCCTGTTTTTTTATAAAACAGACTGAATACTATGAGAAAAAGTGAATTCTTACAAGATTTCAAAGCCTTCGCGATGCGGGGCAACGTGATTGACATGGCTGTCGGTGTGATTATCGGCGGCGCTTTCGGTAAAATTATCTCTTCTGTTGTCGCCGACGTGATTATGCCTCCTCTCGGGCTGCTTGTCGGAGGAGTGAATTTCACAGACCTTAAGCTTGAGTTGAAACCAGCGGAGATGGTCGACGGCGTGATGCAGGATGCCGTGACGCTGAACTATGGAAATTTCTTGCAGACGGCGTTCGACTTTATTATCATTGCCTTGTCGATTTTCTTGTTTGTCAAACTTATCGGCAAACTGATGCGCAAAAAGGAGGAGGAGCCTGCCGCACCTCCGGTTCCAAGCAAGGAAGAGCAGCTGCTCACTGAAATCCGCGATTTGCTGAAGAAGCAGAGCGAGAAATAGGTTATTTAAGTTTTTCTTTCAGAAAACGTCCGGTGTAGCTGTCCGGGCATGCCGCGATGTCCTCGGGTGTGCCCGCACACACGATGTGTCCGCCGCCGTTGCCTCCCTCAGGACCCATGTCTATCACGTGGTCGGCACACTTCACCACATCGAGATTGTGCTCGATGATTATGATTGTGTGTCCCTTCTCAATAAGGCGGTTGAACGATGCCATCAGAGTGTTGATGTCGTGGAAATGCAGACCCGTGGTCGGCTCGTCGAAGATGAACATCGACGGGCGCTGCTTCTCCTGACTGAGGAAATAAGCCAACTTTATGCGTTGGTTCTCACCGCCCGACAGTGTCGACGACGATTGTCCCATCTTGACGTAGCCCAATCCCACCTGCTGCAGCGGCAACAGGCGTTTCACGATGCGTGTCTCCGTAGTGCCCTTCGACTCGCTGAAAAACTCGATGGCCTGGTTGATGGTCATGTTGAGAATGTCGTAGATGTTCTTGCCGCGGTATTCGATGGCAAGAACCTCCGGCTTGTATCGCTTGCCGTGGCACGACTCGCATTGCAGCGTGATGTCTGCCATAAACTGCATCTCGATGGTGATTGTGCCTTCGCCCTTGCATTCCTCGCAGCGTCCGCCCTCGGCATTGTAGGAGAAATATCCGGCGTCGAAGCCCATTTGTTTCGCGCCCTGCTGCTCGGCAAACAGCCTGCGGATTTCGTCGAAAGCCTTAAGATAGGTCGCCGCATTGCTGCGCGAAGATTTCCCGATGGGGTTCTGGTCTACAAATTCCACGCTGTTGATGAGCGACAGGTCGCCGCGCAGATCGGTGTATGACCCTGTGTTCTCGCAAGCCTCGCCGAAGTGGCGCAGCAGCGCGTTGTAGAGGATGTCGCGCACGAGAGTCGACTTTCCAGAGCCGCTCACGCCGGTCACCACGGTCATCACCTGCAGCGGGAAGCGCACGTCGATGCCCTTGATGTTGTTTTGCGCCGCACCGATAATCTCGATGTAGTTGTGAGTGCGCCGGCGCAGCTTGGGCAGAGGTATTTGCATCTCGCCGGTTAGATATTTTGCCGTCAGGCTGTCGGTGGCTTTGTCGAGCTTGTCGACAGGTCCTTGATACACTACATTGCCGCCTCCGCGTCCAGCCAAAGGTCCGATGTCGATAATCCAGTCGGCGGCACGCATGATTTCCTCGTCGTGCTCCACAACGACCACCGTGTTTCCCAGCTGCTGCAGGCGGCGCAACACGCGGATAAGCCGTTCGGTGTCGCGTGAGTGCAGTCCGATGCTCGGTTCGTCGAGGATGTAGAGCGATCCTACAAGGCTGCTTCCCAATGAAGTGGCGAGGTTGATGCGCTGGCTTTCGCCGCCCGACAATGACGACGACAGGCGGTCGAGCGTCAGATATTCCAGTCCCACATCGCAAAGATATCCTATGCGGGTGCGAATCTCCGTGAGCAAGCGTTTGGCGATGCGTGCGTCGGAGTCGTCAAGGCTCAAGGTGTCAAACCATTGGCGCACGTCGCTTACTGGCATCCGCACGATGTCGGCTATCGTTTTGCCGGCAATTTTCACGTATAGAGCCTCGTGCCGCAGACGGCTTCCGTGGCATTCGGGGCACACTGTCTTTCCGCGGTAGCGCGCCATCATCACTCGGTATTGTATCTTGTATTGGTTGTCTTTCACCATATCGAAGAAGCTGTCGATGCCGTAGATTCCCGGCGCACCGTGCCACAGCAGCGCGCGCTCCTCGTCGGATAGTTGGTAATACGGGCGATGCACGTGGAAACCGCGTTTGGCGGCGGCGATGATAAACGCACGCTTCCATTCGCTCATTTTCTCTCCACGCCAGCACACGACGGCGTCGTCGTAGACCGACAGCGCCTTGTTGGGGATAACAAGGTTCTCGTCAATGCCGAGCACACGTCCGAATCCCTCGCAGGTGGGGCATGCGCCGTAAGGGTTGTTGAAGTTGAACAGTTGGTCGGTTGGCTCGATAAACTCGATGCCGTCCTCCTCGAATCGTTTTGAGAAAGCCGCGGCCGCGATGCCGTCGGGCGTCCATGCGAGCAGACGGCATTGTCCGTCGCCTTCGTAGAACGCCGTTTCCACAGAGTCGGTAAGGCGGCTTATGGTGTCGGCGTCGGAAGAGACGGTCAGACGGTCGATTAGCAGGTTGCAGTTCGTGCCGCAGTCTTTGGCATCGTCAATCTGTAGAAATTCGCCGTTGCGCTCAATGCGTGAGAAGCCTTCCTTTTTGTAGATGTCGAGCTGCTCCTCGATGGTTCGTCCAGATGGCAGGACGATGGGTGCGACGATGGCGATGCGTGTGCCGTTGGCATAGTTTTTCATGCATTCAACAACATCATCCACCGTGTTTTTCTTCACCAAGTTGCCCGACACGGGCGAGAACGTCTTGCCGATACGAGCAAACAGCAGCCGCAGATAGTCGTAGATTTCCGATGCTGTTCCCACCGTGCTTCGCGGGTTGCGCGTCGACACTTTCTGCTCGATGGCAATGGCAGGCGGCAATCCTTTAATGAAGTCGCATTCAGGCTTCTGCATACGGCCGAGAAACTGCCGGGCATACGATGACATGCTCTCCACGTAACGCCGTTGTCCTTCGGCATAAAGCGTGTCGAACGCCAACGACGATTTACCGGAGCCGGAAAGTCCGGTGATAACGATGAATTTGCCGCGAGGAATCTCCAAATCTATGTTTTTCAGATTGTTGACCCTTGCGCCTTTTATGATGATATTGTTGTTCGCCATACGTTAATTTTTCAATTTGTCGAAGTCTATTCCCGAAGGCGACTGGAACGCTCTCAAGCCGAACTTGCCGAGCGAGGCGTAAGCCGTCTCTACAATTTCCGCCTTGAAGTGCTCAAAGTCGACCCATTGCGTGCATGAAGTGAAGCAGTAAAGCTCCACTGGCAGTCCGCAAGCCGACACTGGCTGTTGGCGCACCATCAGGTGCGGCTGCGGGTTGGTGAGTGGATTTGAGCGCATGCGGTGCTCCATATAGAATCGGAAAAAGAATAGGTTTGTTACGTCGGTGCCGTATGTCGGGCAGTCGGGAATCATTGCCGCCAGGCGTTCAGCCTCGTCGGCAGAGCACTTGTGCACCGAAGTTATGTCGATATAGACAAGTTCGCGCATCCGGCGTCCGCCTTCGTCCCACATGTTGCGGAAGTTCTGAAACGACTCTGTAATCAGCGCATGTGTGGGGATGGTTGTGACCGAATTGTCCCAATTCTGCACTTTCACGAAATTGAGAGTCACGGCGGTTACCAGACCGTTGGCGCCGCGCTTTTCGAGAATCATCCAGTCGCCCGGTCGCAGGATGTCGTAGTAGTTGATTTGTATGCCTGCTACAAGTCCCATTATCGAGTCCTTAAACACCAGCATGAGCACGGCTGCCGAGGCACCGAGTCCGGCAAGGATGGTGCTTGGCTCACGGTTGAGCAATATGCTGACAGCAAGGATTATGCCCACGCATACCACAAGAATCTTGAATGTCTGGTATATACCCGTCAGCGGACGTTTTCTCAGCAGCTCGGATTCAGAGCTGATAATCTGGAACGAAGAGATGAACGCGCATACCAGTCGTGTGGATATTGCGACGATGAGCAGCAGAAACGCTTTGTCGATGACTGTCACGGTCATCGGATGGTCGCTGAACAGCATTGGCACGAACACATAGGCGAGCAGTGCCGGGAGCAGGTATGCCGCCAGGTTGAGCACGCGGCTGTTGAACAGATGGTCGTCCCATGTTGCATCGGTCTTTTCCGTGAACCGTTTGACAAGAGGAAATACTATCTTCTTGAGCAGAAAGTATGCCAGCAGACAGATTGCGGCTATGATGCCTATGCCAAGCAGTCTGTCGGCGGAGGATAGGTTGGCAGGGTGGTCGGAAAAACCGACGATGTCATAGAAAGACAACATGGCTTGTTATTTCTTTTTTTCTTCCGGAGCGAACTCGTTTTTGAAGTCGATTGCCACGCGCGGGCGAAGCAATGCGCGGACAACGAGAACCACACCGGCAATGATGAACGGAAGGCTTAGAAGCTGTCCCATGTTGAGGAGCATTCCCACTTCGAAACTTTCCTGTGGGTTCTTGACAAACTCGATGAGGAAGCGGCATAAGAAAAGAACTACGAAAAACACTCCGGTAATCAGTCCGCGGCGTTCCTCTGAGTTGCGCTTCCAGTACATCCACATCAGCAGTCCGAACAGTGCGAAGTAGCAAAGAGCCTCATAAATCTGTGTAGGGTGGCAAGCCACCTTGTAACCGTATTCGGCACACATGTTCTGCCATTCCAGAGAGTCGACAAAATAGAATCCCCACGGAAGCGTGGTGACATGTCCGAAAATCTCGGAGTTGAAAAGGTTGCCCAGACGGATAAGTCCGCCAACGAGAGCCACAGGCACCACAAGACGGTCGAGAGTCCACAGCGGCGAGCGCTTGGTGATGAAATAGGAGTAGGGGCAGATGCCGATAAGGATGCCTATAGCCCCGCCGTGGCTTGCAAGTCCGCCTTCCCAGACTTTGAGTATCTCGGAAGGGTGCTGCGAGTAGTAGTCCCACGCGTAGAAGAACACGTGTCCGAGGCGTGCGCCCACGATGGTGCAGATCACCACAATCACGAAGATCGAATCCACCCAGCTGCTGCGCTCTCCCTCGTGCTTGAACATTTTCGACAGAATCCAAGCGCCGAGGATAAAGCCGATGGCAAACATCAGTCCGTACCAGCGGATGGTGATTGGCGATGAAATCAAGTCGGGGTTGCAGTCCCACGTTATAAAGTTAAGAATTTGTGCAGTCATATCGTTGAATTTTTACTGTTCAGAAATCAGGCCGTAAAGTTACGCAATTCTGCGCTAACAGCCAACATTATTTTCTTTTGAGCAGGCGTGGGAAGAGACGCCGGAAGCGTGTTAGCGGCACCGAAAGGCTTCCTCCGGCAATCACCAGGGTCACAGCCACGATTATGAGCACCAGTCCGACGCTTTGCCGTGCCGACATTGTCTCTCCGAAAATCATGATGCCGAAGAATATTGCGGTGACTGGCTCCAGCGCGCCGAGAATTGCGGTTGGGGTGGAGCCGATGCTCTGGATTGCGGCGGTGGTGCACAGGAAGGATATCGCCGTGGGAAATACGGCAAGACCCAGCACGTTGCCCCACATATACCAGTGCGACGGCATCGTTATCTGTCCAATCCACAGCAGTCTGATTATGAACACAGAGAGCCCGAACACGAGAACGTAGAGCGTGATTTTCAGTGTAGGCTCGTCCTTGATGGCTTTCACGCGGTTTACGCCAACGAGATAGATGGCATAGGAGAGCGACGAGAAAAACACGATGATTGAGCCCACAAGGCTTATTGTCGACCCGTCCTCGTTTTTGTAGAGCAGGGCGATGCCGAGCAGTGCCGAGAGCATGCACACTACGGTTGCCGCCCTGAGCCGCTCATGAAACATTACAGCCATTATCAGAGCCACCAGAATGGGGTATATGAACAGCAGCGTGGAGGCGATGCTCGCTCCCATATAGCCGTAGCTGAGAAACAACGTGAGCGACGACAGCGCTATCATCACGCCGAAAAACAGCAGCGGAGCCACCTCGCAACGCTTTATCGCCAGGCTGCGTCCACGGGCCTTGAGCATTATCGCAAGGAGTGGAATGGCGAAGAGATAGCGGAAAAACAGCACGGAGTCGGAGTCCATGCCGTCGTCGTATAGTGGCAGCGCGAACAGTGGGTTCATGCCGTATGTGGCGGCAGCCACTGCTCCGAGAAAATAGCCTTTAGCTTTGCCTGTCATGTCGAATGTTTTTATGTATGATGAGTTAATGTTGTGCCATGCGGCGTAGTATGGGTTTCTGCCATTTTTTTTACTGTTAAAATAAGTGGATACTACATATCCTCAATTGAGGTGCAAAGATAGCAATTCGCATAAAAAAATGAAAATTTAGGTGAAAAAGCGGGACCAAATGTGTTGCCCATTGCAAAGATTTCGTAACTTTGCAATGAAAGAACGGCAACAATGAAGCAGACGAACCAACATACAGTCTTATTCCAGCGGTACTTCCGGCAAGCGGACACCGCGGCGTTGTCGTCGACGATATAAGCCAGTCAGCACGATTTGTGTGGATTGGCTATTTTTTTATTCGGACATTAACTTATTCAATAAGACGAAGATATATATGGAAAACGAAAGTCTTGTATCGATTTCCGACTTCTCAAAGCAGGAGATGCTGGATTTGCTCGAGGATATGAAATATTTTGAGGCAAACCCGAACCGGAAACTTCTTGAGGGCAAAGTCGTGGCGACTCTGTTTTTTGAGCCGTCGACACGCACCCGCCTGAGTTTTGAAACCGCAGTGAACCGTCTTGGCGGACGGGTGATTGGATTCTCCGATGCGGCAACGTCGAGTTCGTCGAAGGGCGAGACGCTAAAGGACACAATCATGATGGTCAACAACTATGTCGACCTGATAATAATGCGCCACTATCTTGAGGGCGCGGCGCGCTATGCGTCGGAGGTGTCGCGTGTGCCGGTCATCAATGCCGGTGACGGTGCCAACCAGCATCCGTCGCAGACAATGCTCGACCTTTACTCTATTTATAAGACTCAGGGCACGCTGCGCGACTTGACAATTACCATGGTGGGCGACTTGAAATATGGCCGCACGGTGCATTCTCTGCTGATGGCAATGTCGTATTTCAACCCTACGTTCAATTTCGTGGCGTGCAACGAGCTGCAAATGCCACAGGAATACAAGGACTTCTGCAATGAGCACGGCATCCGTTACCGCGAGACTCACGAGTTCTCGCCGGACGTGATCAATGAGAGCGACATCATTTATATGACGCGCGTGCAGCGCGAGCGTTTCTCCGACCTTGAGGAATATGAGCGTGTGAAGAATCTATACAATCTCCACAATTCGATGCTCGACGACAGCAAGCCAACGGTGCGCATCCTGCATCCGCTGCCACGTGTAGGCGAGATTTCGCAGGATGTCGACGACAATCCGAAAGCCTACTATTTCCAGCAGGCGCAGAACGGACTCTATGCCCGTCAGGCAATCATTTGCAAAGTTTTAGGTATTAACGTAAAGGAACTCAGAGAAAATGAACGATAACAGCAAACTCGCCGTCGCCGCTTTGCAGAATGGCACGGTGATTGACCATATTCCGTCCCACCTCGTTTTCAAGGTGGTGCGTCTGCTTGATTTAGAAAATGTGGAGGGCAGTGTCACAATCGGCTATAACCTCGACAGCAAGAAACTCGGCAAAAAAGGCATCTTGAAAGTGTCGGGTGTGACTTTTCCTGAAGAGACACTCAACCGCCTGGCTTTGGTTGCGCCAAACGTCAACGTGAACATCATCGAGGACTACAAAGTGGTGAAAAAGTTCAAGGTGACGCTTGCCGACGGCATTGTCGACATCGTGCGGTGCACCAATCCCAAGTGCATCACAAACAACGAGCCGATGCGCACGTATTTCAACGTCATCGACAAGGACAATGTGACGCTGAAATGCCGCTACTGCGAGCGGATGATTGAAAAGGAGGATATAGAACTGAAGTAAGGGCTGATGGCAAAGAAAGTGTGGCGTCCGGGCACGATGATTTATCCGCTTCCGGCTATTCTTGTGGGGTGTGGCAACGCCCCGGAAAACTATAACCTGATAACCGTGGCGTGGGTTGGCACGATATGTTCCGACCCTGCCATGTGCTATGTGTCGGTGCGCAAGGAGCGTCACAGCTACGCATTGCTGAAGGAAAACATGGAGTTTACGCTCAATCTCACAAACCGCGACATGGCGCGTGCCGCAGACTGGTGTGGAGTGAGGTCGGGCAGGGACTACGACAAGTTTGCGGAAACGGGGCTCACTCCGCGCCGCGGCATGATGGTGCAGGCTCCATATATTGAGGAGGCGCCGCTGTCTATCGAGTGCCGCGTGAAGGAGATAATCCCACTTGGCAGCCACGACATGTTTATATCTGAAGTGCTTTGCACGCTTGCCGACGAGCGTTTCATCAATCCGGAAACCGGAGCGTTCGATCTGCAGGCAGCCGACCTTATCGCCTATGCCCACGGCAACTATTACGGACTTGGCGACAAGATAGGCAAGTTTGGCTGGTCGGTGCAGAAAAAGAAATAATTATAAAACTTATTATATAAGACCAATATGAAAAGAGACGATTTGATTTTCGACATCATCGAGCGCGAACATCAGCGCCAGAAGAAAGGCATAGAGTTGATTGCCTCTGAAAACTTTGTCAGCGACCAAGTGATGCGCGCTATGGGGTCGTGCCTCACAAACAAGTATGCAGAAGGCTATCCCGGCCACCGCTACTATGGCGGATGTCAGGTGGTCGATGAGGCGGAAACGCTTGCCATCGAGCGCGTGAAGGAAATCTTCGGCGCCGAGTATGCCAACGTGCAGCCGCATTCTGGCGCACAGGCAAATATGGCTGTGTTTATGGCAACGATGAAACCAGGCGACAAATTCCTCGGATTGAACTTGTCGCACGGCGGTCACCTCAGTCATGGTTCACCTGTGAATTTCTCAGGCTTGGTTTTCCATGCCCTTGAGTATGGTGTGAAGGAAGACACCGGTTTGGTCGACTACGACATGATGGAGGAAGTGGCTCTCCGCGAGCGTCCGAAACTGATTATCGGAGGCGCGAGCGCATATTCACGCGAGTGGGACTATGCACGCATGCGTAAGATTGCCGATGAAATAGGCGCGTTGTTGATGATCGACATGGCTCACCCTGCCGGACTTATCGCTGCCGGACTGCTCGACAATCCGTTGAAATATGCGCATATCGTGACATCTACAACCCACAAGACTCTCCGCGGTCCGCGCGGCGGCTTGATTTTGCTCGGCAAGGATTTCGAGAATCCATGGGGCAAAACGACACCTAAGGGCGTTGTGAAGAAGATGTCGGCAATTCTCGACTCTGCGGTGTTCCCTGGTGTTCAGGGCGGTCCGCTTGAGCATGTGATTGCCGCCAAGGCTGTGGCTTTCGGCGAGGCTTTGCAGCCGGAATACAAAGACTATCAGAAGCAGGTGAAGAAGAATGCCAAGGCTATGGCGGAGGCTATGATTGCAAAGGGCTACAAGATTGTGAGCGGCGGCACAGACAACCACTGCATCCTTGTGGATTTGCGCACCCGTTTCCCGGAACTCACCGGCAAGGTGGCAGAGAAGGTGCTCGTTGACGCCGACATCACTGCCAACAAGAATATGGTGCCGTTCGACAGCCGCTCTCCGTTCCAAACTTCGGGTGTGCGTCTGGGCACGGCTGCCATCACTACACGTGGCGTGAAGGAAGACCTCATGGGCGACATTGTGGAGATGATTGACACGGTGCTCAGCCACAACGAGGATGAGGCGGTTATCCGCTCTGTGCGCGAGAAGGTGAACGCCATGATGGCGGACTATCCGATGTTTGCATATTGATTTGTATGTTAATGGTATAATAAAAGCAATCCCGGAGACGATGGTTTCCGGGATTGCTTTTATTATTTGTGCTTGATTTGAGTTCAGTGGACAGGAACGATTGTCAGTTCGATGCCCATCTCCTCGATGGCGTGTGCCGTTGACGGAGAGATGTGCGAGTCGGTGATGATGTGGTCCACGTCTTTAGTGTCGACAATCTTGCTGAAGCCGCGGCGTCCGAATTTTGATGAGTCGGCAAGCACGATGGTCTTCTGGGCGGTTTGTATCATCACGCGGTTGAGGCTTGCCTCCATCATATCGGTTGTTGTGATGCCGAAATCGAGATCGATGCCGTCGACACCGATAAACAATTTGCTGCAGGAGAAGTCGCTCAATGCCGATTCTGCGTATTTGCCGACCACCGACAGACTGCTGTGACGGAGGATTCCGCCAAGCTCGATGATGTCGATGTTGTGGTCGTTGGCAAGGATGCGCGCCACTTCGAGCGATGCCGTTATCACTGTCAGCTTGTCGGACGTGTGGATGTTGCGCGCCAACGCGTGTACAGTGGTGCCGGAAGCAATGAGGATGGAGTCGCGCGGCGTGATCAGCTGCGCTGCCGCTGCGCCGATGAGCCGTTTCTCCTCCACATACAGCCGCTCCTTCTCGCTTACATTTTTGTTTTCGCTGTAAGGGTCTATGAGGATTGCTTTACCGTGGTTGCGGTAGAGTTTTTTTTTTTTCTCAAGTTCCGTCAAGTCTTTTCGTATCGTAACCGATGAGACGTTGAGTTGCTCAGACAAGTCGGTGACAAGCAACGAGTCCTGCTGCATGAGCAGGTCGAGGATAAGTGATTGCCTTTCGTCTTTAGTCATGTGAATTATTATATGTTATGATTTGATTTCAAAGTTTTTGATTCGCTCTGCAAAATAACGAAAAAATAACAGTCTTGCAAAATATTTTTAGTGAAAGACTCCAAAATATGTTGCATAACATACAAATTTCCTTGCTAAATTTCAAAATGAAATAAAAATCGATTTTAAATGAAAAAAATAACCGAAAAAGTTTCGTATCTCAATTATTGTTTATACATTTGTGGTGTAATGAAAGATGATGGCTTTCATCGCACTAAAACGAAACCGAATAAGAAACTTTTGCCTTTGAAATTTAAAAAAATGGAAAAACTTATCTCAAACGTTTGTAATCTAAATGGTTACGCCAATTCTATAGGGGGGGGTATTACTCTCTGCCGCTTTCTGAGGCCATAACTTTTATGGACGGTGGTGCTCGTGGCATTGCTGTGTTTTCGGCGTTTGAAATAAATCTATCTTCAGAACAAAATAATAATAGGAATATAGGCTCCGGCTGGCAGTAGGACGTAACTGCCGGCCGGTTCTCTTTTTGTGTGACGTCAGCAAAGGGAGATGCCTGAAACAAATAGAAAGGATAAAAACCTAATTTTTTATTAATCAACAAAATATTATTTATGAAATCAAACTTCACTTGCATCAAAAAGATGCCAGTATACTTACTGTCTGCCTCTTTTTGCCTGGGTATGTTCTCTTGTCAGGACGATGTGAGAACTGATGGATACTCCACAATGGACGTTCCGGAACTTCATGCTCTTTCTGCCGAGCAGAAGGAGGTGATCGACTACACACCCAAAAACATCGTCATCGCTCACCGCGGAACAGAGTTCTGGGCTCCGGAAGAGAGTGAGGCTGCTATGCGCTGGGCTCGTAACATCGGCGCTGACTACATAGAGTGTGACCTTCAGAAAACAAAAGACGGTGTGATTCTTGCGCTTCACGATGAAAGCCTTCTCCGTACAACCGACGTTGAGGTGATTTATCCAAGCCGTCAGAATGACTATGTGAGCGCGTTCACTTATGATGAGTTGCTGAAACTCGACATCGGTTCTTGGTTCAACGAGGCCAACCCGGAGCAGGCACGCAGCTCGTTTGTAGGTCTTGACATCCTTACTCTCGACGACGTGCTTATGATTGCCGAGGGCTACCGCATCAAGCGTGACGCCGACGGCAAGCGTATCGTCAACCGTGACGAGAAAGGAAACTATGTGAGCACACAGTATGAGCTCGACCCGTATGACAACGGCAACCGTCCGGGCGTTTACATTGAAACGAAGGCTCCTTACTTGTTCGCCGGTATGGAGAAGGCGTTGTGCGCATGCTTGAAGAAACATGGATGGTATCATGAGGATGCAAGCCAGATGAAAAAGATTGCTTATAAAGACGGTGTTCCTGGAAAGGTGGATATTGCCAACACAAAGGCGCGCATCATACTTCAGACATTCAGCCTCGGCGGTCTTATCAATATGAACAAGGAGTTCAAACGCAAGATTCCTACATTGTTCTTGATGTTTGACATGACAAACTCGACTCCTGCTTCTTACGCAGAGAAAATCAACTTCGCAATCGACAACGGTGCGACTGCAATGGGTCCGAACATCGACTATATCAAGGGCTATCCTACAAGCTTGTTCCCATGGCAGGGCGACATGATCCGCCGCACAGGAATGGACATCCACGCTTGGACATTCAACACTCAGGAGCAACTCTTGAAGTATACAGGTCCTTGGTGCGACCCGAAGAAGGAAGGTGGCGCAGACAAGAACTATGTTGACGGTGTGTTCACCAACCACGCTGATATCGCCATCAATTTCTACCGCGAGACTCTCGAAGGCTATCTTGCAAAAGGCTTGAACTACTTCCGCTCGAATGCAAAATGCGGTCTGCCGGACAACTTGCACAAAAACACTCCGGCGAAGACTGCACAGCAAGTGCTCGACGAACTTCATTATGCGAAATAAACCTAACCACGAACAAGAAATATATAATTGAAATAACAGTATGAAAAAATATATCTTAGCTTTGGGTGTTTGCTGTATGGCTGGCGCGATGCCATTGTTTGCCCAGGAAAGCAATTCTGAACTGACCGAAGCACAACGCGAGTTGCAAGGCTACATGGATGAGGGTCTTGTGAAATTCAAGTCAGACAACGACAAGTTCTCATTCCGTGTTGGCGGTCGCGTCGCTATCGACGGTGCTCATTATATCGACGATTACACCGACCGCGGTTCGGGCGCGAAATTCTCTGCCGCACGCATCCGCATCATGAGTAAGATCGGATCGAAGGTGGATATGAAACTTGATTTCGACTTCGCTTCGAAAAATTGGTTGAAGGACGCATATCTGCGTTGGCACACAAACAAGAATGGTTTCCTCCGTGTAGGTAACTTCGCAGAGCCGTTCTCGGCTGAGAATATCCAGAGCACTATGGACTATCCGTTCATCAACAAGTCGGCTACTGTAGCTGCTCTCGGCACAGGCCGTGCAATCGGTGTCAGCTATCGCTACTATCACAAATGCTTCTGGGCTGAGGGTGGTGTGTTCTCACAGAAATTCTCAAACCCGACAGAAGTTGTCAAAGGTGGTGATATGGGCTATGCATTGTCAGCCCGCCTGCTCGGACGCGTGAGCGGTGACGACTGGGCATTCCATGCCGGTGGTTCTGTAAACTATGGACGTCCTGACGCAAACGGTTTCACAAACGGTTCTGACGATTACAACCGCACTGTGACTTTGTCTTCAAATCTTGAGTCTTGCGTTGACAACACCAAATTCCTAAATGCAACAATCAACAACGTGAAGACCGGTCTGAAATTCGGTGCCGAAGTGATGGCAAGCTATAAGAAAGTGTATGTGAAGGGCGAGTGGCTGCACGCTGACTATGTGCGTGAGCGCGACTGGGACTACAACTTCACCTCATCGCTCGGAACGCTGCTTTCAACAATGTTCCCAACGCTGTCGGCTTACCAGAGCCTTATGGGTGTTGACCAGAATGCCAAATTCTACGGCTATACAGTGGAGGCTGGTTTCATGATTCTTGGCAAGAACTATCGCTACAACAGTGTTGACGCTTTGATGAACCGTCCGAAAGGCAAATCGCTTGAGGTTGTAGCACGCTTCAACCACACCGATCTTAACGACATCATGGCAGGCCACATGTTCTACGGCGGCAAGTTCTATTCAAGCACGCTCCACCAGTCATTCGGCGTGGCTGACCAGTCGGTGATCGGCGGCAAGGCCGATACATTCACGTTGGGTGTCAACTACTACGTTACTGATAATATCGTAGCTCGCTTGAACTATTCTTATCAGAAACTCAACCAAGAGTATACAAAGGAATTCATGCTCGACAAGAACCTGCACTCAATCCAGGCTCGCGTGGCGTTTGAGTTCTAAGCATACAAAGATAATTATAGATGAAAGAACGTATTTAGTCATTGCGCAGTGATTGCGCTTTGCTAAAGATTAACTCCGAAAGTCTTCCCGCTTTCGGAGTTTTTTTTGCTCTTGTGCTATAAAAATATGTTTTATAACATAAAAACGAAAGTTTTTGCTTTCGTGGCGAAATTTTTTTTGCTTTTTTCAAGAAAAAGTTTCGGAAAAAGTTTCGTGAATAAAAAAATGTATATAATTTTGCTGCGAAATGAAACATAAACGGTTTTGACATAGAAACCAGGGATTTTATTTTGATACTTCGTTAGTTTAAAGAGACATGGTAAATAAAGAGAACGAATATGACGTAATAGTCATAGGAGGAGGAGCAACAGGAGCCGGCACGGCGCGCGACTGCGCGTTGCGTGGCTTGCGCGTTTTGCTGCTGGAGCGTTTCGATTTCGCTTCGGGAGCCACAGGCCGCAACCACGGACTGCTTCACAGCGGCGCCCGCTATGCGGTGACCGACAAGGAGTCGGCTTCGGAGTGCATCAAGGAAAACATGATTCTGCGCAAGGTGGCAAGCCACTGCGTGGAGGAGAACGACGGCTTGTTCATCACCCTGCCGGAAGACGACCTGGCATATCAAGCAACGTTTGTTAAGTCGTGTCAAGAGGCTGGCATCAACGCCGAAATCATCGATCCGGAGTTGGCTAAGCGCATGGAGCCGTCGGTCAATCCTACGATTGTCGGAGCGGTGAAAGTGCCTGATGGCTCTGTCGATCCGTTCCGCCTCACTCTCGCCAACATTATCGACGCAAAAGCCCATGGGGCGAAAATCCTTGTGTATCACGAGGTGCTTTCGCTTGTCAAGGAGCAGAACCGCGTGATTGGCGTTGAGGTTTTCGACCATAAGACTAAGGAGAAAAGCAAATATTTCGCACCGTTGACCATCAACGCCGGTGGTATCTGGGGCCACAACATCGCCGCTATGGCAGGCTGCCGTGTAGGTATGTTCCCAGCCAAAGGCTCGTTGCTGATTTTCGGACACCGTGTTAACAATATAGTGCTCAATCGTTGCCGCAAGCCGGCCAACGCCGATATCCTCGTGCCGGGCGACACAATCTGCCTTATCGGTACGACATCAAGCCGTGTGGGATTCGACGAGGTCGACGACATGCGCGTCACTCCCGATGAGGTCGACTTGCTGCTCACCGAGGGCGAGAAACTCGCGCCGGCGTTGGCGTCGACACGCATCCTCCGCGCTTATGCGGGTGTGCGTCCGTTGGTTGCCAGCGACGACGATCCTTCGGGACGAAACATCAGCCGCGGCATCGTGCTTCTCGACCATGAGACACGCGACGGTGTGCCTGGTTTCGCCACAATCACCGGTGGAAAGCTGATGACCTACCGCTTGATGGCGGAATGGGCTGCCGACCTGGCCTGCAAGAAACTCGGCGTGGACAAGAAGTGTGTCACAGCCGAAACTCCGCTTCCGGGTTCGCGCGCTCCGAAAAACGTGCCGTCGGGCAAGTCGTTCGACATGAGCGTAGGTCAAAAATCCGCATATCATCGTCATGGCGAGCTCGCCGACAAAATCGCTGCAAGCACAGAGTACGACAACAGTCTTGTGTGTGAATGCGAGGATGTTTCGGTGGGAGAGGTCAACTACGCGTTGAACGAGCTTCATGTGACAAATATGATCGACCTGCGCCGCCGCACCCGTGTGGGTATGGGAACGTGCCAGGGTGAGCTTTGTGCCTGCCGTGCAGCTGGACTTCTCGGCGAGGCGCACAACTGCGCCAAAAAAGCTAAGGGCGACCTTGCTTCGTTCCTCAATGAGCGTTGGAAAGGTGTGTATCCGGTGGCTTGGGGCGATGCTTTGAGAGAAAATGAGTTCACACAGTGGCTTTACGGCGGTGTGTGCGACATGAAACTTAACAACGAGGAGGTAGAAAAATGAAATTCGATACAGTAATCATCGGCGGCGGCCTCAGCGGACTCGCCTGTGGCATCCGCTTGCAGAAGAAGGGCGTCAAGTGCGCCATTATCTCTGCCGGACAGAGCGCATTGCATTTCTCTTCCGGCTCGTTCGAGCTGCTCAACCGTCTGCCTGACGGTACAGCTGTGGAAAATCCTGTGGAGGCAGTTGCGAAACTCGAAGCCTCTCATCCATATAAGAAAATCGGAGATTTCGCCAAATATGCATCCGAGGCAAAACAACTGCTTGCCGACAGCGGTGTGGAAGTGGAAGGCGAGGCAACGGAAAATGCGTTGCATCTCACTCCGATGGGCACATTGAAACCGGCTTGGCTGACATTGTCGGAGTTCAACCGTTTCAAGGGTGCTGAAGAATTCAAGGGCAAGAAGGTGCGTGTTGCCAACATCGCAGGTTTCTTGGATTTCAACATGAAATTCGTGACCGACGCGTTGGAGGACATGGGTGCCGAGTGCTGTCAGGAGCTCATTCATATCGAAGAGGTCGACCGTCTGCGCAAAAGCCCAACAGAAATGCGCGCCACTAACATTGCGCGTGTTCTTGACAAAGAGAACATACATAATCAGTTATTGACCATACTTAAAAATTACTCTATTGGGGTTGATGCGGTGGTATTGCCGGCCGCAGTGGGACTCGCTTCTCAGAAACTTGTGAAAGCGTTACGAAAAGCAGTGCCGTCTGTAATCTTAGTGCCGACAATGCCACCTTCGGTGTCAGGGATTCGCACACAGCAGCAGCTTCGCCGCGAGTTTGAGCGTCTTGGAGGCGTGTTCATGCTTGGCGACAGTGTAGTACGCGCCGACGTCGAAGGAGGAAAGGTCAAGGCTGTATACACAATAAATCATGCAGATAACGGCATAAAAGCCGACAATTATATCCTGACCACAGGCAGTTTCTTCAGCAACGGCTTGGTGGCTCATTCAAACGAAATTGTGGAGCCGGTGTTCGGACTCGATGTTGATTTTGCGGCAGACCGTGCCGAATGGTGCGACCCACAGTTCTTCAACAAGCAGGGTTATCAGACATTCGGAGTTGCCACCGATGCCAATTTCAATGTGAAGAAAGAAGGCAAAGTGCTTGAGAATCTCTATGCCGCAGGTTCGGTGCTCAGCGGATTCAATGCTCTCTATGAGGGTTGCGGTGCCGGAGTGGCGCTTTTGACCGCATTGTATGTCGCAGACAATTTGAAATAAACGAAAGGAAACAATGGAAAACTTACAAGATAAAAACATTTCCGCCAACAATTTCGAGCAGTGCATAAAGTGCACAGTCTGCACGGTATACTGCCCGGTGGTTCCGGTGAATCCGAACTATCCAGGTCCGAAGCAGGCAGGACCCGACGGCGAGCGTCTCCGCTTGAAAAGAGGCGAATTTTTTGACGAGGCGTTGAAGTATTGCCTTAACTGCAAGCGTTGCGAGGTGGCTTGTCCGTCGAATGTGAAAATCGGCGACATCATTCAGTCGGCGCGCATAAAATACAGCAAACACCGTCCGTCACTCCGCGACAAGTTGCTTGCCAACACTGATTTTATGGGCACATTCGCCACGATGGTCGCTCCGGTGACCAATTTCGCGCTTGGCTTGAAGCCAGTGAAGATGGTGATGGACAGCGTGCTTAAGATCGACGGTCACCGCACGTTCCCGAAATATTCCGGACAGAAATTCGAAACGTGGTTCCAGCGCAACGCCGAAGCGCGTCAGGATGCGTTTAAGAAGCATATCAGCTTCTTCCATGGTTGCTATGTCAACTACAACTATCCGCAACTCGGCAAGGATTTCGTGGCTGTAGCCAACGCTCTCGGCTATGGTGTGCATCTCCTTGATGAGGAGAAGTGCTGTGGTGTGGCTCTGATTTCCAACGGATTGATAAATCAGGCGAAGAAGCAGGCCGCGCTCAACGTGTCGTCGATACGCAAGTCGGTCAACGAGGACAATCGCCCGGTTGTGGGAGTTTCGTCGACATGCGTGTTCACTATGCGCGATGAATATCCTCACTTGCTCGGTGTCGACAATTCCGACGTGCGCGACCAGATCAATCTTGCAACCCGCTTTGTGCATATGTTGATTGAAAACGGTGCGAAACTTAAGTTCCGCGATGATTTCCATATGAAAGCCGCTTACCATACGCCGTGCCACATGGAGAAACTCGGATGGTCGTATTATTCAATCGACCTGCTCCGCAAGATTCCGGGCATGGAACTGACGGTTCTTCCGTCGCAATGCTGCGGTATTGCCGGAACGTATGGTTTCAAGAAGGAAAACTATGAAACCTCACAAGGTATCGGTTCTTCGCTTTTCGCAGAGATTGAAAAGGCGAAAGTGGATGTTGTGGCAACTGATTGTGAAACCTGCAAGTGGCAGATCGAGATGTCGACACCTACGAAGGTGGAGCATCCGATATCCATACTTGCGCGCGCTCTCGACCTTGAGGCAACGGAAAAATTGAACAAGTAAGAAGGAGTGGTTGAGGGAGATGCGTGCAATCTGGCGTTTTCCTCGAAACTCTTGAGCATAAATTTTTTATGGTTTGTTTAGGATTGTAATTGGTTGATTTTAAACCTTTTCTTCGTGACATAGTAATTTTTTTGGAAAAATTCTCGTAAATTTCGTGGTGAAATCCAAAAAATATTACTATGTTTGCGAACGAAAACAAAAGTTTTCCTAACGAAACCGAAAAAATAGAGAATAAGAAATTAACTTATAATAAAAACTACACAAAAATCTATTTAATCATGTCAGGTTTTTTAACACCCCCTCCCTTTAAGCCAGAAATGGCAAAGGAGAAGATAGACTCGACTTACAAGAACTATCGTTGGCAGGTATTCTTAGGTATCTTTATCGGCTATGCCGGTTTCTACATTGTCCGTAAGAACTTCTCAATGGCTATCCCGGCGTTGGCGCCGTTTGGCTTTGAAAAAGGCGAGCTTGGTATCGTTCTTTCGATGAACGCCATTGCATACGGATTCTCAAAATTCTTGATGGCATCAATCAGCGACCGCAGCGACGCCCGCAAGTTCCTCCCGTTGGGACTTGTCTGCGCAGCGTTGTCAATGTTGTTCATGATTGTACCTATTCAATGGATCGGCGCAGAAAACAAAGGCCTGGCGATTACATTGATGGCAGTGCTCAACTTCCTCGTAGGTTGGTTTAACGGTATGGGTTGGCCTCCGTGCGGACGCGTGATGACCCACTGGTTCTCGATCAAGGAACGCGGCACATGGATGTCGTTCTGGAACTGCGCCCACAATGTGGGTGGCGCTTTGGTAGGCCCGATGGCTGTTTACGGCGCAATGTGGTTCGGTTCATGGTTCTATGGCGCACAGGAACAGTACTACTTCCTTATCGGTACTTACGCATTCCCTGCAGCAACAGCTATTCTTATCGCCATTCTCGCATACTTGATGATTCGCGACACCCCACAATCGTGCGGTCTTCCTTCAATTGAGAAGTGGAGCGGTTGCGCCGGCAAGAACTACGATGCCAAGAAGTCGGAAGAAGTGCTTTCAACTGCACAGATTTTCCGCACAGTGCTCAGCAACAAGCTGCTTTGGTACATCGCAATCGCAAATGCATTTGTATACATGGTTCGTTACGGATGTCTTGACTGGGCTCCTACAATCCTTACAGAAAGAGGTATCAACCTTAAAGATGCAGGTTGGGCATATTTCGCATACGAGATGGCAGCCATCCCAGGCACAATCATCTGCGGCTGGTTGAGCGACAAGGTGTTCCACGGACGCCGCGCGTTGCCGACAATCATCTTCATGGCGTTGATTATCGTTGCAATCATTGTCTATATGGAAAACCTCGACAACTTGAACGTGGTTATCGGCTGCTTGATCGCTATCGGCTTCTTGATCTACGGTCCTGTGATGTTGATCGGTGTTCAGGCACTCGACTTGGCTCCGAAGAATGTTGCTGGTACAGCTGCCGGCTTGACAGGCTTCATGGGTTACGTGCTCGGTACAGCAGTTTTGGCAAACATCGTTATCGGTTATGTCGCTGAAGGCGCAGGTTGGGAATGGACATTCATCCTCCTTATCGGAGCATGCGTACTCTCAATCGTATTCATGGCATTCACCTACAAGCAGGAACAATATCTTGTAGAGCAGAAAAACGCTAATAAATAACAGTTAGGAAAATAAGTGCCGTCCGGCAAAGAAAACTGGGCGGCACTTTTAAATCCCAATAAAAAATATCACTTTGCATCGCGGTTATTGAAACGGGTGCGGAGCAAACAAAGAAAATTATTGAAATTCTTTCATCTATAATTATTTAATTACTTATGAACAAACAGATTGTAAAGCTTGGTATGTTGGGCCTCGTTGCCGCAACTGCCATTACATCTTGCTCTGATGAACAGCAATTCGTTGACTTCAATCAGCAGGCAAAGAAATTTGAGGTTCAAGTTTTGAACGACGACCTCGCAAAAGTACGTGACTATGTACCTTTGTACGCAGTTATCGCACACCGCGGTAGTACATACTGGACACCAGAAGAAACAGAGGCTTCTTGGCGTTGGGCACGCGATATGGGTGCCGACTACTTGGAGTCAGACCTTCAGGCAACAAAAGACGGTGTCGTATTGTCACTCCACGATGACAACTTGAAACGCACAACCAACATCCAGACCGTATTCAGCGACCAGGTGCCTAACATCCGTAAGGCTTTCTACCGTTCGCTTACTTACGAAGACGGTACACCATGTAACTTCTCTGAAGAAGATATCAACGCTCAGTACAACAACGACCTTGGCAACTACTACAGCTACTATCCACGTAACTACTACTATGCAGAGCTTTTGATGCTCGACGCAGGCGCTTGGTTCAACGAGGACAGCCAGGAGCAGGCTCGTGCAGCATACGCATCAACCAACAAGCCTTTGTCTGAGACATTGGCAGCGTGGGCAACCAACCCTAACGCACAGGTGGTTTACAGCAACGGTCTTTACATCAGCGCACTCGCTGACCAGATTGCATACGCAGAAGGCAAGATGCTGAACCGCGACGCAGAAGGTCGTCGTATCCTTCCTTATCATGTAAAGAACTCACTTAAGGGCAAAACTCTCCTTGAAATCTGTGCAACAGCACCATCAACAACAGTAGAGGGCAAGACTTACACAGCACAGGCCCGCTATATGGACTTCTTGGTTTATGACTTCTCGAACGCATACAAGGACGATCCACAAGACAGCGGCAACCGTCCAGGTATCTACATCGAGTTTAAGGAAAGCTGGGCACAGCCAAGCGACATGGAAGCTCGCGTATACCAAGAACTTGACAAGTGGGGATGGAACATCATCACAAAACCAGCCGACGGCCAGCCATTCTACAAGAGCGGTAAGGTCAACGTAGGTAACACCAACGGTAAGGTTATCCTCCAAACATTCTCGTTCGACGCAGCTAACCGTACATACAGCGTATACAAGGGACGTATCCCAATGTGCTACCTCCTTTGGACAGGAACACCTGCTTATGCAACAGATATCGCATACGACACCCCAACCGGTTTGGCAGACTTCATCAAGTACATGCAGGATCACGGCTGCCACATCATCGGCCCGGCTATCTCAGGTGCACCTAACAACTATCCTGAAATGAACAACCCATGGCAGGCTTACATGGTTCGCCGTGCAGGTATGATCAACCACCCATACTCTTTCGACTCACAGGCTCAGCTCACTAAGCACATGGGCTACTGGAACTATGGCTATGAGACACCGTTCGACGAAATGAAGGTTACAGTTCCTAAGACAAGCGTAAGCACATTCCCAGGCGATAGCCAGACATGGCCTATCTACATGGACGGATGCTTCACCAACCACACAGAGATGAACCTCCAGTACATGCTTGACAACGGTATGCGCGGCAACGCAAACTTGCCTAACCCATTCCACGCTGGTCAGAAGTTTGACAACAGCCAGGCTCCTCTTACAGTGCCTGATGCAAACGAACTCCTCAACAAGCTTGGCTACTAATCAACAATAAAGCTTAGGAAAGAGAATTGATTCTTAAAAAATTAAATTGAAATTAAAATGAGAAATAAAAAATATATTTTCATGTCGGCTTTGGCTGTTATGGCTCTTTCTGCTACAGCGCAGGACTTTGACAACACCCCGACTTTGAATATCAACAATAAGGAGAAGCAGGTTAAGTTTACTGTCGGCGCACGTTTCATGGCAGACGCTGCTTACTACAACACAGAGGCTACTCCGTTGAAGAGTGGTGCAACAATCAGCGATGCACGTATCCGCACAAGCATGAGCTACGGTGAAAACTGGTATTTCTATGCTGACTTCGGCTTCGGCGGTGGCAAGTTCTCTCAGAAAAACATCTTTTTGCAGTATGCAAACAAGGCTGACAAGGGAACACACGCTGTGAAAGTTGGTTACTACAATGACCCAGCTGGAACAATGGCTGCTCAGACTTCACTCGGTTCTTACCACTTCATCTCTCGTCCAGGTATGGCGTCTTCAATTGGTGAAGGTCGTGAACTCGGTATCACTTACAAGTTCTCAAACGATCATTTCTTCGCTTATCAAGGCTTGTTCACTGAGAGCGCTTACAACCGTTTGGACGCAGGCTACAATGGCTTGACATTGAGCGGACGTTGGTTGTATCGCAACGCCAGCGACGTCAACAACGCATTCCACGTAGGTGTCAGCGCACGTTACGCTAAGCTTGGCGGTGGCGAGGAAGTTACAACAAAGGGTTCTACAGTTTTGAAGAAGAGCCTTTCTTTGGGTCAGTCGCTCGAAACTTATGTAGACCAGAACAACATCTTCTGTAGCGCAACATTGCCATGGGCAAACGAAGTAATCGACTTCGGTGCGGAGGCATTGTTCGTACAGCCGGATTTCTTCGTACGTGCTGAGTACAAACATAAAATCGTTACTAAGCACCGCGATTCTTACTCAATCTTCATCGCCAGCCAGGACAACATTGACGGATGGGGTGACCCAGCACTTTGGGAGCAGGCAAACAAGATTAAGACCAACCACTTCAACGGTGCTTACGTTGAGTTGGGTTACAAGTTCTTCGGCAACGCTTACTCTTACGACAAGTTCAACGGTGTGATGAACGGTCTCAGCGGCAAGTCGCTCGAAATCGTAGGTCGTTTCAACTACACAGGTCTTAACGACTTGACAGAAGGTGAGTACTACTCAGCTGGTCGTGACCAATACTATGCAGCAGGTTTCCTTCAGGATTTCCCAGGTATCGGCGCAACTTCAGTTGGTGGTGGCGACATCTACTCAACAACAATCGGTTTGAACTACGCTTTCAACAAGTATGCTCAAGTAATGCTTGACTACACTTGGCACCGCGTAAACATCGACCGCTTGCCTCATGACAAGAACGTACACGCAGTTCAGGCTCGCGTACAGTTCACATTCTAAGAATAGGGCTTATATAAATAATATCATTCGGGAGGAAAGTAGCGATACCCCCTCCTTGACACAAACAAATCCCGGCGCTATGCGCCGGGATTTTCTCGTTTTTCATCGGCAGACGTCGCATTGACAATAAAAACAAAAATCACGGAGCCTTACATTTTGTAGTGCTCTTGATTTGCACTATCTTTGGATAAGATAGGCTTCATCTCGGAATAAGGTTTAAGTAAACTTGGCTTTATTCACTCGATTTGCACTATCTTTGGATAAGATAGGCTTCATCTCGGAATAAGGTTTAAGTAAACCTGGCTTTATTCACTCGATTTGCACTATCTTTTGATAAAATAGGCTTCATCTCGGAATAAAGTTCAAGTAAACTTGGCTTTATTCACTCGATTTGCACTATCTTTGCATTTTGCAAATAAATAAAGAAAAATTGGAGGACTATCTACAGAGTTTGAACGAACAGCAACTTGCTGCGGTGCGCTACGACGGCGGGCCCTCGCTGGTTATTGCCGGCGCAGGTTCGGGCAAGACGCGTGTGCTCACCAACAAGATAGCCTATCTGATAGCCAACGGCTACGATCCGCGCCGCATACTCGCACTGACGTTTACCAACAAAGCTGCACGCGAGATGCGCGAGCGCATAGCACAGCTTGTCGGCGAGGAATTGTCGGCGAGGCTGTGGATGGGCACGTTTCACTCAATGTTTTTGAAGATTCTTCATTTCAATTCCGACAGAATAGGCTTCAACTCCAATTTTACAATCTATGACACGTCCGACACCAAGTCGGCTATAAAGCAGATTCTGAAGGATTTGGAGCTCGACGTGAAGGATTATCCGGTCAATTCGGTTATGTCGGTGATTTCGAGTGCCAAAAACTCGTTGATTTCGCCCGACGACTATCTTGCGGATTCCGACATACAGCGCCGCGACTACTACGCCAAGCGGCCGCGTCTGGGGGAAATCTACAAGGGTTATTGGGTGCGTTGCCGCAACAGCAATGCTATGGATTTTGACGATATTCTGTTTTACACGAATATCCTTTTCCGCGACAATCCCGACGTGCTTGAGAAATATCAGAATTTTTTCCAGTATATTCTTGTCGACGAGTATCAGGACACCAATTTCTCGCAGCATCTTGTGGTGCAGCAGCTGAGCCGTGTGCACAACAAGGTGTGTGTCGTTGGCGACGATGCGCAGAGCATCTACTCGTTTCGAGGCGCCGACATTCAGAACATCCTGAGACTCAAGACGTATTATCCCGGTTTGGAAACGTTCAAACTGGAGCAGAACTATCGTTCGACGCAAACGATACTTAATGTGGCAAACAGCCTGATAGAGAAAAACCGCAACCAGATACCGAAACGGATATTCTCGATGAATGCCGTTGGCGAGCGGATTCCCGTGGTCAAGGCGATGACCGACTATGAGGAGAGCTTCATCGTGGCAAACAAGATTGTCGAGATGAAGATGCTCGAATCGGGCAGCTACAATGATTTTGCCATACTCTACCGCACCAACGCCCAGTCGCGATTGCTGGAGGAGTGTCTCAGAAAGCGCAATGTGCCTTACCGCATCTATGGCGGACTGTCGTTTTATCAGCGCAAGGAGATAAAAGACGCTCTGTGCTATTTCCGTATGTCGGTCAACCCTAACGACGACGAGGCTTTGCGGCGCATAATCAACTATCCGGCGCGCGGCATCGGAGAGAAAACGGTGCAGAAAGTGCGTGCGGCAGCAATGGAGTGGAGTGTCAGCATGTGGGACGTGATTTGCGAGCCTCAGCGTTTCGGTTTGGAGGTCAACTCCGGCACGGCGCGCAAACTCAATGAGTTTCGCGAGATGATACAGGCATACATCGACCTTGACACAGACGGCAAGGATGCGTTTCAGGTTGCGACGATGATTTATGCCACATCTAAGATTCTGTCATCGCTCTATAGCGACAACACCCCCGAGAACATAAGTCGCCAGGAGAACCTCAGCGAGCTTCTCAACGCCGTGCAGCAGTTTGTCGACGAAGCTAAGGAGGAAGGCGAAAGCGGTGTGTCGATGACAGATTTTCTCTCGGTGGTGCAGTTGGCGACGGATCAGGACAGCGGCGATGACGACGACGACTCTCCGCGAGTCACGTTGTACAGAATATCAATGTGTTTCGGGTTCTGCAAAGCCTGAATCTGATTGATGATTTCATGCTTTTCGTCAACAAAGCGGTCAATCTCCGCATTGATTTCCTGTTCAAGTTCGATCATACGCAAAACAGGCTTCCCAAATGGGGCATCCCCGGAAGGGCTGGACTGCACACGCTCTTTTGAATAATCAATGCCGCCGACACTCTGCGACATCAGGCGTAAATCACCTAATTCTTTAATTTTCTGATTTATCATCGTATCTAATCGCTGCAACTGCTGCAAATATTCTTTCGCTTTCATGGAAGCACCGCCTTTCTAACTTGAATGTGAAAGTGGAATGAAGAAAAAGTCTGTATTCATACGGGTTTACAAATAATCACCGTGTAATTCATTCAACTTCAACTTATTGTTTCTTATTACTCTATTTTTAGAAAAATACTGTAAATTGATATTGATTTTTTCTATCTTATAAAGAACTCAAAAACAAGTTGAAGAAGTTGAATGAATTGAATGAAAAG
>OGYL01000386.1_pt1 | contig 34341 bp, 28 predicted proteins | sample 1576541 | NCBI WGS metagenome assembly OGYL01 (sample SAMEA3541551, study PRJEB24748) | human gut metagenome | biome: human gut; feature: human-associated habitat; material: faeces | place: China | collected 2012 | reverse complement strand
GCTGCGATGCCCTTACTGCGTTCATCATAACGGACAAGTGCCACACAGGAAACTGCCACATTGCAGCACATAAACACGATCAGTACCCATGTCAGAAGCCTGCCTGCTTTCATCGGGATCTTCTCGATCCACCTGGCGGCAAAGGGATAAATCTTCTTAAACCATACAACCGCAGCGATACCCCAGAAAAAGCAATACAGCAGGTTGATTCGTCCTCCCAGGTTAAACGGAAGCTTACTGTAATCCCAGAACACCTTGCCAAATACAATCTCCGTAAATACACTGCACAGATATTCATAGCCACCGCCAAGCAGGGTTCCTACTCCAAACAAAAATCCATCACTGCGATCCTTATATCGATAAAGAATTGCTGTTCCAAGTGCAATGGCAAGTCCCCAGACAATGCTGAACGGTCCCCAGACCACACTGCTCCGGCTCATCCAGACTCCGGCCGTGATCCGGCAGAAGATCGTTTCTGTAATATCTCCCAGGAAAGCACCCACGAAGAACAGCATTGTCGTCCGCGCCGAGCAGAGTGGTATGATCGGTAACTATAAGCTCGCGCCCGATATATTCATCGCCGACCATCGGGGCGTTCGTGCCGTCAAATTTGATTATCTGCGGCTTGACGTTCGCGCCGCTGACATCGGGCGAAGTATCCATATGCGAGACAAGCCCTATCTTCGGGCAATTTTCGCAGCCATCGGACGCAGGGATATGCCCATAGACATAGCCCATTTCGTCGCGCATGGCGTCGGTGACTCCCGCGCCGCGAAGCTCCTCGACGAGATAATCGGCAAGGACGAGCTGTGTCGCAGTCGAGGGCACGGTATCACTCGACTCGTCGGAAGTGGTTTCAAAGGTAACATATTTCAGAAATCTTTCGGTAACGGTCATTTTTATCATCTCCGTTTTTTTGTCGGTTCAATGATAACACAATCGGCGAAATTTGGCAACAGAGCGGTGAAATTTGGAGGAATATCGATGTGTTTTGGGGCGTGAAATTTCAATCGTAAAGCCGATGTGATTTTGTATCGGCTGCGCCGACAGCGGACAGCCGCAAGGGCTGTCCCTACGGTATTAAAATTAAATATTCGTGAAGGTTATGTGCCACCTATGCGGCATCGATGCGTCGAGGTCGCCGCACCCTACAAGCTGCATGTATTTTGCCGTCGAACGATATCCGCCCTACTGCATCGCATTCACATAGTCACTCCAAATACAGAAAAACTGATACCTAAAAACAGGCAAAGCGAAAACTGCCCGTGCCACTTGCGTGACACGGGCAGCGTTCAATTATGCTTTGAGCTTTTGGATTATGACTTAACCCTCAACATAAGCATACTGGAAGTACCAGTAGCCATAGGGGCTGTGCCATGTACCCTTGAGGGTCGAGCTCTGCAGCCAGAAGTCGTTGTAGTATGCAACGGGGATGCAAGCATAATCCTCGGACATGATCTTCTCAGCCTCGTGGAGAGCATCAAAGTGAGCCTTGGGATCGGCAACCTTGGACTTATCAATAGCGGCGTCGAAAGCCTTGCTGTTGTATTTACCATCGTTGTTGCCGTTGGACGAATAGAACAGCTCGATCATATTGGAAGCGTCGTTGTAGTCCATGACCCAACCGTTACGAGCCATCTCATAGTTACCGTCGCGGCGCTGAGGAGTGAAGGACGACCAGTCAACAACATCGATCTTCATGTTGATGCCAAGCTCCTTCTTGTATACCTGCTGGAGATACTCTGCAAGAGCCTTGTGGTAACCGGCATCATTGGTCGAATAAGTGATGGTCGGGAAGCCCTTACCGTCGGGATAGCCTGCCTCTGCGAGAGCCTTCTTAGCCTCGGCGAGGTTAGCCTGATAGTCCTTGCTGACATAGGTGCTGCCGCCGTTTGCTGCGATAGCGTTGTCAAGGAACATGCCGTCGCCACTGTCAACGATGCTGGGTCCGACATAGTTGTAAGCCGGGCTGTAGGTACCCTGCATGATGGTGTTTGCAACATACTCACGGTCAATAGCAAGGCTGAGAGCCTTACGGACATTGACATTGTTGAAGGGAGCCTTATTAAGATTCATGCTGAGGTAATAAGTGCCGAGGATCGGATCGACATAGAAGTCGCCGCCGTCGGCTGCCTTCTTGAGGCTCGGGATTTCCTCGGTGGGAACATCCTTTATCATGAGAGCCTCACCGCTGGTATAAGCGGCATAAGAAGCGGCAGAATCCTCGAGAAGGAGGAAAGTAAGCTGCTCGGTAACGATCTTGCTGTTGTCCCAGCCACCCTTATAGTTGGGGTTCTTCTTGCATATGATCTTCTCGCTGGGAGTCCACTCGGAGATCATGTAGGGACCGTTGCAGACATAGGTCTCGGGCTTGGTTGCCCAAGCGTCGCCGTTCTTCTCAACGGTAGCCTTCTGAACGGGGCTCATGGTACCGAAAGCAACGATCTTATCGAAATAAGAGCAGGGATAAGCAAGCTTGATGGTAAGGGTCTTGCCATCCTCGCTCGCCTTGACATTGAGCTTGTCAATGTCGGGCTTTGTGGTCTTCTTGCCGTTCTTATCGGGATTGCCGATAGCATCCTGATAGCCTTCGATCATGCCGACAACAGTCTCGCCGTAGGGTGCGCCGACATCGGGATTGGCAATTCTCTTCATGGTGTACTCAAAGTCCTTGGCGTTGAGCTCGGTGCCGTCGGACCACTTCAGGCCGTCACGTATGGTGAAGGTCCAAGTAAGACCGTCAGGGCTGACGGTGTAGGACTCAGCCTGTCCGGGCTGAACCTTGTTGTCCTGGTCGATGATAAGCAGTGTCTCAAACAGAGTGATGAGCATGTTGCCGCCATCGACTGCACTGTTGAGTGCCGGATCGAGAGTTTCCGGGTTGGGACCGATCTGAACAGTGATGTTGTCGGTCTTCTTCTCTTCCTTCTTGCAGGAGCCCAGAACTGCAACAGCAGAAAGTGCGAGCACCAGAACAAGGAACAGAGATACGATTCTCTTGATCTTCATTGATACATCTCCTCTACAAATTTTTGCGGCTTTGCCGCTTTATATCCATTGCGCTCTTCGGCGCAACAAACACCGTTATTTTCAGTCCGCGACCTTGTCAAGATGATGGCACGCGGCGAAATGACCGGGGCTGACCTCTTTGAGCTGCGGGCACTCGTTGGCGCACTGCTCGTCCGCATAGGGGCAGCGGGTGCGGAAGCGGCAGCCGCTCGGAGGATTCAGCGGACTCGGGACATCGCCCTCGAGCGGAATACGCTTTGCGGCGCGCGCCGTCTTGGGATCCGCCTCGGGGATAGCCGAGATAAGGCTTCTGGTATAGGGATGGACGCTGTGCGAAATCAGCTCGAAGCTGTCCGCAAGCTCCACGAGTTTGCCGAGATACATGACGCCGATGCGGTTCGAGATATGGCGAACGACGCTCAGGTCATGGGCGATAAACAGATAGGTCAGTCCGAGCTCTTTCTGAAGATCCTCGAACATATTGACGACCTGCGCCTGAATGGAGACATCGAGCGCGGAGACCGGCTCATCGCAGACGATGAACTCGGGATCGACCGCAAGCGCTCTCGCGATACCGACTCGCTGACGCTGACCGCCGGAGAACTCATGCGGATAGCGGTTTGCGTGCTCGCTGTTGAGTCCGACGCGCTCAAGAAGGGAGATTATCTTCTCTCTTCTCTCCGCCTTGTTGGCGGCGAGATGGTGGATATCGATTGGCTCACCTACGATATCGCCTATCGTCATGCGCGGATCAAGGCTCGCATAGGGGTCCTGGAAAACCATCTGCATCTTGCGTCTGAAGGGCAGCATATTGACAGCGACCTTGTTCTCCTTGTCGAAAATCACTTTTCCGTCATAGATTATCTTGCCGTCCGTGGGCTCATAGAGTCTGAGCAGAGTACGACCGACGGTAGTTTTGCCGCAGCCGGACTCGCCGACGAGACCGAGCGTCTCTCCCTTATTGATAAAGAACGAGACATCATCGACTGCCTGGACGAATTTTTTGTGCTTTCCTCTGCCGCCTGCCGGGAAATACTGCTGCAGGTGCTGCACTTCAACGAGCTTTTCATTCTCACTCACAGCTTGTCTCCCCCTTTTCAAATTCTTCTTTCTGAAGCAGCCAGCAGTGGCTGTAGTGCGTATCGCTAAGCTCCGTCTTGGGCGGCATCTCGCGCAGGCATATCTTCATGCAGTTTGCGCAGCGCGGCGCGAACGGGCAGCCTGCGGGAGGATTCAGCAGGTCGACCGGCTGACCCTCGATAGGCACAAGGCGCTCTATCTCCTGAGCGCTGAGCTTGGGAATAGAATTGATGAGTCCTTTGGTGTATTCATGCTTGGGCTCATAGAATATCTCATCCGCCGTGCCGTACTCAACAATGTGACCGGCATACATGACGGCGATTCTCTCGCACATGCTGGCAACGACGCCGAGGTCATGGGTTATCATTATGATGCTCATGCCGAGCTTCTGTCTGAGTTCCTGCATAAGCTCGAGTATCTGAGCCTGAATGGTAACGTCGAGAGCCGTTGTGGGCTCGTCGGCTATGAGCAGTTTGGGCTCGCACGCGAGGGCTATTGCTATCATGACTCGCTGGCGCATACCGCCGGAGAGCTCATGGGGATACTGCTTGAGGCGCTTTGTGGGCTCGTTGATGCCGACAAGCTCGAGCAGTTCCTTCGCGCGGTCATATGCCTCTTTTTTGCTCTTGCCCGTATGCAGGCGGATAACCTCGGTTATCTGGTTGCCGATAGTATAGACAGGGTTGAGGCTCGTCATGGGATCCTGGAAGATTATCGAGACCTCGTTGCCCCTGATTTTGCGCATTTCTTTTTCGCTCATCTTTTCGATCTGATGACCGTTGAAATATATCGTACCGCCGATGAGCTTGCCGGGATAGGCGGTAAGACCCATTATTGAATAAGCCGTGACGGACTTGCCCGAGCCGGACTCGCCGACTATGCCGAGCACCTCGCCCTCGTTCATGGAGAAGGACACGCCGTTAAGCGCCTTGACCTCGCCCGCGGGGGTGAAGAACGAGAGTTTTTCGTCTTTTATTTCCAGAAGTTTTTCGCTCAAAATTCTCGCCCTCCTTGTCAGTTTTTCAGCTTCGGGTCAAACGCATCACGCAGTCCGTCGCCGAAGAGGTTGAATGCGAGAATGATGACGCTGATAAGTATTGCCGGCAAAAACAGCAGATGCGGATAAGTGTTCATGCCCTTGACCGCATCGGTTGCGAGGGAGCCGAGCGACGGCATGGGAGCCGCAACGCCGAGTCCGAGGAAGCTCAGATAGCTCTCGGTGAATATAGCCGAGGGGATCTGAAGAGTTGTGGTAACGATAAGGGTGCCGATGCAGTTTGTGAGCAGGTGCTTTCTGATTATGCGCGAGCTGCTTGCGCCGAGAGCGCGCGCCGCCGTGACATATTCGGACTCCTTGAGCACAAGAATCTGCGAACGCGTGATACGCGCCATGCCGACCCAATAGAGCAGAACGAATACGAGGAATATCGCAATAAGGTTCGGTCCGACCGTGTTCATCCAGCCGAAGCCGGGCTGTTCGGCGAGCGCCGCAAGCCTCGGTTTCAAGGCTATCGAGAGCACTATTATCAAAAGAACATCGGGTATTGTATAGAGAATATCGGTGATTCTCATCATTATTATATCGACCCAGCCGCCGGCAAATCCGGCGACGGCGCCGAAAATCGAGCCGACTATCAAAACGAGCGCCGCGCAGATAAGACCGACGGTAAGGCTGATTCGCGTGCCCATCATAAGGCGGACTGCGAAGTCTCTGCCGAGCTTATCGGTGCCGCAGATATGCGGGAAAATCTTTTCGCCCGCGTCGATTTGCGCCTGCTCTGTCTGGCTGTATTCAAAGGGCTTGAGATTCTCGCTGTACTTAATCTGCTGCTCGTAGCTATACGGCCAAAAAGCAGGCATAACATAAGCGAAAAACATTATTATAAGGATGAAAATGAGGCTGACCATCGCTATCTTGTTCTTGCGCAGACGGCGCATACCGTCCGCCCAGAAGTTGACGCTGTCGCGCATGACGACGAGGCTCTCTTTTTCATCGTTTGTTGCCGGGATAAAATCATCTGCATTCAGGTGCAGACTCGGAAATTTTTTCTTCATCGTTTCTCTCCTGCCGCTCCCTTACTTGAGTTTGATACGGGGATCTATTATCTTATAGAGGATATCAACTATAACATTCGCCGCAATTATAAGAGTGGCAAGAACGATTGTTGTTCCCATTATCAAAGTATAGTCCTGAGTATTTATCGCCGAGACGAAATCGCGGCCGAGGCCGGGAATAGTGAATATCTTCTCCACGACGAACGAACCGGTCATAAGGCTCGCGAGCATGGGACCGACATAGGTGACGACCGGCAGTATGGCGTTACGCAGGGCGTGCTTGAAAAGAACCTTGAAGTTCGACAGGCCCTTTGCCCTCGCGGTGCGTATATAATCCTGACCCATGACATCGAGCAGGCTCGAACGCATAAGGCGGGTTATATAAGCCGTCGGATAAATCGAAAGAGCCGTGACGGGCATTATATAAGATGTCAATGAGTTTAGTCCTATTGTCGGTAATATGTTCAGCTTGCTTCCGAATGTATACAATAGAATAACACTGCTTATGAAGCTCGGTATGGCGATGCCGCAGGTGGCGAGCACGATAATAAGATTATCGGCGAACTTGCCCCTGTTATAAGCCGAGAGACATCCGAGCGGAACTCCCACGAGCAGCGACACGAGAACTGCAACGCCCGCAAGGCGCGCCGAAATCGGGAATTTCGAGAAAATTATGTCGCTGACATTTCGTCCTCGCTGTCTGAGGCTCGGCCCCATGTCTCCCTTGAGGAAATCGGACATATAAGTGATATAGCGCTCCCAGAGCGGCTTGTCCAATCCGTATTTTGCGGCAAGTGCTTCCTGAGCCGCCTTGCTCATAGACTTCTCAGCCGTGAACGGACCGCCCGGTACCAGATTCATCAGAAGAAAAGTCAGTGTTGCAACAATGAATATGCACAGCAGACCCATTGCAACACGCTTGATGATATACTTCGCCAAGTATGCCAACTCCCTGTCGTCAAAGTATCGGGGCGAAAATTGTGCGCCGCCCCGTAGAAAAAGCACCACAAACAACTAAAAGTGTTGAATTACAACTATTTATGACTGCTTAATATAGGACATATTAACATAATACAGCCAAAAATGCAAGCTTATACAGATTGAATTTATTGTCAAATACCCCGGAATGCCGTCAAAATTTTCGGCGGCTTTATATCTCGGTGTCCGAGATATTAGTTTTTTGCGCGCACGCGGCGCAAAGATTCCCGAAAGCGCGCTATTAAGCCGTTTTGCAAAATTTATTCGCTTTACTTCAATAATGTATCAGAGCACCGAATTACAGCTCTGCTGCATTAGTCGGAGATTGATTTTGCCATATAAATTTCAGATGTGATATTTGAGCACAGCAAAGGAGCATGGCAATATATGCATATTACAGCAAACGGAGCGCAGTAAAAAACTGTGCTCCGCGAAAAATATTATTTTGTTACTTTCTCCTTATCTGTATGGAAGAACGCGATATTGACCGTGAACTCCCTGTCAGCCTCGCTGTATGCCCAATCGAACTCGCCGTTATATTTTCCCGCCATCGCCTTGATGCTCTTTGTTCCAAGACCGGGGAAGCCGCCGGAATTCTTTGAAGTCCTGAGCGATTTGCCGACGGACTGCGGCTTGCGGTCGCTGGAATTGACGCAGGAAAGCATATCGAATTCATTGACCCTGTTTATCGAAAGCTCTATCGTTTTCTTTTCGGAAACGCTCGCCGCCTCGACCGCATTGTCGAGGATATTGCTCAGAAGCGTTATCAGATCCGGCGCATCCATAAATGAGAGGTTCGCCGTTCTTATATTGTATTCGAAGCTTATCCCGCTCGAATCGCAGATCGATTTATATTTGTTGAGCAGCAAATCGAGGAACTTGTTCTTTGTGTTGCCAAACATCGAATGGTATTTTATATCGCCGTAGATATTCTCGATATATTCGCTGACTGCGGGATCGTCCGCGAGTGCTTTTATGGCGATAAGATGATTTTTCTCGTCGTGCGTTATAGTCTTGAGCATCTCGTTTTGCTGATCGAGCAGGGCGTAATAAGTCTGGTCGGTGCGCAGTCGCTCCGCCTCGCGCTGGGTTTTATACAGCTCATCGAGCTTCTGGGAGGTTCGCCCGTAAAAGACAAAAGTCAGAAAAGCCGAGGCTATTATCGCGATTGACGCGGCGGAAATTATAACGCTGATGTTCTTCGGCAATTCGTAGCGCACGGAGATCATCCAGAAAGTATAGAGAATAACTATAGACGCTATAGGATAAATCAACAGGAACGCGGGGATGCGCACGCCCTTCTGACCGCGCAGATACAGTCCCGCATAAACAGCCGCTTTCGTTAAAACGAAGAGTACGGACTTGCTCAAAAGCACCATGAGCAGATAGATATAGACGCTCGACTGATACGCCTTTATATCACCGCCGCCGATTATCGCGAGCAGGCTTATGACTATAAACTCCGACGCAGTGTTCGACACCGCTATGAACAGCGCGCCGAGCGTTGCGCCTTTGATATTGCATTCAAAGAAGAGCTTTGCAAACACGGAATCGATAACAAAGCAGAGCAGAATATTGGCGACCGTCGAATTGACAAACAGGAACGCCGCATACGCCACGGCATAGAAGCCAAAGCCGACCGCCGTTGCGACAATTTTCTTGCCCTTGGTCGAAAACAGATCGTTAAAGAACTGAAAAACAATAAACAGTTCCATAGCGTGTGAAAGTGCAGAAACCAGATTCATTTAGATCATCGTCCCCCGAAATAGTTGAGAAAAAAGTGGCGGAACTCCGCCTGCTTCCTGTAGGCTATGGGTATTTCGTACTCGCCGCAGAGCACAATGGTCGCGCGGCTGTAATCCGTTGCATAATGGACATTGACTATATAGCTCTTATGCACGCGGAAGAATGACGGCGCAGCGAGCTTTGAATCCCAGAAGTCAATGCCGTTTTCCGAATTGTACTCCCCCTGGGTCGTCACGACCCGCGTGGAGCGTCCGGCTATCTCAACAAAAACAATATCTTTTGAGAAGACACACACGGCTTTTCCGCTCTCTTTCACAAGAAAGCTTATGCGCGCCCTGTCGATGAGCTTCAGCGCTTTTTCGACTCCCGCTCTGAGTCGCCTTGCGTCGAGCGGTTTGGATATATATCTGAAAACGTGCAGATCCATGGCATCGTCGATATAGTCATCATACGATGTGATAAAAAATATAATGATATTGCGGTTTCTCTTCTTCAGTCTTGCGGCAATCTCAAGCCCGTTATACGGGGTCATCCCGATATCGAGAAAAGCCATATCATATGTTTCCGCGCTGTCATGCAGTTGCGCACTGTCAGATATGAGATCGAACCGCGCATCGATATTCTTCTCCGCAAGGGTCGTGCGAACCACCGATTCGATCTTTTTTACATAAGCACTGTCGTCATCACAAATTGCGATCTTCACGAAATGCCACTCCTCGTTGACAATTATACCATATGAGAAAACTCAAGTCAAATAGTTTAAATCGTTAAATCGTTGAGTCATCTTTCTGATGTATGTAACAGTCAACAAGGCGCCAGACCATCCTCTGCTCCTCGACGGAAAGCGACGAGAGCATCTCCCCTATCTGCTCGGGAAGAGAATCGCTTATCACGCCGGAGAAGAAATAGTCCGCGTTGCAGTCGAGAGCCTTGCAGATGAGCATAAAGCTGTTGAGCTTCGGATAGCTCCTACCGTTCTCTATATTGGATATCTGATTATCCGAGACTCCGATAATTTCCGCCAGCTCGGACTGTTTCATTCCGAGCAGCTTTCTGCGCTGCATTATCCGCGCCCCGATAACGGCATTCTTCTTTTCATCATTCATTTTCATCACCCATGGAAAATGTTACCATTTGCCGCTTTTAATTTGAACAAACTGCCATTTACTAACACAATTATATTTGTAATACGCTGTTATTTTATGCCGTTGTTAAATAATATTAAGGATTTGTGCAGTTTTGACGCAAAAATATGCAATATTGTTTGTTATATTGAATTTTATTGTTGACATGTTATCATGTAGTTGTCCCAAAAATACCAAAGAAAGGAAATGCCGGACTTAAATGGAACCGGCAGCAGGTGGACAAAATGAAGAACATAGCAAAGAAAGCGGCAGAGTCTGTTATCACTCTCGCCAAGAAGAACGTCAAGGACGACATCAATTCGACTGGTTCGCCCTGGTCTTATCAGCCCCGTATGCCCAAGAGCGCGGAGATCTATAAGAACAAATGATTTATGATCTGTCAGTTCGCCTGACTTCTCGTCTCGGGAAGCGCGGGTATCTGCCGGACAGCGAGGAAGAGATCGTAGCTTACGGTCTCTTTTCGCTGTTATCGAAGCTGATGTATGCGGTCATCTGCCTGATACTGGGACTGATTTTTTCGGTTCCGCTCGAGAGCATGATTTTCTACGCCGTATTCCTGTTCGTCAAGAAATACGGCGGCGGGTTTCACGCCTCGACCGAGGGCAGATGCATGATACTGTCGACGATAGAAATACTTTTGTCGATATGCTTTGTTTTCTTCGCCCTGCGCGAGTCCGTGATTTTGAGATCCGGTGCGCTCGCATCGGCAGTGTCATACATTATAATATGTATCCTCTCTCCTGCGGCGGCGAAAGAGAAGCCGCTCGATAAAGCGGAGAAGATCCGCTATCGAGAGCGGTCGATAATCCGCGTTACGCTTACATTCGCAGCCATGACGGCGGTGCTCATATTCGGCTATCCGAGGATATGCGCTCCGCTTTGCGCCGCGCTCCTGCTTGAGAGCGTTATGCTGACGGCAGGCAGGATATCGCTGAGAAGATACAGCCGCGAAACGGCAGAAGAGTAAACACAAAAGCCATCTCCGAAAAGGGATGGCTTTTGTGTTTTTAGTATATAAATTGAGCCGCCCCATTAAGGAACGGCTTTTTGTTTATTTTTCTTTTCCAATCGTCACGGTGCTCTGTCCCCTGTGGCGAATGAGCCTTTGGACGGTGAATGTGCCGTCGTTTTTGATATTTATAAGCTGGCCGCCCCTGAAAGGCACGACATAGATATTATGGTCGCACGATAGACCGCAGCTGAGCCTTATCCCGTGATATTCGGCGGAATAGTTGTTCATATGGTCGTGACCCGCGAAGCACGCGGCGGGAGCGTCAGCGGGTAATGATGGAATCCCTTTCAGCGCCAACAGAAATATATTTTATCTGCACGCCGATCCGCGTTTCTATGAAGTCGATATATTTTTTCGCCGCTTCGGGCAGTTCATCGAACGAGCGGCAGTCTGAGATATCCTCTTTCCAGCCGTCAAAATACTCATAGACGGGCTTTGCGTTATTGAGCGCGCTGCCGGTCGGGAAAGTATCGACGCGCTTTCCGTCTATTTCATATGCGACGCAGACGGGGATTTTATCGAAATAAGAGAGAATGTCAAGCTTTGTCAGCGCGATTGCGGTTGCGCCCTGGACACGCGCTCCGTAGCGCGAGGCCACGACATCGAAGCCGCCGACCCTTCTCGGTCTGCCGGTAGCCGCGCCGTATTCGCTGCCCGCCCGGCGAAGGATTTCGCCCTCTTCACCGAACAGTTCGCACACGAACGGACCTTCGCCAACGCAGGTCGAGTAGGCTTTCATAACGCCTATGCTCTCGTCAAGATGTAACTGCGGAATACCCGCGCCGATAGTCGAAAATGCGGCGATGCTGTTTGACGACGAGGTATACGGATAAATGCCGTAATCAATATCCCTGAGTGCGCCGAGCTGAGCTTCAAAGAGTATCTTTTTGCCCTCGTCAGCCGCTTTGCTCAGATATTCCGACGTGTTGCAGATATACGGGAGCAGCGGCTTGCCGTAGGTGCGAAGCCAGGTGAGCATTTTTTCGGCGTCGATAGGCTCGTGGTGATATCCGCCCTCGATGAGCAGGTTTTTCCACTCGACGATATCCCTGAGATGATCGGCGACGCCGTCTATGTCGCGCAGATCGCCCATACGAATGGTCTTTTTCATATATTTGTCCGCATAGACGGGCGCGATTCCGCGGCGGGTCGAGCCGAATTTTTTATCGGAGAGTCTGTCCTCTTCGAGGCAGTCCTGTATCCTGTGATAGGGCATGCAGATAGTTGCGCGGTCGCTGATTTTCAAGTTTTCCGGGGATATCTCTATCCCCTTTTCGCGCAGCCTGCCGATCTCGCCGACGAGGTGCTCGATATCAATAACCATTCCCGTGCCCATGACGTTCACTGTGCCGTCGCGCAGAATGCCGGAGGGAAGCAGATTGAGAATAAACGTGCCCTTTTCGTTGACGACGGTGTGACCCGCATTGTTTCCGCCCTGATAGCGCGAAACTATATCAAAATCCTGCGAAAGATAATCGACGATGCGTCCCTTGCCCTCGTCGCCCCAATTGACACCGACTATCGCTGATAACATAATGATTGCTCCTTCTTTCGTTTGACTTGCCGCCATGCGGCATGATTTCAGTTTTCGCTGTGTTTTGCGCCGTTTTCCGCGCTGAGGATAAGCTCTTCCTCTTCGCGGATGAACATCATGCCGAAGCTTATCAAAAGCAGTCCGCAAGATATCCAAATCGACTTCTCGCCGAGTCTCCCGGTAACAAAGCTGCCGACACCCGCGCCGACGGCAAAGACCAATATGACCGCGAAATATGTAAGCGCCTTTTTGAGTATCGCCTTATCCTTTGTGCGAAAATAGGCGCAGAGAGCCTCAGTGCCGCTTCGCATATTGCCGATGCACATCGTGCTGGCATAGGCATGGCCGCGCACCTTATGGAATGTCTGCACCTGAAGCGCGCAGACGAACGAGACGAGCGCATTCGCGAGAGGATCGAGCTTCTGCGGCATGAATCCGACCGCAAACAGCAGAACTATCTCATCGATAAGAATCAGCTGCCGCCAGTGGATTTTCTCGTAGTTTTTGAACCGCATATGCACCACTTCCGCTATCGCGATGCCGATGATAAACGACACAACGGGGATGAGATATTTGATGACCCTGCTTCTGTCCGCGTCGACAAGGGCAGTGCTCATGAGTACGATATTTCCCGTCTGCGCATTTGCAAAGACCGAGCCGCGGCAGCAATAAGTATAGGCATCCTGAAATCCGCCGGAGAGTATTATGAACACCGCCGCGCGGAATTTGTCAGACATCTGTCCGTGAAATCCGTTTTTGAGCTTCATGCAGACACACGACCCTTGGTTTTATCGGCAGTCAGCCTATCTATGCTGACAAGCTTCGTGCAGAGTGCGAGCACGCGCACCGCGAGAGTTATCTCTTCTACCGTTGCAAACGACGGGGCGAGCCTTATATTTTTATCCTCCGGGTCGAGTCCGTGCGGATAAGTTGCCCCGGCGGGAGTGAACGTAACGCCGCAGTCGCCGCACATCTTCACGACCTTTCCGGCGCAGCCCGGCATGGTGTCAAACGAGAGGAAATATCCGCCCTTGGGCGTTGTCCACTCTGCGATGCCCAAGCCGCCCAGTTCTTCGTCCAGCACTTTATATACCGAATCGAACTTCGGCTTCAAAATGGCGGCGTGCTTTTTCATATGAGCTTTTAGTCCGGCGCTGTTTTTGAAATATCTCGCGTGCATCAGCTGGTTCATCTTATCCGGCCCGATGGTCGCGAATTTCAAAAAGCTCTTTATATCTATCAGATTGGCCGGACTCGCCGCGACCGCCGCAACGCCCGCGCCCGGGAAGGTTATCTTGCTCGTGGAGCAGAACTCATAGACCATATCGGCGCTGCCGGCTTTTTCGCATTCCTCGATTATATCCGGTATCTGCGCATTGTCGCCGTCAAAGGCGTGGACACAGTAGGCATTGTCCCAGAAGATACGGAAATCCTCCGCCGCCGGCTTCAATGCGGCGAAGCGTCTGACCGTCTCGTCACTGAACACGATTCCCGTTGGGTTCTGGTATTTCGGCACGCACCAGATACCTTTCACCTTTTCGTCCTTTATCAATTTTTCGACCTCGTCCATATCGGGACCCGTCTGCAGCATCGGCACGGGGACAAGCTCGAAGCCGAAATGCTCGGTTATTGCAAAATGGCGGTCATATCCGGGGACGGGACAGAGGAACTTGCGCCCTTCAACCTCCTGCCAGGGCTTCGCGCCGCAGATTCCGTCGGTCATGCCGTGGCTGACTATCTGATACATCATAGTAAGGCTGCTGTTCCCACCGACAAGCGTATGCGACGAGTGCGTGCCCATCATATGCGCGAGCAGGCGCTTTGCCTCCGGGATTCCGTCAAGTCCGCCGTAGTTGCGGCAATCCTGCCCGCTCTCGGAGTCGAGAATGCTGCGACTGTCGATAACATCGAGCATACCGAGCGACAAATCCAGTTGCTCCGCCGACGGCTTTCCGCGCGACAGATCGAGCGTCACGCCGTTTTTCAAAAGTTTTTGGAGCTCTTTCGCAGCTTTCTCTTTTTCTGCTGCCAGCTCTTCGCTGCTTGCTTTCAGATAATTCAAAGTAATTCTTCTTTCCGGGCTTTACTTTTTTTGACGAGTGTATTATAATCCAGTTGCAGACATGTGTAAAATCTATAATACATATATCAACGATACCCAAAACATATATCAGCGGAGGCTTATCATGAACATAAACTACGACTACTACCGAATCTTTTACTTCGTCGCAAAATACGGCAACATCTCACAGGCCGCGAAGCTGCTTTTGAACAACCAGCCCAATCTGACAAGGACGATAAAGAACCTCGAAAGCGAGCTCGGCTGCCCCCTGTTTTCGCGCACAAACCGCGGCATGCGCCTGACGCCGGAGGGTCAGAAGCTGTATGAGCACATCAAGGTCGCCATCGAGCACATCGAGGCGGGCGAAGAAGAGATAACCGAGAGCAAGAATTTGCAGACGGGCACAGTTTTCGTCGCGGCGAGCGAGGTCGCCCTGCGCTGCCTGCTTCTGCCAGTGCTCAAAAAATTTCGCATGCTCTATCCCGGGGTTCGCATACGCATCAGCAACCACTCGACCCCGCAGGCAATAGCCGCGCTCAAGGACGGAACGGCGGATATCGCAATCGTCACGACTCCGACCGTCCGCTCCGCCTCGCTGAGCGAAACCCCGCTTCGCTCCGTGCGCGAGGTGGCGATATGCTCGCCGGCATTCAAAGAGCTGCTCGGCAGAAAGATAAGCCTCGCCGATCTCGGTAACTATCCGCTGATATCTCTCGGCACGAGCACAAAATCATTCGAGTTTTATTCGGCGTTCTTCACCGAGCACGGTCTGCCGTACAGCCCTGACATCGAAGCGGCAACGGCAGATCAGATTCTCCCGATGGCGCAGGCGGATCTCGGAGTCGGATTCGTGCCCGAGGAGTTCGTAAATCCTTCCGACAACGTGCGGATAATCGACCTCGAAGAAGAGATTCCCGAGCGCAGCATCTGCCTTATAAAAAGAAAAGAGCAGCCGCTGAGCGTGGCTGCAAAAGAACTTGAAAGAATGATAATAGAACTGGCGAGCGGAGAGTGAAAAGTGGATAGTGGTGAGTGGCAAGTGAAAAGTGGAGAGTGAAAAAGTAAAAATCGGCAAATATCTGACGATACTTGCCGATTTTTGGTGCGGATAACAGGGATCGAACCTGCATGGTTGCCCACCGGATCCTAAATCCGGCGCGTCTGCCAATTCCGCCATATCCGCATATGTGCCGTCCGCTGAATGTCTGCGCGGCTTTTGACTGCTATATTATATCAGGGATAATAATTATTTTCAAGTTTTTCGTGTTGTGAGCTACAAAAAATAAAAAAAAGCTTGCTTTTTTGCAAGTTATCTGTTATCATATCATCTGTTACCGAGTAAAGAAGGAGGTGCGACACATGGCAAAATGCGAATATTGCGGTAAGGATGTGTCTTTCGGCATCAAGGTTTCCCATTCTCACAGACGTTCAAACAGAACCTGGAAGCCCAACATTAAAAGGGTCAAGGCTATAGTGAACGGCTCTCCCAAGAGAGTTTATGCATGTACTCGTTGCCTTCGTTCCGGCAAAGTTACACGCGCTGTCTGATGACCGAACAGATATTCACGGCACTGTTTTAAACGGTGCCGTAATTTTTTTGCCTTTTTATATTCACGCTCCAGCATCTTTTTGGGGCGGGTATAATACTATTATATATTCTGTACCCTCCTGACCGCTGACAAAGTTTATGACATAATTGTAAACTTTGGAAAAAGGTATTGATTTTTGGTACAAATGGGTTTAGAATATGAATTAGCACTCGGGGATGTAGAGTGCCAAAAGATTTTTAAGCTTGCATTTTTTATAATTCAGGAGGAATCGATATGAACATTAAACCGCTTGCAGACAGAGTTGTTGTCAAGCCTGTCGAGGTTGAAGAAACTACGAGCAGCGGCATTATCCTCGCCGCTTCCGCACAGGAGAAGCCCCAGGTTGCTGAGGTCGTTGCAGTGGGTCCCGGCGGACTCGTTGACGGCAAGGAAGTTGAGATGTACGTCAAGGTCGGCGACAGAGTCATAACCGGCAAATATTCCGGCACTGAGGTCAAGCTCAACAAAGAGGAATACACCATAGTCCGTCAGAGCGACATTCTCGCTATCGTAGAATAATCGGAGGTAATTCATCATGGCAAAACAGATCATTTACGGTGAGGAAGCCCGCAAGGCTCTCCAGGCCGGTATCGATAAGCTCGCTAACACAGTTAAAATCACGCTCGGCCCCAAGGGCAGAAACGTTGTGCTCGACAAGAAGTACGGTGCTCCCCTCATCACCAACGACGGTGTCACCATCGCCAAGGATGTTGAGCTCGAAGATCCCTTTGAGAACATGGGCGCTCAGCTTATAAAAGAAGTCGCCACAAAGACAAACGATGTCGCCGGCGACGGCACCACCACCGCTACCCTGCTCGCTCAGGCACTCGTCCGCGAGGGCATGAAGAACGTTGTTGCAGGCGCAAACCCGATGGTCATCAAAAAGGGCATCCAGAAGGCTGTTGATGCCGCTATCGAGGCTGTCAAGTCCCACTCTCAGCCTGTTAAGGGCACCGAGGACATTGCGAGAATAGCCACCATTTCCTCCGCTGACGAGGATATCGGCAGAATCATTGCCGACGCTATGGAGAAGGTCACCTCCGACGGCGTTATCACCGTTGAGGAGTCAAAGATTGCACAGACCGAGGCAGAGGTTGTCGAGGGCATGCAGTTCGACAGAGGCTACATCTCTCCCTACATGGTAACCGACACCGACAAGATGGAAGCTGTCATTGACGACGCTCTCATTCTTATCACAGACAAGAAGATTGCAAGCATTCAGGATCTTCTTCCCCTGCTCGAGCAGATCATGCACGCAGGCGGAAAGCTTATCATCATCGCTGAGGACATCGAGGGCGAGGCTCTTTCGACCATCCTTGTCAACAAGCTTCGCGGCGTGTTCACCTGCGTGGGCATCAAGGCTCCCGGCTTCGGCGACAGACGCAAGGAGATGCTCCAGGATATCGCTATCCTCACCGGCGGCAAGGTCATCACCTCCGAGCTCGGTCTTGAGCTCAAGGACACCCAGATTTCCGATCTCGGCCGCGCACGCCAGGTCAAGGTCTCCAAGGAGAACACCATCATTGTTGACGGCGCAGGCGACAAGGACGCTATCAAGTCCAGAGTCAACCAGATTCGCACCCAGATTGAGAACACCGCTTCCGACTATGACAGAGAGAAGCTTCAGGAGCGCCTTGCAAAACTTGCAGGCGGCGTAGCGGTCATCAAGGTCGGCGCAGCTACCGAGACCGAGATGAAGGAGAAGAAGCTCCGCATCGAGGACGCTCTCGCAGCAACCAAGGCAGCTGTTGAAGAGGGTTCCGTTGCAGGCGGCGGCGTCGCACTGCTCAACGCTATCCCCGCAGTCAAGGCTCTGCTTGACAGCACCGAGGATTCCGACGAGAAGACCGGCGTGAAGATCGTTCTCAAGGCTCTTGAAGAGCCCGTTCGCCAGATTGCTTCCAACGCGGGACTTGAGGGTTCGGTTATCATCAACCACATCGTTGAGTCCGGAAAGATCGGCTACGGCTACAACTTTGCTTCTGACGGATATGTTGACATGTTCGAGGCAGGCGTTGTTGACCCGACAAAGGTCACCCGCTCCGCTCTGCAGAACGCCGCTTCCGTTGCGGCAATGGTTCTGACCACCGAGAGCCTTGTCACCGACAAGCCCGACCCGGCAGCAGACGCGGCAAACGCCGCAGCGATGGCTGCACAGGCCGGCGGCGGAATGTATTAATCCAAAGCTGAATAAATAATTTGAGCCGCTCGGGCAACCGGGCGGCTTGATTTTTTGGTATTGCAAAATTGAGATTTGTCCGTCACTCGAGCCACAGCAAAGTAAAAGCAAGTGTTTCAGCCAATTTTTATAATCAAGCTTTCAACAGCCGCGCCGCAGTGTTTGAAGTCTAACTGAGATAGGCGAGGGAACGGCTTGCGAAGCAAGCCGCACGAGCGACCCTCAAAATATAGTCGCCTATCGCCATTGGAGCGGGCGCTATGCTCCTTGTTTTTGCCAACATCGCCTTGAGTTAAAGCGAAAAAATCCGCCCGGAATTGGGCGGATTAGTTATTTTATAACCGTATCAATCGCTTTTCTGACATCGGCGGCGACGGAATCTATATCGCGCGCGGCGTCGATGACGACGATATTGTCTCTGTCTTTGAGCAGTTCAAACGCGCTGTAATACCGCTCGCGGATGGCGTTTATCTGCTCCGGGTCGCGCTCGAAAATTTCGAGATACACGCGCCCGTTTTCTATTCTCTCGTGGCAGCTCTCCGGGTCAACATCGAAAAAGATGCAGATATCCGGCTTGAGTATGCCGGGGCAGTTGAGGTTCATATCTATGACCCACTGCCTGTCCTCCCCCACCGCCTGATAGGCGATGGACGAATAGTAATATCTGTCGCACACGACATCGATTCCCGCTTCGAGCGTCTTTTCTATGCCGTTGACGGGGTTCATATTGTGCGCCACGCGGTCCGCGAGGAAGAGCGCAGCGAGCTCCGAGGATGTGCGCTGCCTTGCGCCGCTGAGCACATCTCTTATCATACCGCCGGTCACCGACTCGGTGGGCTCGGCGGTCGGATACACATTTCTGCCCTGCGACTTAAGATAAGCGCAAAGCAGAGCCGTCTGGGTGCCCTTGCCGGAGCCGTCAAGTCCCTCGACTACAATGAATTTTCCTCTCATAATACGCGGTAGTCCTCCGTGTAAATGAAGGTGCATTTGTCGAGCTGTTTGTCAGACACTTTTATCTTCGACGGGAAGCTCGACTTGACCGCCTTTGCCATATCAATCTGCTCGCCGCAGAGAGTGGCTCTTGCATATTCAAACGCCGCCTCGGTCATTGAAGATGCGGTCAGATCGTCCCACACGATGAACTGGTTCTTCGTGCCGCCGTTCGCTCTTATCGCTGCTCTGACCTTGCTGAACACCTTGGACTTGTTGTCCCACTTCTTGCCGACTTCGATATCAAAAGCGGCGGTGTAGCCGTCATAGATGCTCGGGAAGCTCGTGCCCGCGACGATTATGCCGTTCGGGCAGGCGTTCTTTATAAGCTCCGCCTGAGAAGATATATCGGCGCAATAAGCCGCAATCTTCTTGCCCTCGAAATTCTTGAGCTGGCGGGCGATATCCTCTTTCATGAAACTCTGCGCGCCCTTTATGCCGAGAGCCTGCGAGACATCGTAGCAGTTGACAAATTTATATGTCATGCCGAGCTCCTCGCACTTCTTCTCAGCCGCTTCGCGCGACTCCTTGATGCTCGGGGTGCTCTGCTGAACGCCGGTGGCGTAATAGACAAAGACCTGCGCGCCGCGTCCGTGCGCCTCTTCGACCATCATCGCCGCGTCCTTGGCGGTGTCTATCGCAAGAATGGCATCGGCGGACTTCGCAAGAGTCTGGATATTCTCCTCGGGTGCAGTGCAGACGATGAGCTTATCGGGGTTCTTTGCCTTTGCCGCTCTGACTGCCGCGACGGCTCCGAGATTCGCTCTCGCGATAACTATCGCGCCGTAGCTCGCATCGGAGGCGATATCGTTGACGCGCTTATAGAAATCGAGAATGCCCGAAGTGCCGACGCGCGTGTCGGTATAGACAACATGCTCAACATAGGAATATTCGCTTGCAAGCTGAGCCGCGCGCTGATATTCCTCGGGGTTCTGCGACAGGGTTGCTGTGACTATGGCGATCTTTTTGCCGGGCGCTTTGCCTCCGGCTCCGCCCGAGCACGCGCACATACCTATGGCGACTGCCAGGATGAGCAGGAATGCTGCCGCGGCTTTGAAAGTCTTTTTCATATGATACACCTTATTTTTCCATGAACGCTTCGGCGATGCGCGCGGTGCTGTGCCCGTCGCAGGCGTCCATAAAATAGTTTCTGAAGTTTTCAATTTCCGCGCTGTCGAAGCCGGACTGCGCCTGCCTGACGGCGGAAATAATGCCCTCGGTATCCCGGACTATAGGGCCGGGAACGAAGTCCTCATATTTGTTATAGAAACTGCGGTCGCGGTCATATTCTTCGAGATCATAGGCAAAGAATATCATCGGACGGCTGAGCAGCGAATATTCAAAAATCACGGACGAATAGTCGCTTATCAGCATATCAGCAGCGCACATGGCGAGGTCGATTCGCACATCTTTTGAGATATCGAACACGAAATTCTCATATTTTTCGCGCTCTTCGGCGCTGAGCGAAAAGCGTTTCGCCGTCTGCGGATGGAGCTTATACAGCAGGACGAAATCGTCGGACAGTTCCGCATTCATGCGCTCGATATCGAGCTTCAGATCCATATAGGACTTGAGAATCGAGTTGCCGCGAAATGTCGGGGCATAGAGAATTATCTTCCTGTCCCCTATCTGCGGAAATTTTTTGAGCATTTCCTCACGGGCGGACGAGACGAAATCGGGATTGAAATAAATATCCGTCCTCGGCACACCGAGCGGTCTGATTATGCGCTCCGGGCAGTTGAACGCCTCGGCATAATACGGAATAATATTGCGCGCCGACACAGTGACTGCGGTATAGGTATTGTGAATCGGATAGCGTTCGAGGCTCTTTCTGTCCGCGCCCCACTTGAGGTCGGCGGTCGAATAGCCCCATTTTTTGAACGCACCGCACGCATGCCAAAGCTGAATGACTTCGGTGCCCTTTCGCGGATGATTCGCGAACAGCGGAAAGAACGCATCCTCAACAAAGACGAGTTTGCTCGTCGCATACTCGCGCTGGAAGCGGATATTCTGCCTGAACTCCGCAGCCCTCGCGCTTATACTGCCCGCTCCCGCGGGAATGAGCATCTCGGTGCAGTGCATCCCGCGCGCCTCAAGCTCGCGCTTCATGCAGGACAGGTTGTCCGGAAGCGTTTTGCTGTTCGATGCGAGGAGCACCTTTTTTTCGTCTATCGGCTTTTTCGCCGCGCGCCTGTAGACCGCAGGCCAAATGCGGTAATAGAGCAGGTGGCGGCGCATATCGCCGAGTTTTTTTATCAGTCTTATAAGCAGTGACTTCATCTGTCGCTTTCTTCCTTAAAAATGCAGCTTGGAGTTGACTTCCTGCACGGTCTTTTCGTCGAGCTTCAACACCTTGCGGTCATATGTATACATTCCGTTGACCTCGAACTCGACGTCGCTGACCTGAGTATAGACAGTGGCGCAAAGTCCTTTCTTTATCAGCGGGATGACCTGCTTCTCGTGCAGCTTCTTATAAGCCGCGGAGAGCTTCTCCTTCGACCTGAACATGATATAGCCGAAGCTCTTCTGCTTGTTCCATACATGGCCGTCGAGAATCATGCTGTATCCGCCGTATTCGCTTATGACGAACGGTCTGCCGTCAAGCTTCGGCATATGAATCGGCAGAATATATTTGTGCATGCTCTTGAGGTCGCAACCCTTCTGATCGTACCAGCCGCTCGCGTGGTCAACGATTCTCGAGGGATCGTATGCCTTGACGGCATCGCCGATCTCCTTCGCGTCGAACTGACCCCAGCCCTCGTTGAAAGGCACCCAGCAACCGATGCAGGTGCAGTTATAGAGATTGTCTATCATCTCGAACAGCTCGCGGCGGTAGTCATCGCGCCACTCTTTTTCGCCGCGGCTGAACCAGTTATATTTATTATCCTTGACGCCGATGCCGATATTCGGCAGAACACCCGCAAGGATATTTCCGATATACTCGCCGCCGCTGACCATATCCTGCCAGACTATCATGCCGAGTCTGTCGCAGTGATAGTACCAGCGCAGGGGCTCGACCTTGATATGCTTTCTGAGCATATTAAAGCCGAGGCGCTTCATCTCGGCGATATCGAATATCATCGCTTCGTCGTTGGGCGGAGTCAGACCGCCGTCGCTCCAATAGCCCTGATCGAGCAGGCCGCGCTGGAAATAGGGCTCGTTATTGAGCATAAGGCGCGGCAGACCCTGCTTATCCTTGCCGATGCTGAACTTTCTCATGCCGAAATAGCTCTTGACCGTATCAACAGCCTCGCCGTTTCTCTTCACGGTGAGTACAAGGTCATAGAGAGTCGGGCTCTCGGGGCTCCAGAGTTTCGCATCGGGCACGGGAAGATGCGCGTTGAGCTTCATCTCGCCGGAATACACCTGCTCGCCGCCGAGCGAAATCTCAGCCTCTATCGTGCAGCCGTCAAGTCCCTCGCCGGTGCAGGAGACGATTATCTCGCCCGCGTCGATATCGGGGGTCAGGCGCACACAGGTGATATGGCTCTGAGCCACGGGCTCAAGCCACACGGTCTGCCAGATTCCGGAGGTTCCGGTATACCAGAAGCCGACAGATTTGAGAACCTGCTTGCCGCGATTCTGCCAGCCCTTGTCGGTCGGGTCATAGACCTTGACAACAAGTTCATTTTCGCCGTCGACAAGTTCGTCTGTTATATCAAAAGAGAACGGGCAATAGCCGCCGGTATGAGTGCCGACGGAGACACCGTTGACAAACACCTCGCACTGCCAATCGACAGCGCCGAAATGCAAAATGCAGCGCTTATTATCAAAGCGGCTGTCGAGAGTGAACCTCTTTCTGTACCAAAGGCGCTCGTCTGGCTGAAGCGCGCGCTGAACGCCGGAGAGCTGGCTCTCGATGGCGAAAGGCAGGATTATCTTGCCGCTGAAATCTTTCGGGCAGGCGTCGCCCGCCGGGGTTATCTCATAATCGCACTCGCCGTTGAGGCACAACCAATCCTCGCGCATAAGCTGCGGGCGGGGATACTCCGGAAGAGGACAGTTTTTGTCCACATCGTCAAAGAATCGGGTTTTCAGATCGTTCACTTACTCAACCTCCGCAATTTAATTAAAAAGTCACATAGTATTATACATTAATTTATGCGTTTTGTCTATAGATTTATTCTCTGTGCCACTTCACGCCCTGGGCGGTATCCTCGAGGACGATGCCCATTTCCTTGAGCTGATCTCTGATTCTGTCCGCCTCTGCCCAGTTTTTCTCCTTACGAGCGTTCGTGCGTGCCTCAATAAGAGCTTCAACATCGCTGTCGAGAGTCTCGGTCTTGCGGTTATAGACGAGTCCGAGCACGCCGGTCAGCTCGTCGAACATGGCTATCGCACCCTCAACAAGCGCCTTTGATGGGGTCTTGCCGACAACATTTGTATTGATATCGCGGACGAGCTCAAATATCGAAGCGATGGCGTCGGCGGTGTTGAGATCGTCGTCCATAGAGGAGATAAACTGCTCTCTGTATTTATCAAATCCGTCGACAATCGCCTTATCGCCGTCATGCTCTGCGTCCGAAGCATTCTTCAGCTCGAAGTCGAGCGAATCGCGGCAAGTATAGAGCCTGTTGAGCGCGGCGATGCACTGCTCGATGATATCGGTGCTGTAGTTTATCGGGCTTCTGTACTGAGCGGAGATGAGCAGATAGCGTATGGGCTCATAGCCGTATTTTTCGGCAACATCGCGCACGGTGAAGAAATTGCCGAGAGACTTCGACATCTTCACATTGTCAACGTTGATATAGCCGTTGTGCATCCAATAGTGGGCGAACGGCTTGCCTGTGAAGCACTCGCTCTGGGCTATCTCATTCTCATGGTGCGGGAAGATGAGATCCTGACCGCCGCAGTGAATGTCAATGGTGTCGCCGAGATAGCGCCAGTTCATCGCGGAGCACTCGATATGCCAGCCGGGTCTGCCCTTGCCCCACGGGGAATCCCATGCGGGCTCGCCGGGTTTCGCGGCTTTCCAGACGGCGAAATCCATCGGCTCGCGCTTGACCTCGCCGACCATTATACGCGCGCCCGCCTCAAGATCCTCAAGCGGCTGATGCGAGAGCTTGCCGTAATCCTTGAACTTCTCGGTGCTGAAATAAACGTCGCCCTGCGCCTCATAGGCGTAGCCCTTTTCGATAAGGGTCGAGATTATCTGAATGATGGCGTCGATATTCTCGGTAGCCTTCGGATTTATCGTTGCGTGGCGGACATTGAGTCCGTCGGCGTCGGTCCAGAACTCTTTTATATAGCGCTCGGAAATCTCGGAGAAATCAACATGTTCCTCGTTTGCGCGTCTGATTATTTTATCGTCGATATCCGTAAAATTCTGGACGAACTTCACATTGTAGCCGCGATATTCGAGATAGCGGCGCAGGATATCGAAGATGCACAGCGGGCGGGCGTTGCCGATGTGGATATAGTTATACACGGTCGGACCGCAGGCGTACATCTTGATCTCGCCCGGAGTTATCGGGACAAGTTCTTCCTTTTTTCTTGTGAGAGTGTTATAGACTTTCATTTATATCTTCCTTTCAGTCAATTTCCTGTGTGTTTTCCTGCTCCTCAAGCTGTTTTCTCAGCTGGGAGACCTGATGCTCGAGCCTGCAAAGCTCCTGCGCGACCGGGTCGGGTATATGCACCTGGTCGAGATCGTCGACCCTGACTCCGTTGCGGCGAACGATATGAGCCGGAACGCCGACGGCGGTACAGTCTGGCGGAATCTCATCGAGAACCACCGCGCCCGCGGCGATATTCGAGTTATCGCCGACTTTGAACGGGCCGAGCACCTTTGCGCCCGCGCCGATCATGACATTGTTGCCGATAGTCGGATGGCGTTTGCCGGTATCCTTGCCGGTACCGCCGAGGGTTACGCCCTGATATATCATAACATCGTCGCCGATAACGGCGGTCTCGCCGATAACGACGCCGGTGCCGTGGTCGATGAAAAAGCGCCTGCCGATGGTCGCCGCCGGGTGTATCTCTATCCCGGTTTTACGCGCCGCCCGCTGCGATATCCAGCGTGCGAGGAAGAACATCCTGCGGCGATAGCACCAATTGGCTCTGCGGTGCATTCTTATAGCTTTAAGACCCGGATAGAGGAAGAAGATTTCGAGCGCGCTTCTCGCGGCGGGGTCGCGCCGTTTGAAGGTGCTTATATCCTCCCTGAGCCTGTCAAACATAAATATCAACTCCTTGAGCTCGGATAAAATTGCTGCCGCGATGCGGCGTTGGTTGTTTGGAGTGCGTATGCGCTGTTAATAAGTCTGTGCATTTTCGCGGATGGATGATATCCGCCCCTACAGCCGCTCAATATACAAATAACATACAAAAAGCCTCCGTTATCCTTGCGGACAACGGAGGCGCCTGAGCGCGGTTCCACTCCTGTTTATATCTCTGCGCGCAAATACGCGCCCGGCCGATAACGGTGCCTTCCGCGCAGGGATACTGTTATTCCCCCTGCGTGCTGACGGGTGCATTTCGCCCTCATACGGCAAGGAGCTTTCTCAGCTTCGGGCTCCCTCTCTTTTGCCGCGAATATCCGGCTACTTCTCCCGGTAAACGCATGTTATTTTTTGGTTTTTGTCAGCCGATATGACTCGCATATCTACTAATTATTATATTGAAATCACTTGGAAAAGTCAATAAGTTTTTTGCTGTCCACAAAATATGTGATGCCCGAAACGACCGTCAGAACGGCGGTTATCCAGAGCATGATATTCGACACTCTCGCGAGAGTGAACCAGCCGGCGTTTGCGAAAATATCAAATGTCGCGTCAAGCTCGGCAAGGAGCATAATAACAATAGTGAACACCATCTGGCTGACGGTTTTCGCCTTGCCCCAATAGTTTGCGGGGATAACAATGCCCTGCGCCGTGGCGATAAGGCGGACGCCTGCGACGGCGAACTCGCGGGTGAGGACTATCATGACGATCCAGATGCTGCACCAGCCCTCGCGCATGAATGCGAGCAGAGCGGCAGTGGTGAGCATTTTATCGGCGAGCGGATCGAGAAGCTTGCCGAAAACGGTAATAAGATTATTTTTTCGTGCAATCTTGCCGTCGAGCATATCGGTCAGTGACGCGACTGCAAAAACGGCGAGCGCGACTATGTAATGATAAGGGAACTCAATAAGCATCAGCGCGAGATAAATAGGCGCGAGGAACATTCTTATGAGCGTCAGTTTATTGGGCAGATTCAGCTTCTGCATTTCAATTCCCCTTTCCGGGTTTTATTTTACTGTTCTTCCGAGCAGGTCATATTCGTTAACGCCGAGTATCTCGACATCGACGAATTCGCCTTCTTTTATGAAATCGGGCGAAGTGAAGATTATCTTGCCGTCGATATCGGGCGCGTCCATATACGAGCGGCCCGAGTAGCTGTCGGTATAATCATCGTAGCTCTCGGTGAGCACGCGCAGGGTCTTGCCGATCATATTGTTGTTCTTTTCGGTCATTATCTCATACTGATCCTGCATGATGACCTCGGCGCGGCGGGATTTGACATCGTCGTCGACCTGATTCTCCATCTTCGCGGCGGGAGTGCCCTCCTGCGGGGAATATTCGAAGCAGCCGAGGCGCTCAAACTCCTCCTCGTTGACGAACTCGGCAAGAGTCTCAAACTCGTCGTCGCCCTCGCCGGGGAAACCGACTATAAACGTCGTGCGGATAGCAATATCCGGCATGCGCTCGCGCAGTTTTCTTATGACCTCGCGGGTCTCTTCTGCGGTGCTGTGGCGGTTCATCGCCTTGAGGATTTTATCGTCCGCGTGCTGGAGCGGCAGGTCTATATAATGGAGCACCTTGGGCTGGGAAGCCATGGTGTCGATAAGCTCGTCGGTTATCTTATCGGGATAGCAATAGAGCAGGCGTATCCACTCGATGCCGTCGATCTCACAGAGCAAATCAAGCAGATGAGCGAGCCTGTATTCGCCGTAGATATCAATGCCGTAGGACGAGACATCCTGCGCGATAAGCACGAGCTCTTTGACGCCCCCATTCGCAAGGGTCTTCGCCTCTTCGACTATGCTCTCCTCGTCGCGGCTGCGGAAGGGTCCGCGGATGGACGGGATGGCGCAATAGGTGCAGCAGTTCGAGCAGCCCTCGGCTATCTTGAGATACGCCCAGTAATCGGGAGTGGTGAGCACGCGCTCGCCGCACATGGGAAGCTCTTTTTTGTCGGGGAAAACATTGGTCTGCTTGCCGTCGAGAACTTCGTCAACTATCTTGTCGATATCGCCGTTTGCGCCGATGCCGACGACCGCATCAACCTCGGGAATCTCCTGAAGTATCTCGTCGCGATAGCGCTCGGCGAGGCATCCGGTGACAATGACCGCGCGGACGAGTCCGTCTTTTTTGAGGCCGACCATCTCCAGAATTGTGTCAATAGCCTCCTGCTTGGCGGAGTCGATAAACGCGCAGGTGTTGACTATAACTGCGTCGAGGCGCTCGAAATTGTCCGCATTTTCAAATCCGGCGTTCTGAAGCTTTGCAAGCATCAGCTCACCGTCGACCTGATTCTTCGGGCAGCCGAGCGACACGAATAAAACTCTTCTTTTCTTCATCAAACAGTTCTTCCTTTCGCTTGATAACAGAAATTATACACTATTTTTTCCTTTTCTTATCTTCTAACAGGAAAATTGATCGTCCGTATCTTCATATTCCTCGTCCATCGCGCGCATTGCCGAACGGATATCGGAGTAGCCATAGCCGAGGCGGGTCAGGGCGTTGAAGGTGCGCCGCCTGCCCTTTTCATCGGAAAATTTGCCGGCGAATTTGGTCTCAAGCAGATTTTTTATCCGCTCAACGTCGTCGCCGTCGAGCTCTTCGGCACATTCGCTCGCCGTCTCGCGAGATATTCCGCGCTGTCTGAGTTCCTGTTCGATACGCTTTTTGCCCATGCCGCGCCGCTCATACAGCTCCTGCGCGAGGGTGTGGGCATAGCGCTCGTCGTTGACATAGCCCATCTCTTCAAGGCGTTCGACCGCTTCGCGCGCAAACTCCGCGCCGGAGCGGCGGGCAACTTTTCGCTGGAGCTCCTTTGACGAATGGTCGCGCCGCGAGAGAATATCGACAGCCGCGTTAAATGCACGGCAGGAGCCTGCCGCCTCGCAAAAGGCGGCAAACTCCGCATCGTCAATTTCATCGCCGGAGCGTATATTCTGACTCGCCCAGAAATCCCGGGTAACGGTCAGACGGTATTCCCCGTCGACAAGTATATGTATTTTTTGTCCCATGCCCTGCTGTGCCGTTATCTTCATCAATCGTCGTCATCAACAACGATGTCAAGCTTCGCCTTTGCGCCGGAACGGCTCGTAGGCTTCTTGGGCATCGCAGCGGGTGCAGGCTCGGCGGCAGGCGCGGGCTTCTCCGCAGGCTTTGCGGCGGCTCTTGCGGCGTTGTTCTCCGCCATAAGACGCTCGCGGACCTGGGCTTCGAGCTCCGCCATGAAGTCGGGATGCTCGTTGATATAATTCTTGACATTGTCTCTGCCCTGACCGAGGCGGTTCTCGTTATAAGAGAACCACGCGCCGCTCTTATGGATAATATCATATTTGACGGCGAGGTCGAGTATTTCGCCGACCTTGGATATGCCCTTGCCGTACATGATATCGAACTCAGCCTCTTTGAAGGGCGGAGCGACCTTATTCTTGACTATCTTAGCCCTTGTGCGCGAGCCGATGAACTCATTGCCAGGACCTTTGAGCTGCTCTATCTTGCGGACATCAATACGTATAGAAGCATAGAACTTCAGCGCACGACCGCCGGTTGTGACCTCGGGGTTGCCATAGACAACGCCGACCTTTTCACGCAGCTGGTTTATGAAAATTATAATAGTATTCGACTTTGAAATCGCGCCCGCAAGCTTTCTGAGAGCCTGCGACATAAGGCGCGCGTGGAGACCGACGTGGGAGTCGCCCATATCGCCCTCGATCTCCGAGCGCGGAACAAGAGCCGCAACGGAGTCGACGACTATAACATCGATAGCGCCCGAACGGGTCAGGGCTTCGGTTATCTCGAGCGCCTGCTCGCCGTTGTCCGGCTGAGAGACGAGAAGAGAATCGACATCAACGCCGAGATTCGCGGCATACACGGGATCGAGCGCGTGCTCGGCATCGATAAACGCAGCCTCGCCGCCCATTCTCTGAGCCTCGGCGACAACATGGAGCGCGAGAGTGGTTTTACCGGACGACTCGGGGCCGTATATCTCGATTATTCTGCCACGCGGAAGTCCGCCGATGCCGGTGGCGGCGTCGAGGGTAACGGAGCCGGTCGAGATAGCCTCGACATTCATTGCCGTATTCTGGCCGAGTCTCATTATCGAGCCTTTGCCGAAATTTTTCTCTATCTGCGATATCGCAGTTTCAAGCGCTTTCTGTTTATCTGCCATGTTCGTTCCGTCCTTTCGGGGAGCTGAAATTTTGTTCGTACAAATGTTCTGTTCTTATTCTACATCATACCCCTGCAAAATGCAAGGGTATTTTGAAAATTATTTTGATCTTGCAAGAAAAGCGATGTTTATGGCGTGGTCGCCGACACGCTCGAAGTCGGTTATGGTGTTGAGATAGAGCATACCCGCTTCGGTGTTGCACTCCTTGCGGTTGAGGCGGAAGATATGCGAATCCTGGCATTCGAGGGTCAGGTCGTCGATATGCTCCTCAAGGTCGGAGAGTTCCTTTGCCTCGTTGTCGCTGAGCGACTGGTTATCAAACGCCGCCATCGAACGCTCAAGCAATGTAACGACACTGCCGCAGAGCTGGTTGAGCTCCTCCCTCGCGGGGTCGGAGAACTTGAGCCCCTCGCCGATATTGTGCTGAGCCGCTTCGGCGAGGTTTATCGCATGGTCGCCGACGCGCTCGATATCGTTTATCGCGTGGAAAACGCGGGCGATATAATCCGAGTCGCTGTCGGTTATATCAAGAGCGTTGAGCTTGACGAGATACGAGGTTATATGATGGTTGAGGTAGTTTATGATCTCTTCGTTTTCCATGACCTTGTCGAGATCTTTGTCGCTGCGGTTTATGAGCGCGTGGGCGCTTGTCTCAAAGTTATCGCGCGCGAGCTTCGCCATGCGGGCGACCTCCTTGCTGACCTGCATGACAGCGAAGGGGGGCGTATTGAGCAGACGGTCGTCGATGAACTTGCAGTGCATCTCGCTCTCGCTGTCGTCCTTGCCGGGAACGAGCAGGCAGGAGAGCTTGACGAGAGCTTTCGCGAACGGGAACATAACAACGGTCGAGACGATATTGAATACGATATGCGATATGGCTATCTGCGCCATCGGGTCGGGCGACAGTTTCTCTATCCACTCGACATAGGGAGTGAGCAGGGCGATAAGAATGAATATGCCCGTGCCGATAAGATTGAAGAGCAGGTGGATAACTGCGGCGCGCTTTGAATTTTTCTTCGCGCCGACGGTCGAGAAGAGCGCCGTGAGGCAGGTTCCGATATTCTGACCGAAGAGGACGAAAACGGAAAACTTGAGCGGCACGAGTCCCTGCATGGCGAGAGTCTGGAGCACGCCGACGGAAGCCGAGGAGCTCTGGAGCACGGCGGTCATGACTATGCCGAGGATAATACCGAACAGCGGGCGCAGCGGCGACTCCGAGACGGTGACGATAAAGTTCATGAAGCCTGCGCTCTCTCTGAGCGGAGCCATGGAATCGGACATCATATCGATGCCGAGGAAGAGCAGACCGAAGCCTGTGAATATTGCGCCGAGGTTCTTGACAACGGTCTTTTTCGACGCGAGCATCAGAATAACGCCGACAAGCACCGACGCCGCCGCTACGCTCGAAAAGTTCAGCGCGATGAGCAGTGATGTGACGGTAGTACCGATATTCGCGCCCATTATGACGCCGACCGCCTGCGCGAGCGACATCATGCCAGCATTGACGAAGCCGACGACCATGACGGTCGTTGCGGTTGACGACTGGATTATCGCCGTGACGACAAAGCCGACGAGCACTGCGAGGAAGCGGTTTCCGGTAAGCACTTCGAGCATTCTCTTGAGCTTGGCGCCGGCCGCGTTTTCGAGTCCGTCGCCCATCGTCCTGATGCCGAATAGGAACAGACCGAGTCCGCCCGCCATCGACAGAATATTAGCTACGCTCATATTTCAGTCCCCTTATTTCAGTTTTCCTGTCCATTTTCATTTCCTGTTTATGAGACTCAAAGAAAGCCAAAATCTCACGTATATATCTTATCAGCTATTCCTGCAAATGTAAACCGCAAAAACAAATTAAAGCGGCGGAACACGGGTTTATCATCCGTATTCTGCCGCTTTTTGATATCAATTTTTCGCTTTTCTGCGTTTTGTAAAAATTGTCAGCACGGTTAAAAGCGCCGGGAAAAATATGGCGCAGAGTATGCCTCTTTTGAGATCGTCGCCGAATGCGCTCGCCATCATTCCGGCAAAAGTGGGGCCGGAAGAGCAGCCGAGATCGCCGCCGAGCGCCAGAAGAGCAAACATCGCCGTTCCGCCGCCTTTTATCCCCGCGGACGCCTTGCTGAACGTTCCCGGCCACATGATGCCGACCGAGAAGCCGCACATCGCGACTCCGACAAGCCCGAGCACAGCGGAGGAGCTGAGCGCAATGAGCAGATAAGACGCCATGCACAGCGCGCCGCTGAAAATCATCATGCCGTCGAGGTCGATTTTGTCGCCGAATTTGCCGTATATCACACGCGACACGCCCATAAGCACGGAGAAGAGCATGGGGCCGGCGAGGTCGCCGACTGTCTTTGAGACGCCGAGACCCTTTTCCGCAAAGGTCGAAGCCCACTGGCTGACCGCCTGCTCGCTCGCGCCGGAACAGAGAATGAGCAGCATGAACACCCAGAACATCCTGTTGCCGAGCAGCTCTTTGAATGAAAGTCCCTTCTCCCCGTCTTCGATGAGCGGAGCTATCGGGACGCGGATAAAGTTCAGGGCGTTGACTATCGGCACGACTGCCCAGATAAGGGCGAGATACTTCCAGTTAGCCGTTGTGAATATCGAGAAATAGAGCGTTGAAATGCCGACGACAGCGACGCTGCCCCAGCAATAGAACGAGTGGAGCAGGCTCATCATCTTCTCTTTGTTATCCGTCGGGCACGCCTCGACTATCGGGCTGACTATGACTTCGAGCAGTCCGCCGCCGACAGCGTAGAGTACAACTGAAATGAGCAGACCGACAAACGGCGAGGGCAGGATATCCGGCAGGACGGTCAGAGAAACAAGCCCAGCCGCCGCGAACACATGAGCCGCAACAGCCGCCGCGCGGTAGCCTATCTTATCTATAAAGAACGCGGAGAGCAGGTCGATTATAAGTTGGAGAATAAAATTGACTGTTATCAGCGCGGTTATCTTCGAAAGCTCTATACCGTAGCTCTTGTTGAATGTCAAAAACAGCAGGGGCACGAAATTGTTGACTATCGCCTGGACGACATAGCCCGCAAAGCAGGCGTTGACGGTCGACTTATAGTTTTTCTTCATGAAGCCGCCTTCTTTCTGCGGCGCGGAATAATGAACTCGCGCACGAGCATTATCACCGACAGAGTCAGCGGGAATATGACGGCGCAGAGTATGCCCTTTTTGAGGTCATCGCCGAACGCGCTCGCCATCATTCCGGCAAAGGTCGGACCCGCCGAGCAGCCGATATCGCCGCCGAGGCAGAGAATAGCATACATCGCCGTTCCGCCGCCGTGGAGTGCGGAGGACATCTTGCCTATCGTGCCCGGCCAAAGTATACCAGCAGACAGTCCGCACACGGCGACGCCGACAAGCCCGAGAATGGGCGAAGAGGTCAGCGAAATGAGAAAATAAGAAGCCGTGCAGACGCAGCCGCTCAGGAGCATCATTGAATCGAGATTTATTCTGCTGCCGAACTTGCCGTACATAAAGCGCGACACGCCCATAAGAATAGAGAAGAGCATGGGACCCGCCAGATCGCCGACGGTCTTTGTGAGCCCGAGCGCCTTTTCGGCGAATGTCGAAGCCCACTGGCTGACCGCCTGCTCGCTCGAGCCTGCGCAGAGTATGAGCACCATGAATATCCAAAACGCCTTGGTCTTGAGCATATCCTTTATCGAGAGCTTCTCCTCGTCCTCGCCGACGACGGGCGCTATAGGCACGCGGGTGAACATAACGGCGTTGACTATCGGGAGAATTGCCCATATCAGCGACATTATCTTCCAATTATCCGTCGAGAACAGGGCGAAGAACAGAGTGGATATGCCGACCGCCGCGACGCTGCCCCAGCAATAGAACGAATGGAGCAGGCAGAGCAGCTGATTGGAATTTGTTGACGGGCAGGAGTTGACTATCGGATTTATCGTGATATCCAAAAGACCCGCTCCGACCGCGTAGCAGAACACGGAGATGAGCAGTCCAGCGAAAGCCGAAGGCAGTATCTCCGGCAGAATCGTCATGAAAATAAGACCCGTCGCGCACATCGCATGGGCGAGCACCGTTGAAGCACGGTAGCCGATGCGGTCAACGAACAGCACCGCAGTTAAATCAACAAATATCTGAATAAAGAAGTTCGCGGTAATCAAAACGGTTATTTTCGAGAGCTCTATGCCGTACTGCGCCTGAAAGGTCAAAAACAGCAGCGGCGCGAAATTGTTGACGACCGCCTGAACGACGAACGCCGTAAAGCTCGCCGCAACCGTATGTTTATATCCTATCCTTTTCATTTTCGTTCCCCCAACAGAGAATTGCACACAGGTGTCGCGCTCATTAACCATTTGGATTTCCAAACACAACACAAAAGGCATTTTAGCACAAAGCGGAAGTTAAATCCATAGATTTTGAAAAAAGGGCAAGGTGCTCAAAAATTGCAGAAATGCGGCGGCGCGGCACATAAAGTTGACGAAAAATTGCAGCCTATTAAGGGCGAAAAATTGTAGAATTCAATTTTGGGCAAAATCATAACCACTAGTAAACTAGTGGTTTGCACAGCCCCTATAAGGGGCGCCTA
>OGYL01000361.1_pt1 | contig 35450 bp, 34 predicted proteins | sample 1576541 | NCBI WGS metagenome assembly OGYL01 (sample SAMEA3541551, study PRJEB24748) | human gut metagenome | biome: human gut; feature: human-associated habitat; material: faeces | place: China | collected 2012 | reverse complement strand
TGTCATAATCAGGAACGTATCTTACCGTAAATTTAGTCCATTCTTTTACAGGATCAGTTATACTCTGAAGTACGGGCAACTCAATGCCGGCTTCGTCCTGAGTATATGCAAGGACAAAGTTTGCTGTTGTCTTGTTTTCTCCGTTACCAGGCATATAGAGATAGTATGAAATCTCGTATGTCTTATTCTGCTTCAGTGTGAAGTATGGTGTGTAGAGAAGTTCGCTTCTTCCTCCAAGAGTGTACTCGTTAGCCACTGCTGCATATTCTCCAGAGTGTGCGGTGATGGTATTTTCAGGCATTGTGGTGATGCGGAACAATTCTGATGATGATGTTCTGCAACCCCATTTATTTGTGAAGAGAGTTGTCTCGTTGATGTCTATTCTGTTTTCAAAGTCTTCTGTATAAGGAAGCTCTTCTGGTTCATCTGATGTAAACAGACGCATCACTTTGATACTCTTTATCTGTACTTCCGTACCGTCTGCACTCTCTACGTGTATGCCGAAGAAATTATTTTCTGACTCAGGCTGGAACGTTGTGCCGACTTCCATAACATTGTAGTCGTTAATAATCACGTCATTGAAACTGCCTATTGTTTCTGTCTGTTCATCAGCAGTTTGTCCGCTGCCACGTGTAAATGTTATATTGGCACTTTGGTTAAAACCGGTCTTAAATTCACATAATACATAATATGACTTCGTCGGATCAAGTGATATTTCTGGTGATATCAGCCATTCATCCTTACCATTGGTTGTCATGGCAGATTCGTCATTAGTCCATGTGTTGCCGTCTTTATCGGCATCAATAGACTTCCAACCGTTATCACCTTCAGCAAAGTCGGCCACGTATGTGCGTTCTTTCAGATAACCGTCAGTGAAACTGCTTATCGACAGAACGCATGATGTTGCTTGTCCTACTTCAGTCTCAATGCTAGGTATAAGCTTGAATATCTTTTGTCCGGCAAACTTGCTTTCATCTTCATACTTGTATGTATATGAAATTTTCAGTCCGGTGTTTGGATCAAGTGTCGCGGGGTCGGGCATTGTTACAGTAGGTTCGGCAATGAGCTCGTCGCCGTCGTATATTTGAGTCTTAATTACAGAGCCTTTCTGTATAGTGTTTCCGTCTGCGTCAACAAGAGGATGATACCAGTCGAATATAACACTCTTGCTCGAGTTTACAGCTATAGCTTGTGCGTTAATTATTGCAGCCGGCTTAACCGGGGTTATAGCTACAGATTCTTCAATGCTGAAGTCGTCTATAATAATCTCTCCACCATTAGCTTCGTCTGTATTTACCTTGATTGCAAAGCAATATTCTGTAGCTTCGTCAACACTCAATTCTATGCTCTTCTTAACCCAACTGAAGTTGGTGTTCTCATCAGTTTCGAGCAATGGCTCATTTGCAAGAGCTGATTTGCTTTGATCTGTAGCTTTATAGAATGCCACCTTGTTTACTGCTCCCTGTTGAAGCATATACAGCATAAAGCTTATGTTATATACTTTTCCGGGTTGGAAAGAGAATTTCGGAGTGTAAACAATTTCTTCTCTAGCATCGGGAGCACCTCCTGCAGCAAACAGGGCATTTGTTCCAGAATATGCTTTTGTTCCCCATATTGAAGATGTCTCTTTTACATTTACAACAGAGAAGCCATATTGCTCATTGCTGCGGTCAATTTTCCATCCTTCTGGCGTTGTAGAGCTTTGATCAAAGTTTTCAGAATAAGGCAATTCCATTACAGGCACCTCGTTGTCCTCTGCATCGATGTAATAGATACCAACATTTTTAATGTTCATGTTGTTGGTTGTCTTGCAGTCTTGGAATCCTATGTAATAAACACCTTCTGTTTCAACGCTGAATTGTGGAATAGTGGTATTTACATATCCGTTGTAGCGAATGTCTTCCAGTGAGATAAGTTCTCTCGTCATGCCGTCTGATGTCTGACTGTTGCCTATCCATACTTTCAGACTGCTTTCAAAATTCGTACTTGACGAAACTTTGAACTTTATAATATATCTTTTATCAGGAGAAAGGGTGATGCCCGGAGATATAACCCAGTCGTTATGTATATCCGTACTTCCTCTGTTTACACTAAAGCCTCCGTCGTCGTATGTTATCTGCTGCCATGTATTTCCTCCGTCTTTATTTTCAATAATCCAGTCGCTATAGTCAGCAACTGTGTTGAATTCGCGTACAGCTACAGCCTCTCCCTGAACATCGTCAAGATTTATTTCTTCTTCAACAGGCAGTGATTCTACGCCGTTGATAGAAGCTGCAACGCTATATTTTACAATACCTCCGAAACTTTCAGGGTTGTATGTATATGAATCGGCTTTGCCAAGTTCACGATTTTCAAGTGAACCGACCTTCACGCCATTTTCATAAATATTAATGCTCAACGGAGAATTGATAGGTGCGTTAGTAACATCTAATGTAGGATTCTTCCATTTAAGTGTTACACTCTTTTTATTAAAGTTAGAAGTTACTTCAAGATTTTCAACACTCATTGGTTGTGCCTTTGAAGTTTTTGTAACAGAAACCTTGTTTATTGATATGATGCCGTTAGGTGTAGGCGTTGTAAGATTAAAGCCAATATATGCCGTTGTGATCTCTGTGCAACTGAGTCTGATTACTTTGTCAATCGAACCGCTATTCGTGTTTATTGATTCTGTTGTCAGATTGTTTGTCATTCCTTCTGCTGTAGGAGTTGTGCCCCATTTTACAGACAGTTCATCAGCGTCAAAGGCACCGGCTTGTGATATAGTGTATCTGATAAGATAGTCATAGCCGGCTTCCAAATTTATAGAAGGTGTTATAAGCCAGTCGTCAGCTTTGCCCATTGCCATGTTTCCGTTATATGTCGGTCCCTGATAGCCGTCTTCAATTTTCCATTTAACGTCATCATTGTTTGCGTCTATTACTGTCCAATTGTTCAGCGGATCTGCATCGGTAAAGTCTGTAGAGTATATTTCTGTTTCAGTTGGTATCTCACCAATATTTTCTTCAATTGCGAATGAGAAAAGTTGGAGTGTATTTCCTCCACTGCTTGATGTGTTGTGAAACGAAAAATAGTATGTTCCGTCTGTCTCAGGTGTAAAGTAGTTAATCTCAATATTGTCGCCGCTGTTATTTAGTGTCAGTTGCTTTATTGGAGTCATAACCGACTTGTCAGAGCCTTGCGTTAGAGTTATTTCGTCGTATCCGCGTGGGTCGCCCTGTACTGCGACATTTGTCGTTATCTTGTACGTAACACCACCTTTAAGCCTTATTTGAGGCGAGATGAAATCATCGTCATTCTGTCCTGTTAATGGCATTTCCAGCATTGGGCCAAATCCTGTTATAGGTGTCCATGTGTGAGAGTCGTTGTTGTTATCTACTGCAGTCCAGTCTGCATAATCTTTTGTCAGGTCAACATTATATGGGACATCAACGACCGGCTCTTCAGGAGTTATCACAGAACCGCTTTCTTCATACAATTTAAATTCAAAGAGGAGTACTGTGCCGTTGAATTGTGGACTGGTACAATGGAACGCAAAGTGATATTTGCCATCTTCAGTTACGTTTACTTGTACTTTTTGTGCTGCCGGATATTCCGAATTATCGTTTAATACCACATCGGCAATCTTAGAGAAAGTATTCATATCGCTATTTGACGTGCCTTGTTCAAATGATACGGTATTTTCGTTTCCGTCGGCCTGATTGCATATATTGAATTCCGCAATATATGATTTTCCTGCTTCAAGTGCGAATTCAGGTGAAATATAATAATCATTGCATGATGAAGAATAGTCCATAGACAAAACAATACTTCCATAGTATTCGCCCTGAATATATGCCCATCGTGGCTTATATGTCCATGTCGTACCCGGCGTGGGACTATTATCAACTGCTGTCCAGCCTTCTTGACTGTCGGCAAAATTAATTTCATACGGTAATGCTGTTTGGGCTTTACCGACATTTGCTCCTATAAATAGAGCAAATGTGAACATTAAAAATACTAATTTTCTCATATCACTTATAATTAAGTTAATGTTATATCCAAAATGGCTTTTGGATAGGATGATAATGTTATTTTGCAGTTAATTTTATGCCATTGTATTGCTTAAATACAAATAGTGCAACATAGCTTTTGTGCATATTACGAAGAATATCGCTGTATTCTTGCCAGCCTTTTTTGTAAATGATTGTATTATAGTTTGCAACGTATGTATTTTCTGTTGCGTGACTATGCTGCCATCGTGGCTATGTTATTATAATGTGGGGCTATTTATTAATTTTTTAAGTTGTGTAATGTATGATTATTTAAATGGTAAATTAAAATAATTTACTATATCCTTAGTTGAGTGGAAGATTATTTTTCAAATAACCATGTAATATCATATTGTCTTTTTTTGATATATATAAATAATTTTTTAGTTACTTCTATTATAGAATGTAAAATTTTCTACAAAAGTAATAGACGGTAAATTTGACGATTGCATTTTTAGTATTTTATCCATACGCTAACGAGGTTTTAAAACATCTTTTTACAAAGATGATAGATTTACGGGTGTAAAGATAAACAAAATATTGCACATTTAGTAGAATTATTGGTAATTTTTAAAAAATTATCCATAAAAAGTAATAGAATGTAAATAAACACTTATTGATTATTGCATTGAACTTATTTTAAGTGCTGTATTCTTACTAACTGATTTATTTCTTTGATATAAACAATACGCATTACAAACTAGTGCATTTGTGTTATTTGGATATTTTATATCGAGTTTTGTGTAGGCTGTTTTTTTATTACAATTCACTTCATATATTTCCTTTCCGTCAATAGCATATTAAGTAGTAATTTTGTTACGGAAATATAGAATTGCACATTCAGATGAATGCATATCTTTATCAGAAAGCAATGTATCAAAAGAAAATGGTGGGTATTGTTGCATTTGATATATTTGCCATTTAGGTTCGCTTACCTCATTTTCTTTTGATACATCCTTTTAATTTAATAATAGATGATATGTTGCAGCTTTTATTATGTAGCTTCTTTCATTGCTTATTTTTTGTTGTTTCTTCTGTCGTCATTTCCAAAAAACTTTTTGTGGTAATATGAATTAGCCGTATAAAGAGCTGCTGCAGGATTGTTGCCTGTAACGCGGTCTTTTGTTACAAGTGTTGTCGTGTAGGCATCTGAATATTTATAAAACAGACTATCGTGCCCAACACAAAGACCAATGACAACATTCAGGTCTGTATGAGTTTCATTAAGAAGTCGTGCCTGTAATATCGGGTTACACATGGCGGCACCTATGCTTTCACATTCTGCCGGAATGCCTACAGATGTCTTGCGCTGTCCTGCCACCTTGCATATTACCGACAATGGCTCGAATCCATTTGCTCTCAGTATCTTTGCAAATATGCGTGCTTCATTGATTAGACCTATACAGTTGGCTATACCTATGCGCTTTGCTCCAATCTTGCGGGCGAATTCCATAATCTCTTGCACTCTTGTCCATTTGCAATAGCCTTCATACTCAACTTCTGCGCTTGCAATCATTATTGCCTTGTTGTTGTTTTCTTCGTATCTTTCCAAAGCCCATTGCCTGTCGCTTTCTTTAAGATTTGCCGTAGGACAAAATTCGGGGTATGTGCGGTCTTTATATTTGCAATTCTGTGTTCCGCAGTCTACGCAGCTATGTTCATTTATTGTTTCTTTTTCCATTGTATATTTCTTTAAGTTGTTTTTATTTCTATACAAAATTACATTTTAAATTTATAAAATATGATTCAAATAGAATTTTTTCGTATATTTGACGTATTGTAATGTTTAGCTGATAACTGTGTTCTTTAAACTATTATGAATTTACCTCGTTATAATATAATGAGATAAATCTAAAATGCCAGATTATATTTAGCATTTATATTAGCATTTGATTGATTTTGATAATTTTCAAATAAGTTGCAATGATGAATTTAAAATATATAACAATAGCAGCCGTTTTAATATTTACATTTTTCGGATGTGCATCAGAAATTAAGAAGATAACATACGATGTACAAGGTGTCAATTATACGATAAAAATACCGAAAGGATACAAATGGCTTGAATATTCTACAATTGAGGAAAATATGGTTGAGTTATCGTATTCTGATTCATCCTGCATATATTTAGGTTCATCTGACATGACGCCGAATAAGAAAAACATCAAATCGTTGAATGACAGCATCTATTCAATGAGGTTTCAAAATAAGCCATTAGCTGAAGATGTAAACAAAACTATTGGATATAATGTTATAAAAATGCGCACTGACACATTAGATATTTCAGGGCAAGATACGGAAGGCTTGTTGTGGCGCGACATCATTATCGGGAATATATGTGTTGGCTATAAAGGCGTGAAAGATTCAAACAAGCAACTTTTTGATAGAGCCGTAAAGTCTTTATCCTATTAATGCTATTATTGAACGGATCTTTATTTTTAATCTTAAATATTCATATTAAATAATTATCCTCCAATAAATATTTTCTAAAATAAAACAACTTATGGCATGCAGAGATAATATTGTTAAGTATATTTCAAACATTTGGTGGACATTACAGGGGATTATCATCTCAGTATGGGGGCTAGTTGGACTATTTGCAGAATATAATAATGTGTATGCAGAATTATTATTAGCGGGATTGTTTCCTATTGTTTTTACAATCTTAAAAAATAATAGAAAATATAATATACGACTATTATCACAAGTGTGTTTGATATTGTATACGATTATAACCTCTATACTTATTTTTATGTTGGTAGCTGTTGCAAGTCCAAAGGTATGGTGTGCCCTAGTTCTATTGATAATCGGGACTTTAAATATCTTAATATCCATTGTTGATTCTTTTAAAATCTTTTATGCTGTCAAAGAATGATTTGATTGTTGAATCAGTAAAACAATAGGTATAAATATTTCTAATTAGTAGGGCGAATATACATTTTGATTATAAATACATACATGCTCGCCATGTATTTTATAAGTTTCGTTATCATTTCTTTATAGCAGTAAATCTTGTAGGGTAATATGCATATTATGATTAAATGACAAGAGAATTAGTTCCTGTAATAGTGCTTATTTTGTCTATTCGATAGAAAAACTTGCTAAGACCATTTGATATATTGTATAATTTTGTAACTTTGTCATCGTTGGTTATTGTTTGTATTTTGCAATAAAGTTGCAATCTTCTCTGGTTATTTAATATATGTATTGGCGTTCGTACTGTCAATTCTAACCTTAAATTTGCAAATATGAAGTTGAAAGATAAACGATTTCTTATATTCGAAGGCACAATGGCATGTTTTATTTTCATTGTCGGTATAATTTATTTTTTATGCGGATTTAACGAGTTGTTTGGTGTTGCTGAATATTTTTTCTTATTTTTGCCGTCGCACATTCTTGCAGGAATAGCTACGTGGCTTGTATGTAAAATGGATTATTGGGCAAATCTTACAATATGGCAAATCGTGTTTTCTTCTATCATTTCATTATTTATACTTTTATTCTTTATGCAGGGTGAGTATATTCTATTCTTGGCCATCATGATCTTTCTCGTTTCCAATATATTTTCAATGTTCCTAATTCCTTTTTATTGCTTGCTTTATGGAATAATCATAAACAAGTGTATGAGGAGTAAAAAGCAATGAAGAAATAATGAAATAGATTATATTTATGCATATCAATTCATGAAAATATATATTTGTGGAAGTATTTTAAAAAATTAAGAAATTAGTAAGTTGTAAATAAAGACACAATGAGAAATAAAATTTTACTTACATTATTATTTTGTATTGTCGCCATATGTTGTAGTGGTCAGTCTTTTCTTGTTAAATACCCCAAATTGACAGGCCGCAATTTGGGAGAATTTTTCAAGGATTGGGAAATTTATTCAGATAGCGTTTCTTCTTGTAATATCATTAAAGACAGCATTTTGTCTGATGTCGTAATGAGAGAACTTGCAGCGTTTAATGATGAAAATAAAAGTCAAAACAGTATCACTTCGCAATATGTAGTTTTTCCTCAAACAATTGAAGTTGAACGATATTATTTAGATGTGGATACTATAATGGCAAAGTCCTCCCAAGGCTTTCCTGAATATATACCTGACATGAAAAGAGAGCAATATTCAGTTGACACAATAACTCCTGCTATTCCACGTGGAGGACTGTATTTAACTCCTGGTATAAGAAAAGTATTATCGGAATTTGCAGGAGGACTTAAAAAAGAAAATGTAATTACGAAGATAAATAAAAGTAATGTCAAAAAATTGAAAAAATACATACCTGTTGCTTATGGACATTGGGGTGGCTATTGGTGGTTTGTGTCTTTTCCTATAATTAACGGTATTTGTTATTCAAACAATCTGATAGCGATTATGAGGAGGACAAGTTGGTGTACCGGTGATGTGATATGGTATGTAAAAGAAAATGGTAAATTTGTCAGAAGGCAACAGCCTGTATCTGCATGGATTGAATGATGATTATGAGTGGTTATCAGAATGTTATAAAACAGAAGATGTTGATTATGGGTGCAGGTACAGACAGCTTTTTAATAAATATTTTATTTACAGCATTAATATTAATTTTACTTTTATTGTAGCAATTTTTGTTGCAATTAAAGATAAAAAAGTAAGATTGTTATTGTTATGAATTATTTCAAATATATGTTATGAAAAGAGTCTTTTTATTTTATTTGTTTTCCATTATATTCTGTAATATCGCCATATCACAGAACATAATGGATATAAAGCAATATTCATTTAATTCATCAACTTATAATGACACACGTTCTTTCAGAATAGCCTTACCTGCTTCAGCATATCCTAATGTAAAGTATAATGTGCTGTTTGTTTTGGATGCAGACTATACCTTTGATGTGATTGCTTCTACAGCAATTTATTTACAGACTTTTGACTATATTCCTCCAACGGCAGTCGTTGCAATAGATTATTCAACTTCCGGAAACAGAAATGATGTAGGATACGAATTGTCTAATAATAGTCTTGATTCCAGTGGAGTAAAGTTTTATAATTATGTTAACACTGATTTGACAAATGAAATAAATCGGATTATTCCCACATCAGGCTTTTATACGTTAGTTGGCCATTCGTATACAGCAAGCTATCTTAACTATTATATCAATGCAGGAAATGATTATATAACATCTTATATTCTATTCTCGCCTGAAGAAATGAAACGTGTTCCTGATTTTGACGCAAAATACAATACAAAGAGTCCGAGTATCCGCATAATTACAGCTATGGATGATACCGAAGAAAGACAATCTTTTAGCCGTAGTTTGTATGAAAGTTTTCAAGAAAGGCAATATGATGTTAAGTTATATAATATTAAAGCAGACCACATGTCTGTAATTCCGGCTGGGATAATGCAAGCCCTGACAAGTCTGTATGACAAATATTACAATATCGACAGTATATACGATGCCATAGACCATGCTGACGTTTCTTTGTGGCAATCTTTTAAAAACATAAATGAAAATAACAGAGATCTCTATAAACAAGAATTGCCAATTTCTGGTTCATGCATTTCTGCTTTCTTGTGGACTGCTATTCAAAAAGGCGAGAAAGAATCAATTGATAGTTTACGGGCTTATTATGAGAAAGCCCTGGAAAATGAAGATTCTGATCCTAATGCATTGGGTGTTATGGGAGACTTGATGAATAAACTTGGTTTATGGAAAGAGGCAGATTACTACTTGCAACGATGCCTGGAGAGATATAAAAAATTGAATCAAGAACATGAAACACTATATTGGAGAAGGGTGTACTCATTGAATGTCTTATCTAAACTCGGTCAATATAAAAAAGCATGGAAAATATTAGAAGAAGGAAAAAAGATATATCCCGATGACAAAGCTATATTTTCTTATTATCAAGGAGTTTTGTCAATAACAAACGATTTTCTCATAAATAAAGGCGTAGAGCAATTAAAAATCGCAATGAAATATCCTGATGTATTGAAAAATAATTTTGTGAATTTAGATGAAGTTGAAGCACTTCTGAAAAAAGGAATATCAAAAGAAAAAGGAAGTAAGTGATTATATCAGCTCCTTTCAAATGTTAATTCAAAATATACAGAAGAGTAGGAATAATTAGGCCCTAATTACATTAGAATTCAGCTAGGGCTTTTGCTTTATATTGGCAGATTTTCATTAGGATTTTTTTGCATGTATAGCGGGTTATGTCTAAAAAACGGAAAAAGATGGCTGGAAACATGAACGCACAAGATATATAAAACTGTGTGCGGTTTAATGACGATTTTGGCTTATAAGATACTACATGTTACACAAAATGACCATTGCACTTATGTTTTGTCTGTGCAATGGCCATTTAATAATGGGTTAATCTTATGAGAATATTATTATACCATAATACGTTCCAATTTCATTTTCCACTCTTCCCATCTCGGCATCTCCTGTTTTAGCAATTCATAAAAAGCCTTTGTATGGTTCTTATGAATTAAGTGACAGAGTTCATGAGTAATGACATATTCAATACAGACCCTTGGAGCGCAAATCAGTCGTGGGTTTAAGAATATCCGTCCTGTTGGCGTGCAGCTTCCCCATCTTGTTTTCATCTCTTTCAATACGATTTCCGACGGCTCCACTCCGTAGCGTTTAAAACGTTCTATGAGTGGAGTCGCATATTCTTTTAGCTTAATGTCTGCCCGTTTTCTGTACCAAGTCCACAGCAATGTGCCTGCATCACTTTTGTGGCGACAGCTAATCTCTAAGATGTTCCCCTTGTAATGCACTTCGTTGTGCCCATCTTGCACAACGCGCAGCATGTATTGCCTTCCTAGATACAGATGCGATTCACCGCTGACATATCTTCTTTTTGGGGTATGTATGCCAAACGATCTGAAATAACATTGTTGTCTGTAAATCCATCCGGCACGGCGGTGAACGTGCATACGGATATTTTCCAATGACGCATTCTCTGGAGCTTTCACCTCAATTGAACCGTCAGGGTGAACACTTATACCTAAGGTCTTTCGCGGTGCATATATTATGGAATAATTCAGAATTTTCGTTCCGAATGTTATGCTGTCTTTCATTTTATCCATAATTTCGCAACATCCACGCATCCGTCAATAATAATATCCATATCGTCAAAAGGAAACTTCAGATCATATTTCCGTTTAACGTTGTCTATCAGATAATCTTCAAGTTCTATCTTCATACGTCCGATTATGTCTGATTTTGTCTGCCAGTCCACCAATGTATTTCCGTCAATAATCAGTGTGCTGTTTATTATTTCGTCAAACTTATGTGTGGTGTCCAAGGCCATGCTGTTTGTGTCCAGACCATTGTCTCCAAATAATCTACGATACGTCTCGGATATGATACCATAATATGCCTTCGCTGCATTGTTATATTGCAGCTCTGCCGGAATATCGTTGTCTGTATGTGCCAATACGTCATCTTTGTATTTCTGCACACGTTTCAGATATTCGAGTTCGCTTATGCGTCCTTGCTCATATTCTTCAATAGTTTCTTTCAGCAATTGTGAAAACTTCTTGTAAAACACAGGGTCGGTATCCATATTCTCTGTTATGTATTTGCTGGTGCGTGATGCTATCGTATCTGCCTTGGCGGCAGTTCCCACCACCTTTTCAACTTCCTGCTCAAAAGCTTCTGTATCGAATATGTTGACCAGATCTGTAATCTTTTTTACTGCGCCACTTTCTACATGACGGTTTATCAGCTTCTGAATCTGACTTTCATATTGTTTGTAGTCAATCTTGTCAGAAAAGCGCAACTGAACAGCCGAACGCAGTTTCACAAACATGTTCAGGTCGTCTTTATAACGTCTTATTTCATCCTCGCTTGTTTTTTCATGAAACTCTCTTGTCGAAAGTGCTATTTTCAGGCATGAGGCATAAGCCGTAAGCCGTTCGTAAAACTCCTGTCTGCGGTCTTCCATGCGCAAAGACTGTGCGTATGCTTCTAAATCATGTTTGTTTGCAATGTCCTTGAACATGTCCCACAGATTTGAATATTTTTGAGGCAGTTTTTCTGTCTCAGTGCTTACCGACGGCATTGTATTTTGGATTTCTTGCCGTTCTTCTTCGTCATAGTCTGAATAAAGCTCTAAAGCTTCATCAAGTTCTTTAAGAATGCCGTAATAGTCGATAATATATCCGAACTCTTTGTCGTCACACACTCTGTTAACTCGTGCTACGGCCTGGAGCAGTGTGTGTCCGTTTAATTTACGGTCAAGATACATCACAACCACCTTAGGCTCATCGAAGCCGGTCAGCAGTTTGTCTACAACAATCATTATCTCAGGTTGTTCCTGATTTTTGAACCGTGAAATGAGGTTATCCTGATACTTTTTGGGAGTGCCGTGTTCGTCCATCATTTTTTTCCAATATTCTTTCACCTCTTCAGAAGTGTTGCCGTATGGCGTTTCTTCACCCTCACGGGTGTCAGGCGGTGTTATCAGTACTTCAGACGATACCATGCCGATTTCGTCCAGATACTTCTTATATAGCACGGCTATGGCTTTGCGCGGTGTTACGAGCATTGCCTTAAACTTAGTTCCCTGCCAGTTGTCCCTGAAGTGTTCAGATACGTTCCATGCTATTGAGTACACACGTTGTTCTGTTTGGTTGACAAAATCCGTTCGCGAATATTTCTTTTTAAGGTCTACTGTCTGATATTCATTTAGATTTTCACATACCTTTGTGAAGAAATCGTCTATGGCTCCTTCATGTACAGTTTGTGGCACTATACGTCCCTCATAGAGCAACGGCACCACCGCGCCGTCTTCCACAGCCTGACGCACTGTATACACTGGGCGTATTATTCCGCCGAATGTTCTTGCCGTGTTCTTCTCTTTCTTCATCAGTGGTGTACCAGTGAAGGCTATCTTGCAGGCATTTGGCAGCACCTTGTCCATTTTTATTGCCATTTCTTTATACTGGCTGCGGTGAGCTTCGTCTATAAGAATGAAAATATTTGGATCGGTAAGCGGATGCTTCATCCGTTTTACGGCAGTTTCAAACTTATTGATTATTGTTGTTATCACGGCATCAGTTCCGCTTTCAAGTAGTTCTACTAATACAGATCCTGTTGTGGCATTTACAACATCGCGTCCACATTTCTTGAAGGTCTTTGTTATTTGGCTGTCAAGGTCGGTACGGTCGGTCACCATAACAATTCTCGGATTTTGTATTAGCTTCTCTTGTGCTATGGCTTGCGCCAGCATCACCATCGTAAGTGATTTGCCGCTGCCCTGCGTGTGCCATACCACGCCTCCGTGACGTTTCCCGTTATCAATGGGTTTTATGCGTGCTATGATTTCTTTCACCGTGAAAAATTGCTGATAGCGTGCCAGCTTCTTTATGCCTTCGTCGTAGATGGTGAAGTTGTGTATCAGCTCAAGCAGCCTCTTTGGTCTGCATAAGCCGTAAAGATATTTGTCTTGTTCTGTCGGCAGTATCTCTTCTTGCTCCATTGCGTCGAAATAGGCGCGCACGTAGCGGAAACGCTCTCCGAACAGGCGCTCTTTCTTTGCATTTTCCAAAGGCCTGTTCACCAAGTCATGCAACTGTGCCGTGTAGATGTCTTCGTCTTCCTGTGAGAGAAACATCTCTTTCCATTTGCTCCAGAATTTTGCCGGAGTTCCTGTTGTTGCGTATGTTCCGTAACTATTGCCTATGCCTAAAAGCAATGCGCTGTAGACATAAAGCCCACGTATGCCGTCGTCCTTTTGATTGCGCAGATGTTGCGATATGGCCTGGTCGCACGCTCCCTTTATGTCGGGGCGCTTGCATTCTATCACGACAAGTGGAATTCCGTTTACAAATAGCACAATGTCCGGGCGGTAGGTGTCAGAGCTACCGGTGCGCATCACGGCAAATTCTTCAGTTACATGAAATACGTTTCGTTCTGGGTGTTCCCAGTCAATATACCTCATGGTGTAGCTTTTTTTGTCGCCGTCAATGCTTTGTTCGAATGTTTTGCCCAGCGTCAGCATATTATATACAGCCTCGTTGCCGCTCAGATATCCTTCGCCCATCGAGATGTTGCGCATAGCGAGCACCCCGTTCTCGATGTTCTGTTCAGAAAACAGTTCTTCTTTGTTTCTGTTCACCCTTATTGAGTTGATGCGTCTCAGCTGGTTGCGCAGCACGTCTTCCAGCAGTACGTTCGACATTTTGCCGCCGCGCATAGCCAAAGCTTCGTCGGGAGTAAGGTATTCATAACCAAGCTTCTGCAACATCTGCAAAGCCGGTATCTGACTTATATGGTCTTCTTTGAATGAAATGCCCTCTTGAAACATAATTGATTATTTTACTGCTTTACGTTGATGCAAATCTAATAAACGTTGAAATTCATAATCAGCTTTTATTTTGTCTAAAATGCGTTTGACAACCATATTTATTTCTTTACCTGCGCGGTAATCTGCTGGACATACAAAATTTACCCTATTATCTTTAATTAGTTGTAAAGCGGTGGCTTTTTTTGCACTGTTTGCGTATACCGCTATTGAATGTCCGCCATGTTCTTTGACCATTTTCATACAAGGAATGTCTGTATCGCCATCTCCAAAGTAAATCATGTGGGAAAATGGAACAGGACGTTCTTTTTCAGGTATATATTGATTTATTTTTTTGTTGTCGCTCACTTCTCTTATTCCTTTGTTTATTTTAAAAAGGAATTGCGTTTTGGCTGTATAGTCTATTGCTATAGCTGGCCAATAAGCAATACCGTCAACGTTGTAAAGAAATGAACAGGCATAGATGTTTTCAAATTCTTTTGCAATAGGCGTACCTTCTATCATTTCTTTTAAACCTGAGGAATTAATATAATGTTTAACATCCAGCCCTATAGATTTTCCGTAATCATTTATTAATGAAAACCATTCCTTTACACCTTCAAATAATTCAACATTTGCTCCAAAATGTTTGAATGATTCTCGTTTTAAAGATATACCATTTGTTTTTGCCGCTTCTATCATCAAAAACATATAAGTAAGGATACCATTGGCATCGTTTTCTTCAGACAGTTTTTTATTTTTCTCCCAAAAAGCGGCTTTATCTTTTCCGATAGCTTGTATAAAACCGAATTCCTGCATATTTCCAGGAGAAAGTGTACCGTCAAAGTCGTATATAAGTGCTACTATTGGTCTTTTCTTTGCCATAATGTTTGATTTAAATTTATTTTAATTCTTTCCATTGAATTTCAAAACTTCTTGCTTCACCCTTTAATAAAGGATATAAAGATAAATCTTTTTCCTTTTGTGGAAATAATTTACCTGTTTTAACTTCTAAAACTGCAAAAATAGGTTCATCGCCTCCTACTTTAGATCGCATTTCATGTTCCAATAAAGTTAGAATTAAATCAGCATGTTTTTTGTTCATTGACTCTTTTGCAGACATATATAACTTTATGATATATATTTTCTTATTTATTTCTAAAATCAGTTCTGGATTCAAGGCTATACTAATATCTCCTATAACCCATGTTTTTCTTATTGGAGTAAGATTTTTAATTTTTTTCTTTCCAAGAAATTTTTTATACCCATTGATTAAAGTTTCATAATTTGGCTTCTTTTCATTACATATATAATTGATGAGTCCATCTAAAAAATCAATATTTTTCCCCCTCTTATGGAATTCTATAATTCGATTTCTTAAGGCATACCAATAATCAGTAGTATAAGGATTGTCTTCAGTTTCCCTCCTTTTCTTGGCTGCTTTTACAACTGTTGCTTTAGCTGTTCCTGACTTATTAACAAAATTAATAAATTCAGTTAGTGTAATTTTAATATTTCCCATAATTATTTAATTACTCGTTTTTTAGTTATTTTAATGATATTTGTATCAAGCCTTTCTTTTGTTGTTACAACACTTCAAGTTTATGATAAAATAAATTTATTTTTTCACAAGTTAAGAGAAATCCTGCTATAGTATGTCGTTCCTCAATAGTAGTAAGAATGAATTTTATAGTAAAAGTTGTAATAATGCAATTCATCATATCTATTCGTATTTGTGTATAGTGAGCATACTGTTTTTGATGTTCTCTTCGGAAAATAATATTTCTTTATTACTATTTACCCTTATAGAGTTGATGCGCCTCAGCTGGTTGCGCAGCACGTTCGAAAATTTGCAGCTGCGCATAGCTTTATTGGAGGTAAAATATTTAAAACCAAGATTCTGTAACATCTGAAAAGCTGATATCTGGTATATATGGTCTTCTTTGAATGAGAGATTCATTATATATATTAATTTAGTCTCTATATGGTACTTTTGATTGTTTAATTTCCACATCGCTAAATCCCATGTGGTCAAGATACATCCTCAATGATTGGATTGCTCGATTCATGTCGTTGTTAGGTCCAATCCAAATCTCTTTTAAGGCCGATTTAGGAAGATATTGCTCAACGTATGGTACAATCAAATTATTTTTAAGTCTGTATTTTATAATTTCATTTGCAGGGAAGAACCAACGGACCTCTTGCTCATACTCATAAGCTGGATTTTTACCAAGAACCCAAAGTAAAATATAGACGCTTAACATATTTGCCGAACAATCAAAAATTTTTGATAATATATTTTCGCCTTTAGAATTCTTCCACCAATCTTTTGGCAAGTCTTTCCATTTTAAAATTTCACTTTTTAGTTTCTTTTTTAAGAAATCATTTGCATATATACATTTTGATAAACCAATAGTCGTTTTGAGGATTGTAGTATCAAATCCGAGGGCTAAGCCATATCCATTTTTTCCATACATTCTCCACATTGGCAAACAATCAATGGCCGATGAAAATGATATTATGTGTATTTTATCTTTTGCTTGTTCTCTTATTGTTTGTTCTGATTCATCGAGAGGTATATCTAAAACTTCATGAGCCAATTCAATTCCAGTATTCAATTCTTCTGGATCGTTCATATAGCAACAATTGGTAGCCCATAAGCAAATCTCTTTACCTGGTAGAGGGTTATTCATCACAATGATACCTCCAAATAAAGCATCGATGCTTGTGTAGTGGTATAATATTGTAGCATCAGACTCAATATATCCTAATATTGGATTTACTGTTTTTAAACTATAATCTTTTGTAGTATCAATTTTCATATTTTACTCGTTTTTTACCTGTGAGGAGTTGTTGCATAAGACCGTGTTTCTGTTGGCGGAGTATATCAAGCTTTTGTTGGGCCAATTCTATTTCACGGTCAGCGGTGTTTAGTACTTTATAAATAGTGATTTGCTCTTTTATTACGGGTATGTTTATTCTTAATTTCATAACTTCCTTTTTTGAAAGATTGAAACGGGTTGAACCTTGTGCTAATATGTTCATGTAATGCCTGAAGTGTTCTGTCCTAAATAAATATGCAGCGAAAAATGGACTTAATGTTGAGAAATCTTTTAATCTGTATCCAAAACAAAAGCTATTTAGATATGTATTATCTAAATGTTCTAAGAGAACAGAAGCCATTCCTACTTCATCTGGAGTTTCGGAAGATACGGTAAAAAAAATATCTCCATATTTAACCATGTTTTGTTGATCTTCAGGATTGATTTTAACACATTGCAAGTTATTCACATCTATTTTTTCATTTGAAAAAACGTTGATGTATGGGATGAATTTTGCGTTTCCTTGTTCAAAATCATCTTTATTTTTTCCTGAAAGTCCATTATAAGTGTTTCCCATTTCTCCCAATTTTATTTTTTTCCAAGGAATATTAAATCCTGGCAAACGTTTCTTTCCAGTGAGCAGTTGTTGCATTAGTCCTTTTTTTCGCAATTCAAGTTTTTCTATGAGTTGCGATTGCTTTTCAATGGCTTTGTCCCACGTGCTTAAAATTTCTGCTATCTTTTGTTGCTCGGGGAATGGAGGTACAATGATTTTAAAGTTTTCAAAATCTTTTTTTGAGACTTCAAGGAAGGTGCTGCCTACTCCCAATTGAACAATGCGATGTTTATTTAATGTAATATAATAAAATAGCCAATCAACGTTAATGCCTTTAATAGGTTTGATATTTTTAAAACCTTGATTTGTTGATGTTTCTTTTATTGTTATAGCGGCATTACCTATTGTTGCACGCGTACAAACAAGGATGCTGCCGGGTGGTAATAACGTAGCTGAACTATTTTTTAAGCCAAGCGGAGTTATTCTTTGATTTGTATCACCAATAAATCGTGTTTTAAGTTTGGTAATATCAGAAGGTGTACACCATAAAATATTGCCATTCCAATAATTGGGCTCATTTGTATTTGGAGTTCCGCCTGAATATATTTCCCCGAGTTTTTTTAGTTGTAGAATTTCCCATTCATTAGGAATAATTCCTAATGGTGTTACTTTTCCTTGTGGTATGTTATTGGTTGTCATTTTCATATTGTGAAACTTTATTATCATTTTTATCGGCAATGACTTTTAGTGTATTACCAACGATATGTGCGATGTCTATTGCATTGTCAAGATCTTTTTGATCATTCGGATTGTTTGTTGCTTTAATAATGTTGCCAATAAGGTCAACCAATTTATTATAATTATCCAACTTGTTATTCATTTTCAGTATAGTGGTTAAATTAGACAGGATTGTCGCTTTCTATGAAAGCATTTAAGAAACGGCCTATCACATTTACAATGTCTGATTCATCTTGGTCTGATAAAGATTCAAGATATGAACATTCTTTGTTGTATAAGCTATGGTAATATAAATATCCGTTTGTCAAGGAAACATCAATCTTATAAACAAACTGTTGTATAATCAGTCTGATTGCAATTATTCTTGTTGCCGTTGTAACAGCTGTGGACTTAGTTACAGTCATTGTTGACGTGTATGTATTGCTGTCTGCATTAAATCCGAATTTAGCGACATTTGGCTTCCATATAAAAGACGAGAATATTGAATAAAACTCCGAAAGCTCAGTATCAATGCGGTTGAGTAAAGGCTGGTACACGTTGTTGAGGACATTATCCAAAAACTCATCTGTCAGTGCCGGCTTGTTAAGCTTATCACGATATTTCAGCTTAAGGTTCTTTTTCCAGTCATCAGCTTCATCTATGCTTTCACCGTGTGCCGCTTTTATACTTATGAGCAGCGCACGTTCCAGACATTTTGACATATATGTAATAAATGGGTCAAGCTGTTCAGCTTCGGCATGGGCACCGACTGATGGAGTAGGGCCTACGACAACATCGCACCTGTTTAAAGCAGTAAGATAATTTGACTTATCATTGCTCTTGACAACGAGCATCGGATAACCGTGACGAGTAAGAATGTAGTTTACAAGCAGACGGGAGATGCGTCCGTTGCCGTCTTCAAACGGATGGATGCGTATGTAGCGGTAGTGGAACACCGACGCAAGTTCTATAGGAGACATATTGCCTTGTTGCTCCGCTTCATTATACCAACTGACGAGATCGTTCATCAGAGCCGGAGTCTCTTCGGGTGACGCATATTCAAAACGCTCACCTGTCTGTGTGATAACCGAATTGGGGCGTGTCTTATAAATGCCGGCGTGGATTATGTAAGATGTGGGTGTACCATCATGCTGTTGGCTGTACATCGTGTAATCCTCGCGCAGCAGCGTATTATGAAGCTGGCGTATGAACGTTTCGGTCAGCGGCTTGTTCCTGTCGCCGGCTTCTTCCTGTATCATCTTGAGACAGACATTGTGCGCCTTCATCTCTTCAAGATCTTTCATGTTGGCTTCGTCCACCACCTTGCCGAAAAACAACAGAAGCTCGGTCTGACCATATGTCAGCGTGTTGCCTTCGATGTGGTTAGAGTTGTAGTTGAACTCCAGCATGAATTTCCGGTCTAGCCTGTTTCTGTCTTCCGGTTTTAGCGGCTGCAAAGCCGTCCATTCTTTATATAATTGTTCAAGATATGTCATAATTATAGTTGCAAATTTTGTTTGTAAATATTATGGGCTTTATTGTCATCATCCCATGTATATTCAACGTTTATGATATCTGGCGTTGATTCTGATATCATAAATGGTATCTCAAAATGTTCACCAGGATTTAACAATTCAAAAGGAATACTTGCCATTCCGGTCAGGCTGATTCCTCTGAAGTTCCGAATGTCGGTTATACAAATATTATGTGCAGAAGCTAAACCTTCATTAGAAATTACAAGTTTTCGCATTTGTCTGTTTTCTCTTATTACAGTGCCAGATATTTTTGCACATTTCTTCTTTAAATTTTCTTCATCAATTTTTAGTATTTGGTATTGATTCAATATTAAGTTCTGCTTTTTTATTTTCCTGTCATATATGACAAAGGTAAAAGCAGACAATAATAATGCACATATTGAAATAATCAAACTTGCTAATTCCATAATCTATAAAAATATTTAATATCCAAGCTCCTTTAAATATCCTTTCATCTTAGCCTGTACCTCAGCCAACTCCGCTTCGAGTGCGTCAATCTCTTTCTGCACGGCAGGGATATCCACTTCGGCTTCTTCCTCAAATGTGTCGACATATCGCGGTATGTTGAGGTTGTAGTCGTTCTCTTGTATGTCGGCTGGTGTTGCCACGAAAGCGTATTTGTCTTCAACAACTCCCGGCTTGAATTGTCCTGAAGCAAATTGGCGATATACAGACACAATGTGATCAATATCTTCAGGGCGCAGTTTGTTCTGGTTTTTCCCATCCTCATATTCACGGCTGGCGTCGATAAACAGCACATTGTCAGTTTGTTTGCCTTTGTTGAAAATAGCAATGGCAGCAGGAATGCCTGTTCCGAAAAACAGATTGGCAGGAAGACCTATAACGGCTTCAAGCAGATTTTCGTCTATAACGTGTTTGCGTATTTTCCCCTCACTCGCACCGCGGAATAACACTCCGTGAGGAATGACGACACCAACTTTGCCACTGCCTTCTTGAGCGACCTCTATCATGTGTGAGATGAAAGCCCAGTCGCCTTTGCTCTTTGGAGGTATGCCTCGCCAAAAACGGTTATATGGGTCACTTGCTGCTTCGTCAGCTCCCCATTTGTCCAAAGAGAATGGGGGATTGGCTACTACTGTGTCGAACTTCATCAGTTGGTCGTTCTCTTTCAATTTAGGATTGCGTAATGTGTCGCCCCATCTTATTACAGCATTGTCGAAGCCGTGCAAGAACATGTTCATCATGGCTAAGGCCCAAGTGCTTCCGTTCACCTCCTGTCCGTAAAGGGAGAAGTTGCTGTTTCCTACTTCCTTGCCTGCCTTAATGAGCAATGATCCTGAACCACAAGTTGGATCACAGATGCGTGCGCCCGGTTTGCTCTTTGTCAGCTTTGCCAATAATGTTGAAACTTCAGCAGGTGTGAAAAATTCTCCAGCTTTTTTCCCTGCTTCGCTGGCAAAGTTTGAAATCAAATACATATATGCGTCGCCAATAATGTCGTTATTCTCAAGATGCGTTTCGTCGAGATTTAACTCGTTGAAATCAATCAACAGATTTTTCAGACGTGCGTTCTTTTCCTTAGGCTCACCGAGGTTTGCACTGTTGAAACTGATGTTTCTGAAAATGCTGCTTCCGTCTTCACTGCTCATTTTCTCATGGTTAGCATCTTCAAGATCAACCAGTGCTATGTCGATATGCTCACCTATATTATCGTCAGATCTATGTTGGTATAGGTAATCGAACGAACTTTGTTCAGGTACGACGAAACGTTCATGGCGCATGGCACGCGAAGCTCTTTCGTGGTCACCTTCATATTTGTCGATATATTCGGCATATTTGCTTTTATAGACATCACTGACATACTTTAAAAATAGCATTGTCAGAATGTAATCTTTATATTGGCTAGGGTCAATGAGTCCACGAAATGTATCGCACGCTTTCCATACCACCCTGTTAATTTGTACTTGATCAATCTTAATCGCTTCCATATATTTCAAATTGTTTTATTCATTAATAATTGCTTAATTATAAGCTCTTTTCGTTTTATTATTGTTTCCTGCAGATACTTTTCCCTTTGTGACAATTCGTCAATCTTTACTATTAGTGCTTGTGTATGAAGTTCAGGGATGTTAATCTCCAATTCATCTACATTTTGTTTGCGGATTAGAGGCGTTGCACTGCCTGTTTGAAACGTCTTAAAATAACTCTTTGTTGCAGGTTGTCGTAAAAACCAGCAAAGATACTCCGGTAAAACTTTATCAGATTTTACGCGTATTACGAAAAACGACGTTGATGCAACGGCGTCCTCTTCCGGCTTATATGTTAAACAGAGATAATTAGTTCCCTTACAAGCAAATAGTATGTCATTATTCTGCAGTAGATTCTTCTGTGCTTTTGGAGTCGGAAAAACTCGTGATGCGTATTTGGTAGCAATGGAATTGCTACAGTCTTTTGTCTGCAAATATAAGATGTTGCCAGCAGGATCGGTTCTTTCGTATATTCCAGAAAATATATAGGCTATATTCTTGAGTTTAATTTTCCTCTTTAAATCCATTTTATTAGTTTTTTGCAAATATATTGATTCTTTTTTAGATAGCCAAAAAATAAGCACTTTTTTTGTAGTATGGCGTTTACTAAGCGTGATAATTATTGTAACACCTTATTATAATATTATAGTTATGATAAATTTTATTGCATGCAACATGCATTCGTCTGGATGTGTATTATGTCGTTAGGATATTATTTATATAAATGAGGCTTTTATGTAGGATAATCAATATCGAATTAATATGTAATGAAAAATTTTATTATGTGTAATGAGGAATTAATTCATAGAACTACTATATGAAACTCACTGAATTTTGTATTAAAACTCAGTGAGTTTTATTGTATATTTCGGTGATTTCTTCATTAAGTTACGATTATAAATGTATAAGGCTTTTTATGCTGAATGGCATTAATAAATATCTTTCATTTATGAATATACATTTAATGTAGCGGATATTTGGTGCTCTAAATTTTATTGAATTAAAGCAGGGCTGCAACCTTGTCACAACCCTGTCACTTTTTTGCTCCTTTTACAACTTAAAATGTCCTAAATAGGAATTTTATTTTTTTGAAAATAAAAAAAACACGATAATTAAACTTTACAATTTTATTTTTTACTTTTTGTACTTTTCAAAAAAATAAAATGGCATTTTTTACGAAAATCCCATCAAAGGGTGTCATAGACATATTTTGTTGTATTTTATTACATGTAATATATGTAAAATATTGTGTTTTAAATATTTATGAAGATTCTAAATTCGGTTTATTCAAGGATTTTATTGTCAGGGTGTGATAGGGTGACTAGCTGTTTTCAAAACTTTTCATATATACGTAAAAAAATAAATTAATTGGGGGTGTTATATGTCATTTAATTTTTTTTTGCGCGTGCATAGGGAAAGTTTATAAAAGTACATGTCACCCTGTCACTGAATTAACGTTGAAAACGGAGATTGAAAATGAGATTATATTGCTGTCTCTGATTTTTGTATGTAGCATTTAATTTGTCATCATGGATAATGATAACATTGAAATCTGATTGTTGTTACAGCTTTAATAAACATAATGGCAGCATTGTTTTTTATGTATGAAACTTTATTATCATATCATTATTACCACATTGGCTGTAAATGTTTTCTGCCTTTAAATAAGTGGCAAAAATAATTTAAGATATATGAGAGGAAAATGAAAAAGTAGCGGATAAATTCCAACTTAATCAATTTTTTGCATTATCTTTGCCGTAATGAAATGCCGCATTGTCACGCCTGCGTGTCTTAGGCCGTGCATGTTGCGTGTCAGATTTTGCAGTTATTGATTACAGAATATAAACTGACATTATGAAAATTCAAGATATACTACAGAGACTTAATATTGAGTCGCTTAACAAGATGCAGTATCAGGCAGGTGACATTATGGTTAACACTGATTCAGATCTTGTTATACTGTCTGCGACAGGCAGCGGAAAGACGCTGGCTTATCTGCTGCCATTGGCCGGTATGCTTAATCCTGAGTCAGACGAGCTTCAGGCTGTTGTCATAGTTCCGGGCAGAGAATTGGCACTGCAGTCGCACGACGTGTTTACACGTATGGGTTGCGGACTGCGCTCAATGGCACTTTATGGCGGACGTGCCGCAATGGATGAACACAGAAATCTGCGTAAGATTAAGCCGCAGATAGTTTTTGCAACTCCAGGACGCCTTAATGATCATTTGGATAAAGGCAACATCGTTGCCGATGATGTAAGTTATCTGGTTATTGATGAGTTTGACAAGTGTCTGAAAATGGGCTTTCGCGATGAAATGAGTGCCGTTATAAGCAAGTTGCCGTATGTAGAGAGGCGTGTGCTGCTGTCGGCTACGGATGCAGAAGAAATACCCGGATTTGTCAATATGGGCAAAGTGGTGCGTCTTGATTTTCTTACAGACAGCCAGATACCGGACAGAATAAACCTCTTTGTGGCAAAAAGCAAGGATAAAGACAAGCTTGATGCACTATATTCATTGCTTTGCAGTTTCGGCGAGTCTAGTACGATAGTATTTCTTAACTATCGCGACAGCGTTGAGCGTGTTTCTGGATTTCTTCGTGACAAGGGTTTTGTTGTAAGTGCCTTTCATGGCGGACTGGATCAGAAAGCACGTGAAGATGCCGTTTACCGTTTCAGCAATGGTTCGGCAAGCGTACTTGTAGGCACAGATCTCGCGGCACGCGGTCTTGACATTCCTGAAGTTGACAATATCGTTCATTATCATCTGCCCCAGGGTGAGGACGAATATATCCATAGGGTAGGGCGTACCGGTCGCTGGCAGGCAAAAGGACGGGCTTTCTTTCTGCTGAGTCCCGAAGAAACTCTGCCCGAGTATATAAAAGACACACCTGAAGAATATGAACTGCCGACAGATGTTGAGACGCCGCCTCAGCCACGTATGGTAACCCTCTATATTGGCAAGGGAAAGAAAGACAAAATATCCAAAGGTGACGTGTTGGGGTTCCTTTGCAAGGTCGGGGGACTAAAGGGAAGCGAGATAGGGCGTATTGACGTAAAAGAGCGTTGTGCGTATGCTGCAGTTAGCCGCGACAAGTGGAAAAGCGTTGTGGCACGTACCGCAGGCGAAAAGCTAAAAGGTATAAAAACTGTTGTAGAGTTGATAAAATAGTATGCAATATTGAAATTAGATAATATATTTTTTCAAAAAAGCTTGGTGGGTTCAAATAAAAATTGTAACTTCGCAATTGCTATGAAGCAAAAAATGTATAATTGTTAATTTTAAACCAAAACTATCAAATGAAGAAGTATAACTTTAATGCAGGTCCGTCAATACTTCCACGTGAAGTGATTGAGAATACTGCCAAACAAATCCTTGATTTCAATGGCAGCGGTCTTTCTTTAGCAGAGATAAGCCACAGAGCAAAGGATTTTCAGCCTGTTGTAGACGAGGCTGTTGCACTTATTAAAGAATTGTTGAATGTTCCAGAAGGCTATTCAGTGCTCTTCTTGGGAGGCGGAGCTTCTCTTGAGTTCTGTATGGTTCCTTACAACTTCCTTATAAAGAAAGCTGCATATCTGAATACAGGTACATGGGCAAAGAAAGCCATGAAAGAGGCTAAGCTGTTTGGCGAAGTCGTTGAGGTGGCTTCTTCAGCTGATGCTAACTTTACATATATTCCTAAGGGATGGACATGCCCTGACGATGCTGACTATCTGCACATTACAACAAACAACACAATCTATGGAACTGAAATCCGCAAGGATCTTGATGTTAATGTTCCTTTGATTGGTGATATGTCATCAGATATTTTCAGCCGTCCTGTTGACGTGGCTAAATATAAATGTATCTATGCCGGAGCACAGAAGAACCTTTCTATGGCAGGTGTTACCATCGTTATCGTTAAAGATGACGAACTTGGCAAGGCTCCGCGACAGATTCCTACAATGCTGAATTATCAGACACATGTAGAAAATGGTTCTATGTTCAACACACCTCCAGTTGTTCCTATCTATACAGCTCTTGAAAACCTCCGTTGGATAAAGAAGATGGGTGGAGTAGAGGCTATGGATAAGCTGGCTCATGAGCGTGCTGACATCGTTTATTCAGAAATAGACAGAAATAAATTGTTCCACGGAACTGTTAATACAGAGGATCGCTCTCTGATGAACATTTGCTTCGTTATGAACGAGGAATATGCTGATCTTGAGAAGCCGTTCTTGGAGTATGCAACATCTCAGGGCATGGTCGGAATTAAAGGCCACCGTTCTGTTGGAGGTTTCCGTGCAAGTTGCTATAATGCACAGACAATCGAAGGTGTTCAGGCTCTTGTTAAGTGCATGAAGGACTTCGAGGCTCAGCACTAATGCTGTGACCTATTAACCATTTTGGCATGCCGGATGTGCTTATTCGGCATGCCGTAATATGCAGGAGAAGCATATCGTCGGCGAGGGTAGATTATTGTTTAATATTAATCTCTGGCAGGGTGTGCTTCTCTTGTCTTTTTAAACAATCAGGATTATTTTCCTGAGATTATTAACAACTTAAATCGTAATAAAATGAAAGTATTGGTTGCAACTGAGAAGCCTTTTGCTGCTGTTGCTGTTGAAGGAATAAAGAAAGAGATAGAAGGTGCCGGTAATGAACTCGTTTTACTGGAGAAATATACAGATGCTGTACAGCTCCTTGACGCCGTTAAGGACGTTGACGCAATGATTGTACGTTCTGACAAGGTTACTCCAGCGGTGCTTGATGCTGCAAAGAACCTTAAGATTGTTGTACGTGCAGGAGCCGGATACGACAGTATTGACACTGCTTATGCAAAAGAGAAGGGCGTGATTGTTGAGAACACTCCAGGACAGAACTCTAATGCTGTGGCTGAACTAGTGTTTGGTCTGCTTGTTTATACAGTTAGAAACTTCTATAACGGCAAGGCTGGAACTGAGCTGAAAGGAAAGAAACTGGGAATCTTGGCATTCGGTAATGTTGGCCGTAATGTAGCACGCATAGCCAAGGGTTTTGGTATGGATGTATATGCATATGATGCTTTCTGCCCGAAAGAAGTGATTGAGGAGGCCGGTGTTAAGGCTGTAGGTTCACAGGAAGATCTGTTTAAAAATTGTGATATTGTTTCTTTGCATATACCTGCAACACCTGAAACAAAGCAGAGCATCAACTATAATCTGGTAAATATGATGGAGAAAGGCGGTATCGTTATCAATACAGCCCGTAAGGAAGTTATCAATGAGCCTGAGTTGATCAAACTTCTTGCTGAACGTACAGACCTGAAATATATTACAGACATTAAACCTGATGCTGATGAAGAGTTTGCTAAGTTTGAAGGACGCTACTTCAGCACTCCTAAGAAAATGGGCGCTCAGACCGCAGAGGCCAACATTAATGCAGGTATCGCTGCTGCAAAGCAGATCAATGCTTACTTTAAGGACGGCTGCACAAAGTTCCAGGTTAATAAATAATTTGTCTTAGATTGAGACAAACGTATTTGTAATATAAAAAATAATATTATGGCTACAATAAAACCTTTTAAAGGTATACGCCCTCCAAAGCAATATGTTGAGGAGGTTGAGTCAAGACCATACGACGTGCTTGATTCGGAAGAGGCACGTAAAGAGGCTGGCAACAACGAGAAGAGTCTTTATCATATCATTAAGCCTGAGATAGATTTTGAACCTGGCACAAGTGAGTATGATCCGCGTGTGTATGAAAAGGCTGCCGAGAATTTCAAGAAGTTCCAGGATAAAGGCTGGCTGGTTCAGGACGATAAGGATAATTATTATATCTATGCCCAGACAATGAACGGAAAGACTCAATATGGTCTTGTTGTATGCGCTTATGTAGACGATTATCTTAACGGCGTGATAAAGAAGCATGAGCTTACCCGTAGAGATAAGGAAGAGGATAGAATGAAACATGTAAGGGTTAACAATGCCAACATTGAACCTGTCTTCTTCGCATATCCAGACAATACGGTGCTTAATGACCTGATAATGCGTTATGCAAAGACAGAGCCTGAGTATGACTTCATTGCTCCTGTTGACGGATTTCGCCATCAGTTCTGGATTATATCAGACAGCAAGGACATTGACGTGGTGACAAAAGAATTTGCAAAAATGCCGGCATTATATATTGCTGACGGACATCACCGCTCTGCTGCGGCTGCTCTTGTTGGTGCTGAAAAGGCAAAACAGAATCCTAACCATAAGGGTACAGAAGAATATAATTACTTTATGGCTGTTTGTTTCCAGGCTTCTCAGCTTACAATTCTTGACTATAACAGAGTAGTTAAAGATCTCAATGGACTGAGTTCAGAGGATTTCCTCAATGCCTTGAAAAAGAACTTTGAGGTTGAAGAGAAAGGTACAGAAATTTATAAACCTAATCATCTGCACAATTTCTCTCTTTATCTCGACGGAAAATGGTATAGTCTGACAGCAAAGCCCGGAACTTTCGACGATAAAGATCCTATTGGTGTGCTTGATGTTGATATTTCAAGCCGACTCATTCTTGATGAGATACTCGGTATAAAGGATTTGCGTTCTGACAAGCGTATAGACTTCGTCGGCGGACTTCGTGGACTTGAGGAATTGAAACGTAGAGTTGACAGCGGTGAAATGCGCATGGCTCTTGCCCTTTATCCTGTAACGATGAAACAGATAATGGATATTGCCGACAGTGGCAAGATAATGCCGCCTAAGGCAACGTGGTTTGAACCAAAATTGCGTTCAGGACTTATAATCCATAAACTTGTTTAATGCAATTATAGAACGATAACTTAAATACATCTTGATGGTAATTGATGAATTTAAGACTATAACAAATGTGGGCGAGGGAACTTATTCTGAAAAGAGGAGTAAGTTCCTCGCTTTTTCACATCATGTGGAGTCTGAAGATGATATAAAGGATTTATTGACTTTTTACAGAAAGAAATATTATGACGCACGTCATGTGTGCTATGCATATATGCTTGGTGCAGAAAGAAAGAACTTTAGGGCTAACGATGACGGCGAACCGAGCAGTACAGCCGGTAAACCGATTCTTGGACAGATAAATAGCAGCGGACTGACAGATATCCTTATTGTTGTTGTCAGGTATTATGGGGGAGTAAATCTTGGTACTAGCGGACTTATAGTTGCATATAAGACTGCTGCCGCAGCGGCTATAGCAGCTTCTAATGTTGAGACTAGGCAAGTGGAGGATGTCGTTACTTATAATTTTCCCTATGTCATGATGAATGACGTGATGCGCGTTGTCAAGGAGATGAAACCTAGAATAGTGTCACAGACTTACGATACAACATGTGAGATCAAGTTAAGCATACGTCTGTCTGAGGTTGAACAACTTAAGGCCAGATTGGCGAAACTATCTTTCGAATAGCGCTTATGGCTTGTTATAGAACTAAATGTTTGTTTGGGAAAATCTATATTAAACAAAATTGATGAGGTGAACAGTGTATGTAGGAAAAAAGAGGATAACATTTGAGATATTTGCTGCTTTTTATTTTGTAAATTAAAAAAATAATGTTACCTTTGCAAACGCAAAAATGATGGTAACATCTGGTTAGCGGTATTTTGTGCCGGCAAATACTTTAAAGAAATATGTTCCAGACGCTATATCATGGAAGATTGGCAGAGTGACCGAATGCGCTGGACTCGAAATCCGGTATACCCATTTACGGGTATCGGGGGTTTGAATCCCTCATCTTCCGCATAATGGTGGATTCATCTAATGGTTAGGATACAAGATTCTCAATCTTGGCATAGGGGTTCGATTCCCCTATCCACTACAACAAAAGGCATCACGAAATGTGGTGCCTTTTTCATTACATACTAATTAAATTGTTATTGTTTCAACCAACTAACGGATAACATATACTTGTTTTGGTTAAAACAAAAGAAATCATTTTATTTATGCTATATTTACAATTTTGACGTATATCAGCATAATATCTTAATATTTAAGCTATGCTGGTATACGTCAAAAACAGAATTGTTTAACTGATATAAATAAAAGAAGAATATTATGATGTTCTTCTTTTATTTAGCTGCTTTTAATCAACAACGGATCATCGTTTTTCTTGCATTGTAATCACCTCTTCAATAACTTGAGGAAAGTGTCCTTGTTCCAATTCGTGGATTTTACTTTCAATATCCTCAACAGAGTCTGTTGGGACGAGTTGAGTTTTGAACTGCTTTATAATAGTTCCGCCATCACATACATTACTTACAAAATGAATTGTAATACCTGTTTCTGTCTCGTTAGCAGCCTTTACAGCCTCATGTACATGATGTCCATACATGCCTTTGCCACCGAATTTTGGAAGTAAAGACGGATGTATGTTGATTATTTTATTAGGATATTGCTTTATAAGAAATTCGGGAACCATGAGCAAGAAGCCGGCAAGCACTATGAAGTCAATACTAAAGTCCTTCAACAATGGCATTATTACATCAGGATTATTTATCTCCTGTTTTGTAAGAACCTTACTTGGAACATTGCATTTTTCTGCTCTTGTCAGAACATAAGCATCAGGTTTATTGCACACAACTAGACTTACATTAATATCTTTGTTGCCTTTAAAATATTTTATAATATTCTCACAGTTAGTTCCGTTTCCGGATGCAAATATAGCAATGTTATTCATAGTGTATGATTATTTTATTTATTGTATTAATACTCGTCGTCGTCATCTTCATAAGAATCGTCCCAGTCGTCAAATCCAAATTCGGCCGGTTCGATAAAAGCGTCGAGACTTCTTCTTTCTTTCTTTGTTGGGCGTCCTGTTCCGCGTGCGCGGTCAATGAATCCGCTAATGCGGTTCATTTCCAGAATTTCATACTGCTTAGCATCAGTTACATTCTCATAAATGCCGGGTAGCAGTTTGGCTCCGACCCTTTGTTCTATGCACTGCAAGATTTTAAATGAATAAGTTACAGGCGGTTTCTTGACATTAACAGTCTCGCCAGCCTTCACCATGTGTGACGGCTTCACGTTTACACCGTTTATGGTCACTCTTCCGTTCTTGCATGCATTGGCAGCCAATGAGCGTGTCTTGAATATGCGTGACGCCCATAGCCATTTGTCAATTCTCGCTGTGTCTGCCATTATTGATGCTTTTTGTTAAACTGATTCATAGTTATATCTACACCAGCCAATACAAAGCTTTTTATTATTTCAATAGCCGTATCTATTGCAGGTGTAAGTGTCTGCATGTCTTCGTCGTCGTATTTGCCCAATACCCAGTCTACTTGTGCTCCTTTAGGAAAGTCATTGCCTATTCCGACTCTAAGGCGTGAGTATTTCTGTGTGCCTATAACACTCTGAATGTTGCCGAGTCCATTATGTCCGCCATTGCTTCCGCTGGCTTTAAGACGTAGTGAGCCTAATGGCAATGACAGATCGTCAACAACGACAAGAAGATGCTCAAGAGGAATGTTCTCTTTATTCATCCAGTATCTTACGGCATTACCGCTAAGATTCATGTATGTTGTAGGCTTAAGCAAAAATAGTTTGCGTCCCTTGATGGATGTTTCTCCGACGAATCCATACCTGCGGTCGTCAAAAATAATATTGGACGCCTTAGCAAAAGCGTCCAATATCATAAATCCTGTATTGTGTCTGGTATTCCGGTATTCATCACCCGGATTGCCGAGTCCAACAATCAAGTATTTCTCCATAACATACTAAATGTTATTCAGCGTCAGCATCGCTGCTGCTGGCAGCTGCAGACTTACGAGTAGCCTTGATTGAGCATACAACGACCTCTTTACCTGTAGCCATTTCCAGACCTTCGAAGTGCAGATCACCAACCTTGATGCTCTTACCGATCTTCAGGCTTGTTACGTCAATGTCAAGGTGCTCAGGTATTTCCTGATATTTAGCAGTTACGTTAATCTTACGGATAGAAAGGTTCATACGTCCACCATCGCGAACACCCTGAGCCAGACCTGTAAGTTTAACAGGAATACCGATTGTGATAGGTTTCTGGTCGTTAACCTCGTAGAAATCAACGTGCAGAAGAGCGTCTGTTACCGGATGGAACTGCAGCTCTTTCAGGATAGCTGTGTGTGCCTCACCGTCAATGTGAAGGTTGATAACGTATATGTGAGGAGTGTAGACAATCTTACGAAGCTCGTTCATCGGGCATGTGAATGCCAATGCTTTAGGAGCACCGTTTTCGTCTTTAGCCTCACCATAAAGGTTACATGGAATAAGTCCCTCTTTTCTCAGGTGCTTAGCTGATTTCTTACCAAGGATGTCTCTCTTTTTACCAGTTACATCAATTTCTTTCATAATAGTTGTGTTACTCTAAATTAAGTTAATAATACGTGCTTAATTCACCATCACACGAGAATAAATTTCACGTTGTGCTTTGAAAAAGCGATGCAAAGTTATTACTTTTTATTCTAATGAGCAAATAATAACAATAAAAACATATAAAAACTATGCCGTTTTCTTGCAAATATTCTTATTTTTGCCTACTTTTGCAGGTATTAAATGTAGAAAATATCTATAAAATAATGATTAACAGGGAATTAATTAGAATAAAGATAGTCCAGTTAACCTATGCATACTATCAAAACGGCAATCGGAATATAGATGTTGCAGAGAAAGAGTTGTTGTTCAGCCTTTCAAAGGCATATCATCTTTATCACTATTTATTGGCATTGATGGTGGCAGTGTCTAAGGAGGCACGCAAACACTATGATGTCGACGTCGCAAGGGCTACGCGCGAGAAGACTGCAATGCCGTCAGACAAGTTCGTAGACAACAAGTTTGCCATGCAACTGGAGGCAAACGAACAATTGTGCGATTTCATGTCTACTCAGAAACAGACATGGGATGATGATATCGAGTTTGTCAGAAAACTGTATGCACAGATAAAGCAGAGCCGTATATACCTTGATTATATGGCTAGCGATGATGCTTCGTATGAAGCCGACCGCGAGCTGTGGCGCAAGTTATACAAGACATTCATTATGGACAATGAAGAACTTGATGCTTTGCTGGAGGAGAAAAGTCTTTATTGGAATGACGACAAGGAAATTGTTGATACGTTCGTTTTGAAGACGATTAAACGTTTCGATCCCAGCAATAATGAGAAGCAGGAACTTCTGCCAGAATATAAGGATGAGGAGGATAAGGACTTTGCACGCAAGCTGTTCCGCTCAACAATATTGAATGCTGACAAGTATCAGCGTTATATGAGCGAGACTTCGCGTAACTGGGATTTTTCTCGTTTGGCATACATGGATGTTGTTATAATGCAGATAGCCATAGCCGAAATGCTTACATTTGCCAATATCCCTGTTAATGTAACTATTAATGAATATGTTGATTTGGCAAAGGTTTATAGTACTCCTAAGAGTGCCGGCTATATAAACGGTATGCTGGACACCATAGCAAGACACTTGATAAATACCGGTGTACTATTGAAACCTATGGGTGATAACAGAAAATAATTAACTAATAAATAAAATTGAATTAACGAAATGAACACATTTATGTTTTTGGCTTCTCAAGCTCAGCAGGGAGGTGGCAGTATGAGTTTTCTAATTCTTATGATAGCTGTGTTTGCTATCATGTGGTTCTTCATGATACGTCCTCAGCAGAAGAAGCAGAAAGAAATACGCAAGTTCCAGAATGCACTTCAGGAAGGAACAAAGGTTGTTACTGGAGGTGGTATATATGGCGAAGTTAAGAAAATAGACCTTGCGACAAATATTGTTGAAATTGAAATTGCAAAAGGCGTAACTATCCGTGTAGACAAAGGCTACGTTTTTGCTGACGTTACATCATCAGAGCTTACTGCCGGTCAAAACAAATAATGAACGATTCAAAATTGTTTCATATATTTAAAATTATCAGAAGCTTCTTGTTTAGTTCAGTAAACAAGGAGTTTCTGATTTTCTTGTTCTTCTTAATATTAAGTGGTACATTCTGGTTACTCATGACCCTGAATGAGACCTATGAAAAAGAAATAGAGGTGCCTGTCACCTTGATAGAAATACCTAAAAATGTCGTTCTGACTAGCGACACAACTACTGATATACGAGTTACGGTACGTGACAAGGGCTATTATCTTCTTGCATATTTATACAGCAATAAGATACGTCCAATAAAGATAAAGTTCAACAGCTATGCGATGAAGACAGGTACAGGAACTGTTGCATCTGCAGAACTGCAGAAACTTATATATCAGCAGCTATTTAATTCTTCGCATATTACGAGCGTAAAGCCAGACAAATACGAATTCTTTTTTAATTATGGCCTAAAAAAACGTGTGCCAGTAAAATTGAACGGAAAGATAGGTCTTGGACAAAGCTATTACCTTGCCAAAGTTCTGTTTTCTCCTGATTCAGTGGATATATATGCAAGACGTGACGTATTGGACAGCATTAAATATGTGTATACCGAGCGTCTGAGTATAGTAAATTTGACAGATACGGTGATACGCCAGATACCGTTGCAAAAAACACGTGGCGTGAAGAATGTGCCGGATAAGGTGAAGATATCTTTATTCCCGGACATCTTGACTGAAGAGAAAGTTGAAGTGCCTATTGTGGCAATAAATATGCCTGAAGGAAAAATATTGCGTACATTCCCGTCGCGTGTCACTGTTACGTTTACGGTTGGCGCAAGTATGTTCAGAACCATTCAGCCTGATAAATTCAAGGTTATTGTTGACTATAATGAACTGGTTGACAGTCCGTCAGAAAAGTGTAATATCTATCTGAGGTATATTCCTCATGGAGTGCGTAACGCAAGGATGGACGTAAATCAGGTTGATTATCTTATCGAGGAGCAATAAAGCAAATGATGAAAGTTGCAATTACAGGAGGTATAGGAAGCGGTAAAAGCTATATCTGCAGAATGCTGGAGAAACATGGCATAAGGATTTATAGCTGTGATGATGCGGCCAAGCGACTGATGGCTACATCTGATAAAATACATGCTGGATTGACAGCCCTTGTGGGCGAGAGTGCCTATGTGGATGGTACACTTAACAAGGCCGCTCTGACATCATTTCTGTTAAAGAGTCCGGAAAATATGAATAAGATAAATGCTATAGTACATCCTGCCGTGGCTGACGACTTTATAAAGTCGGGTTACACTTGGATGGAATGTGCTATATTATTTACGAGCGGATTCGACAAACTTGTTGATAAGACTATTTGTGTTACTGCTCCACTGGAAGTGAGAGTTACGAGAGTGATGCAGCGCGATAGCATATCTATGGCGAAAGCATGTGAATGGATTGACCGTCAGATGCTACAAGAAGAGATGGCTGCATTGAGCGACTATGTTATTTTGAACGACGGCAAAAGCGACATTGACAGGCAAATCAGTGACGTACTTGAAGCGTTGGCTAAGTTAGAGTAAATGTGTAATTAATTTAATTATAAATTTTTGTATATAATAAAGATGAAACAGACAATTCTTTCTATCTCAGGGAAACCGGGCCTTTATATACTGAAATCAAGAGGCAAGGCCAATTTAATAG
>OGYL01000348.1_pt1 | contig 35885 bp, 25 predicted proteins | sample 1576541 | NCBI WGS metagenome assembly OGYL01 (sample SAMEA3541551, study PRJEB24748) | human gut metagenome | biome: human gut; feature: human-associated habitat; material: faeces | place: China | collected 2012 | reverse complement strand
TATCCACCAAATTTTTTATGTGCGAAATGTCGGTATCCACCAAATTTTTTATGTGTGAAATGTCGGTATCCACCAAATTTTTTCGGTATAATATGCTGCTTTTTCATCATAAAAAGACCGCCTTTCGCAGCGTGAAAGACGGCCTTTGACAATATATATAAAAGTCTGTGTGTTGTGCAGCCTCATGCCGCCTTATAGAAAGGTACGGCGTCATGGCGGTTAAGGCCCTTGACGGCCTTGTAAGAAACGTGCAGCCAGCACGCCCCGTTGCTCATTGAATGTTCAAATAGCAGTTGGTCGAAGTCGAGGTTTGCCTTAATGTATTCATACATCTTGCGCCCCGTCTCCATGCTCGATATGTGTATGTCGGCAGCCTCGCCCCTCATGTGCTGCGAATTGTCTGCCCCGCCCACTATGGCGTTGAGCCGTTCGGAGCGGAATCCGCTCGTTATGCGTATCACGCCGAATCGCCTGCGCAGTGGTTCGAGCACGTTCAGGCACAGCTGTCTGAGCCGTTCGGTCTGTTTCTTGTCGGGCGTGTTGCTTATGTGATGCTTTATTGCCGCGCCCGAGCGGCACATCTCTTCCAGAGTGAAATGTTCCGAAAGTCTTGTCTTTGTGTTATCCTCCATTTTAGTGTGTTTTATGGTCAATTAATGTTTTTCATGGTTGCCTTGCCTTTGCGTAAGTGGCTCAGTGTATGCGTGTTATCATCTCGTAGAGCGGATTGCGCGAGTGCCGGCAGAACATAAGCCAGCAGTAACGGCTGAAGAACGGCTGCTTCTTTATGCCCTTCCTTCCCCTCGCGTTGTATGCCATCGCGTAAGGATTTTTGGGCATGGGCACGTGCAGTACCGAGCATGCCATGCGCGCCATCTCGCTGAAACTGTAGATATGTCCGCGCGAGTCGATGGGCGCCTGCGACGAGTAGACGTCGTAGACCAGTTCCATAAGGTCGGTCTTGCTCTCCATCCAGTACAGGTTCTCGGCCGGGTTGCGTGTCAGCAGCTGGCCCAGTTGCTGTGCCATTATTCTTTTTGCGCTGTCGCGCTGTTCCTTGCTAAGCATGTCGGCAAAGTCTTTTTTCTTGTCGTTGTTCAGGTTAATACTTACAATCATATTCCAATTAAGTTTTAAAAAGTTGTTTTTTACATCCGCCTCTGCCCTGCCCGCCGTAGCGTAGCGCGGCAGTCGTTGGCGCGTGTTATCGTCTGAAACAATCTCTCCTTGTCGGTCTTTGGTCCTGTTTCGGGGGCAAAATTACGTCTGTTTTGTGCAATATCTGTTCACAATACGATAGATAAAGATTAAAAAATGTTTTATTTTCGTCCCTTTCCGCCCCACTCTCTCCGTACCGTCTTGTACGTGTGGGCAGGCTGTACGTGGGGCAAATCCCACTAATCTGTAGGGAAAATCCGCCACAACAATAGGGTTAACCGCTTGCGCCGTATCGCAATTTTCACTACTTTTGCTCTCAGAAAAGTTGCTCAAGGCTACTGATTGTCTAACATTTTAAAATTTGACGGTTATGAAAAGATTATTTACATCCTTCATCATAATGATGATAACAACGGTTACGTTGCAGGCAATGACATACTCGCAGGCCCGTCAGGAGGCTCTGTTCCTTACAGACAAGATGGCCTACGAACTGGGATTATACGAGAGTCAGTATGACGCCGTGTATGAAATCAACCTCGACTATCTCATGGCGCTCAGTTCTAAGAACGACCTTTACAGCTCGGCATGGACGCGCCGCAACCTCGACCTGAGCTATGTGCTCACGGCAGCGCAGTATAACGCGTTTATCGGCGCCGACTATTTCTATCGTCCGGTCTACTGGAGTTCGGGCTTCAGATACAGAATATACACGCGCTACACCGACCACTCTTACTATTACTACAGCCGTCCGACCGTCTACACGACATACCGCGGCGGACACAGCTGGAAAAGCAACGGAGGCAAGAGCTGGTATAAGGGACGCACATACAGCACAGGCAGCAAGCTGACACCGATAAAGACGGGCACGACAAACCACTCGGGCCACAGCGTTACAACAACGCCAAAGCCCTCAAAACCAGGCACTTCGGGCCACTCTGTAACTACTACAAGACCTTCGACAGGCACCGTATCGCACGGCCGTCCGACCACAACCACAAGGCCTACTACAACTACAGGCAAGAAGCCTACGACGCCGACGAAAAAGCCTACCACAACAACGCCGTCGAGAGGAACGGGAACAGCGGGCAAGACCACCGCAAAGCCGTCGGGCACATTCAGCGGATCGCGCCCTACACGCACCACATCGGCAAAGCCCGCAACAACCACATCGGGCAAGGTCAGCACAACGCAGAAAACCACTCCGACCAGGGGCTTCGGCGGAAAAAGATGACGATAAACTTATAAGAAATTAAAAATTGGGATTTGAAAACTGAGGATTGGAAGAAATTAAGAATAGCGGCTTAATTGTCTTTCAATTCTCAGTTTTCATTTCTTTTTTCCTTTTCAGTCGGTCAAAAATTGGAAAAAATTTTGTAAGTTTGCAGCTTGAAATTAACCCGTAGTGCCTGACTTACAGGCAAAAGCAGACGGGCAACCCATAATATATCATGGCAAAGAAAGATAACGAACTAACACCGATGATGAAACAGTTTATGTCTCTGAAGGCTAAACATCCCGACGCGCTGCTGCTGTTTCGTTGCGGCGACTTTTATGAGACATACCTTCAGGACGCCATAGACGCCAGCAAGATTCTTGGCATAACGCTCACCAAGCGCAACAACGGAGGCTCGAAAGACCCTACGGAGATGGCCGGATTTCCGCATCATGCGCTCGACACATATCTGCCTAAGCTCGTAAGGGCGGGCAGGAGAGTGGCTATATGCGACCAGCTGGAGGACCCGAAGCTCACCAAGAAGCTCGTTAAGCGAGGCATAACCGAGCTGGTTACGCCCGGAGTGGCCATGACCGACAATGTGCTCAACTATAAGGAAAACAACTTCCTTGCAGCCGTCAACTTCGGCAAGACGGCGTGCGGAGTGGCGTTTCTCGACATTTCTACAGGCGAATTCCTCACCGGCGAAGGCTCTTACGACTATGTTGAGAAGCTGCTCGTAAACTTTTCGCCTAAGGAAGTGCTCTTTGAGCGCGGCCGCAGGGCTGAGTTTGAGCGCTGGTTCGGCAACAAGTTCTTCACCTTTGAGCTTGACGACTGGGTGTTCACCGAGCAGGCAGCCAACCAGAAGCTGCTGAGCCACTTCGACGTAAAGTCGCTCAAGGGCTTCGGCGTGGAGCATCTAAGGAGTGGAGTGGTGGCGAGCGGAGCCATACTTCAGTATCTCGAGATGACGCAGCACACGCACATAAGCCACATAACGTCGCTCTCGCGCATTGAGGAAGAACGCTACGTAAGACTCGACAAATTCACCATACGCTCGCTCGAGCTGCTGCACCCCATGCAGGAAGACGGCTCGTCGCTGCTCGACGTCGTTGACCGCACCGTGTCGCCCATGGGCGCACGTATGCTTAAGCGCTGGGTGGTGTTCCCTATGAGAGATGCCCGCGTGATAGAGGACAGGCTCGACGTGGTGGAATATTTCTTCCGCCATCCCGACTTTAAAGACCTTATAGACAGTCAGCTCCACCGCATTGGCGACCTGGAGCGCATCATATCAAAGGTGGCCGTGGGCCGTGTGTCGCCGCGCGAGGTGGTGCAGCTCAAGACGGCCCTGCAGGCCTTGGTGCCCGTAAGGCGTGCGTGCCTAGAGGCCGACAACGACGTGCTGCGACGCATAGGCGACCAGATGGGACTGTGCGAGGGCCTGCGCGACCGCATTGAGCGCGAGGTAAACGAGGACTCGCCGCAGCTCGTGAGCAAGGGCGGCGTGATAAAGAACGGCGTCAGCAGCGAGCTCGACGAACTGCGCAACATAGCCTACAGCGGCAAAGACTATCTGCTGAAGATACAGGAGCGCGAAACCGAGCTTACGGGCATATCGTCGCTGAAGATAGGCTACAACAACGTGTTCGGCTATTATCTCGAGGTGCGCAACATCTACAAGGACAAGGTGCCGGCAGAGTGGGTGAGAAAGCAGACTCTTGCCAACGCCGAGCGATACATCACGCAGGAACTGAAGGAATATGAGGAGAAGATTCTGGGCGCCGAAGACAAGATATTGCAGCTGGAGAGCAAGCTGTTCTCAGAGCTGGTGCTGTCGATGCAGGAGTATATCCCCGCCATACAGACCGACGCGTCGCTCGTGGCAAAGATCGACTGTCTGCTGTCGTTCGCCAAGACTGCCGCCGAGCACAATTACATTCGTCCGACAATCGACGCCGACAACATTGTGCTCGACATTCACCAGGGACGCCACCCTGTGATAGAGACGCAGCTGCCCGTGGGCGAGAGCTATGTGCCCAACGACATATACCTTGACGACAAGAAGCAGCAGATAATAATAATAACCGGACCAAACATGGCCGGAAAGTCGGCCCTGCTGCGTCAGACGGCACTGATAGTGCTGCTGGCACAGATAGGATGCTTCGTGCCGGCAGAGAGCGCGAGGATAGGTCTGGTGGACAAGATATTCACACGTGTGGGAGCGTCGGACAACATATCGCTGGGCGAGTCGACCTTCATGGTTGAGATGACCGAGGCAGCCAACATCCTGAACAACGTTACTCCGCGCTCGCTGGTGCTCTTCGACGAGCTTGGCCGAGGCACGTCTACATACGACGGAATAAGCATAGCGTGGGCCATTGTGGAGTATCTGCACGAGCATCCAAAGGCTCAGGCACGCACGCTCTTTGCCACTCACTATCATGAGCTCAACGAGATGGAGAAAAACTTTGCCCGCATAAAGAACTTCAACGTAAGCGTAAGAGAGTCGGGCGGCAAGGTTATCTTCCTGAGAAAGCTCGAGCCGGGCGGCTCTGAACACTCTTTCGGTATACACGTGGCTCAGATAGCCGGCATGCCGAAGAGCATAGTTAAAAGGGCAGAGACCATACTGAAGGAGCTTGAGGCCGACAACGCCCAGGTGGGAGCCGTGGGCAAGCCGTCGGCAGAGAAGATAAACATGAGCCGCGGAGGCATGCAGCTCAGCTTCTTCCAGCTCGACGACCCTGTGCTGTGCCAGGTGCGCGACGAGATACTGGGGCTCGACATCAACAACCTTACGCCTGTGGAGGCGCTCAACAAGCTGAACGACATAAAGCGCATAGTTACAGGCAAATAGGGCAGGGCGGGGCTGCCTTAATAGCGCGCCGCGCGCTGTCGTATGGGCAGAAAATTAACAGGCAAGGCATCGCATGGCACCCTCCCGGATATTTTAATTCTATGGCCGTCGGCATGAATGAATGTCGTAAGCCATCAATATATACGCACACTGATAATAAGTTCTGCGCCGTGATTTAAATCAGAATACAATACAAAGGAGAACATTTCTCCGTGGAGAATAATACAAAAGAAAGGATAGCATAATCAGAAAGGAGAAGAGAATAGTTGCAGGGGATATCACAACATCCGTAAAAGCCAAAATACATCGGCAGCACGCTCAACATCCGGCGTCAACATACCCCTCAAGTCAAATCATAATTTTCCATTCTCCATTCTCAATTCTCCATTATAACAGATTTGTTTTTTAAGTCAAAATATTATGCAGAGAAAGACAATGTTTTTAACGAGGCGTTACATACTGTTTGTTATTTCAGTGTTTATCAACGCCTACGGCATAGCCTTCATTACCAAGGCCATGCTGGGCACGTCGCCGATAACGAGCGTCAACTACGTGCTGAGTATGTTCACACCCCTGACCATGGGACAGTGGACCATCATCGTAAACCTTCTTTTTGTACTCTCAGAGCTGCTCATGATGACCAAGGCGCAGCTCCGTGCCGACCTGCGCATGTATCTCATACAGATACCTGTGTCGCTGTGTTTCGGAACGTTCATCGACATATCAATGACTTCGCTCTCGTGGCTCAATCCTGCCGTTTACCCCATGCAGCTGCTGAGTATGCTCGCCGGATGCGTCATCCTGGCATGCGGAATAACGCTTGAGGTAAAGGCCGACGTGGCAATGGTTGCGGGCGAGTTCTTCGTGAGGGTGCTTGCGCGCCGCATAAACGGCGACTTCGGCTATGTTAAACTGGGCTTCGACGTGGGCAACGTCATCGTGGCATGCGTGTTCTCAATGCTATTTATCGGAGGCATTCACGGCGTGCGCGAGGGCACCGTGGCAGCAGCGCTGCTCGTTGGTCCTATAGTCCATTTCCTTACACCGTTCTGCCGTGTGCTCAACGGAGTGCTAGGCTACTCGGAAACCGCGGCAGAAGAGCAGAAGAAGTCGGCCGAGCATGTTGTCGTTACCATTGCGCGCGAGTTTGGCAGCGGCGGCCACATGCTGGGCGAGATGCTTGCCTCAAAGCTCGGTGTTAAACTATACGACCGCGAGTTCATCAAGATGGCGGCAAAGAGCAGCGGCATCAACGAGGACTACATAAAGCGCAACGAGCAGACCATACCGTCGTTTTGGCTTAAGTGCATACTGTCGCAGGGCTACGGCACACAGGCGGGCAGGGGACTGTCTGACGCCGACGTGCTCTTTCTTGCCGAGAGCAAGATTGTGCAGCAGATAGCCGACAAGGAGCCGTGCGTAATCGTGGGGCGCTGCGCCGACTTTGTGCTGAAGGGACGTCCGGGCGTTGTGCGCGTGTTCTGTTATTGCGACCGTGACACAGCCATTGACCGTTGCACGTCTGAATACGGCATGGACAAGGTTAAGGCTGAGGCCGAGATAAAGAGACTCAACAAGGCCCGCGGCACTCACTATGAGTATTACACCGGTCAGCGCTGGGACGATCCGCGCAACTACGACATAATGATCAACACCGGCTCAATGACGCTCGAGCAGGCATGCGACATCGTGGTGGGCATGTATGCCGGTGCAGGCATTGCATCCAAGGGTGTGGCTGGTGAGTGAAAAAATGCTTGAATGGCTGTCTATGATGTGCGGTTAATACGGACGGCGCAAAAAATTGCGCCGTGCTGTTCATTATATGCATGGATATATGGCACACTGATTTTATAATTTACTGTTTATCAAGGTTTTATAAAATAATTCATTTTGCGTGCCGATACGTGGCTTTTCAGTCTTCAATATATGGTATATGCCTGTGTCCTCCATGCCGACGACAACTCTTGAGCGGCGCACGTGCATGTCCGACACGGCCCAGGAGAGGAACGAGGTGAAGCCCTCCTCGCCATTGAAGAACTTGTTGTGCCTGCATTCGCACGGCTTCACTGCCTTTTCGTTGTAAATCACTGCGTCAAAAGTCTTTTTTGACACGTCGATGCCGATAAATATTTTTTCTTCATATCTTTGTACCATAGTATTATGGTTTCATAGTTGTAATTTATTTATTTAATATACGATATTGACAAACACTTTGACTTATTTCATTATTTTCACCGTCTTCATGGTGTTTCCGTCCGTAGTCCTTATTATGTTAAGTCCCTTCTGCAGTGAGTTGAGCTTTCTTCCGTCAGAAGAGAAGTATTCTGTCTTGACATCTTTTCCTGCTGTTGTTGTCTCAGGGCAGCTTATGCCTGTTGTTCCGTCAAATTTTATGTTCTGCATGAAAAGCGACATCTGCGAGTTGCGCTTGTCGTCCCATGCGGCGACAAACTGCCCGTCTGTTAGCTCAGACACTCTCAGGGTCTGCTTGCTCGAAGCGGCTGTCGTAAACGGCACCGGGTCTGACTGTATGCTACCGTCGCTTTCTATCACCTGCATGTATGCCTTCACGTCATTATAGTTGCTGTTGTCCATCTTCATGTAGAACAGTGCGGAGCGTCCGTCTCCAGCGTTTCGTAACACGTAGTATCCGTATTGGTAATCAGTCTGGAAGGCAACCAGTTCTTTAAGTTCATTCCGTATGATGTTTCCGTCTTTGCCGCTGTATTTCCCCAGCCATAGTGACTGATGTGTCGAATGGTCTATGTCGAACATCTTGAAGACGCACGTGTACGTGTCGTCTTGCTCGTTGTATGTCACTGCTGGTGTGCCTGATGCAAAATAGCCGTCGTTGAGCTGTGCTCCTTTGTTGCTTCCGTCAAGGCCTATGCTTCCGTCTCCGTTGATGACGAGCATGCGGCCATGGTATCTTCCGTCTACGATTGTTACAAGGGTCTTGTTTCCTGGAAGTTCCTCAACCTGCATGGCCTCCCATATCTTTGAAGAGGCGAATCCTTCAGTATATACAGTCTCAAAATCTTCCTTCTCAAGCGTTCCGTCAGATTTTATTACCTGTGCTATTATTTTTCCGTTCCCGGTGGTTATAAGTAATAGCACTCGTCCGTTTCCGGCATCTGTAACGAAAGGATAGGGGGAGGTAAAGTTCTCGCTTTGGTATAATATTTTCTTCCAGAGTGACTTACCTTCATTGCTTATTTTCTCTACAATGATGAAGTCAGATCCTTGTTCCTCGTCTGTATACTGATATGCGCATATACATCCGTCGTCGGTGGCGCACATAGACAATCCTGTCTCAAGAGCATGGCCTATACCGTCGTTTAGGGTAACGCCGTCGAGAAGCTTATTGCCTGACTGATCGTATTTGTATATTGTATAAGTAAGTTTTTCTTCTTTTACATTATTTCTGTAGTCCTGCACTCCTATGAAGGCGTTGCCGTCCTTGTCCAGCTCAATATATTGGTTGAGTCCGAACCACGATCTGTTTGGCTCCTGCGATATGATGTCTCCGCCTCTTGACAGCAGCCTCTCTCCTTCAGGGTTTACAATCTGAAGGCGCATGGATATTTCCGCGCCTCTGCACAGCATGAAAACGTATGTCATTCCGTTTTTGTTGGTTTTAATATCATTTTCAATATAGGTCAACCCTGTGGGAGTGATCTGTGTGTTCTTAGACACATCGTCTTCCCATCCATACGCCATGTTGTTCATCATGGTGGCTACAATCAAGTAGAGTAAAAACTTTTTCATGCTAATAGAATTTTAGGTGAATAAAATAAAATGTCGCCGCTAATATATGCATTAATAGTCTTTCAATGGCAATTTTTTATATGTAAATAGTTTATATTTTAAGAAATATAATAATATTATCGTCTTTTTTTGCTGTTAGAATTATTTTTTAGCATTTAATCGGTCGTTAGTAAAAATTATAACTTTGCTCTTCAAAATCTTAAGTCTGATGAAATATAGAAAAATTGTCAATATTGCATTCGTTTTAATAGTGTCATGGCAAATTTCATTTGCTTTGTCAGTGCCGGCCTCACAGCTTGTCAAGAAGGCTGATTTGTACAAGCAGAACAACGAATACGAATACGTAAATGCATTCCAGTTTACATAAAAGGCCTGATAGCAGCTCTTGATACTGACGATGACAGCATGGCCATGAAATGCTACGGCAATCTGAGCATAATATATCATGATTTTGGAGATATTGACAATTCTCTATATTACGCTTACAAGGGATACGAAATTGCCCTAAGGCTTGGCTTCATGGAGCAGATAACGTTTCTTTCAAATTTTGTATCGTTCTACAGTCAGGCCTCAGACACCGCCAATGCTTCTAAATACTACTGCATGATGAGCGAGATACTGCCAAGTGCAAACAGCGTGGTAAACGGCTATTTTTTATTTATGAACGAGCAAGGCTTGAGCGCGCAAAGAAACAGTATGACAAGGCGTTGGCCGGCACGAAACGCTGTTTTTTCGGGCAGGGCATTCCGGTTTATTGTTTTTTTCTTATTTTTGCAAAAGGAAACAATCGGCTATTTTTACAAGTGAAACCAGTGAACACATACATTTCTTGAACATTAAAAAAACTATTTATGAAGAAAATTATCCTTACATGTCTGGCGGCGGCGATGACCCTGGCAGGCAGCGCACAGGAGACGGCTACAATCGACGGAATAAATTATCTGCTCGACGGCGGAAAAGCATCGGTGATGCAGCAGAAGGGGCTTACGGGCGACATCGTGATACCTGAGACCGTGAGATATGGCGGAGATGACTATACGGTTACCACCGTGCAGAGCAACGCCTTCAGCGGAAACGACATTACGGGAGTTGTGCTTCCCAACACTGTTACCGTGATGGGCTCGTCGTGCTTCTCGTCGTGTTTTAAACTTGTATCGGCAGACCTGCCCGACAATATAACCTCGCTGGGTGACGAAAGCTTCTACCACTGCTACGCTCTTAAGTCGGTAGGCCTGCCTGAAGCTATCGTATCGCTCGGCGATATGTGTTTTAAGGGCTGCGACAATATTGAGACGGTGGAGCTGCCGGCAGGAGTTGTATCGCTGGGCAGCGAATGTTTCTCGGGCTGTTTAAAGCTGACGGCAATCAATCTGCCCAAGGGCATCACAGAGCTTGGCGATAATTGCTTCTCTGAATGTACGTCGCTTACGTCGGTAACTTTGCCTGCAAGTCTGACCACTATTGGCCGTGGTTGCTTCAGCAGTTGCTGGAAGCTGGTTTCTGTGAATTTTGAGGGGAGCCTGACGGAGCTTAAGAGCAGCTGTTTTTATTATTGCACTTCGCTCGAGTCAATAGACGTCCCGCAGGGTGTAAGGGAGCTTGGCGATAATTGCTTCTATGGATGCAGTTCACTCAAGTCGGTAAGTCTGCCCGACGGCGTCACCGACTTAGGGAGTAGCTGCTTCTATAACTGCACCGCCCTTCAGGCCATAACATTGCCCAACAGCATAAATTACATAGGGGGCGAATGCTTTATGAAATGCTCCGCCTTGGAGTCGATAGTTGTGCCGAGCGGCATCACCAAGCTCAACGAAGAGTGCTTCAGCAACTGCTCAAAGCTGGCTTCGGTAACCCTGCCGGAGAGTATCGAGATGCTGTCTTATAGTTGCTTCTCTAACTGCACCTCGCTCAGCGGAATAGCTCTGCCTGCCGGACTGAAGAGCATAGGCAGCGGGTGCTTCTACAAGTGCGGCGGACTTACTTCGATACTGCTGCCAAGGAGCGTGGAGGAGCTGGGCCGCAACTGTTTCTCTGACTGCACTTATCTTGCCGACATAACCTGCCAGTGGGATGACCCTGACGAGGTGAACACCGACAATAAAATGTTTGACAACATATATACAGAGTGCCGTCTGCACGTGCCGGTAGGCACCACAACGCTCTATAAGGCCAAGGAGCCGTGGAGCGGGTTTAAATTTATCATAGAGGAAGACGGACAGGTGGTGGATCCTGTTAGGTGCGCCACGCCGACAATAGCCTATGCCGACAACTCGCTGACGTTCGGATGCGCCACAGAAGGGGCAGAGTATCACTACACGATAAGCGCGTCTGACGCCGTTGAAGGAGCCTACTCGGCCGACGGCAAGGTGGCTCTCGGCGCGGCATATGATATAACCGTGTATGCATCGGCACACGGCTATCTTAACAGCGAGGAGGCTAAGGCCGTGCTGTGCTTCATCGACGCCACGCTGAACACTGCCGGAATAAACCTTGGCGAGCGCCGCGGCGTAGTGGTAAGCTCGCATGACGGCAGCATCACCGTAAGCGGACTTGCCGACGGCGAGCAGGTTGCGCTCTACAGCGTGAGCGGCATGATGCTCTCGGCAGGCAAGGCGTCGGCAGGCAGCATAACGCTCAGCGCAGGCCGCACGGACGGCGTCGTGCTGGTGAAGATAGCCGACCGCAGCATTAAGATCAGCGTGAACAGACAGTAAAGCCACGCTGGGCCGGGTACGGCCTGTGCTCGGATTATTCATACTGCAATCGAGGTCAGGCGCATGTCAGGCGTCAGGCTTCGATTGTGTTGCATGTATGCAAGGGCGCCTGCGGCATCTGTCAGCGCATGGCAGGCCGCGGCACGTAGAGGAAAAAGAGATAAAGCAAATAAAAATTATACAGAAATGATACGTTTTGTTGAGAAAAAAGACATCAAGGAGATAACCGCACTCTACAACAAATACATTGTTGAGGGCGTTGAGACTTTTGAAACCGAGACGCTCACCGAAGAGCAGATGGCCGACAGGGTGGAGCACATAGCAGCGCGCTGCCCTTATCTCGTGGCTGAGGAAGACGGACGCGTGGCGGGAATATGCTACGCTCATCCGTGGAAGGAGCGCGCAGCCTACTGCAACACTTATGAGACAACGATTTATCTGTCGCCCGACTTCACTCACCGCGGCCTTGGCACCTCGCTCATGCGCCGCCTGATAGCCGAGTGCCGTCAGCGCGGATACAAGGTGCTGATAGCCTGCATAACGGGCTGCAACGAGGCGAGCATTGAGCTTCACCGTAAGTTGGGTTTCAGTCAGGCGTCGCATTTTCACGATGTAGGCTACAAGCTCGGGCGCTGGCTCGACGTGGTGGATTTTGAGTTGAAGCTTGATTAATCCTTGTCTGTTTATATGCATTATATGTCAGCATGGCATCATTGTTGCGTGCAAGCATCATGAAGTCATGCTGACATTCTTTTATAACGGCATTTTAAGCCCGCGTGAGCCGTTTTCTCATTCACGGCCTTACATCTTCATGTCGAACACAAGAAAACGCGTCAGAACGGATTTCATGTTATTCAGAAAAATCCCCGCCGTTGTGTGTTTGGTTTAAGTTTAATGAACGATAAAAAGGAAATTAGGGGAAATTTTCCGCAAATTTCCCCTAATTTCCCTTATTTTACTTTATATTTCCCTATTCCGGCCGTTAAGCCGCAGGATATCAGTTTATTTCTCAATGCCCAGTTTCTGCATCCATTTTCCGCCCTTCATGCAGAGTATGCCGACTATTACGAACGGGATGCTGAGCAGTTGTCCCATGTTGAGCAGCATTGAAGCCTCGAAGTCTTTCTGTATGTCCTTTGTGAACTCGATGAAGAATCGTGCCGTGAAGATGAGCGTTATGCAGAGTCCGAAGAAGAATCCTGTGCCCACGCGTTGCGGCTTTTTGCGGTAGAAATACCATCCTACGAAGAAGAAAATGGCGTAGACTATGGCCTCGTAGAGCTGTCCCGGATGGCGCGGAATCATGTCGACGCGCTCGAAGATGAATGCCCAAGGCACGTCGGTTGCCTTGCCTATGATTTCAGAGTTCATTAAATTTCCAAGGCGTATACAGCAGGCTGTTATCGGTGTAGCTATCGCCACGTTGTCGAGCACTCGCCAGATATTAATCTTTGTTCGGCGCACGTAGAGCCAGAGGGCAATGATAAGTCCGATGGTTCCGCCGTGGCTTGCCAGTCCTTTATATCCTATGAACTTCCACGAGCCGTCCTCCATGAAGTGTATAGGCAGTATCATCTCCACTATATGTTTGCCACTCGACAGAAAATAGTCAGGATCATATAACAGGCAGTGGCCCAATCGCATGCCTACCAATATACCCACGAAACAGTAGATGAACAGTGGTTCAAACAGCTCAGGCTTTATTTTCTGTTCCTTGTATAGCCTTTTCACAATGAAATATGCTGACGCGAGTCCTAAGAGCCAGCACAGCGAGTACCAAAATACAGATATTGGTCCTATGTTAAAGGCCACCAGGTCGGGGTTCCATAGTATGTAGAGTAGGTTGTTCATCTTGTAGGTAATAATGTCAATGTTTATTCTTTATTTGCTTATTAATCCTTATTCGCTCTTCTTGTCTTTGCTTATTTGTTTTTCAGTTCCGAGTCGTTCCATAAGCTTTCGGTTGAATATGCAAAGTAAGCCGACTATAATGAACGGGATGCTGAGCAGCTGTCCCATGTTGAGCAGCATTGAAGCCTCGAAATCTTCCTGTATGTCCTTTGTGAACTCGATGAAGAATCGTGCCGTGAAGATGAGCGTTATGCAGAGTCCGAAGAAGAATCCTGTGCCCACGCGTTGCGGCTTTTTGCGGTAGAAATACCATCCTACGAAGAAGAAAATGGCGTAGACTATGGCCTCGTAGAGCTGTCCCGGATGGCGCGGAATCATGTCGACGCGCTCGAAGATGAATGCCCAAGGCACGTCGGTTGCCTTGCCTATGATTTCAGAGTTCATTAAATTTCCAAGGCGTATACAGCAGGCTGTTATCGGTGTAGCTATCGCCACGTTGTCGAGCACTCGCCAGATATTAATCTTTGTTCGGCGCACGTAGAGCCAGAGGGCAATGATAAGTCCGATGGTTCCGCCGTGGCTTGCCAGTCCTTCATATCCGGTGAACTTCCATGATCCGTCGGCCATGAAGTGTATTGGCAGTATCATCTCAACCATGTGCTTGCCGCTCGACAAAAAATAGTCAGGCTCATAGAACAGGCAGTGGCCCAGTCGTGAGCCTATCAGTATGCCCACGAAGCAGTAGATGAACAGCGGGTCAAACAGTTCGGGCTTTATCTTCTGCTCCTTGTAAAGCCTTTTCACAATGAAATATGCTGCCGCAAGGCCTAACAGCCAGCACAGCGAATACCAGCGTATGGACATCGGCCCGAGATGAAAGGCCACCAGGTTGGGGTTCCACAGGATGTATAATAATTCATAATTCATAATTCACAATTCATAATTAGCAATGTGTAATTTACAATTCGTAATTAACAATTCATAGTTCGCAATTCATAATTCACAATCTTTTGTCATAGTTCGTGATTTGATATGGACATCCACCCAATTATGAATTGTGAATTATGAATTGTGAATTAAAAAAGTTTATACATTAAACCTGAAGTGCATGATGTCGCCGTCCTGCACAACATAGTCTTTGCCCTCGATGCCCAGCTTGCCGGCTTCGCGCACTGCAGCCTCAGAGCCGTATTTGATGTAGTCGTCATACTTGATAACCTCGGCGCGGATAAAGCCCTTCTCGAAGTCGGTGTGGATTACTCCGGCACACTGAGGAGCCTTCCAGCCCTTGTGATATGTCCATGCCTTGACCTCCATCTCGCCTGCGGTGATGAATGTCTCGAGGTTAAGCAGGGCGTAGGCTTTCTTTATCAGACGGTTTACGCCGCTCTCTTCGAGGCCCAGCTCGTCGAGGAACATCTGCTTGTCTTCGTATGTCTCAAGACTTGCTATGTCTTCCTCTGTCTTGCCTGCTATAACGAGCATCTCGGCGCCTTCAGCCTTTGCCACCTCCTCAACGCGGCGGCTATAGTCGTTGCCGGTCTTGGCTGATGCCTCGTCCACATTGCATACATACAGCACGGGCTTAGCCGTCAGCAGGAAAAGGTTGTGAGCGGCCTCCTGCTCTTCCTTGCTCTCAAACTCAACGATACGTGCGTTCTTGCCCTGTTCGAGCACCTCCTTATATGCCTCGAGCACAGACACTTCTATCTTGGCGTCCTTGTTGCCCGTGGCAGCCACCTTCTGCTGTTTGGTCAGACGGCTCTCGATGGTTTCCAGGTCCTTGAGCTGCAGCTCGGTGTCGATAATCTCCTTGTCGCGTATAGGGTCGATGCTGCCGTCAACGTGAGTGATGTTGTCGTCGTCGAAGCAGCGCAGTACGTGTATTATGGCATCGGTTTCGCGTATGTTTCCGAGGAACTTGTTGCCCAGACCTTCGCCCTTGCTGGCACCCTTTACGAGTCCGGCGATGTCGACAATCTCGCAGGTTGCGGGCACGATGCGTCCCGGATGTACTATCTCGGCGAGCTTTGTGAGGCGTTCGTCGGGCACTGTTATCACGCCGACGTTAGGTTCGATGGTGCAAAAAGGAAAGTTGGCTGCCTGTGCCTTTGCGCTCGACAGGCAGTTGAAAATCGTAGACTTGCCCACGTTAGGCAGTCCTACTATACCACATTTTAATGACATGTCTTATAAACGTTTATAAATATTCTGTGTGCAAAGTTAATGCTTTTTTGACGAATGAACAATGAATAAACGATAATTAATGACTATTATCATTACAGCAGCCTTAAAGTGGCGCCATAGGGGCTGATGTTTGACAAAATGAAAGGTAAATATAAAAGTATGTTAAACAAAGCGTACTTTTGACCATAAAGTGCGTCTATATCAACAGAAACATCATTATTAATTAAAAATATTTACGATTTATGGATAAAAAAACATTAGCTTTTGCTGCCTTGGCTGTTGCTTTAGGCTCGCAGCAGGCTATGGCACAGTATCCTCAGATTACGCCCGAAGCAAAGGCAAAGTTTGAGGCTCAGCGTGCTGAATGGGAGGCTCATTCTGACTCTGCGTGGAAGGTGGCTTTCCCCATCGTGAAGAAAGAGGCCATGGAAGGCCGTCCCTATGTGCCTTGGGCATGGCGTCCCTACGACCTGAAGCAGGCCAAGATTCCTGCATTCCCCGGTGCTGAGGGCGGCGGTATGTACACTGCCGGAGGACGCGGAGGCAAGGTGCTCGTGGTGACTAACCTCAACGACGACGGCCCCGGCTCGTTCCGCTGGGCTTGCGAGCAGGGCGGCGCGCGCATCATTGTGTTCAACGTGTGCGGTATCATCAACCTGAAGACTCCTATAATTCTGCGCGCTCCTTACGTTACGATAGCCGGACAGACTGCTCCCGGCGACGGTGTGTGCATTGCAGGCGAGTCGTTCCAGGTGAACACTCACGACGTTATTGTGCGCCACATGCGTTTCCGCCGCGGCAACACACACGTGTGGAACCGTGAGGACTCTTTCGGAGGAAACCCTGTAGGAAACATCATGATTGACCACTGCTCTTGCGAGTGGGGACTGGACGAGAACATATCGTTCTACCGCCACATGTTCGACATGGGCGACGGAAAGCCTATGCGCAAGGAGCCTACGGTGAACGTAACGATACAGAACACTATCTCGGCTAAGGCGCTCGACACATACAACCATGCCTTCGGCTCTACAATAGGCGGCGAGAACACAACATTTATGCGTAACCTCTGGGCCGACAACACGGGCCGTAACCCGTCGATAGGATGGGGCGGTGTGTTCAACTTCGTGAACAACATCGTCTACAACTGGGTACACCGCACTGCCGACGGAGGCGAGTTCTCTACGATGAGCAACTTTATCAACAACTATTACAAGCCCGGACCTCTCACTCCGAAGGATTCGCCTATAGGCTACCGCATCGTGAAGACCGAGAGCCGCAGCAAGAATCTGTTCCCTTATCAGCAGTTTGGCCGTGTCTATGCCATCGGCAACATTGTTGAGGGCAACGAGGCTGTTACAAAGGACAACTGGAACGGCGGTATTCAGATTGCCGACAAGGACCTGAAGGGCGAGGGAGGCATACCTGAGGACGTTATGGCTCTGATGAAATCTAACGAGCCGTTCCCTATGGCTCACATGACGATACTTCCGTCTGACAGGACTTTCGACTATGTGCTGGAGAACGTGGGCGCCACACTTCCTACACGTGACATCGTTGACCAGCGCATCGTTGAAGAGGTTCGCACGGGCAAGGCTTACTATGTTAAGAAGCTGCCGAAGGACAATCCTTACGGCGATGTATGGGGACTGAGCGACAAGTCGAAGAACGAGGAAGGTTTCTTTAAGTACCGTCGTCTGGACAACGATTCTTACAAGGACGGTATTATAACCGACCCGCGTCAGATGGGCGGATATCCCGAGTATAAGGGTGAGCCGAGAGTTGACACTGACGGCGACGGAATGCCCGACGACTGGGAGATTGCCAACGGCCTTAACCCTAACGACCCGAGCGACGCCAACGGCGACTGCACAGGCGACGGATATACTAACATAGAGAAGTATATCAACGGCATCAGCACCAAGGTTAAGATCGACTGGACTGACCTTAACAACAACTACGACACGCTGGCCGGAAAGACGAAGCTGTATTGATAATTATCTAGGAGTTAAGGAGTTATGTAGTTAAGGAGTTAAGACATATGCTTTTCTTCGTAGGAAGTAATTTCTATGGATTAAGTAGTTACGAGGTTAAGGTGTTAAGACATATGTCTTGTTCGTGTAACATAGCTTTTTAAGATGAATAAAAACGTTATGAACTGAAGAATGTTTCCCGGTTAAGGAAATAATAACATACCAAAATACCCGACTGCCACAGATTTTTACATCTGTAAGGCAGTCGGGTATTTTCTTTTATATAGCGTCAGTCGGTAGGCGTGAGTTATCGTTATATTTAAAAAAAACAGCCAAAACACTACGTTTTATTACACCTCAATGCATAGTCTTAACTCCTTACATGTATAAAATCTTAACTCTTTAAATACATAACACCTTACCTCCTAAGAAAAGAATCATATGCCTTAACTCCTTAACTACATGACTCCTTAACTCCTAGAAATTACCTCCTACGAAGAAAAGCATATGTCTTAACTCCTTAACTACATAACTCCTTAACTCCTAGAAATTACATCCTACGAAGAAAAGCATATGTCTTAACTCCTTAACTACATAACTCCTTAACTCCTAGAATTTTACTTCTAAAAGTCAACTCCTTATATAATGCGGCATCTCTCCCGGTATTTCCATTGATATTTCCACAAGTCCTGCCACTTTTCCGTCGCATTTCCATGTAGTCTGATATATCATTTTCTTCACGCCGTTCTTCTCTATCGTGTACGAGTTAGTGCCGTCTGTGGCCATCAGTTGGCGTATCTTGGCCTGCGACTCAGGACTGTGGCATTTAAAGAGATTCTGACCTATCAGATTGCCGTGCTTGGCGAATGTGGCGCGCGACTTCTCGTTCATGTACAATATCTTGCCCTCGGTGTCGCACACCGTCACGGCACAGTGCATCTGCTCCGCCCATTCGTCGTCATAATAAGGCTCAAACATGTTGCTGTCGTCAATGTCAAAGTCTTGGTCAATATACATCTTGATGTCCTTCAGCTCCATGTTAATCTCGTCGATGTCCACTTTGCTAAGGTCTATATTCTCGTCGTCATCCAGTCCCATTTCAAGTCTTATTTCTTCGGCTTCCTTGCTGTCAGGGGCTTCGTCCAGTATGTTTTTCATCATCTCGTAGCCCATAGGTCCGCCGCAGTCTTCCGGCGGCGTGCAGCCTTTGGCGGCGGTGCATACAGGGTAGGGGTAAATTATCGTGAGGACGTCCTCAAGAACAATGTCGTGAACCCAGTCGTCGCCGAAATCGTAGACATATTTCAGGTTGCTGAAGCCTTTGCCGAACACGTCGCTCAACTTAGTCTCACATTCGTCAAGTGTCTGTTTGTTGAAATCTCTGTCGTCGTGTGGAAAGAATTTGTTTTCTTCGCCATCCGCCTTGGAGACTATCTCAAAGTCGCTTCCGTAAGGCTCTTTTCCGAACTTGTGCAGGTGTTCGTTCTGCCATCCGAAACTTATCTGTATGATGTGGTGAAACTCTTCAAAAGTGTAGTTCTCAGGTATTATCAGTCTTCGCCATACAGGCGGTTTTTTGACGTTCAGCAGTTTTATTTTAAATTGATATGCCATAGAATTAGATATATTATGTTTTAATTATTTCGTATGGCAAATATAATGCTTTTTGGTGATATTATTGCTGTTGAAACGTTTAGATTTATCTACTTTTTTCGTTTTATTATTCTCTTGCCATCCCGACAGCTGTTATTTTCCTATCCTGCCGTAAAATTATTTTTACATTTCAGTATCTGTCTAACGTTTTGATTTTCAGTGGCTTGTAAAACGCCGTCTTTTAGCCTGCAAAAGACGGCATTTTGCACGCTGAAAGACGGCATATCGCAAGGCAAAAGGCGGCATATTAGAAAACGGGTTGTGTGGGGTGGGGGTGAAGGCAGACGCTTGTTGAATATAGGGGCAAGCGGCAAAACGGAAATAGAATGCTAAAAAAGGTGGCTGAAAGCATACATGTGCTTGTAATATTTAAACTATGTGAGGTTTAACTTCCGGTCGGAATTTAAGATAGAATGATGCTTATTTCATCTTGAAAATATGTATTGATATGTACCCGTTTTGGGCATTTTGGGTACATGTCGTTCCTGATATGTACCCGTTTTTGTTATTTTGGGTACATATAATTGTTATTGTTTACAGCCTGTAATTTTTACTTTTATTCCAGCACAGACTCAATCTGTTCGTGTTCTTGTTCTATTTTACTGCCATGATTTAAGAACAGTTCCATCAGTTTCATGTTGATATAATAGTTGCTTCTGCCCATTTTTATTTTTTCAAGCAGTCCTGCATTTACAATCATATCAAGATATTTGGTGGCAGTCTTGCGCTGAACCATCATATCTTTCATAATGAATTCTATTTTAGTATACGGATGGAAAAACAGATTGTTGAGCAAGTCGTTTTTGTAATTTTTGCCTAGTAAAGGACGCAGTGTCTGTTTGTATTCCGCCATGAGTGCAGATATACCTTTTACGAGTCTTATTGTTTCGTCGGCAGTTTCTTCCACGCCCTTAAGCATAAAGAGAATCCATTGTTCCCATTCTTTACTATTCGATTCTGTCGCCCTGTCTCTTATCTGCTGTATAAGTCTGTAATATTCGCCTTTATTGTGGGTTATGTAGCGGCTGAGATACAATATCGGCAAGTCAAGCAGCTGGTTGATAACCAGATAAAGTATGGCAATTATTCTTCCTGTTCTTCCGTTGCCGTCGTAAAATGGATGTATGCTTTCAAACTGATGATGTATAACGGCCATTTTTATAAGCGGGTCAATGTCCTGCATGTCGCTTATGTTAATATATTTCTCCAGATTATCCATCAGGCGTTTTATATCATAATGGTCTTGTGGAGGAGTGTAAACAGTTTCACCGAGTGCGTTTTTAAGCTTTGTTCCCGGTACTGCCCTAAATCCTGCATTGTTGGTTTCAAGCTCCTGTTGTATTTTCTTTATATCATTGAGTGTCAGTAGTTTAGTCTTTCTTGCAGCGGCAAAGCCTGTCTGAAGTGCCTGTCTATAGTTGAGCACTTCTTTTGTAGAGGCGTTTATTATTGTGTCCTTCAGATTTAAGTCTGCTTTGTATAAATCGTCATTTGTCGTTACTATGTTTTCTACTTCCGAACTGTCTTTTGCCTCTTGTAGTGTAAGGGTGTTAATCAATATATTTTCATTGGGTATTGTTTGGGCAATACCTTTAAGTTCAGCAAGTTTTTTGTTAGATTTGTTTACCTGCCTTAGAATGGCTTTTGTTTCCAGATCATGCTTCAACGGCAGTTCGGGTATTATATATTTGTTTTCCATGTCACGTGTCGATTTATTTAGGTATATATCTGTAAATTAGTGCTTTACAGAGTTAGCTGTATATGAGTTTCATTCTTTTTGTATGTCGTATATTCTTTTGTAATATACATTCTGCTGTTAAAATATCTCTAAAAATTGATGTTAAATTAGTAAGAAAAACGGCAGCAAGGCTACCGCTTTCCTTACATTTAATTTATTTATTTCTTACTTTTTATTTTTTAATTCTTAATTTCCTCAATGTGCCTCGAGCCAGTTTGCGCCCCAGCCGAAGTCGGCAACGAGGGGGACGTTGAGCTTGTAGGCGCCCTGCATCTCTTCCAAGACTATGCGTTCCACCTTCTCTTTCTCATCAGGTACAACGCTGAAGTTGAGTTCGTCGTGCACCTGAAGAATCATCTTTGAGCGCAGGTTCTCCTCCTTGAAACGGCGGTAGATGCGCACCATGGCTACCTTTATTATGTCGGCAGCCGAGCCTTGTATCGGGGCGTTGATGGCGTTGCGCTCCGCAAAGCCGCGCACTGTGGCGTTGTGCGAGTTGATGTCGGGCAGATAGCGGCGGCGGTGGAAGAATGTCTCTACATAACCGTGCTCGCGAGCCGTCTGCTTGGCCTGCTCCATGTATTCGTGAACCTTCGGGAAGGTGATGAAGTAGCCGTCTATCAGCTGCGACGCCTCCTGCCGGCTGATGTCCAGACGCTCTGCCAGACCGAACACCGTGATGCCGTATATTATGCCGAAGTTGGCGCGCTTGGCCTTGGTGCGCTGGTCGCGCGTAACGTCGGCAATGTCCTCTTTGTATATTTTTGCTGCCGTTGCGGCATGTATGTCGTAGCCCGAACGGAAGGCCTCTATCATGTTTTCGTCGCCGCTGAGATGCGCCATAACGCGCAGCTCAATCTGACTGTAGTCGGCCGAGAAGAACAGGCAGCCCTCCTCGGGTATGAACGCCTTGCGTATCTCCTTGCCGTCCTCGCCGCGCACGGGTATGTTCTGCAGGTTGGGGTCAGACGAAGAGAGTCGGCCGGTGGCCGTGGCGGTCTGGTTGAACGATGTGTGTATGTGTCCGGTGCGCGGGTTTATCAGCTTCGGCAGCGCGTCGACGTATGTGCCTAACAGCTTCTTTAATCCTCTGTGTTCCAGTATCTTACCCACAATCTCGTGCTTTCCGCTTAGCTGTTGCAGCACCTCTTCCGACGTTACATATTGTCCCGTCTTTGTCTTCTTGGGCTTCTCCACAATCTTCAGTTCGCCGAACAATATTTCGCCCACCTGCTTAGGCGACGCGATGTTAAACTCCTTGCCCGCCAGCTCGTATATTCGCTTCTCTATTTCGTTGAGTCTCTTGGTCAGGATTTCTGACGTTTCGGCCAGCGCCGCCGTGTCGATTCTCACTCCGTTTAGCTCCATGTCGGAGAGCACACGCACCAGCGGCATCTCTATTTCGTAGAAGAGTTGGGTTACGCCTACCTCCTCGAGTTTCGGTTCAAGATAGTTTTTCAGTCGCAGCGTGACGTCGGCGTCCTCGGCGGCATAGTCTACAATCTGCTCGGGCGGCAGGTCTCTCATCGATTTCTGCTTTTTGCCCTTCGGTCCGATAAGCTCCTCTATGTGTATGGTCTGATATCCGAGACACGTCTCGGCCATGTAGTCCATGTTGTGGCGAAGCTCCGGCTGAATGAGGTAGTGGGCTATCATCGTGTCGAACAGCTTGCCTTCCACGCTCACGCCGTAGTTGGCAAGTACCTCCATGTCGTACTTGATGTTTTGTCCTACTTTTACGATTTCGGGGTTTTCGTATAGCGGTTTAAATATGTTAACTATCTTTTGCGCTTCTTCACGATTGGCAGGAACGGGCACGTAGAAGGCCTCAAATTCCTTCACTGAAAAGCTCAAACCTACCAGTTCGGCGTTGATTGCACTCGTTGAAGTGGTTTCCGTGTCTAGACTTAAAATTTTTTTTGTCATGAAAAAATCACGGATTTTCTTCATTTCTTCCTCATTATCAATGAGTTTGTATGTGTGTGGCAGTTCGTTTAACGCTCTCAGACTCGCGTTTTTTGAAAAAACTTGGCCGTCGGTCGGATTTTCTGCAAATAAATCGAGTTGTATTTGAACGTTTTTTTTGCTATTTTCAGTTTTGTTAAGAAACTTGTCTGCCAGTGCCTTAAACTCCAGTTCGGTGAAGATTTTGCGCAGTTCGTCGGCGTCAGGCTCGCTCACCTTCAGTTCGTCGAGGTTGAGTTCAACCGGCACGTCGGTTTTTATCGTCGCGAGGAATTTCGAGAATTTTATCTGCTCGGCATTCTCTTCAACTTTTTTCTTCAGTGCGCCCTTCAGCTTGTCGGTCTGCGCGAGCAGCTGTTCCACTCCGCCAAACTCGTTGATAAGTTTCACGGCAGTCTTCTCGCCGACGCCCGGACATCCCGGAATGTTGTCGGCCGAGTCGCCCATCAGTCCCAGAAGGTCAATCACCTGACTTGTGTTTGCAATGCCATACTTGGCGCACACCTTCTCAGCGTCGAGAGTTTCGTATCCTCCGCCGTGGCGCGGGCGGTACATCATCACGTTGTCCCTTACCAGCTGGCCATAGTCCTTGTCGGGCGTAAGCATGTATGTCATCACGCCTTGTGCCCCGGCCTTGAGCGCCAGCGTGCCTATAACGTCGTCGGCCTCGTATCCCTCAGCCTCCAACACCGGTATGCGCATGGCCTTGAGCAGGCTCTTAATGATGGGCACCGAGCGTCGTATGTCCTCGGGAGTTTCCTCTCTCTGCGCCTTATATTCGGCGTAGGCCTCGGTGCGGAAGGTAGGGCCGTGGGGGTCGAAGGCCACTCCCAGATACGTGGGTTTTTCTTTCGTGAGCACTTCGTGCAGCGTGTTGCAGAAGCCCATCACGGCAGATGTGTTGAGCCCTTTAGAGTTGATACGGGGGTTCTTTATAAATGCGTAATACGAGCGGTATATCAGCGCGTAAGCGTCAAAAAGGAACAGCTTATCCATGTAATATGAGTTTTTTACGTGTAAAATTACTAATTTTTTAGCATTAATCCGATAAAATAATTACTTTTGTATTAAAATTGCAGCATGATGGATTATTTATCTCTTATTAAGGAGCCTATACAAGCAGAACTGGATGATTTCATCAGTCTGTTCAACAAGTCGCTTACACATACGGACAGCCTGCAGGAAGAAATCTTCAGGCGTATCCGCCAGCGTGCCGGAAAGCGCATGCGCCCCATGCTAATACTGCTCATGGCCAAGAATTACGGCTCGGTGAGCAGCGCCACACTGCATGCCGCAGTGGGCCTGGAGCTGCTGCATACGGCAAGTCTGGTGCACGACGATGTGGTTGACGAGAGCACCGAGAGGCGTGGCCAGGCATCGGTCAACGCCCTGTATGACAACAAGGTGGCTGTGCTCATAGGCGACTATATCCTGTCTACGGCGCTGCTGCATGTGTCGCAGACACACAACGAACTGATTATCAAGTATTTGGCAGAGCTTGGCCGCACGCTGTCAAACGGCGAGATTCTGCAGCTTTCGAGTATCTCGAATGAGCAGATTTCTGAAGAAATATATTATAATGTCATACGCCAGAAGACGGCCGCGCTCTTTGAGGCATGTTGCGCGATGGGTGCAATATCTGCCGGAAAGCCTGAAAGCGAGATTGGCAAGGCAAAGAAATTCGGTCAGTTGCTTGGCATTATTTTCCAGATTAGGGACGATATTTTCGACTATTACGACTCGTCTGAAATAGGCAAGCCTACGGGCAACGACATGGCTGAGGGCAAGTTGACATTGCCTGCCATTTATGCCGTGAACAACAATGCGCCCGAAAGCATTCGCAAGCTGGCTTATAAGGTGAAGGAGCGCACCATAACTCAGGACGAAATAGCCATTTTGGTTGACTATACCAAGGAGCACGGAGGCATCGAATATGCCGAAAAACGCATGGATGAAATGAGTCGTGAGGCCATGGAGTTTATTGAAACTGAGGTTACCGACGACGCTCTTCGCCGCAGTCTTGAAGCCTATCTGAGCTTTGTCATAGAGAGGACAAAGTAAAGTGGGGCATAGAGCGATTGAGAGATTTTGGGAGGATGATGGCCTCTGATGGGAGCGATGAGAACTGTTATGGGAGTAATGGGACTTATGTGACCTGTAAGTTGTTGAATATCAGTTAAATCAGATAGGGCGCAGAGCTTGCTGAAAGGGCAGGTTCTGCGTTTTTTATGGTCTTATTATTGGTTCTGTCTGCGCCATTCTTTGCGTGCCGCATACATCTCTTCTTTTATTCCTCCGTGTGTCAGAAATTCGGCTTTCAGATGGTCTATGAGCTTTCTCAGCAGCGAGTCGGTCTGATGAATAAGGGTTATCGCTATGTTGGCTATTGTCTCGTCCGACCTTACTGTTATGGCCTTGCGGAAATAGGCGCTGTCGTTGTGCTTTCTGCATGCCATTCTTGTCTGTTCAGCCTTGCTGCTGTTGACGTTCCATAATTCAAGATTTCTTACTCTCAGATAGTCCTCATAATCAATTAAAAGCTCCTGCAGACTGGCTTTTGCAACGTTAGTAAGCTTCAGTTCGGTCTCTCTCGAAGTGCTGCTTGCGGCGCTTCCTTCGGCAATATTCTGCTTGCCCGAGCGTGCAGCCTGAATCATCTGGTCAATGGTTCGGTCAGCCTTGTCGAGATATTTATGCGCAAAATAAAAAGTGATGTCATAAATACATTCAGCCTTCTGATAAACGATTAGTTCTCTGTAGTGTCCCCGCTGCTGAATAAAGTTGTTTTCCATGTGTCTACGATGCAGGTTAAATGCCACATTACGTGGCTTTTTATTAAGGTTAAAAATGACTTATGAGGCTGTAAATCAGCCTGTTAAATTAGTATGATATCAGCCCCATAAGTCTTATAGGTCCCATTATCTCAGGTCCCTTCTGAATCCTCTTTTAGAAGAATTTTGTCTCTTCTCCGAGCAGTTCGCTGAGCAGCATGTTAGCCAGTCGGCTTGTGCCTAAGCGGAACCACTTGTTGGTGAGCCATTTCTCGCCCAAAACTTCCTTGACGATAGTGTAGTAAATCACTGCATCCATCACAGAATTGATGCCTCCGGCGGGCTTGAAACCAATCTGTATGCCTGTCTCGTCGTAGTATTCCTTGATAGCCTGGCACATCACGTAGGCAGCCTCAGGCGTAGCGGCAGGCTCCAGTTTGCCTGTAGAAGTCTTGATATAGTCGGCACCGGCATACATCGAAATTATTGAAGCCTTCTTGATGTTTGAGGCAGTCTTGAGGCATCCTGTCTCGAGGATAACCTTCATAGGCACTTCGCCGCAAGTCTGTTTCAGCTCGTTGATGTCGTCGGCCACGCCCTCATAGTCGCCGCTCAGGAACTTGCCTACAGGCATAACGATGTCAATCTCGGTTGCACCGTCCTTAACGGCAAGCGCTGTCTCGGCAACCTTAACCTCGATGAGAGCCTGAGAAGACGGGAAACTGCCTGACACACAGGCTATTTCAACGCCGTCAACTTCGAGCGACTCGCTCACTGTCTTGGCAAAACAAGGATAAACGCAGATGGTTGCCACGTGGGGCAGGTCGGGGTAGGTGGCGTCAAACTCGTTAACTTTCTCGGTGAAAGCCAGTATGCTTTCCTCTGAATCGGTGGTCTTGAGCGATGTCAGTTCGATGCTTCCGAAGAGAAATTTCTTTACTTCCGGAGTATCATTCTCATGCACCTTTTCGGCTATAATCTTCTTTAATGCCTCGCGCACTTCAGCGTCGTCGAGGTCTGTGTTATATTTGCTGAGAGCCTCGTCATATTTGCTCATCTTCGGAGCCTCGTGCTTGTGCTCGTGATTGCACTCGCAGCTGTGTTCTTCTGTCTTTTTTGTTGTTGTCATAATGGTAAAATTTTTAGTTTTTACTTTTTAATTTTTCATTATTTATATGTCTTGTCTTGTCGCGGTTTGTCTTCTTTTCGAGGTTCTTTTTTAGTGCCTCCGTGAGGTCAACTCCCGTCTGGTTGGCAAGGCACATTAGCACCCACATCACGTCGGCCATCTCGTCCGACGGGTCTTGCTCTTCGCCCTGTTTGAAGCTCTGGTCGCCATACTTGCGGGCCATGATGCGCGCCAGTTCGCCCACCTCTTCAGTGAGGCACGCCATGTTGGTAAGTTCGCTGAAATAGCGCACGCCATACTTCTTTATCCATTGGTCCACAAGCTGCTGCGCCTCGCGTATTGTTATGTCGTCGTTCATGCTGTAATATGTTTATTTTGTCTGTAAGACGTTTTCTCCTTGTCTGTCTGCTGCTGTGTCTCCGCGCCTGTTTTATAGCCTCAGAGAGTCTTAAAATGGGCTGATGATTAGTCTGAAATGAGGTATGTGAACAAGCCGAATGCCTTCAGCCGGACTTATTCTTTGTGTTTCGTGTCCATGCAGATCGTAACCGGTCCGTCGTTGATAAGCTCAACTTTCATGTCGGCTCCAAACTCGCCCGTACCCACCTGACGGCCGATTTCGCGGCTGAGTTTTTCGCAAAATTCGTTGTATAGAGGTATCGAAATTTCGTGCTTTGCGGCATGTATCCATGAGGGGCGGTTGCCCTTCTTGTAAGATGCCAGAAGGGTGAACTGACTTATGATGAGTATGTCGCCGCCGACGGCTGTTATGGGCAGGTTCATAATGCCCTGTTCATCGTCGAAAACGCGGAGCGCGGCAACCTTTTTCACCAGCCAGTCTACGTCTTCCGACGTGTCGTCTTCTGCCACTCCGAGCAGTATCATGTAGCCCTTGCCGATGGCAGATTTTACCTGTCCGTCAATCGTTACCGAAGCGCGGCTGACGCGCTGTATTACTATCTTCATCTGTTTTTAGTTGTAAAGTTAGCGTTTCTGGCTCTTATCGCCAAATCTTTTATCTGAAAAATGCTTATTTTGCGCCTGTCGGGCGTTCTCCGTCATGCCTTTTGATGATGCCGCATGACTGATTTTCGAGCCGTCAGAACGAATTTTGCAGGCATTAAATCATACACGTAACGGGCATCATGTAACACCGATTGACGACCTATTCTGCCGTGTCCTGCTGTGCGTCAGAATCTGTTTCGGTGGCAGTCTGAGGCTCGCCGTGAAAGTGGTTGTAAACTATCGTTGCCTTGGATTTTCCGAGCAGCGAAGTCAGCTTGTCAAGGTCGGTTTCCTTTATGCGTTTCACCGTCTTCAGCTCCTTCAGCAACAGGTCTTTTGTCTTGGGTCCGATGCCCTTTATGTCGTCGAGTTCTGAGTGTAGCGCATGCTTGCTTCGCTTGTCGCGGTGGAAGGTTATGGCAAAGCGGTGAACCTCGTCCTGCATGTGCGTAAGCAGGTGGAAAAGCTCGCTGTCGGTCTTCATTCCTACCACTACAGGCGGCCATCCGTAGAGCAGTTCGTTGGTGCGGTGACGGTCGTTTTTGGCAAGTCCGGCTATCGGAATATCGAGGTGAAGTTCGCCCTCAACAACCTCTCTCACCACGCTCATCTGTCCCTGTCCGCCGTCGGTTATTATGAGGTCGGGCAGGGGCTGTCCCTCGTCGCGCAGACGGGTGTAGCGGCGCCTTACAACCTCCTGCATTGAGGCGTAGTCGTCGGGTCCTGTAACCGTGCGGATGATGTATTTTCGGTAGTCTTTTTTGCTCGGTTTCATCTTCTTGAACACCACGCAGGCGGCTACGGCGTCGGTTCCGCTGATGTTAGAATTGTCGAACATTTCTATCTGATAAGGCATCTTCGGCAGCTTCAGGGTATCCTGAATTTCCTTCATCAGGCGCACCGATTTCTGCTCCGGATTGAGCTTTTCGGCCTGTTTCAGACGGTCAAAACGGTATTGTTTGCCGTTCATTATTGACAGGTCGAGCAGCGTCTTCTTGTCACCTCTTTGCGGCACGGTGAACGTAACGCCGTCGAGCGTCATGTCGGGGGCAAAAGGCACGATTATTTCGCGCGAATTGCTGCCCACCTTCTCGCGTATCTGCAATATTCCGAGCTGAAGAATCTCGTCTTCGCTCTCGTTCAGTTTCTTTTTCATCTCGAACGTGAAGGCCTGATTTATGCTGCCGTTCATCACGTGGATGTAGTTTACATAGGCCGTTTTATCGTCGTCGGTAACCGAAAAAACGTCCACATTATTAATAGTGTGGCTCACAACTTCGCTCTTAGAGCAGAAGTTTTCGAGCAGCAAATACTTCTGTTTTACGGCTTCAGCCTCTTCAAAACGCAGTTCTTCCGCCAGTTTTTGCATCTTTGCGAAGAGCATTTTCGACAGTTCGCGCGTGTTTCCTTTCAGTATTTCGCGTGCCTGGGCAATGTTTTCCTGGTAGTCTTCCAGGCTCTGTTTGCCTATGCATGGCGCTCCGCAGTTGTGTATATGATACTCCAAACAGGGCTTATATTTGCCCTGTTCGATGCCTTCGCGTGTTATCGGAAAGCGGCAAGTGCGCGGCTTATACAGCTTTTTTATCAGGTCGAGCACGGCATACATCGAGGCGATATGGCTGTAAGGACCGTAGAAAGTGCCGAATTTTTTGTTGATGTTTCGCGTCTTGAATATGCGCGGCAGATATTCTTTTGTAACGCAGATTGAAGGGTAAGTCTTGCCGTCTTTAAGCAGAATATTATACTTTGGCTGGTATTTTTTTATCAGATTATTTTCGAGCAGCAGGGCATCTTCCTCGGTGTTGACCACCGTGTAAGTTATGTCGTGAATCTTGCTTACAAGCACCTTAGTCTTGTATCTGTCCACCTCTTTATGGAAGTAAGACGACACACGATTCTTAAGGTTTTTGGCCTTGCCGACATATATAATAGTGCCGTGCTCGTCATAATACTGATAGCTTCCCGGCTTGTCGGGCAGGTTGCTTACTATGGCCTTCAGCCGTGCCAGTCGTTTCTCATTTTCTTCTTTAGTCATGCCGCGTAAGTGCCTTATTTAAAATGGTTTTGAGAATTTTTGTTTCACGTGAAACTTTAAACAAAGGAGTTAAAGGAGTTATAGTAGTTAGAGTAGTTAAAGCCATTTGCCTTGTTGGTTAAATGCGCCTTGTCTATGTGCCCTTATTATCTATGTACTGAGCTTTGTTTTGATCAACATTATAGCTTTATATCCATAGCGTTTTGGTGTGCTATAATGTGTCGGCATATGTAAGAATTGCTTTTATAAAGTCTCTGTTTCGTATCTCTAAATACTCTTTTTAAGACATAAATAACGCCCGTTATTTTGCTCTGATAACATAAGAAATCTTGTAATAAAGCGTTGGGCTAATGGCTTTAACTCCTTAGCCCACGCAGTGGGCGATAACTACTTTAACTCCTTTAACTCCTAAAATATTATACCTCCAGCAGGCTTGTAACCTCTGTATCCTTATCAAAATTATCGCGGCCGTTCATGCCTTCGTGGGTAAGTTCGATGAGGAAATTTACGTAGATTTTCTTAGGATGGAACTTCTTTACAAGGTTGTAGGCGGCCTTCATTGTGCCTCCCGTAGCCAGCAAATCGTCGTGCAAAAGTACGACGTCGTTCTCTGAAATGGCGTCTTTATGTATCTCTATTGTGTCTGTTCCGTACTCTTTTGAGTAGCTTTCCTGCACAGTTTCGCCGGGCAATTTTCCGGGTTTACGGCACAATACAACGCCCGCATTAAGCTTAATTGCCAACGCAGATGCCATGACAAATCCGCGACTTTCAATGCCGACAATCTTCGTTACACCCTTGTCTTTGTACAGATCGTACAGCTCATTTTCCATGATTTGAAGACACTCAGGATTGCGAAAAAGTGTCGTTACGTCTCTGAAGTTTACTCCTTTTTTCGGAAAATCAGGAATACATCTCAGATTCTCCAGTAGTGTTTTGTTGTTCATCTTTTCTTTATTATTACTAACTTTTTATTGAAATTATTTTTGTTCGCTTTATATGTTTTGCCCGTCCTATATATATGAATAAGGTGGGGCAGGCATGATGTTTTTTGCCCTTGTCAACGCTCTGATTTTTGGTTTCGTTTCTGCTCCTGCGGAGCAATAATCCGCTTCAGTCGGGCTTCCATTTTCCGTGTCGCCGGCTGTCTATATTGACGTTTTTCTGTCGTCATTTTCTTGCCGTCTTGTCGGATACGGATGCACATTTCAGCCCTGTTTTTCGGCGTTTCTAAAAGGCCGTCTTTTACCTTCTAAAAGGTGGCCTTTTGCATCCTAAAAGGATACCTTTTGCACGCTAAAAGGGCACCTTTTAGAAAGTGCCTTTTCCGTGCCTTCTGCGCCCCTTTGTTTTGCCCTCATCGGTATGGCTCAGCCTTGCCTTCACAGGGGCGCCTCCGGGGCTGAATGATAGGAGAATGCCAATCGCTGATATTGCTCCTTTTTATCGTGAGAAACATCAAAATTCAACTTAAAGTGAATTTATGTTTCATGTTCGTATCTTGCTATATTTCAGGCGTTTCCACCGCTTTCGCTTAACAAAATATCCTCATTTTGTTTCACGTGAAACACTCCGCCGCGTCATCTGTTCATCAGTATCAGCATGATGTTGATGTCGCTCGGCGAGACGCCCGGAATTCGGCTTGCCTGAGCCAGCGTTTCGGGGTCGATTTTAGCGAGCTTCTGGCGGGCCTCAGTCGAGATTTGTTCCATCTCAGAATAGTTGAAATGGCCCTTGATTTTGATGTTCTCCAGACGGTGCATTTTGTCGGCCACCATACGCTCTCTTTCGATGTATCCTTTGTATTTCATTTTTATCTCCGCAGCCTCTGCCGTTTCATCGTTTCGGTTGGGCAGCGAGGCGATGAGCTGTTTCAGTTCGGGCACGAGTTCTGAGAGGTTCTGAAGATTAATCTGCGGACGGGCCACGAGGTCTATCAGTTTGCATCCCTCACGCAGCGGAGTGGTGCCGAGCGACTCGAGTGCCGAGTTGATGTCCTTCGGTTTGACATGAGTCGTGGCGCAGAAATTTATGATGCTCTCCATCGCCTCCTTTTTCTGCATCCACCAGTCGTATCTGTCACGCTTGGCCAAACCGAGGTTGTAAGCCTTCTCGGTCAGTCGTGCGTCGGCGTCATCCTGTCGGAGCAGTATTCTGTATTCGGCACGGCTTGTGAACATTCGGTAAGGTTCGTCCACGCCTTTCGTCACGAGGTCGTCAATGAGCACACCGATGTAAGCCTCGTCGCGGTGAAGGATGAACGGCTCGCCGCCACTGCATCTTATCGCCGCGTTTATTCCGGCTATTGTTCCCTGGCCGCCAGCCTCCTCATATCCTGTTGTTCCGTTCACCTGTCCGGCGAGGAACAGACCTTTTATTATTTTCGACTCGAGCGTGTGGTCGAGTTGGGTAGGGTCGAAGAAGTCGTATTCTATGGCGTAGCCCGGACGGTAGATCTTGGCGTCGCGCAGGGCCGGAATTTTTCTCAGTGCCGCAATCTGCACCTCCATCGGCATGCTCGACGAAAATCCGTTGAGATACATCTCGTTTGTTGTTTCGCCTTCAGGTTCGAGGAACAGCGGGTGCTGCTCCTTGTCGGGGAACGTCATCAGTTTAGTTTCTATCGACGGGCAGTATCTCGGTCCGATGCTTTTTATCTGTCCGTTATACAGCGGCGAGTCAGCCAGTCCGCTTCTCAGCGTGTCGTGCACCTCCTTGTTGGTGTAGCAAGTCCAGCACGGCAGCTGCTCCAGTTTTTTGCTCCTTCCCATGAAGCTGAACTTATGGAAGTCGTTTTCGCCCTCCTGTATCTCCATGTCCTCAAAGTGAACCGACCTTTTGTCTATTCTCACCGGCGTGCCCGTCTTCATCCTCGCGCTGTTAATGCCGTGGCGGGTTATGCTCTCGGTAAGGTTTCTCACGGCCGGCTCGGCTATGCGTCCTCCGGGCAGCTGCTTGCGTCCGATGTGCAGCAGTCCGTTCAGAAACGTTCCCGCCGTTATCACAACGCTCTTGGCTCTCAGTTCAACGCCCCAGACGGTTCTCACTCCTGCGGCCTCGCCGTTCTCGACTATAAGTTCGCAGGCCTCGTCCTGCCAGATGTCGAGGTTAGGGGTAGAGTCGAGCACCTCGCGCCATTTCCATATAAACTTGCCTCTGTCGCATTGTGCCCTCGGGCTCCACACCGCGGGGCCTTTTGATCTGTTGAGCATTCTGAACTGAATGGCCGTGGCGTCGGTTACTATACCCATCTGTCCGCCCAGCGCGTCGATTTCCCTTACAATCTGTCCTTTCGCAATTCCGCCGACGGCCGGGTTGCAGCTCATCTGCGCAATTTTGTTCATGTCCATCGTCACAAGGCACGTGCTTGCGCCCATGTTGGCCGAGGCCGTAGCAGCCTCACAGCCGGCATGTCCGCCGCCTATCACGATGACGTCATATTTAAGAAGCATATTATCCTTGTTATTTTTAGAGCAATATCAATTTGGCGCAAAAGTAAGAAATTAAATTGAATTTTTGACGAAATAGTTTGATTTATCGCTAAAATAGAGTATATTTGCATGCTCATAACAAGTGCTAAAATACCTAAAAGAAGGTATAGCGGCATCTGTCGTCCTTGTTGTGCGGCTCACTTAAATGTAGAGAAACATTATTAATTAATACAGTTAAATACTTAAATTTCAATCATTTATGTGGTTATGTAATTCATCTATTGGAAGGAAAGTAGTGATGTCTGTAACAGGTATCGCGCTTATCCTGTTCTTGACGTTCCACATGTCAATGAACGTAGTAGCTCTTTTCTCAGGAGATGCTTACAACATGGTTTGTGAGTTCCTTGGAGCCAACTGGTACGCTCTTGTTGCTACTGTGGCTCTTGCGGCTCTTGCGGTGATTCACATCGTTTATGCGTTCCTGCTCACAATGCAGAACCGCCGTGCACGCGGAAACGAGCGCTACGCTGTGACAACACGTCCGTCTAAGGTGGAGTGGGCTTCTCAGAACATGCTGGTGCTCGGCATCATCGTTCTGCTCGGTCTCCTTCTTCACTTGTTCAACTTCTGGTACAACATGATGTTTGCCGAACTGACAGGCATCAGCGTTCCTCATCATCCGGCAGACGGTTTTGCCTACATCGTAGACACATTCTCTTGCCCGGTTTACGTTGTCCTCTACATCATCTGGCTTGCTGCCATCTGGTTCCACCTCTCACACGGATTCTGGAGCGCAATGCAGACATTCGGATGGAGCGGTAAGGTTTGGTTCCAGCGCTGGAAGGTCATCGGACTTGTTTACACAACTCTCCTCATGCTGGGCTTCCTCGTTGTTGTGCTTGCTTTCGCTTTCGGATGCGCACCCAGCCTGTTGTAATTGCAGTTGATAATGTGTAACTCAAATTTCATAATTATTTAGAAATAATATTATGGCAAAACAATTAGATTCCAAAATACCTGAAGGTCCGATATCTGAAAAATGGACCAACTATAAGGCACATCAGCGCCTGGTTAACCCTAAGAACAAGCTGAAGCTCGACGTTATCGTCGTTGGTACGGGTCTGGCAGGTGCCAGCGCAGCAGCCAGCCTTGGCGAGATGGGCTTCAACGTGTTGAACTTCTGCATACAGGACTCTCCGCGCCGTGCCCACTCAATCGCAGCTCAGGGTGGTATCAATGCAGCCAAGAATTATCAGAACGACGGCGACTCTGTTTACCGTCTGTTCTACGACACAGTGAAGGGCGGTGACTACCGTGCCCGCGAGGCCAACGTTTACCGTCTGGCTGAAGTGTCTAACAACATCATCGACCAGTGTGTTGCACAGGGTGTTCCTTTCGCACGTGAGTACGGCGGTATGCTTGCCAACCGTTCATTCGGCGGTGCCCAGGTTTCACGTACATTCTATGCCAAAGGTCAGACAGGTCAGCAGCTGCTGCTCGGAGCTTACTCAGCACTGAGCTGCCAGATCCACGCAGGCCGCGTTAAGCTCTATACTCGCTACGAGATGGAGGATGTTGTAATCGTTGATGGCCGTGCACGCGGTATCATCGCAAAGAATCTTATCACCGGAAAGCTGGAGCGCTTCTCTGCCAACGCAGTTGTAATAGCTACCGGCGGATACGGTAACACATACTTCCTTTCAACCAACGCCATGGGCTGTAACTGTACTGCAGCTATGGCTTGCTATCGTAAGGGTGCTTATTTTGCTAATCCTTCTTACGTTCAGATTCACCCGACATGTATCCCTGTACACGGAGACAACCAGTCGAAGCTTACTCTTATGTCTGAGTCTCTGCGTAACGACGGACGTATCTGGGTTCCTAAGAAACTCGAAGACGCCAAGGCTCTGCAGCGTGGCGAGAAGAAACCTACCGACATTCCTGAGGAAGACCGCGACTACTATCTGGAGCGCCGTTATCCTGCATTCGGTAACCTCGTTCCCCGTGACGTTGCTTCGCGTGCTGCCAAGGAGCGTTGCGACAAAGGCTACGGCGTAAACAACACCGGTCTTGCCGTTTACCTCGACTTCTCTGAGAGTATCGAGCGTCTCGGTCTTGACGTTGTTCGTCAGCGTTACGGCAACCTGTTCGATATGTATGAGGAAATCACTGACGTTAACCCGGGTGAGATAGGCAACGAAATCAACGGCGTTAAGTATTACAACCCGATGATGATTTATCCTGCCATCCACTACACAATGGGCGGTATCTGGGTTGACTACGAGCTTATGACAACCATCACAGGTCTGTTCGCTATCGGTGAGTGTAACTTCTCTGACCACGGTGCCAACCGTCTGGGTGCATCTGCTCTTATGCAGGGTCTGGCCGACGGTTACTTCGTTCTGCCTTACACAATCCAGAACTATCT
>OGYL01000341.1_pt1 | contig 36102 bp, 36 predicted proteins | sample 1576541 | NCBI WGS metagenome assembly OGYL01 (sample SAMEA3541551, study PRJEB24748) | human gut metagenome | biome: human gut; feature: human-associated habitat; material: faeces | place: China | collected 2012 | reverse complement strand
CATGGTTAGAAATACCGGATTTTGCGGTCAGAATTTGCCGCCGCATGTTTATCTGGAACTTTTAAGTGTCTATTTCTGATAATATTACTTATCAACGCAAAACACGGTATGCTTATTGCGACAATTCCTTTTTATCCATTTATCACCGGCGAAACGACCGGCTTTCCGTCGCGATCCAGAAGCGGCGTCATTCCTCCCGCATATCCGCTTGCGTGAAACACATAATTCACGCCAGTTTCCTTGTCCACCCAGATTTCCGTGGTCGTCATCGTTCCCTGTGAATAAATCTTTTCAAATCTCTGATCCTTTGCCATTTTCTTCCTCCTTAAATTGGTTGTGTATGACTCTCTGATTTCTATCGTACACATCTGTTACATTTTTACAACTTTTTCCTTGCGGGTAATGCGGAATGTTGTCTCCACCATCGTAATCATCAGGACAACAAACCCCAGCAAATAGACCGGCAGGATGGAAAAAGATACCGCATTGCCGATGAGTCCGAACAGCGGTGGAATAAACGTCGAACCGACGTAAGCGCTTGCCATCTGGATTCCAATAATCGCTCCCGAATTTTCCGCCCCGAAATTATATGGTGTGGAATGGATAATACACGGGTAAATAGGCGCACACCCCAGACCTATCACAAGAAAAGCTGCAAACGCGACCGTATAAGACTCCACCGGAAGGCACAGAATAAAAATCCCGCAGACAAGAATCCCTGTTCCCAGCAAAATCATTTTACGGTCGCCAAGCCGATCGGTAATGATTCCACTGATGAATCTTCCGGCAGTAATGCCTATATAGAACAGCGCGGCAAAACCGGCCGCACGGTCTGCGGCAATCCCTTTTACCTCAACAAAATAGGTACTTGCCCACTGCATAGTCGTAGCTTCGGCGGCACAGTAAGCGAAAAATCCAAGCAAAAGAAACGGAACCCCTTTGATCTTAAGCGCACCGGCCAGACCTACACTTTTTCCGCCCTCCCGGGACGTGCTCTGATTCACCTTCCATACCGGCAGGGGAACAAGCAGAAGCAGTGCAATGCCAAGCTGTATCAGCCCCACCATGCGATAACCGCTGTTCCATGTCCTGTTTGCCAATGCATAGCTCATAATGAACGGACTGACGATGGTACCGACGCCCCAGAAGCAATGCAGCCAGCTCATATGCTTTGCTTTATAATGAAGCGCGATATAGTTGTTAAGCGCTGCGTCAATGGCTCCCGCTCCCAGCCCGTAAGGAACAGCAAAAACAATTAACATCCAGAACCGGCTGGAAAAAGAAAAGCCGAACAACGCAATGACCGTAAGAAAAACACTTGCGACTGTTACGATTCTCGTGCCGAATTTTCTGGTCAGCTTATCAGAAAGAAGACTTGAGATAATTGTTCCGCCGGAGATAACCATAGATACAATCCCCATATAGGACACCGGCACGCCGAGTTCGGTATGCATCACCGGCCAGCCGGATCCCAGAAGTGAATCCGGTAAGCCAAGGCTGATAAAAGCGATATAAATTAAGATTAGCAAAAATATGTACATATTCTAATTACCCTCTCATAATATTGGCACAATATAGTCCAGCTGGGAATCAATATAGTTCAATGACTTAGAATCTCCTGCAAGTTTTTACATTTCCAACGCATTTACCACGCCCTTAAACTCATAAAACAGATCAATATACTCTTTCACAATTGTGTTACAATGTGTTTTCACAATCTCACTATCGTAATCATGCGCGAGTTCATTTCTTACTTTGAGCATGTCCATCCATGCATCATCCGAAATCAAGTTTGCCTTAAATGCTTCACGCAGAACATCCCTTGGAGAACCTGTAACGAACCCTATTATCGCATAATATTGTACTAAGATGTCTTTCATTACTTTCCACGATAAATCAAAAGTAATACTAAATTTTGCACCGGTTCCGCTTAATACAAAGGAATCCGTAAGATCTCTTTCCCTGGCCTCCGCCAAAGCATCCAGTGAATTACAAAATGATTGAAACCGTCTGTCAAATTTCGCGTCCATATTGTTTTATATCCTCCATCAATAAATCATTCCTGCAGGTATCCATATTTAATAAATCAACACTGTACAATGTTGGCAGTTCTTCGACTTTTTCAAGCAGCTCATCAAACTCAGCCACGCCGGACACCGCAATATCTATGTCACTGCGTTCCCCGGCTGTTCCTTTTACCCGCGATCCATATAAAATCACTTTTTTTGCGTCATACTCTCTACAGAGATCCACAACCCGGCTTATAACTTCATCTGCTTTCATATATCCCCCTCTTCTTTCAGCTGTATCTCTTACTCTATCTGCGTTTGTTGCCATTTTCGTCAAACGTGCGCTTCAACGCTTTTTCCACAAGAATAACAGAACCAATCAGAGCCAAAACCTGAACCGCTTCGATGACAAGCGTTACTGTCCCTACTACATCTTCACCCGATTTTGCAAACGGAATTTGAACGAGAACCGTCGGCACCAGCAATATGATGCCTGATTTGATCCATAACTTCCCGCAATAGTCATGCGCAAACGCCCAGGTATCCTTATTCTTTTCGGACATGGCAGTTCTGTAGCCGATCAGCCCGTTTATCTCTTTGGGAGGATTTTTGTACATACAGTAACCCGCTATCACCATAATAGAAGGCATCAATAGATTACATAAAAACATCGCTATAAAAAATCCCATATTTTCCTCCTGTCTCCCGGATTACATTATCTTTTCCATGCCGATCTTCTGCAGCATCAGCCCACACTTTTCATAAAACTTCCGCGCGTTTTCATTGCATGCCCACACATTGAGCGTGACATTGTAACAGCCGGAGGTCTTTGCATAGGCTCTTGATGTCCGTCAAAATATCGTCGTTGATGTGCTGCTGAAAAACGCAGAATGCATAACCTAAGATATTGCCCTCTCCGTCATCCGCAACAAAAACCGGGCGTGTGCGATCCTCTAAGATTTCCTTTAATTCGTCTTCATTATATTTTCTGGCGTTTGCCTTGAATAAATCCGTCGTCCATTATGATGAACGGTCAAAACCTGTGATAAAAGATTATCTATTCCCGGAATGTCCTGTGTCCCTGCATATCTGATCTGCATAAAAGTGCTCCTTTCACGCTTCGTGTAACATTATATCGTATGTGCATTACGCTCCGGCAAAAGCACGGTAAGCCTTTGGCTTCCCGTGCTCGCGGGCGCGTTCACATGGCGCATATCCGTCTGCCGCATGCAAGCATGCGCAACCGTCTCTGTGCCATGCTCACTTTTGCCTTCGCGTACATTATATCCTCTTTTCTGCGCCGACTTCTGCGCATCTGAAGTTCCGCAGGAACTTCTAATATGAATCCTTCAGGATTCATTATATCATATTTTTTTCATATCCACTCTTTACATTTCTGTTATCCTTCCGCAACTATCCCATTTATATCTTCACGCAAAGATGTTGACTTATCAACATCTTTGCGCTATAATCCGAGATATTGATTTATCAACATCTCACAAAGGAGCGCCCATGGATCATCGTTTTGAAACCTTTTCACTCTCCATCCTGGAGTTGAACCGGTACTTACAGAAAATCAAAGAGCTGGAAATGAAGCAGTTCGGGCTGAAGGCCAGTCACACCATGTGTCTCTATTACCTTGGACAACACCCGGAGGGGCTGACCGCAACGCAGCTCACAGAACTCTGCAAGGAAGACAAAGCTGCCGTCTCCCGCTGTCTCTCACAGCTTAGCGACCGGCAGCTCGTCGTCTGCGAGCAGCCGGCAGATCACAAGCGGTCCTACCGCTCGCGCTACATGCTTACCGTTCAGGGGCGCTCCGTTGTAAGCGGCATCCAGACACGCATCAAAGAAGCGCTCTCCTACGGCGGGCGCGGGCTGACGGAGGAAAGACGCCGGGATTTCTATGGCACTCTTGCAATCATCAGTGAAAACCTGTCTGACTATCTGACCGAACAGGGTCAGCAAAAATAAAAATATATGGAGAATCTTATGGAAAAAATCAGAATTATCACAGACTCAGCATCCGATCTCTCTGCTTCTACCAGAGAAGACCTCACTATTCTGCCGCTTGCGATACGCTTCGGCGATACGGAATACCTCGACGGCGTCACAATCAGTCATCACGAATTCTACGAAAAGCTGATTGAGAGCGACACTCTGCCCACGACCAGTCTGGTATCCCCCGCCGCTTTTGAAGAGACATATGCCAGGTCGGTGGCAGACGGGGAGACCGTCATTGCAATCACAATCTCTAGCCGTCTCTCCGGCACTTACCAGAGTGCCACGATCGCGGCAGAAGATTTTACAGGAAAAGTTTTTGTCATCGACAGCTATAACGCCACCATCGGCGAGGGCATTCTGGTCAAGTATGCGCTTCTGTTAAAAGATCAGGGATTATCAGCCAAAGAAATTGTCGGAATCTTAGAAGCCTCCAAGGAGCAGATCCACACTCTCGGTGTCCTGGATACGCTGGAATATTTGAAAAAAGGCGGCCGCATCTCCGCCGCCACCGCATTTCTCGGCGGCGCCATGGCGATCAAGCCGGTCGTTGCCGTATCGGAAGGTGAGATCATCATGCTCGGCAAGGCGCGTGGCTCCAAAAACGGAAATAATTTTCTCATGAAGGAAATAGAAAAGGCAGACGGAATCGATTTTACCCGCCCCTTCTGCCTCGGTTACACCGGACTCAGCGATGAGATGCTGCAAAAATATATCAAAGACAGCGAAGCACTCTGGAGCGGACACACTGACCAGCTCCCGGTCTGCTCCCTCGGTGCGACGATCGGAACCCATGTCGGTCCCGGCGCCATCGCCGTCGCATTTTTCTCACCGCAGTCTTAATTCTGTCCGTTCTGCCAGCTCACCTGACCTTCCTCGATCATCGGATAGCAGGTGAGCGTTGTTCCGTCGAGATCTTCCGCATGCATGTCCACGCCCATGATCCGGTGATTGTCATAGGTCGTGTAATAGTAGATTCCTCTGGTCGCATTACAGCAGGACGTATAAATCGTAATCTCGTATTTTCCTTCCGCCACTTCGCAGCAGCCTCTCTGCTGATCCACCGATCCTAAAATATGGAAAAACTGACTGACACTCTCCGTCTCCGAATCGCCGGAAACCGCATTCATCCTCGTGAACGCCACGCGCGCAAAACGGGACGCGGAAGAGAGATCTCCCGGAAGTCCCAGCGCACCCATTCCGCGGCTGTAGGTGCTAAGCGGAACATCTTTTGCGAAAGAATTCTCCGGCTGCTTCGGGGACAGTCCGATATAGTTGTTGAGCATAAACATCTGCTGTGCAAACGGTGGATTGTTCGTAAGAACGCCCACCGGATTCTCGTAGACGTGCAGACCATCCGCCACCGACTCCACCGTGATTGCCTCATTTTCGTCTGCGATGATCCAGTGCAGCTGTGACGCCGGGAACTGCTCGGCGAACGGGGTTCCGACCAGATTTATTTTTGCAAGGAGCGCCCGCACCTCATCCATCGTCGCGCATTGGCGGAGCACCCACGGGATGAACTCAAATGAAGCCACATTCTCTTTTCCCTCAGTCACCTCTGCGTAGACGGCATTTCCAACGAAGTTCAGTCCTGCCATGCCAATTCCCTTCTCGTTGATAGCATCGTAATACAGCGGATAGTCCCCCGCCACATGCGCCATACCGATAATGGCGTAATGCTCTTTTGCCTGTCCCATATGCCGGAAGTTAAATTCATAATTCCGCGGTGTGATGACGATCTCCTCACCGTAGGAAAATTCGTAATCCAGTGTTCTTCCAAAATAAAAATCCTTCGTCCGATAGGTTGCTGCTGTACACATAATCGCTTCTCCCTCTCTAAAATAGAAATTGTGATATACCGCCTTTTTGTCATAAAAGACAGCATATCACAAAACAGATGTAACATCAATGCATAGTGTGCACCGAAACATTTCTTTTCAAACATACCGCCGACCGTTTTCGCATGTCAGCGGATATGATATTTTTCACCGGATATCTTTTACTGAATTCCCGTCGTTGATGCTGACCGGAAAACGGTAGGAATAATTCTTGTTCTGCCAGTCTGGATCATCCATCATGCGCAGCAGATTTTTCCCGGTAATCCTGCCTAGATTGTACTTCGGGTGAACCACCGACAGCACCTTGACCCTCGCATCCTGCTGCAGCTCCTCATCGTCAAAGGACACCAGCGATACATCTTCCGGCACGTGCAGTCCACGTTCCTCAAGAAACTCCATGTAATAGCCGGCGACCTCATCGTTGTATACAATCATCGCCGTGCAGTCTTTCGTGCGGCGGTACATCCGGAGAAGTCCCTTTTTGCTGAGTTTCTCCTCCATATCCTTCGTGGAGTACCAGCGGATCCAGTCGTCGTCAAACTTTACCCCGTAATCCGACAGACATTCCACAAACCCTTTATAGCGCTCGATTCCCTGCATATCATCATACTTGAAAATTCCCGCGATCCTGCGGTGTCCGTTCTGAATCAGAATTTCGGTCAGCTTGTAGGCGGCGCGGGCGTCCGACATCTCCACACTGTCAAAACGCTGATTGGAATAATGATTGTGAATAAACAGCGTCGGAATGTTCCTCTTCCGGATCTCCTCGTAGAGACGGATATTCGGATTCGGGAAACAGGAGCGTGTTCCTTCAATAATAAATCCTGCCACATTGCCGTTGAGCAGACCTTCCAGATAAAGCGCCTCATCGTTCAGCCGGTTCTTTGTGACGGCTACATCGATGTCATATCCGGCTTCCTTCATAACAGAATCGATTCCATCATAAACGCGGGGGAACAGATAGTCAGAAAAATAGCTTAAAATCAAGCCGATGCGCGGTCTCTCTCCGTTTCTCAAGTTGCCTTCATACGATACATATGTGCCGCTCCCCTTGACTCTCTTGATCAGACCCTCTGCTTCAAGCTGATTTAGCGCAGTGCGCACCGTCTGTCTGGAATACCCGAACTTTTTCTGCAGAATGTTCTCCGACGGAAATTTGTCCTCATTCTGAATCACTCCGCTCGTGATTAAAGTTCTGCCCCAGTTGTACAATTTCTCATATTTTAACAGACTCTGCTCACCGATTTTTTTTGACATTTCTGTTCCCCCGCTTCCTGCTGCAACTCTGCTGTCCGATTGTCTCTCCAAGCCCCTGCGGTGTTACTTGATTACCTGCAATGACTGGCGATCCGCGAATACTGCCACGAATATCAGGAATACGACACCCTGAATCAACTGCATCATCTGTGTCGTGAATCCCATCATGGTCAGTCCGCTGCTGAGCACGATGTAGAGCAGTGACCCTACGATGATATTCTCAAACCGGACTTTTGCTCCGCCGGAGATCGGCATACCGCCGAGTACCAGTGCAATGAGGATCTGTGTCTCCAACTGGTTACCGCCGGAAGATGTTACCGATCCGACTTTGATGACGTTGATAAATGCCGCAAATCCGGTGATCGCTCCTGCCAGAACGTAGATCAAAAACTTCATGCGGTCGGTGCGGATACCCGAAAACATTGCCGCTTTTTCTCCTGCTCCGATTGCCTTTAAATAGGTTCCGAACTTCGTGAAGCGGAATGCGATGAATCCGATTACCACCACAATAATCGTGAGCGTCATTTTAAGCGCTGTGCTGTCGTAGTTAATGAGCTTTGCGGAACCTGCCACGGGTGCATTGGTGGTCAGATATTTGATAAATCCACGGAATAAGAACATGGTACAGATCGTAACGATAAACGACTTGATCTTGCGGTATACATAAAAGTAACCGTTCAATGCTCCGATCGCCGCGCCTGCCGCGATTCCTCCCACGATTGCTAACGGAATGCTGATCTTGGAAAGCATACACACAACGATGGATGCAATTCCCAAAATCGATCCCTGTGAAAAATCGAGACCGCCCATTGTCATAATAAAGAAAACGCCTGTTGCCGCTATCATCGTCACATATACCTGGGAAAGTACCAGTGACAGATTTCCAACCATTCTGAAATTCGTCAGTACATTGAACAGAAGGAAGATCACGACCAGTCCCACCACCGGCAGAAGTGAACGAATCAACGACATCTTGGATAATTTTTTGAGCTGCTGCTCTTTTTGTTCTGTGTTCGTCTTTGCTTGATTCTCCATGACTGCCTCCTTATACCATCATCGTAATCAGACTGTTCTCATTAAGATCCTGATTACGCTCCAGTTCGCCGTTGATCTTGCCATCTTTCATAATAATGATACGGTCGCACATACCGATCAGCTCCATCAGCTCCTCCGAGATCATGATGATGGATTTGCCCTCTTTTCTCATCTGGTTCATGAGCTGGTAGATGTCCTGCTTTACCTTGATATCAATGCCTCGCGTCGGGCTGTCTAAGACGATGATGTCCGAATCCTTACCGATCCAGCGCGCCAGTACCACCTTCTGCTTGTTACCGCCGGAGAGATCCGACACAAACTGATCCGTATTGACCATCTTTACCGACATCTGCTTGGCATATTTGTTTGCAAATTTCTTTTTTTTCTTATCGCTGATGAAATGTGCCTTGTTCGACAGTTCATCCAGGGACGGCAGGCAGATATTGTCGCCGATGCTCTGGTTCATGACCACGGACTCGTTGTCACGATCCTTGGACGTGTAAGCAATGCTGTGCTTGATTGCTGTCGGAATATCGTTGATCTGTGTTCCGTCCGCCAGCGTCACCGTGCCCTCTCTGTCGTAGGATGCGCCGAAAATCGCTTTTCCGACCTCGTGCATTCCGGATTCGGACAATCCGCCGAAACCAAGCATCTCACCTTTGTGAAGATCAAAGCTGATATCGCTGATGATGCCCGGCACCGTCACGTTTTTCACGGAAAGCACAACCTCATCCGAGACTTTCTCTCCGTAATCGGCACGATAATAATCACCGGTTACCTCACGTCCGACCATCAGACGCTTGAGATCATCCTCGGTCACATCCGCACTCTTTACGGTATCAATGTAGATGCCGTCGCGCAGGATCGTGATGGTATCGGATTTCTCCAGAACCTCCGGCAGGTCATGTGAAATGAAAATTACGGAGTTTCCGCTGTTGCGGATACGGTCCATGTGCTTGTAGAGTTCATCGCGTCCCTCCTGGGACAATGCGGTCGTCGTCTCGTCCACGACAACGATCTTCGGATCGAAGTATGTCGCTTTTACGATCTCTACCAGCTTGCGGTCCTCGAAATTATAATTATCGATGATGTCGGATGCCTTGATCCGGTCAAATCCGTATTTCTTAAGTAATTCCGTTGCCTTGCGGTTCATGGCTTTGGTATTTTTGATTCCGAAATGTACGAACTGTTCCTCGTGTCCCAGGAAAATATTTTCCGCGACCGTAAGTCCGGACAAGGTTCCCAGCTCCTGTACGATAATGGAAACGCCCTCATTGTTCGCTTCCACCTGATTCTTTGGATGAATCTCTTTTCCGTCGAGGATAAAGGTTCCGCTTCCGATGCTGTAAATACCGGTCAGCATGTTTGTCAGCGTTGATTTTCCGGAACCGTTCTCCCCGATCAGCGCGTGAACCTCTCCCTTGTTGACATTAAAGGAAACATTCTGTACTGCCTTCGTAATACCGAAGGACTTGCAAAGATTTTTTACCTGTAATCTGACTTCACTCATTGCATTCTCCTCCTCGATTACTTGACAATTTCACCTTTTGTGACTTTGGTGGTCACGGTGATGATGATAAGCAGTGCCAGGCCTGTGATGACGTCCTGAATCGCGGTCGGGGCGCCAAGTGCGATGAATCCGAAGAAAATGATGTTGATGACGAACTCACCGATCACAATCGCCTGCAGCGGCATACCGTATTTCTTGAACGCCAGTCCGAAGAAGCATCCCATCGTCGGTACGAAGTTACGACTCATGGACGCCATACCGGTTACCGCCACCATGGAGGAACCGTAGCTGATGGTTAAGATCGCCATAACTCCCAAGAACGCGCCGCTTAACACAAATGCAAGCACCTTGTATTTATTGACATTGATACCCATGTTCTTGGCAACGAACTCGTTGCTTCCGATTGCATAGGTGTAAGTTCCGATTTTCGTATAATTCAAAAAGATATATGCTACAATGCACGCAACAATCGCCAGGATAATATCCCACGGCATCTGACCGAATGCGCGCAGATTTGACGGAAGCGTCTGCTCCACGCCGCCTGCGATATAGTTCGCAAGTGACTCATAAATCAATGCGAGACCCGTTGTAACAATCATCGACGGAATTCTCAATTTTACATAAAACAGACCGTTTAACAGACCGACGATCGTGCCGGTGAGCACACAGCCCAAGATCAGTCCGAGGTACCCCATGTTAAACCGGGTGGCAAACACGCATCCCACGATTGCAGAAAGCATGATGTTGGCACCAATGGAGAAGTCGAACATTCCCATAACCATGACGAAATAGAATCCGACCGCACCCACAGTTGCAATCAGGCTGGCCTGAAAGTAGTTGAGCATATTGGCCGGCGAGCCAAAATTATGCGGTGTCAGTATTTTAAAGATTACCCAGGAAACCACAACCAGCGACAGAAGAATCAGATAGCCCTTTGCGCTTCCCGACAGCTTTTTTGAACCCATATTATCTACCTCTTTTTCTTACTCGAATCAACGGATGTCACGCTGTGTGAGCCATCCTTTCATACAAAAGGCCGGTATCGCCACGCGACACCGACCTTTTGAAGTAACGCTCAGTCTTTGGAACTAATTCCCTGCACGTGATGCTGCATCTTCAATAGAAATATTCTTTGCTGCTTCTTTCAGAGCGCTTAAGTCAAGATTGGACATCTCAACAAGCTCATCGGATGTGTACGGAAGCTGGTCTACGAAATACTTCTCATATGCCTGATAGTCTTCTGCAGAGGATACATACAGGTACGGGAAGGAAACGTCCTCGAAGTTGCCTGCAAATCCTGTGTAGTTGCCCTTTATTGCGTTGTAAACCATCATGAATGCAATTAACGGATCACAGTAATGTCCGCCAGACTCACCAGCCATGGAGCCGTTCTCCAGTCTGTCTCCAAGATCCGGAAGGAAATCTGTAGATACGATATCGATATCCTGGGTCTTGCCTGCACGCTCTACTGCTGCGATTGCACCCTGAAGAGGGTCACCGCCGCCGCCTGCCGGGATGAGTGCATCCAGGTTCGGATCTGCTGCCATAAGAGCCTCTGCTGCCTTGGAACCACCTTCGGAAGTTGTACCTGCGTACTGCGGCTCAGAAAGCTGTGCCGGATCATCCGGATGTGCCTCGTTCCACTTGTCAACGCCTGCTTTGTAGCCTTCCCATCTTCCAAGCCAGGTTGCATCTCCCTGCTCCCAGCCGATCAGACCGATGTCACGGTCACCCTTATCAAGAAGGATGTTTACAAGAGCTTCACCGTTTGCCGGCTCATCCTCATGTACTGCTCCGATGTAATAAGCAGAATCTTTTGCTGCCTGATAAATGTCTGCGCTGTTCGTCTCGCTGATAATACGGAAGAACTGTGCCAGATATACGCCGTTGTCGTTACATGTCTTAATTGCGGATGTCATCTCTGTATCGGATGAGTTACAGATGATAATACCCTGGCATCCTGCTGCTACCAGCTGCTCCACAGATGCTGTAACCTTCTCGGATACGTGACCCTGATCCACGTACTGAACCTCCACCCCAAGAGCATCAGCCGCTGCATCAAGAATCAACTTACACTGGGAACCGAGAACATCGGTGGATGACCAGATGGAAACTCCGATCTTAATCTTGGAGTTGTCTGTCACTGCCGGTGTTGCCGCTGCCTCCGTACCGGATGAAGACGCTGCCGAGTCAGAACTGCTCGCCGTCTCGGAACCCGATCCACAGGCCGCCATACCCACAACCATGGTCGCTGCCAGCGCGGCAGCTGTCACCTTCTTGAAAATTGTTTTCAATTTCATGCTTTTTCCTCCCTATACATTTTATTTGGGTTGTGTAAAAACCTTTTGTGATTTTATTATAGATACTCCCTGCTTTTTCCTCAAGAAAATACAACCAAGTTTTTTCTAAAAGTTGTATGGTTTTGTGTGTGTTTTGTCATACTTTTTTGCAATTATTTTGTATCTATTGTGCGTTTTACCATATATCGCGCCATATTTCCACTGTTTTATCCGGCGGTTTTGTACCTTATTTCCACTTTCGCCACAATGTTTGTCTACTTTCTATTACAGTTACAATACAACTTTCGTCTGTATGGCACTTGTACTTTTTGAGTACCAAAAAAGGACAACACCGGATTTTTTGCTCCGATGATGTCCTTTTTCTTATGCCTTGACTGCCCAGCGCATTTTGGTGGAACGCGCCCTTCCGTTTGCAGCGCACTCCTGCGCCGACGGACGGATGACGTCCTTCGCATAGTCGCTGTAAATCCCACTCTTATATCCCTCTTTGAGCGCCTGCTTCACAAGCTTGTCCTCTCCCGAGTGGAAGGTGAGAATTGCCACGCGCCCGCCCGGTCTTAATGCTCCCGGAAGCTTTTCCATGAATTCATACAGCACCTCAAACTCCTGGTTCACATCGATGCGCAGCGCCTGGAATGTACGCTGGCAGGTCTTTTTGATCGTGTCCTTTTTCTCCTTCTCCGGCAAAAAATCCAGCGTATCCTCGATCACCCTGCGCAGCTTTGTCGTCGTGTCGATGCGGCTGCCCCTGCGGATCTCGTCCGTGATCGCTTTTGCCAGCTCCTCACAGTACGGCTCGTCGGAGTTCTCATAGAGCATTCCGGCAAGTTCCTCCCGCGTGATCGTATCCAGCCGCTCCGCCGCGCTGATCCCCGCCTCCTGGTTGAGCCTGAGATCCAGCGGTCCGTCCACCTTAAACGAAAAGCCGCGCTTCGGATTGTCAATCTGCATGGACGACACGCCAAGATCTGCCAGAATGAAGTCGAAGCCGCCGACCTCTTTGGCGATCTCATCGATCGTGCAGAAGTTCTGAAGGCGCACCGTCAAAAGCTCCTCCACGAATCCCAGATCCTCCAGGCGCTTTTTCGTCTTGGCAGACTCCTCCGGATCCACATCGGTCGCCCAGATATGTCCCTGTCCCCTCAGACATTCCAGCATGGCACGCGTGTGCCCGCCGTAGCCGAGCGTCGCATCGAATCCCTGCTCTCCAGGCACAATCTGCAAAAAGTCCAGAATTTCTTTTACCATAATCGAGATATGCATTCCCGCCGGCGTATTTCCCTTCCGGATCACATGCTCGATCGTATCCTGATACTTCTCCGGCTGCAGTTCCTTATATTTTTCCTCAAACTTCTTCGGATATTTTCCCTTGTAGCGCACCCGCCGCTTGTGCGGTGTCTGTGTCTCCTGTTCCATCCTTCTCTCCTACTCCCAGTCTTTTACCAGTTCTGTATTGTACTCCGACTGAATATTTTCGACGGCTTCTCCCGCCGCCCTCCGGTAAAAATAGATCCTGTCGTCATCGCTGTCATTTTTCCAGAATTGATATCCATAGATGTAGCTTTCAAAAATCTCCTCAAAGCTTCCATATTCCTTCTGCAGTCTCTGCGCAATCGGCAGACACTGGTCGAGGCACTCCTCGAGGCTGATGTAGCCGCACTGATAGCACAGTCCCGTGATGCGCATAATACGGACATAATCCCAGGCATCCACACCGCGCGTGTCCAGATGTCCATACGCATCATAGCATACCCATGTCCGGCACTGCTCATCCTCCGGGATCTCACTGATGCTTATAATATCGACATAACCATTCTCATCCATCGACAGATACCCTTTTTTCAGGTAAGTTTCAAACGCATGACGGTAAGACGCTCTGGTTCCTTTTTTCAGCATCTGGCTGATCGTGCGGGTCGCCGTTGCCCGGCTCGTAATGCCCCACCAGTCAGACAGATATTCCTTCACCTGCTCCTGATCCCAGTCTTCTCTGGAATGACCGCCCAGTTCGCCATATTCTCCGTTCTCAAACGGTACATAGATCGCGTAAGCATCTATGATCCAGCGCACAGTCGGGTCGTCCTTCACGTCCTCAAACGTCAGATCCGACTCCGCCTTTTGGGAATCATAAGAGATCAGCAGACTGTCGGCATCCTGGTTGTAAGCCACATAGTGGGTTCCTGCATACACAAACATGAGAGCGACCACAACCACTGCCGCCGCAGTACCCGCAATCAAATTCCGAAGCTTCATCTGGATATCCGGCGCTCCGTCTTTTTCTGAAAATGCATATGGAAGATGCGCACCATCAAACCAGATATCTGCTTTTCCGCCAACCATATCCTGCACATTTCCCACATTTGCCTGCCGTACCGGATACATGGCACGCGCCTCGCACTTTCGCCCCAGTTCATCCATGAACTCATACAGATAATATTTGGTCGCGCCGTTTTTCCCGGTTGTTATGACACGGGCAATTTTAGCGTGATAACGCTTTGCCTGCGCTTTTGCTTTCTTCAGATAGCGGTACTCCATCACCTTGCTCAAAAGGGCGAGCAATGTCATATAAAGCCCCGCCTCTCCCATCAGAAGCATCGTGCGTGCAGTGTCATGGGACGTATTAAACCGGTACGCAATCGCGTACAAAAATATGATTCCCCCCAATGCAAGTGCCGCAAGCGGAATTGCCTGCAGGCGGCTGTAACGCCGGTACGCCTCCGACAGGTGCCACTCCGCCACCCAGACCCGCTCTTCCGGTTCTTCCATCTCCACCGAACCGGCAATGTCTTCTCCTGCGTATGCTGCGTCCCCGGCATATGCCGCGTCTTCTGCATATGCCGTCCGTCCCCAGGTCTGGTTTGCTGTGCGCTGCGCGGCACCCGCATATGCCCCGTTCCTATTTCCCGGCGCATTGATGATCCGCGTCATGAGAAAATAGCGGAGCGTTTTATCCGCCTTCCGCTGTATCAGCCAGATTCTAAGCCCAAGTATCGCGGCAATCACGGTAAGTATCAGCACCAGCTGCAGATCGTCCTGCGGATTTAACGAGGTTAAGCTGTAGCGGAGTCCCGCAAAAATAATCCCCAACAGCGGAAGCAACAGCAGCAGAAGCACAATCTGTGTCACATTGGGCGTACTTTTCGCATTCACCGCATCTTCCTTCACTTCCACGCGGTACGTCTTGCGCGCTCTTCCTTCCTCCCTGCTTTTGAGCCGGATCAGATAACGATCCGCCGCTTCCGTCTGTACCGTCTGCACCCATTTCCATCCGGGGCTGTCCGGCATATTTACATTCTCACTGTACTGCAGATTTCTGCAGACCGCCTTTTTGTCGCTGTGACATAATCCAACCGCCATGTTTCTCTCCTTATCAAGTCATTCCCCACTTTTCCGGAAATGCCCTGTTTCTTTCGTGTATGTCATCCTAAGATGACCCAGATAAAATTGTAATTGATTGCCACACATTTTGCAACGTGTTGATTTTACTTGTTGTCCTATTGCCTTGTTCCATCCTGATTAAAATTGCATTTTAATGCCTTTTCCGTTAATAAAATAGACCCAATCAAAAAAAGCAGTTGTATTACAGTGATAATAATACTTAGTATTCCCATTGTATTGTCACTTGCTCCATAGAAAGGAATATGTATCAGCAATGTAGGACCCAACAGGCCAACTCCAGCTTTCCACCAGAGTTTTCCTGCATATTCATGTGCAAATTTCCAAGTATCCATATTTATCATTGACATCCTGGTTCTATATCCCACTACTCCATTGATTTTCTTTGGGCAATGTCTCCACATCATTCTGCCTGCAATTATCATAACCGCTGGAATAATACAATCACATATCAAAATAAACCACCAGAACCACATATTACCACCTCCTATAACTGGAAATTTTCAATGTATCTTCCACCCTCATGCCAACAATTCCTATAAAGGAATCATTTCTTTCTAAGTCCCCAATCACGAAATGTTTCGTTTCTATTCTCATTGATTTTCTTCTCCACCAGTTCCAATTTATCACTGCCATTCTACCATTCCATAAATGCTTATTCAATAACCTATCTGTATTCAAAAATAAATCCCGCTGACAACCGTTGGCATTTACAAAATACACTTCCTAACGTTATAATACAGCTATGCATTTATGTATGATTACGGAAGGCGCAACAGACGCCATGAAACGGAGAATCCCATGATAAAACTGATTGCCACCGATGTCGACGGGACACTGGTAAAAGACGGGACGATGCAGATCGATCCCGAATATATGACGGTCATAAAACAACTTGTCCAAAAGGGTATCATTTTTGCCGTCTGCTCCGGCAGACAGTTCATCAGCGAGCGGAAGCTGTTTGCGCCGATCAAAGATCAGCTGCTCTACATCACGGACGGCGGCACGGTCGTGCGCACCCCGCAGGAGATTCTGATGGTTCACACGATGCCGCGCGACATCTGGAGCAGCATGTGCCGCATGGTGCAGGAACAGATGCCGCACTGTGACTGTTTTGTCGCTACCCCGGACTACTGTCTCGCCGAGGATGCCGGAAGCCGCATGTTCCACTGGCTGCGCGACTCCTACGGCTATGATATCCGGGAAGCTGAGCGCCTAGCCGACATCCCGGAGCAGGACATCATCAAATTCACCGTTTACCACAAATCCGCCTGCGAGGAAATGTGTGCGCCGCTCTTCACCCCGGCATGGAAGGATAAAGCACAGCTTGCCGCCGCCGGCAAAGAGTGGATGGACTGCAATCCGCCCGGTGCAAACAAGGGCACTGCGATCGAGTTCGTGCAGAAGCATTTCGGCATTTCACCGGAAGAGACCTGCACCTTCGGGGACAACCTGAACGACATCGAGATGCTGCAGAACTCCGGCAGGAGCTACGCGGTCGCCAACGCCAGGGCGGAAGTCATCGCCGCGGCAAAAGATACCTGCGCGCCCTACTGGGAGAATGGAGTCCTCCAGATCTTAAAAACATTTTTATAACGAAAAAGAATCGTGTCCATCCAGCGGCAGTGCCCCGGCGTACACGGTTCTTTTTTATTTCTGTAGAAGTCCGCCGCCATATTGGATGCGGTTCCTGTCAATGAATTCTTTGGAACAAAATTTCTATTTTTCTTCATGCATGCCCCGGTCATCCATTTTCCTGTCTCTTTTGGCGTTCGACTGTGCGCCGCGGGTGTCCGCGAACATCCGTGGCGCACTGTCGAACCTCAAAAAGACAAAAATCATCGCTGATGGCCGGGGCATGCGTGTTAGAAAAATGAAATTTTGCGACAAAATACGTTGGCAGGAACTGCACCCAATATGCCAAACCTTCCCAACGCACAAAAAAAGAACTGTGTACGCCGCACATCTGCCGCGGGACGTGACACAGTTCTTTTTCGTTATATTAAATGTTTAACAAATCGCTGAATACCTTCAGGGCACCGTCGGTCTCATGTGCAAGCACGCGCTTTGCCAGAACCTTTCCAAGCTGTACGCCTTCCTGGTCGAAGCTGTTCACATTCCACAGGAAGCCCTGGAACATGATCTTGTTCTCAAAGTGTGCCAGAAGTGCTCCGAGAGACTGTGGGTTTACCTGCTCACCAATAATGATGCTGGATGGACGTCCGCCCTCGAAATTCTTGTTGCGGTTCTCGTCGGATTTGCCGCATGCGAATGCCACGATCTGAGCTGCGACATTTGCGCAGAGCTTCTGCTGGCTTGTGCTGTCCTGGATCACAACATCTGTGCCGATCTGGCTGTTCTTAAAGCCGACAAACTGAAGCGGTACGATGTCTGTGCCCTGATGCAGCAGCTGGTAGAACGAATGCTGTCCGTTCGTGCCTGGCTCACCGAAGATCACCGGTCCTGTCGGGTAGTCTACCGGCTCACCGAAACGGTTCACCGACTTACCGTTGGACTCCATGTCAAGCTGCTGTAAATGTGCCGGGAAGCGGCTGAGTGCCTGGGAGTACGGAAGCACTGCCGTAGCCGGATAACCCAGTACGTTGCGCTCGTAAACGCCGATCAGTGCATCGAGCATCTCCGGATTCTTCAATACGTCCTTGTTTGCGGAAAGCTGATCCTCTGCAGCAGCTCCCTCGAGGAACTGTGCGAACACATCCGGTCCGAATGCCAGGGATAATACGGCGCCGCCAACTGCGGAAGTGGAGGAGAAACGTCCTCCGATATAGTCATCCATAAAGAATGCCGCAAGGTAATCATCACTCTTCGCTAACGGGGATGTCTCGCTCGTTACAGCGATCATATGCTTGGACGGATCCAGTCCCGCTTTCTTTAACGCATCTTTTACGAAGGACTCGTTCGTCAGAGTCTCCAGTGTTGTACCGGACTTGGATACCAGTACGAAAATGGAATGTGCCACATCGGTGGAATTGAGCACTGCTGCAGCATCATCCGGGTCTACGTTGCTGATGAACTTTGCTTCCATCTTGAACTTGCCGTTTTTCTTCGCCCAGTTCTCAAGTGCCAGATACATCGCACGCGGACCGAGGTCACTACCACCGATACCGATCTGAACAACTGTTGTGAACTTCTCTCCTGCCGCATTGGTAATCTCACCGGAATGTACCTTATTGGCAAAATCTGCGATTCTCTCCTGCTGCTCTACATAGAAGCTGCGCTTATCCACACCGTCTGCCGTCACAGCATCACCGAGCTGTCCTCGTGTCATGTGATGAAGCACCAGACGCTTCTCACCGGTGTTGATCACCTCACCATTGTAAAGTGCCTCAAACTTCTCCGCAAGCTGTGCTTCCTCAGCCAGCTTTACAAGTGCTGCGAGCACCTTGTCATCGACCTGCTTGGCTGCGTAGTTGTAAGAAAATCCGCCAGCCATCGGCACACTGTAATTCTTCACACGGTCAGCACCGTTCTCTCCGGACATTGCCTCAACAAGATTCACGCGTTCCACTTTGGAAAGCTCCTGAAAAGAAGCAAGGGTATCCAAGTTGTTCCAGGTAACCATAATAGATTCCTCCTATCTATTCTTGCACATATTCTTATTTTATTGATCGTAGTGATTATACTATTAAATGATCTCAAGTTCAAGTAAAACGGCGGAGAGACAACCGCTCTCCGCCGTACAATGATTTATTTTGCTGCAGCCGGATTCAGTTTCTTCGTCCGGATATCCTCCTGTAACATGGCAAGGAAATCTTCCATAGATACCGTTGTCGACTGCTGCTCTCCGTGAAGTCTGTAGCTTACCGTGCGGTCTGCCACTTCGTTCTTACCGAGAACCAGAAGATACGGAACTTTTTCCATCTGTGCCTCTCTGATCCGGTAGCCCAGCTTCTCGTTTCTCTCATCGATCTCCACACGGATTCCGTTATCCTCAAGGTATTTGTATACCTCGTGAGAGTATGCATTTAACTCCTCATCCTCATTCTTGACCGGAAGGATCTTTGCCTGTACCGGTGCAAGCCAGAGCGGCAGGTTTCCTTTCGTCTCCTCCAGAATGTAAGCCATGAAACGATCCAGGGAACCAAGGATTGCTCTGTGAAGAACGACCGGTGTCTTCTTCGTTCCGTCACTGTCAATGTAGGTCAGGTTGAACTTCGCCGGCAGGCAGAAATCCAGCTGGCAGGTGGAAAGCGTGTATTCGTTGCCGATTGCCGGTTTTACGTTGACATCCAGCTTCGGGCCGTAGAATGCCGCCTCGCCGATCTCCTCTGTATACTCGATGCCGATATCGTTTAATACCTTTCGGAGTGCATTCTCCGCCATATCCCACATAGCGTCATCGTCGTGATATTTCACCTTGTCCGCCGGATCTCTCAGGGACAGTACACAGCGGTAATCGGTGATATTGAAGTCTTTGTAGGTGTCAAAAATCAGAGCCACCACGCTGGCGAACTCAGACTCGATCTGCTCCGGTGTTACGAACAGGTGCGCGTCGTTCTGGCAGAAATGTCTTCCTCTCTCAATACCCTTTAACGTACCGCTCGCCTCGAAACGGAAGTCGTGCGCGATCTCACCGATACGGATCGGCAGATCTTTGTAGGAGTGCATTCTGTTTGCATAGATCATCATGTGGTGCGGGCAGTTCATCGGACGAAGGACAAAGGACTCTCCCTCCACTTCCATTGCCGGGAACATGTTCTCCTTATAATGATCCCAGTGACCGGAAGTCTTGTACAGACCAACCGTGCCGACACACGGTGTCATAACGTGCAGATAACCGAGCTTTCTCTCTTTTGCCTTGATATAATTCTCAAGCTCCTGCCATACGGTATAGCCCTTCGGAAGGAACATCGGCAGTCCGCGTCCTACCAGATCGTCGGACATAAACAGCTGCATCTCCTTGCCGATCTTTCTGTGATCGCGCTCCTTTGCCTCCTCCAAAAGCTTCAGATGTGCCTCCAGCTCCTCGGCTGTCGGGAAACATACACCGTAAATACGCTGCATCACGTGATTGCTCGCATCGCCCTTCCAGTACACGCCGGAATATTTTACCAGCTTGAAATTCTTGCAGAGCTTTGTATTGTCCACGTGCGGTCCGCGGCAAAGATCTGTAAAATCGCCCTGATCGTAGACGGAGATCGTTCCGTCCTCCAGATCACTGATCAGATCCAGCTTGTACTCGTCGTTCTTAAAAAGCTCTAATGCCTCTGCCTTTGAGATCTCACGTCTGTAGATCTTCTTGCCCTCTTTGCAGATCTTCTTCATCTCTTTTTCGATCGCCGCGATCACGTCATCGTTGACTGCGTTCTCGCCAAGATCGATATCATAATAAAATCCTTCCTTTACGACCGGACCAACCCAGAACTTTGCTTCCGGGTATAAGTGCTTGACTGCCTGTGCCATTACATGCGCGCAGGAATGATTGAGTGTGTTCAGTCTCTCATCTGCTTTAAAATCTACCATTTTCTTCCTCCTTGTTCTGCATCCGGGTGCTTTTTCCGGACGAAAAAAATCCCCCATACAGACCTGTGCCTGTATGAGGGACGAATATACTGTATCCGCGGTTCCACCCTGCTTATTCCCGTAAAACCATGCCGGACTGCCGGATCCTCTTGGATCACGCATCCCGCTGTCGGGAAATCACTCGTTTGATGATAACGGAATCACCGGACCGGATTAGGGTCGCTCAGAGGTGGTCTTCCCAGGGCTTTCTTCCAAGATGCTTCCACCGTATGCATCTCTCTCTGTAGGGTGCCGCACTGGTACTCTTCTCTTCTTCGCGCTGCTTTAGATTCTATTTCAAAAAATCAGAACTGTCAAGGTGTTTGCAGCGAATTTCCGAAAACAATCTGCTTTTCCCACCCTGCATAGTGGCTTATCATCTGCTCATTGCAGCGCCGCCGCCCAGATCAGCCCGGTCAGCTCATCCGCCGCAAACAACACTTTTTGCGTCTCGTGCACCGGCTCCACATCGATCGTCACTCCTCAGCCGACCGATGCTTCCACAATCTCATACTGCATCAGTTCGTATTTCAGACGGCTTCCTTCCATAATCTCCGCCGGAAGCAGTGCCCGCGCCACAAGCTTCAAATCTTCTGACGGGATATCCGTTCTTCTTAAGTTCGCGTAGTCTCCATCGATCGAGACCACTTCATAATACCATGTCTCCATTGTTCTCTCCTTTGTAACCTCTTTCTATTCCGCATCCCGCGCCGCTGTTAAAACCGCAGACCGCATTTCGGGCAGAATTCATAATCCTCCGTGGTCGTAAAACCACAATTTCTGCACTGTTTTGTGGTATTCCAGCCGTTACCGCGATTCCCCGGATGCACCGGACGCAAATGTTGTGGCAGAATCTCGACATCCTCGCCGCGCGCAATCCGTTTTCCAATCTCCGCATCCAGCTCATAGAGCGCATTGCAACAGCTCGCCTGCACATAGTAGTGTCTGTTCCATTTTATGCAGGGGATAAAGAAAATCGAAAGTACGGTGTATGTCATGAACACCTGATATCTGCCGTAAGCCCCGCAGGCGCCGCAGGTCATCATCTGGTGAAAATCAAAATCTTTTCTGCCGTCCGTAATTCCCATAATAAAAAACATGTGTCCTCACGCTCCGTTCTCTTGCCGTTTGTTATCTGTTATTATAGACATATCTATCGATTGTTACAACGATAATCTTGCAAGACCGTCCGGATAATATACCGCGCTCATTGCGCCTGGATTTCATGTGGGTTCCACCCGGGTTCCGCTTGGATTTCGTTCGGATTTCATGCAGATTCCGCCTGGCTTCCGCTTGGATTTCGTTTGGATTTCGACAAATAGCGACATTTTTATTGACATCTTTTTTGCCCCGTCCTAAAATAGCCTTAATAAAAGGGAGTAGTTTTCATCTTCGGATGCGCCAGACGCTGCGCGCAGAAGCTGAAATAATAATCGTCATCACGCCGCAAGGCCGGTTATTATTGTAAGTAACGAGACTTTTATCACTCATTTTTGATGCGATAAAGGTCTTTTTTTATACCCATTTCTTTGTCGCAGGAAAGGAACACGTATGGAATATGTATTGTTACTCGTCGGTTTTGTACTCTTAGTTAAGGGCGCGGATTTCTTTGTGGAGGGAAGTTCCTCGCTCGCCAAAATCTTAAAGGTGCCCAGCGTCATCATCGGTCTTACGATCGTTGCCATGGGAACCAGCGCTCCGGAGGCGTCCGTCAGCATCAACGCTGCGCTTGGCGGCAGCAACGATATTGCCATCAGCAATGTCGTCGGATCGAATATATTCAACGGTCTGGTTGTGGTCGGAATCTGCGCCTTTTTGTCCGGCTTTCAGACGAACGCGGAGATCTTAAAGCGGGACATGCCTGTCAATATTCTGGTCACGCTGATTCTGTGCCTCATGTTTCTCGACGGAACGCTCGGCCGCGTCGAAGGTTTTCTTCTTCTGGCAGGAATGGTTCTCTACATCACATGCATGATCCGTTCCGCCCTGCGCAACCGTGAGGAAGGCGAGGTCTGTAAGGTATTACCGCTTCCGAAAAGTATCCTCTTTATGGGTGGCGGACTTGCCGCTGTCATCTTCGGTGGCGATCTGGTCGTCGACAACGCCTGCATCATCGCCGCAAACTTCGGTGTCAGCCAGAATTTTATCGGATTGACCATCATCGCCATCGGCACTTCCCTGCCAGAACTCGTCACCTCGATTGTGGCAACCAGAAAAGGAGACAGCGGGCTGGCGCTCGGCAATGCGGTCGGATCAAATCTCTTCAATATCTTGTTTATCCTCGGCATGTCCGCTGCCATCTCGCCGCTTCATGTGCTCGGCGAATCAGTGATCGACTGCGTCCTGCTGCTCTGCAGCGGTATCCTGCTGTTTGTTTTCGCGAGAACCAAACGGTCCATGAGCCGTGCGGAGGGCGCCGTCTGCGTGTTATTATACGTCGCCTACACGGCATATCTCTTTGTAAGATAACCTCTTACACAAAGGAACTGTCGCAATAGGCATATCGCTCTTTGCTTTGATAAGTAATATTATGAGAAACGCACTTGGGAATTTCATGTGGAAATGCAGATGGAATATTCGTTGGAGAAAAATGTGAACATTTCTTCCAGCTGAATGTTTGCATCGGATTCCGTGTCTCTTCCACGTTTGAACACTCCCGGAGTGTGTCCGACAAATCAGAGACAATGAGCGAACTTTCTAGTGGCGGCTAATGCCGCTGCTTCACAGACATTATAAAATCGCGCGAACCGAAACTCGCTGCCATCTGCTATTGAAAATAAGGCAGATGGCAACTCAGACATCGGCTTCGCGCGATTATGTTTTATTCAGCAGCGGCAAAAGCGCCACACGAAAGTTCTTAAATTGTCTCATGATTTGCGGACACAGTCCGTGGAGTGCTCCAAACTTGGAAAGACACGGATCATCAAGGATGCAAACATTCGGCTGGTTAGAAATGCCACATTTTTTGAACCGAATATCCATCCGCATTTCCATCTGAAATCCCACGGTGTGGTCTTTTGATAATATTACTTATCAAAGCAAAGAAGTTCTATGCTTATTGCGGCAATTCCACAGGTCTATCCTTAGACTAATCCCATGAGGCTAGGAACTCCGAGGGAGAGTCCCGGTACAAAGGTTACCAGAAGAAGCATCACAATCAGTACCAGGAAATATGGAATAAGCTTCGGTGTTACTTCCTCAATCGATACATGTCCGATACCGCATCCGACAAAAAGTACGGAGCCTACCGGCGGTGTGATATTTCCAAGGCACATATTGAAAATTAGCATTACGCCAAACTGGATGTCGCTCATGCCAAAGCTCTGTGCAATCGGCAGGAAGATCGGTGTAAAAATCAAGATTGCCGGTGTGATGTCCATGAACATACCGATGATCAGCAGAATAACGTTCATCAGAATGAAGATGACATATTTGTTTGTGGATACCGAGAGCAGCGCACTGCTGATTGCTGCCGGGATTCCGGAATAAGCCATCACGAATGACATCGCGGAAGAAGCAGAAATCAGGAACAGGATGATTCCGGAAGTCTTTGCGGAATTCAGGAGAATCTCCATAAATCCCTTGAAATCGATACTCTTGTAAATGATGGACAGGATGAGGCAGTAAAGAACTGCAATACCTGCACCTTCCGTTGCAGTAAAGATACCGGATACGATACCGCCGATAACGATAATGATCAGCAGCAGGGACGGGATGGCATCCCAGATGGTCTTCGCAACACTGATGGATTTGTCACGGCCGGTCGCCTTGATGCCCATTTTTTTCGCATAAATAAACGCAACCACCATACAGCCGAGTCCCATGAGGATACCCGGAACATATCCAGCCATGAACAGCGTGGAAATGGATACGCCGCCGGCTACGGTAGAGTAAACGATGAATGCAGAGGTCGGAGGAATCAGAAGTCCAGTCGGTGCGGAAGCAATATTGGCCGCTGCCGAGTAAGCCGGATCATACTCCTGCTCTTTTTCAATCGGGCTGATACATCCGCCCATTGCAGATGCAGCCGCTACGGAAGAACCGGAGAGCGCTCCAAAGAGCATGTTTCCAAGGATATTGGCCTGTGCCAGGTTTCCCGGAAGTTTTCCTACGAAAAGCTGTGCAAAATTGACAAGTCTCTTTGCGATACCGCCATTATTCATGATGTTACCGGCGAGGATGAACAGAGGAACCGCCAGCAGGGAAAAACTTTCGATACCGGAATTCATCTTCTGCATGGTAATAAACGTAATCTGATCCCAGGAAAGGGTAGACATTGCGGTTACGATGGAAGATACAATAATACTTACAGAAATCGGAACACCCATGAACAGCAGTACGCCGAAAACGACAAACAAAATGATAGTTGTTAGTACGATATTCATTTTTTCCCTCCTTATTCTTCTACTTTGTTTCCGGTAATGTCTTCGTAGAGATTAATAATCTGTGCGATGATGATGAAGATGCCGGAAATCGGTGCGATGGAATATACCAGCGTTCTCGGAACTCCGAGAAGTGCGGAGAATTCCGCCCTTGCAGACACTGCCAGCTTATAACCGCCGATCGTGATTACAAAGATTGCAAGGAGAAGAATCAGCGCATCAATGAAGATAACCAGAATCTGATGTGGTCTTCCGGTCAGTTTATCTCTTACCAGGGTCAGCGCCATGTGCTCTCTGGTGGAAAATGCATAGGCTGCGCCGATAAATCCGGTCCAGATCAGCGAGTACTTTACCAGTTCTTCGGTAAATGCCGCCGGGCTGTTGAGGACGTATCTGGTGAATACCTGCCACAATACCAGGAAGGTCATGAACGTCAGAAGGACTGCGCAGCAAGCCGCGAGAACTTTGTTCATATATTTCTTAATCGTGCCTAAGGTCTTAGCCATTTTTTACTCCTCCTCTTCCCTGATTCCATCAATTCTATCCAGCAAATCCGCAACTCCCGGATATTCTTCGCGGTATTCATCGATCATTCCCGCCGTCGCTTCACGGAAAGCTTCCTTATCTACATCGTAGACAAATTCCACACCCATATCTTCCGCTTCCGTAATTGCTTCGTTCACAGCTTCATCCCATGCTTCCTTGTGCCATTCGGTTGCATCGTGTGCACATTGCAGAATGATTTCCTGATCCTCCGGAGCAATATTGTTCCATACTTTTGCTGACATGACCATTACGTCAGGAATCATCGCGTGCTGGTCAACAGAGTACACCTTGCAGACCTCGCCGTGCTTACCTGTAGTCAATGCCGTCTCGTTGTTCTCGGTACCATCGATAATGCCGGTGGAAAGAGCGGTATAAACATCACCATAGGACATTGCCACCGGAGTTCCGCCAAGCGCTGTCAGCATATCCGTCTGCGACTTCATATCCTGTACACGGATTTTTAATCCCTTTAAATCTTCCGGTACACGGATTGCCTTGTCTTTGGTGTAGAAGGAACGGGCGCCGGACGTAAAGTAGGTGATCGTCACAAATCCGTCTTCCTCGGAGGAAAGGAAGAAATCCTGCATGTCCTCCGAATCCATAATGTCGTAGAAGTCTTCGGTATCATTGAAAATGTACGGAAGGCCGAACGTATTGTAAGCTTCGTTATAGGTGGCAAGACCCGGTGCGGAAACCTTGGTCATTGCGATTACGCCTGCCTGCAGCTGCTCTAAGTTCTCTGTCTCAGAACCGAGCTGTCCGTTCGGGAAAATGTTGATAATGATGCGTCCGTCGGTCTTCTCTTTTACCTCATCCGCAAACTGCGTCATGGCAATATGTACGGTGTGCGTCTCGGAGAGACCGTGTGCCAGGGTCAATACCATCGGATTCTCCGCCGTTGCCTCTGCACTGTTGGAAACTCCGGAGTTTGCTCCACAGCCGCCTGCCGCAATTACGGTCGGCAGAACGAGCGCTGCCGCCAAAATGAGGGCGATGTTCTTTTTCATTGCTTTTGTTCTCCTTTTCCTTTTTTATTTTAATTTAAATTACATTCCAATCATGTCGAATACCTCAAAGGAAATCATCACCTGATGATCCTTCTTCGGATTCGGGTACTTCACCTGTACCGACTTTAAGCTCTGGCTGTAATACCAGCCGGTCTGCGCCTCTTCAAATTTGCGTCTGTGAAGGAAATGCGGAACTTCCACACCGTCAATCTGAACATAGAACGGTGCTTTTTCCCTGTGTACCACATCCAGATACATCGTATCCACGGTATTCTCATATTTTCCCTCATAAGTGAAGTCCACACAGGTTCTGACTCCTGCCGTCACTTTGATCTTTGTCTTCAGATATGCCCCGTTCTGGTACTCATTGGTCTTTCCGTCATCGTCATATACGGTAAATTCAGAATCTACGTCCGGCGCCATAAGAATATGAAGTCCCGTTACCGTCTCATGCATCAGATTGTAGATCTGATTCTCCGCCATCGGAATAATCGCACCGCTCTTGATATAAAGCGGGATGGAACTGATATCGACCGGCACCTCGATCGTCTGTCCCGGCGCATACGCTTCTCTGGTATAAAAATCATAGAAGCGGACGTTCTCATCCCCCGTCTGCGGCAGGTAAATGCTTCTGGTCTCCGCTCCCTTTTCCACAACATTAGCTACCAGGAGTGAATCGCCCCACATAAAATCCACGCCTTCATTGTAGGTCTTCGGGTCATTCTGAAATGCCATAAACATCGGCTCCATAATCGGAAGACCGGTCTCATGCGCTCTGCTCTCCAGAGAATACAGATACGTGATCATGCGATAGCGGAACTTGATTGCGTCCCGGATATACTGCTTCTTGTCCGTGTACATCCACGGTTCCGTTACCGTATTGTCGGTGTTGGTCGAGTGGATGGAAAATCTCGGCATAAAGATACCGTTCTGCACCCAGCGGACGAAAAGCTCCGGTTCCGGAGAAACACCATAGAAACCTCCGACATCGCAACCGTGGTTTGCGACTCCGGAGAGCCCCATTCCGAGAATGGTTGCGATATTGTATTTTAACGTATCCCAGCAGGTCAGGTTATCGCCTGCCCACACCTGCGCGTAACGCTGGATTCCGGCATGTCCGGACCGGCACACGGAGAACGGGCGAACCGATGGATTGTACTCCGTTACCGCTTCATTGGACAGCTGGCACATCAGGTTGCTCATAACCGGCTTCATCGTACCGATCGTGCTGCCTTTTCCCTCAAAATATACTCTGGCGTCCTTGTCTACCATGGAATCGTATTCACAGTTATCGTTCCATACAGACTCGCAGCCATACTGGATCAGACCCTGCTTCAGATACTCTTTCCAGTTCCTGCGGTTTTCTTCTTTGGTAAAGTCGACGAAAATTCCGGTTCCGCCCCACCAGGTACCAATTCCCGGCTCATCCTTTGTGCTGTCGAGGACGAACATCCTCTTTTTCTTCATCTCCTCCAAGAGCGGATGAACGAGAAGCATTCCCGGCTTTACATTCGGGGAGACAACGATGCCCTCCTGCTTCATCTTTGCAAACCAGTCCGCCGGATCCTTGAATCTTTTATAATTCCAGGTAAAGCTGCATCTCTTGATGCCCTGCTCCGTCTCGACGGCACAATATCCGGAGGAAAGCTGGAACCCATCCACCGGAATGCCCTCTTCCTTTGTGGTGTCAATGAATTCCAGGATTGCATCGTCACAGTTTTCCGGCAGTTCCGGATAGTACATTGACGATCCCAGATATCCGAATGCAGACTTCGGAAGAAGTACGGACTTTCCTGTCAGATCGGTGTAGCGCTCAATGACCTCCCCGATCGACGGTCCCGCGATCAGAAATAAATCCACATCGCCTGCATCCGCACGGAAGGAAGAATAGCGATGCCAGTAATTCCGCTTCTCGCGTCCCATATTGAAGTCACATTCTGCCGTGCTGTGGTAGAAATATCCTACAGCTTTTTTCGTGCTGCGCTGCAGCTTGATATAGAACGGAATATGCTTGTACAGGGAATCTGTCTCCTTCGCATTGTATCCCATCGCATCTCCGGGAGCCATGTTCATATATTTTTCTGCTTTATTGATCTCGCCGCCTTTTTCACCAAATCCGTAAAAATAATCGTCATCCTCGATCTGGCTGGTATGAATGCGGCGCCTGTTGGAATCCTCACGGTACGCAAGCTCCGGAATATCCGCATGAAGCATGGTTCCTTCTGCATCATAGACACAGATGCGGAATGGATCTTTTTCCACTTCCACACGGAGCTTTTTTCCGGTAATCACTGCCCTGGTCTCACCATCCACCAGTGTAGATTCCGCCACGGGAATCCGCTTCCGATAATCCTTCATCAGTTCATCTGTGCGGGATTCCCACGCGGTTGTTACCAGACTGTAGGACGCTTCATCCCAGTCTCCGTCAAAGCCCGCCCGGATACGGATGATATCATCCGTAAGGAACCATACACGAATCTCCACTGCGTCTGCAGCAATCGAATAATAATGATTCTGTGCTGTAACAGCACCTGCTTTGTAACATACTTTCACGAGTTTTCCTCCTTTGGTTTTGTAACTCTTTTTCTTATTGTCTATATCCGGTTCATTCAGATCTGTTTTCCTTCTGTCATCATCTTACAGAACCTCAGGTTCAATAACTATACAGACTTTGTTCAAAATCGCACTTTTTTTTACATATCTTGCACTTGTTGCGTTTTTGCTTTATAATTTCTTTAGGAACAGAGTTTTTTATTTTCTATGAGGTGCCTTATGATTGATGTTGCACAGACAAGTATGGCAGCCGGTGCAGCCTGCGCCATCGCCCAGGTAACCGGCGTCAATGACAATATGTCGCAGTCTCATTATCACGATTATTTTGAGCTGTATTTTCTCGACAGCGGAGAGCGCTATCATCTGATGGACGACAAGCTCTTCAAGCTTCAGGCCGGGGACTGTATTCTCTTCCCGCCGCAGACGATGCACCGTTCCTACGGTGACCAGGATATGGCATTTTCGCGGGTGGTGCTGTATTTCCGCCCGGAGACGATCACCTCGGCGGAGCTTCTTCATAAGCTTCTCCACTCGCAGGTGGTTTACCGCCCCGACAACCAGGAGCTTCACCAGCTGCGGCGTATCATCTATGCCATGGAAGAGGAGCAGAATTCGCATCTGGACTGCCATGACGAATGTATGCAGTCTCTTTTGAACCTGGTTATGGTGCAGCTTCTGCGCATGAATCAAGAGAGCACCGGCATCCTCCGCGAGACCCGGGTTACCAAAGTAATTCAGTATATCCACAACCATTACGCAGAAGATATCTCGCTCAAAGATCTCTCCGAGCGTTTTTACGTCAGTGAATATTATCTCTGCCGGGAATTCAAGAAAAGTACCAAGCGCACGATCGTGGAATATATCAGGCAGACCCGCATCATGAATGCCAAGCGGCTCTTTATGGAAACGGACCGGAATGTCACCGAAGTTGCCAGGGAGACCGGTTTTTCCAACCTGACGCATTTTAACCGGGTCTTTCGGGAAGTCGCGGATGTTACACCGTCCGAGTACCGGAAACGCTGTCAAGAGCTGCACCGCTGACGCGTCATCAATCCGAGGCTTCTTTTCCTTCTTATTTTTCATAAATACACGAAAATGGGGCTGCAGGGAAACGTTTCCCTGCAGCCCCGTTTTTATAGCGTGGCAGCTGTGCCTGCAATTCTTCTGCCATTGGAATATTTGCATATCAGTTCATAATATAGTGCACTCTGCTCTCCTCATACCGGTCTTCCTGCGCTCTCTCCTCTGCCGGGTACCCGCAGGGAACCAGCGCGAACGCATGAAGATCCTCGGGAATATCCAGCACTTCCCGCACCGCTTTCATTCTGCCTTCATCCGGCGAAATTCCCATCCAGACCGCGCCAAGCCCAAGCTCGTCCGCCTCCAGCAGAAGGTTCTCCACCGCCGCACTCATATCGATATTAAAATATTCCGGTGCAATCCCCTTAGACCGGAAGCACGGCACAAACACGACCGGCGCGTCCTTCGCACATTTTGCATAAGGCGAAGCCTCTGACAGCCGCCCGATCACCGCCTTGTCCTTCACCACATAAAATTCCCACGGCTGCTGATTACACGCGGACGGAGCCGCCATCGCCGCCTTTAACATCAGCTCGATTTTCTCCTGCTCCACGTCCCTGTTCTCATATTTTCTTACACTGATTCTGTGAAAAATACTGTTCATCCCGTATCCCTGTCCTCTCTGCATGTTCCGCCGGCGGTCTTCCCTTACTTTCTGCCATGCACGGCTGTCCCTGCCGCGCTCTGTCTTATGTCCGGTACTCCATGTTCCGGCTGTCCATACTTTTTATCTGTAATCTTCCGACACTTCCATGTTCTCCCGGCTGCGATACTCCTCGTTTAGTTCCCGCAATTCCTTTCCGCCATATCAATACTCCTTTCCGATCTCATCCTCAATGCCATACATTTTCTTAAACCGTTCCAGATCCGCCGGCCCCTTAATCAGCATCACTTCCTCGATCTTTCCCGTATGAAGATCCTTGAAACCGGCAATCTGCTCGCCGTTGCAGATGCTCGCCTTAATCACCGGCTTTTGGCGAGATTTATCATAAGTCTGTGCGGGAATTTTTTTCTTAAACAGTTTCGTGGTGGTCACCTTCTTTCAAATGCGGGCTGATCATATCTATTTCTTTTTCCTTGAACAGAGTATTCTTGACTTTTCACGTTGTATTTGCAAGAGACGGTTCGCCATCTTCAATACGCCTCATATCCCGCCCATTTCAGAATAATAATTATGCAAATCCTCCTGTAGCTGTATTCTTATTCTATCCCAATCATTTGCTTCCATCTGGCTATACAAAGCATGATTCATCGAAATAATACTTAAATCCTTTGAATAATACAAAAATCTTTTTCGCTCGAACTTCTCAAATGGATTTGCAAGCATATTTCGACAAATCGCCTTACGATCATTAAGCATTTCGCCATCATATGGGCATGTGCTTCTATCCACTTGAAGTCCTCTGCTTAATCTATTCTGATAAAATGCTATATAGTCATCCAAGATATTTTCTATTTTAGCATCGCCGATAGAGTCGACATATTTTATAAAAGCCAGCATAAATGGCATTTTATAGGAAAGTGAATAATCTCTCTCCGCTAAGAAATCGAAAAAATCCTGTTTAATGGTATTGTCATTGTGTTCTCTTATATTGAGTTCTTTTCGGTATTTTTCTACATCATCTGGACTAAATAAGTACAATGACTTACTGCCAAATTTGTATTCCTCACTTGGTGTAATCTTCCCCTTTTTAATCCAACTCATTACAGTTCCTGTACTAACAAAATATTCCCGGGCAACCTGCTCCTGGCTTAAATACGTTCCATACTTATCCTCAAAGGAATTGATATCAATCTCTGTAATGCGCTCAATTCTCTCTTCTATACCATCAATAATTACCATATCTCCTAGTGCATAATCTGTTTTTGTAATCTCTCCAAAGGGTACATAATATGGATTAGCAAATAGCGAATGCATATTACATGCCTTAACCATCGCTCCATATTCATCAACCACGTCAATTACAATGACATTTTTCTTTACATCCGTTTTTCGTAATCCTCTTCCTATCTGTTGCAGATAAAGTACTTTTGACAACGTAGGTCTGGCCATAACTAAAATTCCAAGTTCTGGATAATCCCATCCCTCGGAGATCATATTGCAAGCACATAAAAATCGAATTTTCTTTTGTTTAAAATCCTCCATCACCATCATTGGATTCTTTGTCTGCCTAGTATAACTTGCAGCCGTAATTCCTGCATGATTAAGTAGCTTAGCCATCTCATTCGCATGATTAACATTCACGCAAAATATGACACCCTGACGCAAACTGGCTTCTCCTGATGTAAAATATTCTTTAAGGACACTGACGATCAATTCATTTCTCGATGTAACTCTTATTCTTTTCTCAAGATCTGCATTAACATAATCTTTCCCATTAAATCTAACTCGCGAAAGATCAATATTGGTCTCTATTCTATATACATTGGCCGTTGCAACCACTCCCTTCTCCATTGCCTCCATTAAAGACAATGAGGTAGAATATGTACCAAAAACCGTCTCCAACTTTTTCTTGTCTGGTCTTTGATCTGTCGCTGTAAGTCCAATTGTAAAGTCAGTATTAAAATATTGAATAACTCTTTTTAATACTGGAGCTACTGCGTGATGCGCTTCATCAACTACGAGATAATTATAATGATCTGGCTGAACATCAGTGTAATGTCTCGCCATATATGCATATGTCTTTATTTCTATTTTATCTTTTAGTTCTGGCAAGGATGTTCTTATCCTATCCTCCCAATCCACAAGAGTGTTTACTCCTGGAACCAAAATTAACCCCTTAAATTCTTGTTTATTCTCAGCAAACCCCCGCAAATCTTCCTCAACTATTTTCGATTTACCAGCTGCAGTAGGTAACACAACCAAAAAGACCTTTATTCCTGCCTTTCTTCGTTTCTGTATTTCTTGCAGGCTAACTGTTTGGTGCTCATACAGTTCAACTTTTCTATCTATTTTCAACCCATCATCTACAAATTCAGAGGTATCCTTTCCAAAATACTGTTTAATGTCATCTTCAATACGATTTTCAAATGCGCAATCCTCCGTAGAAAATCGAAATAACTTTATCCCCCACAAAGCACAAGTGTTTTGCTTTCTTAGCTGATTTTTATATTTTTCTTCTCCGATTATTTGCGGATGATGATAAGTGACGCCATTTTCTTCGACTGCATATTTTTCATTTCGTGTTCTTATAAAATAGTCAAGAAAATAATTTCTTCCACTTTCATCACAGATACCATATTCTCGTGATAAATATTTCAGTGCATTTATTCCATATGCATTTGAAAAGCTTTGCTCAAAATGAAGTTCTAACGGAGAAGCATCTGATTGCTCTCCCCTGTCACCAACTTTTATTATATAATCTACCGGCAATGTCATATCATCTTTTAAAAGATATTTTTCAACTTCCGCTTTGGTATACCCCAAAAATCTAAAAACTCTTTTAAATTGATGCATATAGTTATTTTGCTTGTCTGTGATAAGCATATATGAAAAAACTGGCTTCTCCGGATTATGAGCGCAAATACCTTCGTCAATAATGACCATATCCATGCCGTTATCATAAAATCTGGATATTCCTCCATTAGGGTACCTCATCTGTTCCCTTAAACAAAAATCTGTGTGTTCAGCTAAGAAATTGTCTTTCGAAGCACTAGATTCAGCCACTTTTCTTCCTCCCTTCCAGGTCTTACATCTCCAGTAATCCAGTATTCCTCAATCACAATATCTTTTACATCTTTAATAAATTCTTTAAACATTTCTAATGTGAAATCAGTAAAAAATCTTCCATTTCTTTCGCCTTCAAAATTTCCATATTTAAACGATGTGTATATGATCCCTTTTGCTTTTAGAGCTCTGCTCATTTTTTTTATGACAATTTTCAACTCGTCTTTAGGCAAATGCAGAATGGAAGAACAAGCCCAGATTCCATCGTAACAATCTACTTCATCCAAATTCTGAAATAGCATATGCTTTACTTGAATACCCGTATATGCACTGGCACTTTTGCAAAGTTCTTCAGACCCATCAATTGCTACAACATCCAAGCCCCTTTCAATGAAATATTTGGTATCCCTTCCAGAACCGCAGCCAAAATCGAGTACCCTCTTTCCTGCTAACAATCTTAAGAACTTATCTTGTACTTCTTTAAAATCTACTGAAACAGTTCCATGAACAAATGTCTCCGCATTTTGGTTATAATAATCAATTGTTTTATTTCTCATATTATGGTTACCTATTTTACCAAAAATTTATTAATATCCAGTTAAATTTTTACTCTTTATAGTCGATCTCTATAGTTAATTGCGCTTTATTTTATAGTTTCTCCTTATTTACAACGTATCTCATTTTCTCTTAAGATTATATCTTATTCGGGTAATCTGTTACAACTATGTTATATCACAACAAGATTATTTTGTTAAAATTTCAATATATAGTGTCTTATCCATATTACATAGAAAGTAGGTTGGTCAATTAACCAACCTATTTCTATGTAACTTAATCCGTCTCATTTACTTCTTCTAACACCAACTTACTTCCCATACCGGCATCTGTAATCCTGCACACACCCCCACCATCAACTACAAATACTACCTTTCCTTTCGCCTTATCTCCAATCTTATCATACAGCCTGCCAGCACTCATAGACTCGCCCTTTACAGTAAAAGGACTGTTAGCCACATATCCTATCTTTCCAAGTCCTTTTATCTTTACCTGTATTGCTTCTTTGTCGTACTCATTATCCGGCTCTTTCTCAAGTTTTACTTTCATTCCTTTTTCCATAAAATCACTGCCAAAATAATGGCTGCAACCTGCTATTGTAAAATAAAGTTCTTCCATAGTGGTCTCCTTTCCGCACAACCTTATCGGCTTTACCAATCTTCTCCGTACTCATCCATTGCATCATCTACACCATCTGCATAATCGCTGTCTCTGTCATATCTGTCATAGTCATAATCACCATCCATATAAATGTCATCATATCCATCGTCATAAGAATCATATGTGCTCTTCTTTGTCGTTGTACTTTTCTTTGTGCCGCTGCTATATGATGACTTATTTGTTGAATTTGATTTACTATTGTAGCTGCTGCTTGAACCAGAACTGCCGGTACTGCTCTTAGAAGTACTGCCGGATGATTTATTGCTATATGAAGAACTGCTATGTGATTTACCGCTTCCAGTATATGGTTTATGCAGATAACAATAGCTGCTTCCACTTGCCTGCTTATTATCACATCCTGCCTTAATGCACTTAGGCTCACTTGCTTCACCTATTGAACCTATTACAAACAGAACACCTATTATCACAAAAAATATTGCCAGTCCCTGTCCAAATGAATTCTTTCTCATATTAATTGCCCTGCCTTTCCGCTGCCTGCAAACTTTGGGGCGTAGCCACAAAGTTACGTGCGAAAAATTTATTTTTCACACTAGCCTCCTTTGCAAAAACTCAGTCAAAATCATAATCATCCGGGTCTAACCCTGCTTCTTCCAATGCCTCTGCCCTGTCATCAGGATCCATAAGTTCTAATTCATCTACATCAAGTCCTGCTGCCATTGCATCAATCTCAAAATCATCCTTTGCGTCATCCTCGAAGTCTCCGGCATCTCCAAATAATGCTTCATGTTCTTCCCTGCTGGTGCAAAGCATTTCTCCTGCAAA
>OGYL01000338.1_pt1 | contig 36262 bp, 27 predicted proteins | sample 1576541 | NCBI WGS metagenome assembly OGYL01 (sample SAMEA3541551, study PRJEB24748) | human gut metagenome | biome: human gut; feature: human-associated habitat; material: faeces | place: China | collected 2012 | reverse complement strand
TTAAAGCTTTCTATTCCGTGTTCAAGGGCGCAGACGAGCATCTGCAGTTTGTTCTACTCACGGGCGTTACGAAATTCTCGCAGGTAAGCGTGTTCAGCGGATTCAATCAGCCGAAAGATATAAGCATGGACGCACGATACGAAACATTGTGCGGAATAACACAAGAGGAACTTGAAAGCTATTTTGCAGAGCCTATTGCTGAAATGGCACAGAACTACAGATGCGACACAGATGAAATGAAAATGCGTTTGAAAAAGCAATACGACGGTTATCATTTTAGCGATAAGATGACAGACGTATACAATCCGTTCAGTCTGCTCAATGCAATGGACAGCCAAAGAATATACGACTATTGGTTCCGCTCGGGCACCCCAACATATCTCATCCGACTGCTCAGCCATTTCAACGAGAACATGAACGAGCTTACAGGAAAGTATTATAGTATGGAGGAGTTTGTCGATTACAAAGCAGACGTTGAGAAGCCACTGCCTATGATTTACCAGAGCGGATACTTGACAATTAAAGACTATAACATCGACTTCAACACTTTCCTGCTTGACTTCCCGAACGACGAAGTGAAGAACGGATTTCTCACTATGGTCGCATCGTCTTATCTTAAGCCTAAGGAAGAGACAGGAGGATGGATTCGCGATGTGGTAATGGCTATGCGTAAAGGCGAAATTGACAATATTAAAACGTTGTTTACGTCCTTCCTGTCGAGCATTCCATATACAATGCGCCGCAAAGAGGACGAGAAGGAGCGCGAACGTTATTTCCAATACACATTTTATCTAATCATGCGCCTTATCAGCGTGTACACTGTCTACACGGAGAAAGTACAGAGCCAGGGGCGTGTCGACTGCATCGTAGAGACTCCGCAGTATGTCTACATCTTTGAGTTCAAGCTAGACGGCACGGCTGACGAGGCATTACAGCAAATTGAAGATAAGGGCTACGCACGCGAATATGCCTCTGACAAGCGACAAGTGTTTAATATAGGCGCAAGTTTCTCGTCAGAGACGGGAACTATCGGCGACTGGAAAATATCGTAATTAAGTGTGTCTGAGATTTTTTCTCAACTTGATTTTATTATATATAATGGCTTTGCAATAGGTTATTAAAATAAGAAGTAAACATATTGAAAAAATAACACCGCCATAATGAACTAACATTGTTCTTTATGGCGGTGTTATTATAATTATTCTTGAAATAAGTTTTCTATTCGAACATTTCTTTCCACTTACAGAATCTTTTTAGCCCTTCTTCTCCGTGTTTTGCCACGCTTTTCTCTGCTTGTTCAATTGTCTTTTCAGTATCAAGACGAGTCTTTGAGAAGAACTTGTCGGCATAGCATATAACTTGTTCTTCAAGTGTTTCTGGCAGAAGATCCATGTGCGGCAATGGCAGATTGCGGCTTACTATCTCATTAAGAGACAATCCGGCTCCTGTATGACGTTCGCAAACTCTTGCATGGCGTGGAAAGCCTTCAGTTCTGAGCATCTCTGCGCCAAGTACTCCATGGCGTATATACGGCTCCGTTCCGTAGCATTTTATATCGGGTGCATCTGTTTTAATTATACCGATGTCGTGCAGCATGGATGCTTCTTCGATAAATGTTGTGTCAAGGTTTAATTCAGGATGCTTTTCTGCTATGCTGAGAGCCTTTTCAGCAACAGCACGGCTGTGTCGTATAAGGATGTCTTTCAGTTCGTCGTTGTCCGTGTAATATTTGTCTATAATTTGTTTCCAGTCCATTTTCTTCAATCAAATTCTTTTGTTACAAACTTATTCCGTATATGCAAAGATACTACAATTATTTGTAATCTCGAATAAAAAACACCGGGAAGCCAGAGGTTTATGTCATACTTATGTTGCTGTTTGCCGATACTGCCTGTTAAGTATTGTCGTATCATGGCAACATAAGTATGACATAAACCTCTGGCTTCCCAGTGTCTATAAAATGTTTGAATTATATCCGTTAAGAATTAATCCAGTCTCTTTCGATATAAGCGATAACATCACCGCGGTTGACTCTTGAACCTTGGCGTGCAGCTATTTCGACCAACTTGCCTCCAAGAGCAGCCGGTATTGGCTCAATCTGGCCCCATGGAGTCTGTATGTAGCAGAATGTCTCGCCTTCCTTATAATGCTGGCCGATGTAAGGCTCGATGCACGGAACGCACTCGCTGCTGCCTTCGAAATCGAAGAACACCTGTCCCTTATGAGGTGAAACGATAGCGTCTGCCTTTGCATGCTTGAATGCTGCAAGTTCCTCCGGAGTGAGTTTTGCGCCGAGTTTTGCGTCTTTTGCTTTCTGAAGATCAGCAAGCATACGTTTCTTTGCCATGCCGCTCTTATAGTCGCGATACTGCTCTGGATGCATAGCCAGCTCAAACAGTTCTTCGTCGTCCTGACCGAAGTCCCAGTTATTTTCTTTCATCTCTTTCTTGAAGTCTTCAAGAGCATCCGGGATAAGTGTGTGCGGGTCAGCGTCTGTGAACTGACGTCCCTGCTTCTCTGCCAATGCTACGAGTTCAGGATCAATAGTTCCAGGAATCTTTCCGCTCTTGCCGAGAATCATTCCCCACATAGAGTCGTCCATCATCACGAAGCGTCCCTTGCCCTGAGCCATAGTCAGAAGGTTGAGCAGAGCGATGTTCTTGACATATTGTGAGAATGGAGTTACGAGTGGTGGATAACCAACGCGCGGCCATACGTAAGCAACCTCGTCGAACAGCTTGACGAGCATCTCGTCTGTTGTGAGTTCAGGCTGACCTTTGCTCTTCAGCGTTGAGTTGATAGAGCGGTGTATGCCTGCCAGGTCGGCCATCATACTTCCCATCATTCCGCCCGGCAGTCCGCAGCCAAGCAGCAGAGAACTCATCTGCTTGTTGCCCGGGTTGATGAAGTAGCCCAGCCAGTCGTCGATAAATTCTTGTGTCAATGTGCGGGCACGCATATATGCGTTCATGTCTATCTCGGCAACCTCGAAGCCTTCGTTCTTCAGCATGCTCTGAACAGAGATGATGTCCGGATGAACCTTACCCCATGACAGCGGCTCAATGGCTGTGTCGATAACGTCAGCACCATTGTTGCAAACCTCGAGTATTGAAGCCATAGACAGACCGGGGCCTGAGTGGCCGTGATACTGTATGATAACATCAGGATGCTTGTCCTTAATAGATTTAGTCAGCTTACCGAGCATTGCGGGCTGTCCGATACCAGCCATATCCTTAAGGCATATTTCTGTTGCTCCGGCAGCAATCACTTGGTCGGCGATGTTGCTGTAATATTCAACAGTATGGATTGGCGATGTTGTTATACAGAGCGTAGCCTGAGGAGTCATGCCTGCCTCAAGAGCCCATTTAATGCTTGGGATAATATTGCGAACGTCATTAAGACCGCAGAATATACGTGGAATATCCACACCCTGTGCATGTTTAACTTTATACATGAGTCTGCGGACATCGTCGGGCACAGGATACATGCGCAGCGCATTGAGTCCTCTGTCGAGCATGTGTGTCTTAATGCCAACTTCGTTAAACGGTTTACAGAATGCCCTAACTGCCTCATTTGGATTTTCGCCTGCAAGCAGGTTAACTTGCTCGAAGGCTCCTCCGTTGGTTTCAACGCGGGAGAAACATCCCATATCGATGATTGCCGGAGCCACACGCTCCAACTGGTCCTTACGTGGCTGGAACTTACCTGAAGACTGCCACATGTCGCGATAAACGAGACTGAATTGGATTTTCTTTTTCATTATTATTAGATTTTATTGTGTGTATTCCGGTTTGGTCTATCACACGTGTTCATTTTATGCAAAAATAGGTATTTTTTCTAAATCTAAAAGTTTTTATGACAAAATAATATCGTCCAATCTGAAGATTTATTTGTTTTTTTCGTTTAATGAACATTTTATCATCTTTTTTACGCAATTTTGTAAAATACAAATAGCAAAATAGGTGATAAAGTGTTTAAAACGCACTCTTATCATGACAAATAGACAAGTTTCTATTTGTAACTCGACTTTTGTTATTCCCAAGAAGAATAAACTTTACAAACAGAAAAATGCTCTTTATAATTTAAATTTACAAAACAGCAATAATAGTTGAGTGATGGAATTTAAAATATTAAACTGTTGTCAGAATTGGAAACCGAGGTTTATGTAAAAGTATGGTTCGTTGGTGCGGCTCGAGTAACCGAGCGAAGCACCTACAGGACCGAACATACTGTTGTAATAATATGCTATTTCGCATCCTGTCATCGGCCCTAATTTGAAAAGGTCGCGCAGCTTTTCGCCACGCTGTCCGAACGACAGACGGCCTATGATGTAGTTGTTGTCCATGATGCGCTGCTGTGCCATGATTTGTCCTACTACCAGCATGTTGTCTACAAACTCTATGTGTCCGATACCGGCGAAGGGCACTTGCTGCTCAAGATACATGCCCGGAAGCTGGCCGCCGATGGAGTTGCGCATAATAAGAGGAATATCGTTGCCGAAGAGCAGGCGTCCGCTGACCATGGGCTGGATTACAAAACGGCTGTTGAGCGGAAACGACATGCGCCACATAAAGTCGGCTATGCTCAGTCCGGCACGGTCGCCCCGACCAATAAAGTTGTCGGTGTAATATCCGTAGCCTGCGTTGAAGCGTGCTCCGCGTGTAGTGAAAAACCAGCGGTCTTCAGAGTTGTAGTTCAGTCTGAAGATATAGCTGTAGAAGTGCATGTTGTCTAAAGTCTCATATTCAGAAGTAGGACCTGACAACATGTCGTGGAAATCATAGAAGTCCATCTTGACGTTCATGTCGACCGAGAAGTTACGGATGTTGAAACTCAGCAGCTGCAAATTTACCGAGTGCTGGTTGTATGTAAAGTTATAGTCGCGCTGTCCTCTTTGATAGATATTAGTATCATCGTGCCTGAAAACATACGAAAGTCCGATTTTTCCGTAATGCAGCGGATTTATCTGTGCGTCCAGCCGTGCCATCATTCGCTTGCCGAGTCGTCCGGTAAGTTCCAGTATTACAGGTATGCGTGCCTTTATCTGGTGCGACATATTTGCCTGAAGGGCAACCATCTCTTCCGTATCGAATCTCACGCCAAGGTTTATCCGGCTTGTGCGTTTTGATTTCGCCGATATTTTCAGTATGTATCCGTTGCCGCTCTTGTTGATGGTATATCCTGCGCCGGTGTACAGAAAGTTTACGCCGAGTGTTGTTATTGCCTCTTCGATGCGTTTCACCGAAATGCTGTCGCCTTTGCCCAACTTATATTTCGATACGATATAGTTGCGGTCTGATGCCACGATGTTGTCAAAGCATACGGAATCAATCTTGATAAAAAGTTCTGCGCTTGTCGGCACCGGGCGTGTCTTGCGCGGCTTGTATATCAGTCCTTCCTCATAAAGTTTGCGTTTAAGCGCTTTCAGCTCGTCCCAGTGTTGCATGGCGGCCTCTTCGCCACGGGCAATCAGGGTGTCTATCGCTGCACGTGTGAAACTTGCCGACGAATATCCCTTAACGTTCACCTTGATTGGTATGTCGGTCATGTCCCAGTTTTCGTCAAATTTGTTTTTGCAGTTTATGTCTACAATCTGCATCAGTATGTCCGGCCCGCTTTTCAGTTCAGCCGCGGTGCGGTTGTCGCTTTGCACCGACACACCTATTATTATATCTGCCCCCATGCGTTTGGCTATGTCGGCAGGATAATTGTTGCGCAGTCCGCCGTCAACCAGCACCATCGAGTCTTGACGCACGGGCGTGAACACACCCGGAATAGCCATGCTTGCGCGCAGTGCATTAGACAGAACACCGTTGTGAAAGTCGTATTCAGTGTTGTCCACAATGTTAGTGGCAACACATGCGAACGGAATAGGCAGATTGTTAAAGTCTATCGAGTCGTGATAGCCTACTGTGAGCCTTGTAAACAGCTGCGATAGGTTTATGCCCGTTATCAGTCCGCCGGCGGCGTTGCGCGCCTTGCGGGTTATGCTCAGCGGGCGCGACAGTATGTAGGTGTTCTGCTTGTCGCGCTCAGCCAGACTCTGGTTGCTCACGTCAACCTTGTCAGACAGCAGAGTCTTCCAGTCCTGCACCCTTACGAGCGAGTCGAGTGTGGCGGCATCGTAGCCTATTGAGTAAAGTCCGCCGATAAGCGCTCCCATCGACGTTCCCGTGATGATGTCTACCGGAATGCCGGCACGTTCAATCACGCGCAGCACGCCAATGTGCGCCATGCCTTTAGCTCCTCCGCCGCTCAGCACCACGGCCACGCGACTGCGGCACGAGTCCTGCCGCTCTTCAGCCTGTGCCGGCATAAAGAGCAGTATAGTGAGTGTTAAAGCCAAAAGTCTCAATAAGCTTTTTTTCATGTTGTCAGATTTGCAGGACTTGCCGCTCTCACTTTGTCGTCAGACAATGATTTCAGCGTCCCATGTTATGGTTAATGAAGCGGTGCTCGGCCATCTTCTCATATTTAGTGCCGGGCTGTCCGTAGTTGGCGTATGGATATATGCTTATGCCTCCGCGCGGAGTGAAATATCCAGTCACCTCTATATATTTGGGGCTCATCAGCTTGATGAGGTCTTTCATTATGATGTTCACGCAGTCTTCGTGGAAGTCGCCGTGGTTGCGGAAGCTGAACAGATACAGCTTCAGACTCTTGCTCTCAACCATTCTCTTTGCCGGAATGTAGCTTATGCGTATCTCGGCAAAGTCGGGCTGCCCGGTGATGGGGCACAGCGATGTAAACTCGGGGCAGTTAAACTGAACCCAATAGTCGTTGTCGGGATGTTTGTTCTCAAATGTTTCAAGCACCTCGGGTGCATAGTCCATTCTGTAGGCGGTCTTTGCGCCAAGGGCTTTCAGTCCCTCGTCTTTTCTGTTTTCTTCAGTCATTATTGTAGATTAAATATTTTCCATACGTTATAGTTCACTCCGTTGTCATACACGTCGGTGCCCTCATGTTGCTTTGTCTTTCTTACAACACGTATCGTTATGGGCAGTACTATGATTTCGTAGAGAGTTTTAAGCACCACCTGCGACACTATTAGCGACAGCATTTCGCCTGCCGGAACCACGCCCGACAGCGCAAGCGGAAAGAATATCAGCGAGTCGGCACTTTCGCCAAACACGGTACTCACCACGGCGCGCAGCGAGAAATGCTTGCCGTTTGACGATATCTTCATGCGGCTCATCACGTAAGCATTGATGAACGAGCCTGCCAGGAAGGCTACAAACGACGCAGCCGCAATGCGCGGAGCCAGACCGAACACGGCATGAAATCCCTCGTCGTTATGCCAGTAAGGCGCGCCCGGTATGGCGTCGGCCAATGCTCCGAACACAACAAAGATGAAGTTCATGGCAAAGCCTGTCCATATAAGAAGTCTTGCCTTGCGGAATCCCCACACCTCGCACACGCAGTCGTTGATAATGTAAGATACCGGAAACACGAGCAATCCGCCGGTGATGTTCACCGGTCCGATTGAAATCTGCTTTGTCTCTAACACGTTTGCCGTTATCAGGCAGACGCAGAAAAGTATGCTGAAAAGCATGAACAGCACACTTACTTGTTGCTTTTCTGTTTTCATTTCCTTGTTTTTTAAGAGGTTTATCAAGCACTCTGTGAATAAATTACGGCTGCAAAATTAATAAAAAAACTCAATAAGCAGAGATTATGTGTATAATTATTTGCCTTATGACGATTTATTGAATAACTTTGCATTTATTATATCCGTCAGTCCGTATGGCTGCGGAATGTTGAAAATAACAAATAAAAAACATAAAAAGAAAATGAAAAAACTATTGGTAACAGCCTTGTCGATGATGGCAGCCATCTCGATGCAGGCACAGGAAACTGCTTACAAAATCACGGGAACAGTGCCCACGACAGTCTCTAAGGTTTATCTTTATGTCATGGGGCAGCGTAGCGCCATAGACAGCGCGGCGGTGAGCAACGGCAAGTTTGAGATGAACGGAAAGCAGAATCTTAACGAGATATTGATGCTCGACGCCGACAATGAGAGCACGGCATGCTTTAACGACGGAACGCCCTTAGACCTGAATCTGGTTAATAATACAATAACAGGATCAGACCTTAACAAGAAACTCTTTGAATGCAGTCTGCCGTTAAAAAAATACGACGCTACTACTAAGGAGATTTATGACGAGTACGAAAAGGTGGCAAGAGACAACAGTGAGGCAGGCAAGGCTAAGGCAAAGGCTCTGGCTGATCGCTTCAACATGGTTAGAGACTCTATGCTCAACGACATGCTGGGCATAATAAAGGCTAATAAGGACAATCTTATTCCGGCTGTTTATCTGAGTCAGATTTACACCGCGCTCGACTATAACGAGCTGAAAGACCTTCTCAATCCGTCTGCGCCTTATTACAATCATCCTGCCATGGCGCACGTTAAGCAGCAGCTTGCTGCCTTCGAGAAGCGCATGCCCGGCAAGATGTTCACCGACCTTACGATGAACGACACCGAAGGCAAGCAGCGCAAATTGAGCGAATGGTGCGGCAAGGGCAACTATGTGCTCGTTGACTTCTGGGCAAGCTGGTGCGGACCGTGCCGTCAGGAGATGCCTAACGTTGTGGCAAACTATGAGAAATATCATGCCAAGGGCTTCGAGGTGGTAGGCGTTTCGTTCGACAACAACGGCGATGCGTGGAAGGCTGCCATCAAGAACATCGGCATGAAGTGGCCGAACATCAGCGACCTGAAAGGCTGGAAGTGCGCCGCAGCTCCTGCTTACGGCATCAACGCCATACCGGCTAACGTGCTGCTTGACGGCGAGGGCAAGATTGTTGCCACAGACCTTAGGGGCGAGGCTCTCGGCGAGAAACTCAAAGAGGTTTACGGCTTCTGATAGGGCAGTACTGCTTATTGTTTTTATCGAAATGCGTAATGTAAAACAAAGTAAACACACCCTTTGATGCATTTAAATAATAAACCGGCAGAAGAAATCTTTTATTTCAACTTGGAATAAAGTTCACTTCTGCCGGTTTCGTTTGTTCTTTCAAATAATGTTATAATAAGGAGTATAACCTTGACTCGTTTTTCTGCCTTATTTTTATTTTCTGCCTATTTTTGTTTGACCAAGAAAAACGATTTAAGTTTATCAGCGGCAATCACTACTTTTGTTTTGTCATAGGCAAGATTATATTGCTGAAGATTTTCTACAAAATGTGGCATTCCTATCAGATTATTTGAGAATAAAGTTTCAGGACATACCAGCAGATGCCGTGCAACTGTTGAGGCAATTTCTTCTTCTGTATCATTAGCAAACGGAACTATTACCTCAAGTTTCTCTTTAGGTTTTAATATTTTTACAAACAAGTCCGGAGTAACAGTTGTGCTCTTTTCAATATACATATTAGCTTCCCATTCAATCATAAAAAAATAAAAATCTCCATATCTTTGATATAGTTTCCTTTTTAGAAGTTTGACATCAGGTAAGGTGTCGTTCTCTTCTTCTATAAAGAATATTACTAAATTCTGTTTCGTCTTATTTTCGACAATATGACAAAACGAGCCACTATAGGATTTTTCGCTATGAATTTCATTGAGGTATTTTTTAGTTTTTATCTCATATTTAACTTGACTGTTCATTGTGTTGCAGCAGAGCAGCGCAATAATCAGTAAAACCATATAATATTTTATTCTTTCCATTTTTATAATCGTTTCTTTCCTTCAGAAATTTGCCTGTCGGTTAATTATTATAAACTTTCAGATAAAGGATTTACTTCATTATTCCATTCAGAATGTAACAGTGGCTATCACCTCTATCTTTGCTTCTTTGTCTATTTTATGGTCTTGCCGTATTTTTATTAATTTTACGCATCTCATTAATTCTGCGTCAATAGAAAGGCTGTTTGTCTTGGTCAGAATTGTGATGTCAGAAAATTCATTTTTATAATTCATAAAAAATCTTACATGGACTTTTCCTTTAAATTCTCTGTCGCTGACATTTACGTTAGACCATAAGAAATTTTTATATATCTGTTTTCCTATTTCTTCGGGCGAAGCTCCGGTATAGAAATAATGATTTTCATTTATACATTTTATATCTTCGTTTGTCGCTTGCTTTGTCTTGCAACCGACAAACGAAAACATACCAAATGCCAATAATACAATAAGCATCGTGCAAGTTATTATACGATTATGCTCTATCTTGAAAATATTTAATATGTTGCAATTCATGTTGTTGGCATTTTATTTAATCTCCTCAAATATAGCATAATTTTCTTTGATTATATGCCGTTGGTTATTATTTTTTATATCATGCCCCGCATTTACCTGTTTGACGTAGCAGCTTGAGCGCTTATATGCTTTTTTGTTTCTGTCAAACAAGGCTTATGTTGGTGCCATAGCCGTAGCTGTTTATTTCCTTTGGGCCGGTTCCTGTTTCTTGATTTTGCCAATAGAATTTTTATCGGATAAACTCCTTTATTTATGTATAACGTTTATGCGTTATTCGTCAAGCATTATTGTTTTATTTCTTTAATTCTGATATAATTTGTTGATTCTTCAGGAATGTCCACATAATATCTCCACGATAAAACATACTTGTTGTTTTTATGTTCAAAACGCCAGCCCGTATATTGTTCTCCCTCCAAAGGTTCTTCCTTCCAATAGTTTAATTGTTTTATATCGTCATATATGAGTATTGAGTCGATGCGTATTCCATTGGTCGTTTTGCTCCATTCAGATACGCATGAGTACACCAATATGTTTTTATTGTTGTAAACCACCTGTTCAAATTTCCCGTCAGGATATAATCTTAATGTGTCTTTACTGTTGATTTCGCTGATATATATGCCTGCAGGAGATTCGGCTGACTGTTTTACTATCCGGATGAAGGCATATATTGCTAATGCGACGATTACTAATATCAAGATTATTTTTTTAGAAGATGTTTTCATATCGGTATTTCTTGGTTTTTATATAATGCCCCGTAAGCTCAACGGATTTTTTATGATTGCAAATTGCCGATTGGCAACAGCCGCCGTGTCTTTATGATAATGAGATATAAAGAATGACAGACAATAATCGCAATGGATGCTGAAAGCAAAACTTAAAATAAAATTAAAATATGATAATGCTTGATTCATATACAAATGGGATATAGTGTTGTTTATGAATTTATCTGTGTTCTCCTTGCAGATAGTCAATTGCAGTTTGCAGTTGCTCATCCACACCACGTATCATCCCTTCAGCTGTAGGTTCTACAATCATATCAATCTTCACACCGTTACGCTGGGCATTTGTTCCGTCAGGATAACATACACCCAACCCCGTTAAGTTGAAGGCTGCATATGGAAGTTGTATCCTGGTAACATTGCCGTCTGCTCCTGCTGTCTGGCTTCCAATTGTCACAACTCCAGGTATAGTCTGTAAGAACATAGCAAAGTATTCAGACATCGATTGGGTGCATGCATTTACCAATAATACAATCTTACCTCCATAAAGTTTGTCAGGATTTGCAGTCTTTCCCGTCAATAGTGTAGATCGTATTAAACTTCCTGGACAATCGGCCTGTGGCAGTAGCACTTCTGCCGCTTCCCGTGATTGGGAAAAGAAGTATGTAGGAAATAATTTGTGAATCACATCATATTCTGCCGGGTAAGCACGTAAATCAATAATGAGTTTATCATAGGATGCTAGAAAATTCTTCAAATTCTGTTCATCTTTGCAAGTGAGACTGCCAATATTGATACGGGCAATGCCATTTGCGACCACCTCTAATTCTGGTCTTGGCGGTGCATATAACGAAGAATAGATTCTGGAGACAAACTTATCCCCTTCAACTGACGAAATTTCCGTAGTGAAAATTTTTCCTTCGCGTACATATTTAATCTGAACTTTTTTCTTTGCAGTAATCAACGTGGCATACGAGCCATCACGAAGAAGTGAATTTCTGTTGGAATGAGGTATATATGATGCAAGTTCATTCAGACGGTCTATTGGACTAATAGAGTCAATGAGTATGATTTCATCACCTACTGCAAGATTATTTGAAACAATAGAACACGTATCTGTGACAAATAGGCGATCTTCTGCGAATCTGCATACCAGGGGGACAAAGCGTCCTCCGAAAATCGGGCTGTACAATGAATTGACATGTGTGTCACACAATTCGGAAACCATTCTGGAATACAAGGCGGAGAAGCTGATAGAATGGTCAAACGCTAATGCTATATATTCTGCAAGTATGTCATCCCATGGACGGTCTGTCAGATTACGGTTAGGCGAATAGCTGTCAACAGCATTCCAGAATTTAGCGACACCGAGAAGACGGTATGCAACATCATCTTGCGGTATGTCTGAATATTGCGTCTCAATATACGAAACATTGACAGGCGTCTGTTTTATGTATTGATTATTTTCCGGGTCCGCATCTCTGAGTTTCATAAGGCTCTCACTCAGTGCTTTTCCTAATGACACAGAGTCTGAAATCCAGTTGAAGTCATTAAAAGTTTCTAAGTTTCTGTCATCTGTTTTATCACGTATAGCATAAGAGCCCAATCCTGATATCCATTTTAAACAAATGTCATTTTTCATGGAATCCGGTGTCTGAAGGACATCATTTAATAAACTGAAATATTCAGCATCCGCATTGATAGAACGGGAAGCAAAAGCTGGATGGTGATACTTGGCAAACCCCCAAATCCGTGAGGCCTGGACAATCGCATGGATTTGCAAACTGTCGGGTTCTTCCGGCAGTTTAAGCTCGGCATAAGCCTGCTCTGTTGAAGGTGACTTTGTTTCTACACTACAACTATAAAAAGTCAGCCCTGCAATAATGAGAATGACTTGAAATAAAATGTAATTTCGTTTCATATATTTTTTAGTATTAGTATCACAATAATTATTTCATATAAGCAATATCAGCAATATACAAAGACTAAATCGCTATCTTATAGATATAAATTAGCCTAACCAATCTGTAAAGAATATGATAAAGTCAAGAATTCTTTCTATGAATTTATCGAACTTTCTTTTTACACCTTTCCAATATATTTTTCTCATAATTCATCATTCCAATATTTCATAACAGTGACAATCGACAAACTGTCCGTTCTTGAAACAGGCTTTCTTGAAGATGCCGCACTTATGGAAGCTGGCTTTTTCGAGAACCTTCATCAATGCCGGGTTATCCGCTTTGCTTCATGCTCGCAGTTTGAATGATTTCATCATTATTGTCCAATTACGCCATAAAGATACGCTTATTCCACAAATTCACTATATTACATCAATCTTTTTATTCCTCATATTCATAGATTAAATAACAAAAAGGAGAGAATCTTTCGGTATCGAGCCGACTGATTCTCCCTTCTTTTCTCTGTATTTGTTCTATAATGACTTATCATACGATTGAGAATCCACGGAAATACATATATTTGTATTTTAATATCAAAATCACACAATTTTGAGATGCCTATTTTATTTGGCGGAAAGGAGGCAAGCGATGATAAAACAAGAATTAAAGATATATTCCAAAATAGTAACTATTATAGCTTCCATAATTGGCCTATGTGTTTTTGTGTCGCTGTATTTAGTTTTACCTATTCCGAGGGGTAGTAAAGTTAGTAATGATTATTATACTTACTATAAAAATATCAGAGGAATATACTATATCTCGGTTGAACATTCGCTTGAATTGATAAATCACGGCAGTTGGGGCTACCTCAAAGATGTGGACGAATCAACATTTACGATATTAGATGACCAATGGGCAAAGGATGCAAGTCATGTCTGGTTTGGCGACAAGTTGATAGAAAACGTAGATATCAAAACGTTCCATATCAATGCCAGTGGAGTTGCTGTGGATAAAGACCATGTTTATATCCGAGACTATTCGAGTCGCGGTTCATACAGTTCTTACATAAGCCCTTCTCACAGTGGCATAGACGTTGAAACTGCCGAATACTTTGTATATCGTCTCGGTTCCAGACAGGACGAATGGATGCGGGATAAAGATTACGTTTATCACTATGATAAGAGAACGGATGTTGACAGAAACAGTTTCAGAATTATAGGAGAAGACTGGTTTATTGACAAGAACTATGTCTATCAGACCGTGTATAATTATAAAACTAAAGCGTGGGATTTATGTCGTATAGATTCTTTACAACACCCTATCGAGCCGGGTTATTGTTATTTTCGCAACGGCAGGAATGTTATTTATGGTGCTTCTGTAATTGTCCGGGATATAGACATTCAGCGTTTTGAGGAAATTGGTGTCGGTAAATATTTAGTTAATGATATGCTCTTCTTGAATGGAGAACCTTTCCTCAAAGATTCATTGGACGTAAAAAATGCCACATTCTATTTTTACGGACGCATTGCAACCGACAAACATCATGTCTTCTTTGACAGGAAGCAACTGGATGATATCGACGCCGCTACTTTTCGTCAAATAAGCGATGAGGTCTTTGAAGATAGAAACTACATCTATACCATAAAAGAAAATTCATGGAAAGAAGAATATCCATTCGATAGAAAAAGGAAAGAATAATCAAATATACTTATCAATTGTCTCTAAAATTAATTTAATAGGTTACAAAGCAAAAAAAATAGATAACAGTTTAACGCTGTTCCTCACCCAACCATTAAATTAGAGCCGAGTTTGTGACTCAACTCTAATTTTTATATATAGAATGAATATCTCATTCTGTTGCCGTTCAATTTTCCAGAACCGCATCCTGTATTTCCACATCTGCGGGCTATTTGTTTTGCTCCAGGCTCTCAGTTTGAAACCTTACATTTTAGCTAAGATTATTTATTATTCAGCACCTTACGCATTACAAAATTGGTCAGTTCCAATCTGTTTGCCAGGCGCTTTTGTATTTTGACAATTTCGTATCCTTTTTTTTCAAAAAAAGTTCTGGCGGTCAAACTGACTTCACACGTAATGTATCTAACTCCGTATTGCCCGGCAATTCGTTCAACCTCCGAGAGAAGTTGCGTCGCTATACCTCTATGTTGAAAATCCTTATGCACGAACATGGAATTCAGATAGCCGTCTTTGTTCATTGAAGAAAAGCCGACCAGAACATTACATTCATTGAATGCCCCGACATATCGGTTCCCGGCAAGGAGCTCCCTCCACCGTATCTCACTGTCTCCGCATGATGCCCAGTCTTTCACTTCTTCTTCGGTATAATCCCTCGCATTCACATTTAACACGGTCATGCGGAACAAGTCCTTCATCTGTGGAATATCCTTTTCATCAAGTGTCCGGATTTTATAGTCAGTTTTCAGGTATCGAATCACCTTACATGGATTCCCGACAGCTACACAGTTTGCCGGGATTGATTTTGTCACAATACTTCCGGCACCGATCACACTTCCTGTTCCTATTGTTATACCGGCAAGAATTATACTGCCGCCACCAATCCACACATTGTCCTCTACGGTAATCGAAAGAGACCGTGTACGGAAAAAGAGTTCTCCCGAATTTTCATCCCAATTCTCAACGAATCTTTCGTTATAGTCTATCGGATGTGTAGCAGTATAAAACTGTACATTCGGGGCAATCAGAACCTGATTTCCTATACGGATATGATTTTCGTCCATCATTGTGCAGTTGTCATTGATGACAGACTTATCCCCAATAAAAATATGCTTTCCGCACTGGCATAAGAAATTACGTCCTACTGCCGATCGCTGGCCTATGCTTCCAAGCATATTCCTTAGAATAACGGATCTCTCTGAATCTCGCAATCCCGGGCTGTCAAGTCTGGTAAGACAGGCTTTGGTATTGGAAATCATTTCAAGTACCTCCGGGTTCAGACCGTTGCAATATTTTCCGGACATGAATCGGTCGTAATTGCTTGTATGATGTTGAGTCAGTTCTTTTCCCATATAATTTCTCTATTGCAATCTGTAGCTTTTCTTGTAGGATAAATTGATGGCTGCAATGAAGCAGATTGTGATCAGAACAAGACATAGAAGGATCGTGGCCGGTTCACAGGCTTACTCTTTGCTTGTGTTCATATTCTTCAGTAGTCCCATCTTCTTCATTTGATGAACTGTCTGTTCCGGATTGTAAATATGTATTATTCGGGACTGCCGCTATATTTTGTGTTGCCATAGCTTTCATTCCATTTAATGGAATCAGTGGCATAGTTCATTTTTACGAATCCATTATTATATGTTCCTTTGATCTTGTAGGATTTGTCGTAGATATAACCATTGGCATAATACCCTTTTATATTCCGTTGTGTATCGAATATATGTCCATTGGCGTAATTCCCTAAAACTTTACCTTCTGAATCAAGAATATAGCCATTGCTATAGGTCATGTGAGATGTAGTGCCACATGAACAAAGAATGAAGAAAACTATTGGGATAATATAATACATCGTTTTCATTTGAGGAAATCTATTTGTGGGTAATATTATATTTCAGTAATTCATAACAATGGCAATCAACAAATTGACAGTTCTTGAAGCAGGCTTTTCTAAGGGTGCCGCACTTCCTGAAACCGGCTTTTTCGAGAACCTTTATCGATGCCGGGTTATTTTCATAAACATGGGCATGGATCCGTATTATATCGGAATGGCTTAGATAATCTTCTATGGCCTGGCTGACGGCTTCGGTCATAATGCCCAAGTTCCAATACGGCTCTGCAAGCCAGTAGCCAAGTTCGGCGTTATACCTTTCTACGTCTGTACCCCTGATGAAGCTGATATTTCCTGCTGCCTCATGATTAATCTCAATGCAGTAATTGTTCTGTTCGCTTTGTCCTTCAACAAAACTTATGAATTGCTCTGCATCCTTTTCCGTATAGGGATAAGGAAGAGCATCACGGCAATTGTCCCAAATCTTTTTATTGTTCAGGTGTCTTGCCAGTGCCGATATGTCCGCTCTGGTCCAAGCTCGTAGTTTGAATGATTTAATTGATTGGATTTTATTGTCAGACTTCAGGTATCGGATCACCCTGCACGGATTCCCAAAAGCTACACAATTTGCGGGGATTGATTTTGTCACGACACTTCCGGCACCAATCACACTTCCTGTTCCTATTGTTATGCCGGCAAGAATTATACTGCCGCCACCAATCCACACATTGTCCTCTACGGTAATAGGAAGAGACCGTGTACGGAAAAAGAGTTCACCCGAATTTTCATCCCAGTTCTCGACGAATCTTTCGTTATAGTCTATCGGATGTGTAGCCGTATAGAACTGTACATTGGGGGCTATCAGAACCTGATCCCCTATACGGATATGATTCTCGTCCATCATTGTGCAGTTGTCATTGATGACAGACTTATCCCCAATGAAAATATGCTTTCCGCACTGACATAAGAAATTACGTCCTACTGCCGATCGTTGGCCTATGCTCCCGAGCATATTCCTTAAAATACCGGTTCTCTCTGAATCTTCCAAGTCCGGGCTGTCAAGTCTGGCAAGACAGGCTTTGGTATTGGAAATCATTTCAAGTACCTCCGGGTTCAGACTGTTGCAATATTCTCCGGACATGAATAGGTCGTAATTGCTTGTATGATGTTGATGGTGTTCTTTCTCCATGTTTTTCTTTATTATGCCCTAAAGATACGCATAATCCACAAATTTACTGTATTAGATTAACCTTTTTTGTCCTTCTGAATCATAGATTAAATAAAATAGGGAGAATCTTTCGGCATATTTCCGTCAGGTTCTCCCTTTGTATGTCCTTGAGTCTATCAATTTCTTTCAAGTATATTGTCAATGCAGGTATATCATCTTCAATCCAGGATTATCATCAATAAAGTATTGAATTTATTACATATTATGTACTATTTCATTACACCAGAATCAGTGTCTTCATTTTTAAGAATACGATTATATTTCTTATCCTTTCCTTTATTAAAGAAGTAACTGATGGTTATATTTACAAAGTTATTGTTATAATAGGCATAACGTATAGATGATGATTGAATCAATTTGCTGATGAGTTCTTCCTTTTGAGAATAAGCGTGTGTTCTGAAAGGATTGTTGATCGCTAAAGAAATCTGGAGTTTGTTAATTTTGTAATATCCTGAAAGTTGGATATTGGCATTCTGTGTTGTTTTTATTTCGCCAAAAAGGTAACTGACTGGTGAAAGGTAACTGGCTGCCACACCCCATTTCTTTTCATTGTAACTTATAGAACCACCATACAAAAATGCCGTATAATTGTTTTGGTAAGCTATCGCATGGTTTTCGTAATGATTCATCAATCCGTATGCTGCAATAGACAGTCTATCACTAAATAGTTTCTGACTGGCATATAACTGTGCCTGAACATGTAAATAATGTCCTTCGTTATTTGAATTATAGATGAACCTTTGATTTACATCATCATAGCTTATGTTTTGGAATATAGGATTAGCGTTGTATTGTACATAGCCATTTAATGCGCAATAAGTTTTATTTTTCATAAAACTTAATGTTAGGCGATTGGAATATGCCTGATAAGGTTTCAGTGCGGGATTACCCAGTTTAACTTCATATTCTGAAATTGGTCGTTCAATATTCGATAACAAAGACAATGCAGGTTCGTTAGGAACGATACTTAGATAATAATGCAATGACCATTGCTTGGAAAAGGGTATCTGTAATGTAAGTTTAGGACGGAAAAATAAATAATGCCTTTCTTCCAAATCATCCTTGCGGTTTGTATAAGACAAACCTCCTCCAATAGAATAATTAAGTTTGGCAATGCTTCCGGATAATTCCACATAATTATATGTAGAAAATATATTCATTTCAGAAGGTGTCGTCTGTTTTTTAACTATGTAGTCGTTGTGCGTAACAGAATAATTATTACGTGTGCCAAAAGTCAGATGATATTTGGTAAATATCGGCATATTATATTTTAGCTCTCCGATTACAGAGCCATGTTGACCATCAGCAAGATAATCATAGCCATAATCAGAATAGCCATCAGATAGATATTTCTTAGAATAAACATCAGAATAATTTGTACCTATATAAGTTCCAGTGATACTTGCGTCAAGTTGACTCTCATTAGCAAAAGTATTTGAATAATAAACATCAAGTGATGTATTATGAACCTCATCTCTTGTACTTGTCTGTTCAGAAAAGAAATGTTCTCCGTTTGTAAATGTGTTTGACTTGATCTCTGTTGGATTACTCATGTTAGAAGAGTATTTAAGACTGACATTAAGAAAGTTTTTCTCCGTAAATGAATGCGTATAATCAAACTGTGCCATTGGGGAATAGCTCCGATTCCGATATTTTTCTCCATTATTTTCAAGATTGAGGATATCATTTGGATAATTGAAGTCTTTTGTACTCAATGTATAATTACCATTCGCAAGATTGTAGTTTCCGGATAGTTTTAAAGAAAAGCGGTCAAAAGGTTTAACAAGATTAACATATGCATATCCATTACCCAGAGGTGTTGTCAGAGCCTGGGAAACACGGACACCACTTTGAACGCCGACAAAATTGTTACGAGTCTTGACCAAAATGACGGCAGAGAGTCCGTCGCCATATATAATACCTGGATTATTCACATATTCAATCCTTGCAATATCTTGAGGCTGTAAGGCTATCAAGTCTTTTTGAGTTGAAATAACACCGTCTATTCGTATCTGAATGGCGTCATTATTGAGCGAAGAAAAAGAGTGATTTACAATGTCAAACTTTATGTCGGGCATATTAAGTAATCTGATGACATCCAAAGCGTCCTGACTGGATTCACGTATTCTCTGAGAAGGAAAAAATGTCATTCGATCGACACTCTGGTTCATGGTTTGTGCGTTCACTGTTACTCCATTTAATTGATATGATAGTATATTCATCCCGACATCTTTAACTTCATAATTCCCATTAAGGCCATTGATCGATACAGACGTATCAGAATAGCCAAGGAAACTGAATTTTAATTTGTAATTTCCACTTTCTAAAGATTCAAACTTGAATTCTCCTTTTGAATCTGTTTGAGTTTTGCCAATAACATAGCTATCATCATAGATTAATGTTACATTTACATAACCCAGACGTTCACCGTTTTCAGTATCAATTACATTTCCATAAATCTTAAATTCTTGTGCAAAACCTGAGATACTTACAAACATTAGAAACAAGACTAATAAGTTTCTATATACTTTTGTATTTTCCATACTTTACTCATTGGCGGAATTAATTTACATTGACAAACAGTTACACATATAGTTGATTTTTAGTAACTTAGTGATGCCCACACCATTAAGTTCCTTTACATCGTATGTATAACCATTATACAAAATTCGTGAAAATACTTGAGATATGCAAGCGATACTGTAATAATCTTGTTGATGAAAATGGCAATATACTTTGTCGAGGTCTAGTCTATAAGTTTTGGATTTGGAAGTGATTGCTTTGTCTTTGACAGACGAAACTGAGAGTATTAACAGCGAGGAATGGCTGTTTGAGTGCAATCTACATGAGTACAAATCAAACGTGATTGTTCTCAATTGCATGAAGAATGTAAAGCCGATTTATTCTGATTGCTGTATATACGGAGCCAAGAGATATATAACGGATACCTTGTTTGCTTGAATCATCGGCAAAATTAGTGTACCTACCATCCTGCAATATGTAAACTTTATCAACAACAAGCCCGTTGGCAGAATTAAGAATACCCTAAATTAATTCTTCCAACGGATGATGTACTCTAAATCTTATTCTAAAAAACAAATAAAAACATTATAAGATAGGGGATTGTCGGAAAAATCTTTATTTTTGTAGTCGAATTGAGGCAACTCTTTCCAAAACATCCAAGAAAAAGAAGACGCTGTATGTGCATCAAGTATTAGGAAATGTAGGAAATGTTTAAATTGCATGCTAAGATGGCATAGTGCTCCTTGCGCTATAATGTGAGCTGCTGTCACTAATCTGCATGCAACGTTTTCTGCGACATTCGAATAAAGATGTGGTATAGTTGATTCACGTTTTCTGTCGTATATTAATACTCTTAGGGAGTCACAAAGAATTTTATAACAATGATAGCGAGAAAATATTTAAGAATACTTTCAATATTCGTCGGCACATTCCTGCTGATGTTTATAACGAATTTGCGGAACTGTTATCGCCGTCAATTTTGTAGACTTAGGCAGCTACCGTCCTATTGCATCTTGTCGAGCTGCTTATAAACGTGTGATGTCTGTATGAATGCCGATATTAAAGATTCTTTTAAACGCGTTGGCGAACAAATTAAAAAAAACTTTTAGATAAATAAGTTATGACTATCAAAAATCTTTCTTTTGTTTTATTGGCAGCCTTAAGTCTTATATTGGTTGGTTGTGACAATGACGACACATCGGGTGATACCTATGCGGATATAATCATGCAGGTGTCAGAAAACGTTGTTTATAAACCTGTGTGGGGTAGCGATGCTCCAGTGGAGCATATGCTGGTAAAGGAACAGTCTGATACTGAATGGCAACCGCTTGTCATGGGTAGTATCGAAGGCTTTGAATACGTGCAAGGACATGCTTATGAGTTAAAAGTTCGCAAAACCACTCTTGCCAATCCACCGCAGGATGGAATGAATTGCACTTATCGGTTGCTTGAGGTAATAAGCGATACGCAGCCGGACACTCCTGTCGCACCTGAAGAGTGGCCTGAAGAAGCGAAGTTCAAACTGAAAATGGTACAACTGAAGCCATTCATGGATTTGGATACGCCGTTGGCTGCACCCTTTGATTTCTTGACATTTAGAATATTTGACAATAAGGATGAATATACTCCTTTTGGTTACCCTGAATTTCTGCAATATTATGATTCGATTGTGGTGTCATCTCCTGTCATGCCCGACACGTATTGCGTATATCGAAAGAAAACAAATGATGGTAGTACGTCCGAAGAGTTCATGTCGCAATGGAGTTCTTATTTCTTTGAGAAAAACGATTTCCAAATAGTTCTCAAAGGCTATAAAGACGGCGAAGTTAAGTATGAGTCTAAGATTGAACAAGTAATGCGTGAAAGGGATTTTCTTGGAATTGATTGGACAAAAGGAGGCGTTACGCTTGCCAATCCGCAAACCAATGCAATTTATTGCGTACTTGACACTCGTTATGAGTTCTTGTTGACCGACACGCAGCAGCGCAACAATACTTCTTTCGTTAAAATTGGAGTAGCAAATAATATCAATTTTACTGATGCAGAGAATCTGAAAAGACAAGAAGACGGACTGCGCTGGCTGTTGATAAAATATCTGGGAGATAAAACTGCAGAAACCATTGACAACTTTAAAACCTTGCCTGAAGATGCAAGTATTGTGGAAACTTATGGCAATGTTGCTACACGTGCAGCACTTATTCATGTCAAAGGTGATGATCTTCATGAAGAATGCTATTACATAATAGCCGAGCCGAAATAAAATCTCAGGTTTTAATGGCGAATTGTTGATTTAATAAATAACAAACAGGCAAAAAGAAAATGGCTTCATTTATCTTTTTGCCTGTTATATTTTACAATACTTGTATCCGTAAGAGGTTCTCGGACAAGCAAAACTATACAGACTACGTCAATTTGGACAATGGCCAAATCATCACCCGAAAACGAGGTAATTCTTCTAATTCTTTTGATTTCAATGACATATATTTTTTGCAGATTTATAGATTTATTTTGTATGTCGGATAGTTTTGCATGTTTTTTTGATGTATTGCCGGCAAAATATACGCTTAAGCTCACCATTAATTGCAAGCGTAGCCGTGTTTCATTGTTGAAGTTTTAAACCATGTTTATTCTCAATGCCATACGCATGGCATAAGGTTTAGCTTAAAAACACGCTTGTTTATAACCAAAAACTCGGCCACTTTTGCATCAAAAGTGGCCGAGTTTTTGGTCGTAAACAATAGGTTAATGATTCGAAACCTTTATGTATGATTTTGCTTACAGTCCGTCTGAAACTTATTGTCGCTTCGCAGCTTTGTTAACGATATACATGCGTTTTACTTACAGTTTTTCGCACTTTTTTATTCAGAGACTGTCTTTCCTTCATGTAATTGTGGCAAAAGTAGTGCAAATCCAATCTAATTCAATAGATTTTATCCCGTTTGAAACATAATTAATCTTATGCTTTGTCGGTGCTATGCCGGTTGATTGTGAACTTAATTTCGTCGGCTGCCGCGTCGTGCCGCCTTCATCGGGCTGTGCTCTCCGGCTTAATTGTTTTCACATCCGGCAAGACTCTTGTCGTTGTCCTTGCAGAAGTTCATTATGTCGTCCTGTTCGCCTACAATCCATATAGCGTCGCCCGGATTTAGTTTGCGCGACGGATCAATCTGCGACAGATTCTCTTTTCCTTCCTCAAGTCCCACAACCATGCAGTTGTATGTGTCGCGTATGCCGCTTTCGCGCAGCGTTTTTCCGGCAAACTTTCCGTTGCGGTTTATCACAACCTGGTGGAGTTTCATTTCGCGCTTCTCTATCTCTATGTCGCGGTCGTACATCTCCCTGTTCATTGCCTCGCTTAAAGCCGTAAGCTGCTCGTCGCTTCCTATGGCCTGAATCTTGTCGCCAGGAAAAATAAACGTGTCGCCGTTAGGTATGTTTATGCGGCGGCTGCCGCGCAATATGCTGCTTATGTGCACGCCATACTTGTTTCTGAATTCCAGCTGTCGCAGCGTCTTTCCTGCCCAAAGCGAGTCTTCGGGTATGGTGAAGTCGGATATATGCACGTCGCGGTCGAGCAGGCGGCCCTCATACAGCGGACGGCGGTGGCCCATCACTTCGGCCACAATCTCGCGCGAGCGCAGGTTCTGTATGAACATCCGCTCCATCTCGATGCTCCTCTTTTTGAGCGAGCGCGACACTATCATCAGCGCCACGGCTGCCAGCGCAATACTTATCATCAGAGCGTTGGTGAACCGTGTAAGGTAGTTGCAGATGTAGAACACAAAGGCTGAGGCTATTGCCACCCTTACTATTATGGTAAGCACCAGCGGCACACGGTTGTAAGGATTGCTGTTCCACAGCGCCTTGAACTCCTCGCTGTGGTTCTTCTTCATGATGATGGCACGCAGAAACGGCGATATGAACAGCAGCGTGAGCAGTCCGCACACGGCGTTGGCCCACCAGTGGGGCAGGATGTGGCGGATAAATGGCAGAAAGAACGTGAGCATCAGCGCAACGGCGGCTCCCGCCAATATTGAATATATGACGGTTATGCGCGCCATCTGCTTTATCAGCGATTTCCATTTGGCTTCGGGCTGAGTGGTTTGCCGTGTAAGGGTGATGTTGTTGAGCGCAACAATCCATTTCTTGGGCAGTCTGCGTTCAAGAATGTTGTATGCCGGCGTTGCCATGCGTATCATGTAAGGCGTGAGGAATGTCGTTATCACTGACACAGCCACCACTACCGGATAGATAAACTTTCCGATTACGCCCAGCGACAGACCGAGCGAGGCGATGATGAACGAGAACTCGCCAATCTGCGCCATTGAGAAGCCGCACTGCATTGCCGACTTGAGCGACTGGCCGCCGATGAGAAAGCTCAGGCTGCCGAATATTGCCTGACCTATTATGATTGTCAGCACAAGGAAGAATATCGGCCAGGCATAGTCGGCAAGTATCACGGGGTCGACAAGCATTCCTACCGACACGAAGAATATCGCTCCGAAGAGATTCTTCACCGGCTCCACAATCTTTATTATTCGCTCAGCCTCTATAGTCTCGGCAAGTATTGAGCCCATGACAAACGCTCCGAAGGCGCTGCTGAAGCCTACCTGGGTTGACAGCACCGCCATGGCGCAGCAAAGGCCGAGGGCAACGATGAGCAGGGTTTCGTTGTTGATAAGCTTGCGCATCGACCTGAGCATGAGCGGAATGAGGAATATGCCCACCACGAACCACAGGATGAGGAAGAAGCCTATCTTCATCAGACTGCCTATCATCTGTCCGCCGTCGGGGTTAGAGCCGTTGGCTATTGCCGACAGCATCACCATCATAACTATGGCGAGTATGTCTTCAAGTATAAGCACGCTCATCACCAGTCCGGCAAAGCGCTGTTGCCGCAGCCCAAGGTCGTCGAAGGCCTTGTATATAATAGTGGTTGAGCTCATGGCAAGCATACCTCCGAGGAAGATGCAGTCCATACGGCTCCATCCGAACAGATGCCCCGTAACCATGCCCAGCATCATCATGCAGAACACTATTGAGCATGTGGATATTATGGGCGAGGCGCCCATCTTCAGAATCTTCTTGAACGAGAAGTCGAGTCCGAGCGAAAAGAGCAGGAACATCACTCCTATGTCTGCCCATGTGCTTATGTCCGACCTGTCAACAACTGACATCAGGTAGGGCATGTGCGGACTTACAAGAAATCCTGCCACTACATATCCGAGTACAAGGGGCTGCTTGAGCTTTTTGAACACTATTGTCACTATGCCTGCCACAATAAGTATTAGTGCCAGGTCTTTTACAAGATGTGGAAGTTCGCCCATGTTTTTTGTTTGTTGTTTAGTCCTGATTTAATATTAAAAGGGCTGGAAGCAGAACGCCGTCAACGTTGGCTGATGCGTTGGTGCGCATATTGCCGCCGGAACATTCTGCTGCCAGTCCTGTAAGAATTGTTTTATGTCAGCCGCAGGTCTTGCCTATAGTCCTGCGGCTTTGTCTTTTTTCTGAGGGTGTAGCGCCGTGATGCCCTTGCCGTTGTGCCGGCTGTTTTTGCGGGTTATCCCGGCCTCTATGCCGTGGCGCTGCGCCCTGTCTGTTGTCGTATCAGTCGTTAAATTCGGCTGTTATCTCACATATCTTCACAATCACCTGCATTGCCTTTTCCATAACCTGTATCGACACAAACTCATAAGGTCCGTGGAAGTTTACGCCGCCGGCAAAGATGTTGGGGCAGGGCAGACCCTTGAACGACAGCTGGGCTCCGTCGGTTCCGCCGCGAATAGGCTCAACTTTCGGCGGCACGTTGCTGTCCTGCATTGCCTTCAGCACTATGTCAACCACGTGCATCTTCGGGTCTATCATCTCCTTCATGTTGTAGTATTGGTCTTTCACGTCGGCAACTACGGTGCCCTCGCCGTATTTCTTGTTCATCTCGTCAACGCATTTCTTTATGAAATCCTTGCGCTCCTCAAACTTTTCGCGGTCGTGGTCGCGGATGATATACGACAGTTTGGCGTTCTCTATGTTCGACTCTATGCCCAGCAGATGATAGAATCCTTCGTAGCCTTCGGTTGTCTCGGGTGTCTCGTCGGCAGGCAGCATGGCTGCAAATTCGGCAGCCAGGCGGTTGGCGTTTACCATCTTGCCCTTGGCATATCCCGGATGAACGCTCACGCCCTTGATGCTTATCTTGGCAGAGGCAGCGTTGAAGTTCTCAAACTCCAGGTCGCCCAGGTCGCCGCCGTCCATGGTGTAGGCCCACTCGCATCCGAATTTCTCCACGTCAAAGTGGTGTGCGCCCATGCCTATCTCCTCGTCGGGGTTGAATCCCATGCGTATGTCGCCGTGCGGTATCTCCTTGTGGTCGCGCAGCCAGCACATAGCCTGCACAATCTCGGCTATGCCTGCCTTGTCGTCAGCGCCCAGGAGTGTGTGGCCGTCGGTGACAATAAGGTCTTCGCCTACATGCTGAAGCAGCTCTGGAAATTTCTTTGTCGATGATATTATGCCCGGTGAAAGCTCTATGTCCTTGCCGTCATAATTCTTTATTATGCGTGGTTTCACGTCCTTGCCGCTGCAGTCGGGTGATGTGTCGTAGTGGCTTATGAAACCTATTGTGGGCACTTCTTTCTTGACGTTCGACTTCAGTGTGGCGTAAACGTAGCCCATATCGTCCATCTCAACATCTTCGAAGCCCTCGTTTTTCAGCTCTTCTTTAAGATATTTAGCAAAATCAAGTTGTTTCGCTGTGCTCGGCACGCTTTGGCTGTCTTCTGCCGACTGTGTGTCGAAACTGACGTAATTCAAAAATCTTTCAACTATGTCCATGATGTTTAATATAATATTTTCAGATGTTTTTCAAAAATTTACACTTGCTCAAGCCTTTGCATTTTCATGCAGGCTATCCGAATGCAAATATATGAAATTTTATTGAGATTCATAAATCTTTTGTCGGGTTAATTAGTCTTAACTGTTTAACTTTTTGCGTATTGTAAGCATCCTTGTCGTTTCTGCCTGAAATTAATATTGCCGGCAGTCAGCTAAAATGGCTTCATGCTGCTGCCTTGTGCCGTGTCCCGGGTATGGAGCGCAATGTGTTTCGGCGTTCATTGTGAGTTCCTTTCCGGTTTACGGCAATTACGGCACAGGCCATGCCTGTCCTGTATGATGATGCCGTTGTAGCCCCTTTTGGCGCTGTTCTTAACAGTGTGATGTCTGGTGTCTTTGCTGCTGATAAAATATCGCGGCGACATTTTTGTGAAGTATTGTGCCGTGTTGAGTTTTTGTTCAACGCTCACAATGGCTTCACAAATGTTGCCGTTCAGTTATCCTGAATAGCTTTTGATATAGATTACATTATTTAAGTTTTACAAAAGCTTCAAGTTTATCCGTCTTTACGGATTGACATTTATATATATATATATATTTTCGTTGTTGGCTGTTTCTTTTATTTGGGCTTGTGTTATATCTTTATGCCGCGTTGCCTGTAGTTCACATCCTGCTGAAGAAAATCATGCGCCATACGGGCGTTCCGTCAATCTTTATCAGCCATGCGGCAAGTGCGAGAGCCACGCATATTGTTATGATAACAACCGTTCCGGCTCTCACCAGTCGCGGCGGCACGCCGCCTATTATGTTGCGCACCTTCTCGCTTCTCAGTTCTATGTTGTCTTTTTCGTCCATGCTCCGTTTCCTTTCTTTCTTTTTTTATATGTTGCCGTCTGTTGTGCCGGCGTCGTGTGTCCTTGGTTATGTCTGCGCCTTGCTGGTTGCCGGCGGCTGTCGTGCTGCGGCGGCTGAGGCTCAGTTGCCGAGTTCAAGCTGGTTCTTTACCAGTTGGTAGTACATTCCGCGCTTCTCGGTGAGTTGCTCGTGAGTGCCTGTCTCTGCCACGTGTCCGCCGTCTATCACCACTATGTTGTCGGCATGTCTTACCGTGCTCAGCCTGTGCGCCACTATCACCACCGTGCGCCCTTTGTAGAAGCGGCTCAGGTTTTCAACTATGGCACGCTCGTTGTTGGCGTCGAGCGAGTTTGTCGCCTCGTCCAGGAATATGTAGTGAGGATTCTTATACACCGCCCTTGCTATCAGTATGCGCTGCTTCTGTCCCTGGCTCAGTCCCATGCCGTCGCGTCCTATCTTTGTGTCAAACTTCAGCGGAAGGCTCATCACGTAGTCTTTTATGCAGGCTATCTCTGCCGCCTTTACCATCCGTTCCTTGTCAATGTCGCCGTCGTCAACGGCAATGTTGCGCGCTATTGATTCTGAGAATATCACTCCGTCCTGCATCACCACTCCGCACTGTCGTCTCCACCAGTCGAGGTCTATCTTTGCCAGGTCTGTGCCTCCTGCGGTTATCTGTCCTGCCTCCACGGGATAGTAGCCCAGCATCAGTTTCACGAGCGTTGTCTTTCCGCTGCCCGACGCGCCTACTATTGCCGTAATCTTGCCTTCGGGTATGTACAGGCTCACCCCGTCTATGGTCTTTGATGGCGAGTGAGGGTCGTATCTGAAGCTTATGCCGTCGAGCCTTATGTCGTGTGTCATGTCTGCGGGCCGCATTACGTGGCCTTTGGCGTTTTCGTCGTCAGCGCGGTGAATCTCGTTTATGCGCTCAAGGCTTATCTTCACGTCCTGCAGCGAGTAGAGAAATCCCATCAGCTGGTCTACGGGACTGTTAAGCTGACCTATTATATACTGCACCGCGAGCATCATACCGAGCGTAAGCTCCCCGTTGATCACCGCCGTTGCCGACACCACCGTTATTATTATGTTCTTCAGCTCGTTTATGAATATGCTTCCCGCCTCCTGTGTCTGCTGCAGCTTTAGGCTCTTCATCTGCACGCCGAAGAGGTCGGCCTGTGTGTCCTCCCATTCCCAGCGGCGCCGCTGCCGGCAGTCCTGCAGCTTTATTTCCTGCATTGACGTTATAAACTCGTAAGTCTTGTTGCTGTTTATTGCCTGCTGCTCAAACAGCTCATAGTCGAGCACCTTGCGCCTTTTCAGAAACATGGCTATCCATAGGGCATACAGTGCGCTGCCCGCGGCGAATATTATAAATATCACCACGTTGTATGTAAGCAGCACTATGCCGAACACCACGAGGCTCAGCATTGAGAACATTACGCTAAGCGTCTGTCCCGTCAGAAAGCTGTTTACGCGCGCGTGGTCGTTCATGCGCTGCAGCAGGTCGCCTGTAAGCTTTGTGTCAAAAAACGACATGGGCAGCCGCAGCAGCTTGATGAAGAAGTCGCTCACGAGCGATATGTTCACGCGCATGCTTATGTGCAGCAGCAGCCAGCGGCGTATAAAGTCGAGTGCCGTGCGGCTCAGCGTAAGCATGAGCTGTCCAAGGAGCACGAGCCACACGAATCCGATGTCGCGGCTCTTTATTCCCACGTCGACAATGGCCTGTGTGAGGAACGGAAGCACGAGCTGCAGCACGCAGCCTAAGAGCAGTCCGGCTATAATCTGTCCGAAATATTTTTTATACTTCTTTATGTATCCGAACAGAAAGCGGAACGAGCGACTTTCGCCGTGGCTATTGCCCAGCTTGTTGTCATAAAAGGCAGGAGTGGTTTCTAAGAACATTGCCACGCCCTTGTCTTCTCCGCCCGAACGTGTGCTAACCCAGTGCTTCTCCATGTCTTTCTTCCTGCATATTGCAAAGCCTTTGCCGGGGTCGGCAATATAAAACTTCTGTTTCTTTACGTCGACCTTATACAGCACCACAAAGTGGTTCTGGTTCCAGTGCAGTATGCACGGCAGCGGAGCTTCTGCCAGGTTGTCGAGGTTTACCCGTCCGCATACCGTATGTAGCCCCAGCTTTTCGGCCGCCTCGCTTATGCCCAGCAGCGACACGCCTTCTGACGTGGCGAAGCACAGCTTCGACAGACTGTCGAAGCTGTAGTCTGCTCCGTAGTGGCTGCATATCATGCGCAGGCATGCTGTGCCGCACTGCATCGCGTCGTGCTGAAGGTATATCTTAAAGTCTTTCATTATAATAATTAGCTTTATTTTTTACTGCATACCGCATAAATTGATGATTTAACGCTTTAGGAGTCCGTCGTTAAGTCCGTCACCGAGAGGTTTCCTTTCGTCAATTCCGTTGACTGTCTGTGGAAGCTTTTCATTTTTAATTTTCTTTCCAAGACTGAAATTCCATGTAGCCGTAAGCTGGATGCGTGTATATGGGCTTATATCAAGCTGTCTTCTTGTCCATCCTTCTCCTTGAGTTGTTACGTCAACCTTGCTGTAAAAAAGGTTGTTGCATGTAAGATTTAAAGACAACCTGTCGTTAAATAGCGAGGCATACATGCCAATGTCCATACCAAGACGTGCTTTTCTTGAATAGCTTACTGTAGTCCTCTTGCTGAGCGCGTACATGAAAAGAGTCAGTCCATAGTTCTTGCCTATGCTGAAATCACTGTTGCTGCTCACCATTCCGTATACGTTGCTATATATTTTGCCGGCCGCTTTTTCGCGATAGAATGAAACACCTATATAATTTTTTATATACCAGAACTTAAAGAGTCTTTGTGTATGGTTAAGCCTGAGTATATGTTCTGTTCTCCATCCTGTATTCTCAGGGAATGTGTAATACACTCCCGGGCGGTTCTCGTCCTTATATGTCATAACGTTTATCATGTCGTATCCATAGACAAAGTTATATGAAAAAGCCAGAGGACGGCAAAGCGAGAACCATGCGTATGCATTATGAAACTTTTGCTGCTTTATGTTAGGATTGCCTATGCTGTACAGGTTGTCACTCTGCCATGTAACAACAGGCATTTTATAGTAATATCCTGCATCGGCATAGTTGCTTCTGTAGTTTATTTGTATGTATTGATATTTTTCGGCATTTATTGTCCATTGGAACATTAATGATGGATATACACCATTCTCTGTCATAGATATGCTTCCTGCCGGGTCGAGGTGGTTGATATATTTTGATTTCTCCATATGCCAGTTGAGTCCTCCCTGTAAAAATGCGTTCTTTCCGAAATTAGCCGAAAATTCCAGCCATGCACCATACCCATATCCGTAACGGTCGTAAGATGCATCCGGAACATATCCCAAAGTCTTTGTTCCATTGTCGTTGTATTTTCCGGCAAGATACGAATATTGCATACCGGTATTAAATCTCATGTTCTTGTTAATGGCAACGAGTACAAACGGCTGCAGAAACACATAATCCATGTCAGATTTTGATGTTGACGGTTCTGCCTTGCCGTTATATTCATACTTGCTGTCAGAGTTCATCTTGTTTTTGCTGTATTCGGCCTTAAAGCGGAAAAAGCTGTAATCGTCTTCTCCAAAATTTTTCTTATATTGCATACCGGCTCCATACGACTGTGTATTTCCATCCGAACTCATGTTCATGATATTTTCGTTGTTACTGTTTCTTTGGTCTGTATTTGCGCCAGTAAGGCTCACTCCTCCATAGATGTCCAGCCTGCTTGTCTTTGTAAACATATATTTTAACGACAAATTATCTGAGAAGTTTTTGTCGTGTTCAGTGGCTTTACTTTTACTGTAGCTTTGTCCGTCTGCATCTGTTGTAGTCCAGTCTGATTCTGTGTCAGAGCGGCTATATGGAGTAAAGCGTATAAAATTGTTAACTGAGAGTTTTCCACGAGAATACAGGATGTTGGCATTCGGTGAAGTTTTTGCCACGCCATATTTGTCGGCTGTTCCGTCAAAGGTTACCGTTCCTAAGAGTCCGCCTTCTTCCCTTAAGAATACTTTAATAATTCCTCCTGTGGCATTCACTCCGTATGACGCATCGGCATGAGGTATTATTTCTATACGTGAGATCATTGAGGGTGGTATGTTTTTAAGCCTCTCAAAAGAAATCTGCTGGTTGTCAAGGTAAATCAGTGTATTGCTTCTTCCCTGTACGCTGATGCCATTGTTCGTAACATCGAGTTCCCTTATATAGCTTAGGAAGTTGACCGTAGACTTACCTTTTGCCAACGGATTGCCTTTTACCCTGACAATGGTTTCTCCCGTCTGTTTTACGTCAGTATAATTTGCCATGACGGTTATGCCTTCAAGCATTTCTGACGACTCGTCCATTCTGATAATGCCGACGTCAGTATTGCTTTTTACCATAACGTCACTTGTATAGTCGGCAAGGCCTATATATGTTATGTTAAGTTCATACTTGCCGTCGGCAAGGCCACTGAATGTGAACGCTCCGTTGTTGTCCGACACCGTCTGCCTCTTGAATGTGCTGTCGCCTGCCATGCGTAGCGTTACGCTTGCACGGATTACTTCCACTCCTTCATTGTCAACTATATGCCCCGTTATACCATATTTGTTTTCTTGAGCAGTTACATTGGTGGATATGAAAACGATGATGATAAAAAGCAAAAATCTCATATTATATATTTTAATTGTTTTGATTATTAAATATCAGTAAATCATGTAAGATGATTGTTGTTGTGTTAATCTTGAACATATATTTACTGCATTCTTTGTATCTTGTAAGAAATATCTTCATCAATAGATTTTTGTATAATATTTTTATCACAATCAGTAGAAAAACCTTCTATGGATTTTTGTAAACATGATTGCATATAAAGACAGCTAGGCAATAATTCGCATTCAATACATTTTTTTCGCATAAAAGGAGAAGGGGTAATGTAATATTTATAGTATATTTCATTTGGAATGAATACCCCGTCATTCGTTATTTTCCCTATACAAAATTTTTCATTAAATTCCCTTGCGGTACATTTATATACGTTTAAATCATAATTTATTACAAATTGCTCCATGTTGTCTATGTAACATGAAGAACATCTATGTGCTAATGTACATTGATTAATGCCGTAACCTTTATTATATGCAAGCTTTTTAAGACGATCAATTTTTCCTTTTAATGAATATCTGTTATTTGCATCTTGCCATACAATATGGGGTGATACAAAAATGTAGCGCCTAATTTCTTTTTCAAATGAATCCAGAATATCAAACGTAGAATCAATATTATCCTTTGTATAATTTATTCTTAGCTCTATATATGGGTTATCCAGTGTCTTACATAAAGTATGAATGTTTTTTACGATTAGGTCGTATGAATTTTTTATTGCAGATGAATATCTTACTTGGTTATGGTGCTTTTTATCCCCATCGAGTGTTATTTGCATTTGATTTAATCCAATTTCATTCATTTTTATAGCCATGTCATCAGTGATAAGACTGCCATTTGTTGTCATTATATTGACAAAAGCTATATTATTTTTTTCACACCATAATTTAAGCCTTTTGGATAATGGGTAAATAATACTTTTAAAACGCAATAATGGTTCACCTCCAAACCAGTCTAAAACAATTTTTTCGATATTCTTCTTTTGAGTTTCAGTAGTTATAAATTTAAATACAGAATCAGCATTTTCTTCTGTCATTTTAGATGCTTTATGATGTTCATAGCAATACCAACATCTGAAGTTGCAATTTATTGTTGGTAATATAGTTACTCTCATCAATTTGCTATTATACCGATTTACAAGATTTGCATAACGGATATTACATGTCTCGTCTGTATTGTCATCAATAATGAAACCTCCATTTTTTAATGAAGATAATATGTCATCAGGTATTTCGCTTGGTAAATTAGGAGCATTTAAAGCATTCACCAATTCATTATCTATTTCAAACAATGCATTTGAGACCTGATGATAAATATAAATTTTGTTTTCATACTTGTGAAACAAGGTATATTTACTTAATTTCATATGTTAGGAATTTTTGTTTGATTTATAATGAAGAATGCATGTTCATAACATTAAACATGCATTCTTGACTCTACACTCTTACTTTATGAACACATGGTGTTAATCAATTGATCACCAGGCCCACCTATGACTATTGAACAAGGAGTGTTCGTATCTGTACAAGAACAATTTGTTCCTTTATTGTCTGAACAACTACATCCATTAACATTTGCATTATCGCCAGCACCTGTTCCACCTGTAACTTTTGCTAGCTGTTCAGCATCAAGTAATTCACCAGAATTTATAATTCTATTAATCTTCATAATGAATTTATTTATTAATTAATACATTTTGCCTAACTAAAATAAAAACAATTTGGCCGCATTGTTTGGATTATAGTTTTTTGCACAAAGGTTTTGGCTTCTCGCCTTTACAAATTTACATACATATCTGGTCAGCTACTCCATTTATGGTTTGTATTTTTATTAACGTGCAGTATGTTTATTTGAATATTTCTATAGATATTTATTCTATCTCAATTTCACAATAATATATGTATTTGCCGTCATCTAACTGCAGTTCATAAATGCCTTGCATATCAGCTGGCAATTCCACTTCGTTGGCTCCTGCCGGTATATCTATTGAATAGATGGCGATGTCATTGTCAACCAACCTTAAAACGATATTATTAAATTGTCCAAATAAATATAATGTATTGCTACATAAGCCTATTGTAGGGCTTTTTATTGTAGAATATGAAGATATGTTTCCGTTTTGACCGATATCATCATTATTAGTTTTCACTTGCAATTGTAAATAATCCCCGTAAAAAGGAATATCTACAGATTGTGCCGATGTGTGTGCTGTAAATGCCATAACGGCAAACATTATTAATAATAACTTTTTCATAATATTTTGGTTTTAAATTCAATCGCAAAGTAACAGAATTTAGAAAAAGGATGCAAATATATTAATGGTTGATTTTTCACAAGTTTTTCACAAACCTGCAAAAAAGGCAGTCCGTTGTTGTGAAAAATTTTTCACAACAACGGACTATGGTGCGACTAAGTACTTAATTATAAGGATTTTATATATTTATCGAAATCTTTTGGTGAGCCCTCACGGCCGGTCATTTTTTCGAGAAGTCTTTTACGTATATTGGATATGTTAGATGACGACAAATCTGTAAGTGTACATATTTCTGCCGGCACAAAATCGAGTCTTACAAGCAGACAAATCAGATATTCGTTATTGTTAAGTGTATTTTCCCATGTGCTCAAAGGCCTATAATCCTTGAACAGTTCTTTCAGCCTGCTTATCTCATCTTTATCCATAGGCTTAGTAGTCTTCCTAGCCTTCCATCTTATCTGAATTACGATAGGCTCACATTCAAAGAGGTCTTTATCCTTTACATTATTAAAGTTTTTCTCATATTCGGTCTTCAGTATGTCAATTTTTTTTGTCTTTTCTTCAATCATCCTGTTTACTTCGGCATTCAGGCCGCTGTTGATGCTTTCGAGCTCTGCTCTGCTCATTTCAAGCTCATTTATTTTGCGCTTATATTCTTTTATCTCGTCAACTCTTGCTCTGCGTTTCCTTATTATATATGTTCTCACGGCAAGTGCCCCGCCAATGGCTGCAGCCATGATAGCCATAATTATGATTATGCTGATATATTTTGTCCGCAATGCGTCTTTCTCAGCCTCTTCAGCATTCTGCCTGTATCTGTTATAGTTATACATTGCCTGCATCTGCTGGAGATGTTCGGTTGACATATGGGCATAAAGCGTATCCGTCATCATGCGTGCTAAGTCTGCATATTTTGCGACAGAGTCAGGTTGATGAAGTTTTTTGTATAATCCAGTAAGACCTTTATAGCTGTAAGAGAAATCATTAGGATAATTGGATGTTGTCTTCAGGCACTTGTCAAAGCACAGCCTTGCAGAGTCATAGTCGTTAATGCTAAGATAATAATATCCTTTAATTGCATAATGCACTTCCAGGCCTTTTTTAATGTTGCCATATTTATCAAATCTTCCGCTCATTTTTTCATATACATCCAAGGCATGCTTGGCTTTTGATATGTTTCCGTTTTTTGCATAAATGTCAATAAGCGGTCCTAAAGATCTGGCTGCTTCTTTTTTATATCCATATTTAGAGTAAAGCTCATACAGCCTTTTTCTTATAGTGATGGCAGAGTCTGTTAAATCTTGTATATAATAAATATTTGCTTTCTGCTCGTATGTAATAATAGCACTTAACGTGTCTTTTGCCTTCATTGCGTATTTAAACGCCAGGCTATTTTCGTGAAAAGCGTCGCTGAAGGCACGCTGGTTTTTGAAAATTTCTGCCGACCATGCGTGTATTCTGTGCAGTGTAAGAAAGTCGCAGCTGCTGTCAGTGGTGTCTGCCTTTGCTGCCGCTTCATGAAAATACT